>Ga0302123_10000077_pt1 | contig 70878 bp, 57 predicted proteins | sample CB21_321_MG_FD_203109 | JGI IMG/M metagenome (GOLD analysis project Ga0302123, IMG submission 203109) | Marine microbial communities from Western Arctic Ocean, Canada - CB21_32.1 | ecosystem: Environmental > Aquatic > Marine > Oceanic | place: Canada: Western Arctic Ocean | collected 2017-09-28 | reverse complement strand
TGACGCCTCGCCGGGGGGGGGGGGGGGGGTGTGGGGGGGGGGGGGGGGGGGGGGCCGCGCCCCCCCCCCCCCCCACGCCGGAGCATATCGCGAAGCTACACCTGTGGCATCTCACGCCGCCTGAGTTGCTTGACACGCTTGAGTCGCAGTTGAATCTGCTTCACCAAGACGGACGCTGGCAGCGGTCGATCTCTGACGGTTCACGTTTCGAGTGGACCGTTCGCTATTCGTATAATTCGCCGGACCTTGACGAGAGTCGTGTCTTTCAGTTTCCAGAGAGTCGTCATTGAAGACGGCTGATCAAGAGAACGTATCCCGCGTTGACCGATTCCTGTTCGCGCCCGCCGATCCGGTGATGGTGGGCTTGGTGCGGATCGGTCTCGCGCTTCTGCTGATTTACGGATTCTCATCGCATGAAGATTGGAAACTCAGTGGGCGGTTGGACTACCCCGTAGTACAGAACTTGTACGAGACGATCTTCTTCACGGACGCGTACTGGTGGTTCTACATGGGTCTGCTCGTTCTCTTTGGGGCGGGTGTTGGATCGCGTGTGGTGGGGTTTCTGTTGCTGCCGATCTTGGCCCCACTGGCGCTGCATCTGTCAGTGATTGCGGGCCGCTACATCATGTTGTGCTTGCTCCTCGCGTTTATCTGGCTACGGTCAGATAGCCGCTTATCGATTGTCGGGCTCTTGAGGAGGGGCCCAGATCCACCGGCGGGGCCGATGTGGCCGATCCGGTTGATGCAGATACAGGTGTCGCTAATCTACGCGGTGAATGCGCTGGCCAAGTCGAGCCCGGCGTATCTGAGTGGTGACGTCCTCATGGCGCTCTCGATCACTTTGCCGAACTTCCTGATCGATGCTTCCGACGGATGGGTGCGCGTCTGGGGGCTGGCGATGCCGGTGTGGCTGGCCGCGCCTGCCTCGACGTTGACGGAATGGGCGCTGGCGGCCGGACTGTGGTTTCGGCGATGGCGTTGGGCTGTCGCCGTGTTAGGGATTCTGTTTCACCTGATACTGAAGTCGATTGTGCAGATCGGGGGGCTGGACCACCTGAGCATGATCCTCTATTTGCTGTTCTTCATTCCATTCGACCGCGAGGCCCCAGCGGCAAAGCAGGAAAGCTCTTCCGACCTTGCGACCGGCTAGGCCGCGAGATTTCAGTTTGGGGGCGCGTTCTCGGGATATTCGCCGAGGTTCTTGAGAACCCGTCCGGCGACCCGATCGGGGTAGCCGAACTCATCACCGAGAACACCGCGAAGAGCTTCGACGACCGGACGAGCGTCTTCGCCCAGTGCTTCCAAAGCGTGGGCGGCGTGGAGTCGAGTCCCGCCGTTGGTGTCGGAAAGAGCCTCGGCGAGAACCGGTATGGCTTCTTCCTGTTGGCCCAGACGACACAACGCTTGCGCGGCCCAAACGCGGACGTGGACCTCATCGTCGCTTAGCCTTGTCCGGAGGTCCTCTTCAAACGAGGAGCCACGGTCGTCCATCGATCCGGCGGAGCGCACGGCCCAGTGGCGGACAGCAGCGTCTTCGTGTGTGAAGGCGGACCGAAGCACCTCTGTTGATCGAGAGTCCTCGGGGTTCTTCCGGGCGAGCTCTCCGACTGCGCGAATTGCGGCCAGCCGATCGTGACGGTCTTCGCTATTCAGTTGAGCGGTCCACTCAGCAAGACCCTTGTCCAGGATCTCTGGCTCGGGCCCACCGCAGGCCGCCAAAGTGAATGCCGCAGCGAAAACAACGAGAAGGTAGAGATGCCGTCGAGGTCGCATGGTTGATCCCTACATTACCAGGGTGGCTTCCTTGCTAGAATCGACCCCGTGAGCACTGACATGGCTGATTCAACTTCGACCCGTCGACGATTCCTAGGCCGGACCGCGGTGGGCCTTTCCTCGACGGCTCTGGCGAGCGCTTATTCCGCCGGCCGCGTGATCGGGGCAAACGACCGCATCAACGTCGGTGTCATTGGACTCGGCAACATCGGTACGCGGCATCTGCACCACCGACTCATACCGCTCAGGGAGAAGGGCGCGATCGAGATCACCGCCGTGAGCGATGTCTTCGAGAGAGCGAAGCAGCGCGCACAGCGGCTTACCGGCTTAGCCGCCAAAGATGTCCACCACGAATACCCGGAACTACTGGCGCGCCAGGACTTGGATGCCGTCGTCATCGCAACCCCGGATCATTGGCACGCGCAAATGGCGCTCGATGCGTTGGCCGCCGGCAAGGATGTGTATCTGGAAAAGCCGATGTCGTACACGGTCGCCGAAGCGAAGCGGATGGCGGCGGCGGTGAAGAAGCACGGCCGCGTCCTGCAAGTGGGCAGCCAGCACGTCTCCGACCCGAGCTACCACCATGCGCGCGGCGTGATCGAGAAGGGCTGGATCGGCAAACCATTGTGGGCGCAATCGTCCTACAGCACGAACTCGATCCATGGCTCGTGGAACAACTACTTCGTCGAGCCGGAAGCGACCGCGAAGACGGTGGATTGGGCGAAATTCCTCGGCTCCGCACCAAAGCGACCTTTTTCGGGTGAGCGCTTCTACCGCTGGCGTAAGTATTGGGATTACTCCGGCGGCATCGCGACCGACCTTTTCTATCACCGCCTCAGCCCGCTTCTGTTTTCGCTGGGACCGCGTTTTCCCGACCGCGTGAGCGGGCACGGCGGCATCTACATCTACAAAGACCGCGAGGTTCCGGATACGTATTCGATGAATGCCGAGTACGACGAGTTCTACATCTCGCTGTCGTCGTCGGCTGCATCGGGCGCGGCGAACCGCCGACATGCGCCGACGATCTACGGCCACGAGGCCACGATTGAGTTCGTAAACGGCGCCATCGAAGTTGTGCCGGAAGCTCAGTTCCGAACGAAGTTTGAGAAGGCCACGGGCAAGCCGAGCCTGCGGATCGAAGCAACACCCAGCGCCAATCTGGAAGTCCGCATGGCGCACATGGAGAACTTCTTGGCGGCTGTGCGGTCTCGCAAGCAACCGGTATTTGATGCGGACTTCGGGTATCGAGTGATGACGGCGATCAAACTGGGCGTCGATTCATATCGGCGCGGTGAGATGATGGGCTTTGACGCGGCTTCCGAGAAGATCGTGGCGGGTGCGGCAAGTCGGCCGGGCTACGAAGGCACCGGCGAGAACTATCCTGAGTCGCGCCGTCTAAAGGTCGGCTGAGTCCAGGTTCTGTTTCGGATCACTTATGTGCAAATTGAGTTTTCTCTTCTCGAGATTCATTCTCGTTCTCTGCCTGTTGAGCCCCGTAGCGGCCTGGGCACAAGAAGGTCCGGTACCGACTCCCGACGCTTTCGCCGGCTTCGAGATCGGCTCGGACGGCAACCTCCTGCGCTGGGAAAAGATCGTCGAGTACTTCCGACTCGTGGCCGACGGCAACGAGCGCGTGCTGTTCGAGGAGCGCGGCAAGACAACGAACGGCAACCCGTTCGTGATGGCGACGATCTCATCGCCCGAGAACCTCGCGCGGCTCGACGAGATCAAGGCTCGACAGCACCTACTGGCCGATCCGCGCAAACTGAACGACGATCAAGTCGAGAAATTCCCTTGGGAAGGGCCGATCGTCGTGTTGATGACGTGCAACATCCACGCGACCGAGATTGCGTCGTCGCAGATGGCCCTGAAAGTCCTGCACCGACTCGCTACAGAGAACTCACCGTGGGTTCAGAACGTACTCGACAACGTTGTCTTCCTGCTGATACCTTCACTCAACCCTGACGGACAAATCATCGTCACCGACTGGAACAACCGTGTGCGCGACACCGAGCATGCGTGGTCGCCCGTGCCGTGGCTCTATCACCCCTATGTCGGGCATGACAACAATCGCGACGCATTCCTGATGACGCAAGTCGAGGCGCGGCTCATCAACAAAGTGCTCTACCACGACTGGCTGCCGCAAGTGTTTCTCGACCAGCACCAAATGGGGCAGACTGGGATGCGGGTCTTCGTTCCGCCCTTCACGAATCCGATCAACCCGAACGTCAACCCGGTGATCTGGTCGGAGCTGGGAATGTTCGGGCTCGGAATGTTCAACCGTCTGCACGAAGCGGGCTTCACCGGCAACGGCTACAACATCGCGTATACAAGTTGGTGGCAAGGCGGTTTTATTCGCGCGCCCTGGTATCACAACATCGTTGGGCTGCTAACCGAAGTGGCGAGCGCCAACCTGGCGAGCCCCGTCTATCAAGAGGAAACGAAGTTGTGGGCGAAGCCTGATAGCTCATACACATCGAGCGATTGGCAGAAGAAGCGTGTCAAGGACCCCACCGCACCGGCCCCCGCCCCTCGATACACCGCGCCCATGGTGAATTACCCCCGCCCGTGGCTCGGTGGCAAATGGACCCTGAGCGACATCATTGATCGCGAGTTGACCATCGCGTATAGCCTGCTCGAAACCGCGGCCAACAATCGTGTGCAGGTGATTCAGAATCAAATCGGCATGGGTCAAACGGCCATCGAAGAGGGCGAAGAGGGCCCGTATGCGTTCGTCTATTCGACCGAGCAGCATGACCCCGGCGCGCTGCACGAACTCTTGAAAGCGCTGCATTTCAACGGCATCGAGGTACACCGCGCCCGCGCGGACTTTGAAGCGGACGGCAAGACCTACGGCGAAGGCAGCTACGTCATTCGGATGGCGCAGCCTTTTCGGAACTATGTGATCGACTTGATGTCGAAGCATGACTATCCCGATCCCAAGGACCTGCCTCCGGGCGCGATGCGGGCCAACCCCTACGACTCGACGACCTGGACCATGCCGATTCAAATGGGTGTTGATGTGGCTCGGGTTGAGAAGCCTTTTGAGGCCTCACTGGAACAACTTGCCGAGATCAAACCGGCTGTCGGCAAGTTTCATCGGGAGGGTAAGAGTCAATTCGGTTTCTTGATTCGACCAGAGCCCAACAACACCGCAAAGGCCCTGAATCGCCTGCTGCGAGACGGCGCCACCGTGCGCTGGACGACCGAAGAGTGGAGGGTCGGCGGAAATAGTTATCCGCCCGGAACGCTTTGGGTGCGGGGGTTGCCGACGGATAAGGCTGCCGCCATTGTTGAAGAGCTCGGACTGACGGGAAGTCTTTTCACCGGCGTTCCACAAGTACAGACGCAGCCGCTGAGCGAGCCGCGCGTCGCCCTCTATCAACCGTGGACGGCTTCGATGGATGAAGGTTGGACGCGCTGGTTGCTTGAGCAGTACGAGTTCCGCATGACACCGGTTCATGACCAAGACATTCGTGACGGAGCCCTGCGCGACAAGTGGGACGTCCTCATTCTGCCGGGCGACCGCGGCGAGAAGAGCATCGTTTCGGGCCACGAGAGCAAGTCGGTTCCGGAGGAGTATCGCGGCGGAATCGGCGAGAAGGGACGCGCGGTCATTCGCAAGTTCGTCGCTGACGGCGGCACGTTGGTTGCGATGGGTAGCTCGACGGACTTCGCTCTCCGCAGCTTTGAGCTGCCGGTGAAGAACGCTCTTGAAGGAGTGAAGACGTCTGAGTTTTCATGCCCCGGATCGTTCCTGCGAGTCTTCGTGGACAACCGCAACCCGATCGCCTACGGGATGGCCGATGAGGCGTCGGCGGTGTTCAAAGGCAAAGCGGTGTTCGAGCCGGTACCAGAGTTTAGCTACACATCGTTGAAAGTCGTTGCTCGCTATCCAGGGACCAATCCTTTGCAGAGCGGTTGGATCCGGGGCGCCGAGCATCTCCACAACCGTATCGCGGCGGCGGAAGTAGGCTACAAGAAGGGCCGCGTCGTGCTGATCGGATTCCGTCCGCAGCATCGGGCACAGTCGCACAACACGTTCAAGTTGCTGTTCAACTCGATTCACCTGTCGGCGGCAGGGCCGGCGGAGGTGTTGCGGCCTGAAGTCAGCGCCACCCCCTAAAGCAATAGTGGGGCGGTCCGTGCTCTGTGTGACGTCCAAGGCCGATGCAACGCATCGAATACATCGAAGGGAAAGCTACTCTATCGACCTGGTTCCGGTCCCTCGGCCAAGCTAAGATATCAGCGGTGTAGATCAATGAGTCCAAGAGTAGCGATGAAAACAATACCAGTTCGATATCGGGCAGCGGTGACACTTGTCATCCTCGTGGCCCTATCTTGCAGTGCACCACCGGACGCCGAAGAACCGCAACTCGGCAGCCTCGACTTCCCAACGTCCTCCTCCGGCGAGGCGCAAGAGCACTTCATCCAGGGCATGCTACTTCTCCACAGCTTCGAGTTCGACGACGCCCGTGAGGCCTTCGTCGAAGCCCAGCAGGTCGAACCCAATTTCGCCATGGCCTACTGGGGCGAAGCCTTGACCCACAACCATTTGCTTTGGTCCGAACAGGATTCCGTTCAGGCCCGTGAAGCGATGGAGCGGCTCGGAGCCACGCCCGAAGACCGCGTCGCCAAGGCGCTAACGGAGCGCGAGAAGGACTATGTCCGAACCCTCGACGCGCTCTACGGAGAGGGCTCCAAACGGGAACGCGACATTGCCTACCGCGACGCCATGCTGCGGTTGGCCGCGAAGTATCCCGATGATCTGGAAGCCGCCAGCCTCTCAGCCGTTGCAACGCTCGCGACCTCCTACGACGGACGCGACTACCGCACCTACATGCGGGCCGCCTCCATCGTCGAGGAAGTGTTCGCGAAAAACCCGAACCACCCCGGCGCGGCCCACTACCTGATTCATTCCTACGACGACCCCGTCCACGCCCCGCTCGGACTCCGCGCCGCGCGCGTTTACGCAAAGATTGCTCCCGCCGCGACGCATGCGCTCCACATGCCGTCGCACATCTTCACGTCCATGGGTATGTGGGACGAGGTCGTTGCTTCGAACATCGACTCCTGGGCCGCTTCCGACGCCCGCGTCAAGCGAAAGGACCTATCGGTCGACGAACGCAGCTATCACGCCCTGTGGTGGCTCGAATACGGCTATCTCCAGCAAGGCCGCTATCAAGACGCCCGTGACCAACTCGCCATCATGGAAGCCGACACCGCCGCTACCGGCTCGGAGAAGACCCGAAGCCATCTCGTCGATATGCGCGCTCACTACCTCATCGAGTCGCAGCGTTGGGACACCGAATCGATCGAAGTCGACACCTCCGATCTCGGAACCTCCGCCGTCGTGACCGACCTATTCACGCGCGGCCTCACGACCGTCCGCGCCGGGGCCGCGGCTGACGCCAAGCCGCTGCTTGCTGAGCTCAGACACACCATCCAGAAGAAGCAGCGCAAGAACGACAAGCCGGGGCACGAACATACTTGCGATCCCAAGGCGCTGCTTCCCTACATGCGGACGGCGCACATCCTCGCACTGGAGTTGGAAGCCGCGATTGATCTCGCCGAAGGCCGCGCCGAAAAGGCCGTCGAACAACTGAACGAAGCCACCGAGCTCGAAGACACGCTCTCGCTCTCCTACGGCCCCCCGGACCCCGTCAAGCCCTCCCACGAACTCTTCGGCGAGGTGCTACTCGAACTCAACCGCCCTGAGGAAGCCGCCGAACAGTTCGAGAAGGCCCTCGACCGAGCCCCCCGGAGGGCTCTCTCGCTACTAGGCCTAGCCCGAGCACAGGTCCAGTCCGGCAACCAGACCGCCGCCGACCAAACCTACGCCGACCTCAGCCAAGTCTGGCACAACGCCGACCCCGACCTACCGGAAGGGAGGGAGGCTCGACAAGGAGCGAAGGACTAGACACCCAACTCATGCGGCTTCCGAATCTGATCTACGAAGGGCGGGAACTGCGCGACGAAGCGAAACTGAACTCACTACCACCCGAACTCGGTTCGCTCTTGCGTGAAGTTAATGGATTCATCGCCTTTGGCGGAGGTCTCCACATCCGCGGACTGTGCGGCGAACCCCAATGGCATTCCATCGAGCGCCATTGGAACGGCGAAAAGGCGCTCCGCTCTCTCTATTCCGAAATAACTGAGGACGACCTACCGTTCGGACAGGACTGCGTCGGCGATCAGTTTTTCCTCAGAAGCGCGGTCGTCCACAAACTGTGTGCGGAGTACGGGGAGGTAGAAAGCTGGGACGTGACTCTACCTGTATTCCTAGAACGTGCCGCTGCAGACCCTCTCAACTATCTTTCCACCGAACCACTCCTCGCCTATCTCGGGAACTCGGGCCCTCTTGAACCAGGACATCTGATTTTTGCGTATCCCCCTTTTGTGGCAGCAGAGTCAGGAAAAGACTCAAGGCTAGCTAGTGTCCCCATCGACGAACTGATGGTGGTTCACTCCCGTCTTGCAGCTGAGATGCGGAACCTCCCAGAAGGCGCGAAGTTCCGAGTTGAGGTGGAATGAACGATGCTCAGAGATTGAGACGCGACCTATCTCCTTTTACATCAGAGGGTTGCATCACTCAAGCGCCCCTTGAGGCTAATGATACTTCGTGTCGACAACGAGATTCTTACTATACTTTTCGGCTCGAAGGTATCATAAGGCGCGCTACGCTTTCCGTCCTAGCGCCGCGAGTGGATCTCGGTGCGCAGCCGGAAATTCCACTTCAACCGGTCGTCAAACGCCTGTCCCTCACCTCGCACAGCCACGTCGACGGTTCCGCCGCCGCGCAGCGTGCCGTCGAACTGCAGGATCTCCGACGCCACTTCCTCCGGCAAGGTCCTATCGATCGACGCGGCGTGACTCTTCCGCTCAACGAACGACACCTGTAGCAGGTACGACTGCACCCCACCTCGCACTGAGACGCCGCGCCGCCGCCGAAACCGCAGGTGCAGCACCACGAATGGCGCATAGTCCCACAGATGAGGGGTCGGGCTCGGCTTCCCGAGCGCCACTCGCAGCGGCCCGGAATCCTGCTTCACGGTCTCGATGTCTCGCGGCTCCACTTCAAAGGGAAACAGCGCGATCCGAAGCTCCTTCGCGTTCGCGTGCCAGGCGGCGACCGCCGACTTCAACACGAGCGTCCTATCGTTGTGGGTGATCCAACCGACCGCCTCGGTCCCCGGCGGTACTTCGGCGAAGCCCACCACGGGAAACGCAAGCAACCCGGCCGAGAGCCGGCACATCTCACGCCTGTCAATGACGGCCAATGAAAGTCTTCCTCTCCGGACCGGCCGGCTTCATCCGCGACTCAGGTGCTCGCCGTCAAGATCGCATCGACGACACCGTCAACCGTGTACTTTGGAGCCTCCACGTCAACCCGTACAGCCAACTCCCGGGCGGTCGCCGATGTGATCGGTCCGATTGAAGCTACGCGCACTCCGTCCAACCTTTTGACGGGACAAACCGACACGAAGTTCCGAACCGTCGACGAACTCGTGAACGTGACCCAATCCGGCTTCCTCGACCCTTCAAACAGTCGCTCAACCCGCGCCGCAACATCCTCGGGAACCACGGTCTGATACGCAGGGACAACGTTGACCTTCGCGTCCCGTTTCTCAAGCTCAACCGGGATCACGTCGCGCGCAACCCGAGCCCGCGGCAACAAGATGCGTTTCCCTCGCAGGTCTTCGCCGGAAAACGCCGCCAGCAGGCTCTCGGCAACGTACTCCTCCGGCATCCGATCGACCTTGATGTGGAGGAGCGCCAGACTCTCCGCCGTCGCCGGCCCAACCGCGCAGATCTTTGCACGGATGGATCGCAAGTCCCGCTCACTCGTATCCAGCCGATCGACGAAATGCCGCACACCGTTGGCGCTCGTAAAGATCAGCCAATCGTAGGTATCGAGCTCCGCGATGGCCTCGTCGAGCGGGCCCCAATCATCCGGCGGACGAATCTCGATTGTCGGCAGCGCGATGACTTCCGCGCCCAGGGCCCGCAACCGGTCCGACAGCGCCGCCGCCTGCTCCCTCGGCCGCGTAACAACGATGCGCTGCCCAAACAGCGGAAGCCGCTCAAACCAATTGAGAGTCTTGCGCAGCCCAACCACTTCGCCGACCACAATCAGAGCCGGCGGCTTGAGATCTGTCTCCCGAACACGTTCGCCGAGGCTGCTCACGGTCCCTTCGACCGTGACTTGATCGCCGCGTGTGCCCCAACGGACGGCTGCCGCCGGAGTAGCCGCGTCTCGGCCGACCGCAATCAACCGCTCAGCGATCTCGTCAAATGTCGTGAGACCCATGAAGATGACCAACGTACCGGTGCGGTATCTCGACCAATCGATCGCGTCGACGTCGTGCCCGGTAACAAAGCTCACTTCCGACGTTTCGCGCCGGTGAGTCAGGGGGATGCCGGCATAGGCCGCGACGCCCACCGCCGAGGTTACACCGGGGATCACCTCGAACGGAATTCCGGCGGCTACGAGAGCTTCTGCTTCCTCGCCGCCTCGTCCGAAGATGAACGGATCGCCGCCCTTCAGACGCACTACTGTGTGTCCCGCGCGCGCTTCGGCGATCAGCAGCTCGTTGATCTCATCCTGCGTGCGGACGTGCTCCGACCGCTTCTTGCCGACGTAGATGCGCCGCGCATCGGGCCGCGCGTCGTCCAATAGGCAAACCGGCGAAAGGTGGTCGTAGAGGATGACGTCGGCCTCGGCGATCAGCCGCTTGCCACGCACCGTCACCAGGTCGGGATCGCCCGGCCCCGCGCCTACCAGGTAGACCGTTCCGGGCGCACTCTTCTTGTGAGAAGAAGCCATCGAACCCCTAGATTAACCGAGGCGCGAACAGGGTGAGCCCAGAGGCTCGATCTGACCCTACGCGACTGTCTTGCGGGCGTGTAGCTGTTGCAGCGATTCGACGCGCGCCGGATGTTCCCGGCGGGCCGCGATCCCTTCCGCCGCGGCGCGGGCTGCGCTAAGGGTTGTCATACACGGGATCTGGTGGTGCATCGCCTCCCGCCGAATGGTTTTCTCGTCTTGGAACGACCGCGCGCCCGCGGGGCTATTCACAATCAAATTGAGATGCCGATCCTTGATCAGATCAACGATGTTCGGACGGCCCTCGTTGACCTTCAGCCCTACGGTGCACTCGATTCCCGAAGCCCGCATTGCAAAGGCGGTACCTCGCGTGGCGTAGATCTTGAAACCCAAGGCAGCGAACTTGCGTGCTACCGCCAAGCCTTCGGCCCGTTCCGGCTCGGTCACACTGATGAAAACCGCTCCTTTGTCCGGCAACGCGGAACCGGCACTCAATTGCGCCTTGGCGAACGCTTCGCCAAACGTCTCGCCGATACCCATTACTTCGCCGGTCGAACGCATTTCCGGCCCCAGGATCGGGTCGACGCCGGGGAACTTGTTAAACGGGAAAACCGGCGATTTCACACAGTTCTTGGGCACCGGAAGAACGCCCTCGGGCAAGTCGTAGTCGCGCAGCTTCTTGCCAACCATCAGGCCGACTGCAATCTTCGCCAGAGGATAGCCGGTCGACTTACTCACGTACGGCACGGTCCGCGAGGCTCGCGGATTGACTTCGATCACATAGACCTTGTCTTTGTGAATCGCGTACTGAATGTTCATCAAACCCCTGACATTCAGCGCTTTCGCCAGCCGCACCGTGTAGTCGCGGATTGTCGCAAGCTGTTCCTCGGGAATCGACGCTGACGGCAATACGCAGGAACTGTCGCCGGAGTGAATGCCGGCCTCCTCGATGTGCTCCATGATGCCGCCGATGAGCACTTCCTCGCCGTCGCACAGAGCATCGACATCGACTTCGGTGGCGTTCTCCAAGAAGCGGTCCACCAGCACCGGCCGTTCCTGCGAATAGACCACGGCTTCGCGCATGTAGCTGTTGACCGTGGCTTCGTCGTAGGCGATAACCATCGCGCGGCCGCCGAGCACATAACTTGGGCGAACAAGCACCGGATAGCCGAGGCCGCGCGCAACGTCGCACGCTTCTTCCGGGCTCGTTGCCGTCCCGTTTTCCGGCTGCGGGATCTGCAACTCGGCCAGCAACGCCCCGAATTGTTCGCGGTCCTCCGCCAAGTCGATCGATTCCGGGTCGGTCCCAATGATGGGCACTCCCTGCGCCTTGAGCGGCAATGCGAGGGTGAGCGGTGTCTGTCCGCCGAACTGCACGATCACACCATCGACCTTCTCGACGTCGTGAATGTTCAGGACATTCTCAAGCGTCAGCGGCTCGAAGTAGAGCCGATCGCTCGTGTCATAGTCCGTCGAAACCGTCTCAGGATTGCAGTTGACCATGATCGACTCATAGCCCATCTCTTGCAGCGCGAACGATGCATGGCAACAGCAGTAATCGAATTCAATTCCCTGGCCGATTCGGTTAGGCCCGCTACCCAGAATCATGACCTTCTTTTTGTCAGTAGGCTCGGCCTCGCACTCTTCCTCATAGGCGGAATACATGTAGGGCGTAAAGCTCTCAAACTCCGCCGCACAGGTGTCCACGCGCTTGAAGACGGCCTGAATCTTCAGTTCTTTGCGCTTGGCCCGCAGCGTCAGCTCGTCGGTTCCGAGCGCCCGCCCGATGCGCTTGTCTGATAAACCGTACCGCTTTGCCTGTTCCAATTGATCGCGGGAAACGGTATCGAGCGTTGCTGTCTCCAACTCGGCCTGAAAGTCGACAAGCTGCTTCATCTGCTGCAGGAACCAAGGATCGACTTGCGTCATCTCATGGATCTGCTTGACCGAATAACCCTGCGCCATCGCGAACCGAATGTAGCCCAACCGATCCGGCGTCGCCGTAATCAGCATTTGGTCGATCTTTTCCGGATCGAAATCGTCTTCGGTGAACTTCTTGCCGGTCTCAAGACTGCGGATCGCCTTGGAAAGCGCGTGCTTGAACGTGCGACCGATCGACATCACTTCGCCGATCGACTTCATCTGAATGCCCAGCAGCGGCTCACTGCCCGGGAACTTCTCGAACTGCCACTTCGGCAGCTTCACAACCACGTAGTCGATCGTCGGCTCAAAGCACGCCGGCGTCTTCTGCGTAATGTCGTTCGTGATTTCGTCGAGCCGCATACCTACCGCCAGCTTGGCTGCGATCTTCGCGATGGGAAACCCAGTGGCCTTTGAAGCCAGGGCCGAACTCCGCGACACACGCGGGTTCATCTCGATCACAATCATGCGCCCTGTATTGGGCTCAAGGGCAAACTGCACGTTTGACCCGCCGGTATCGACACCGATCTCGCGAAGGCACGCCAGCGCGCCGTCCCGCATCATCTGGTACTCGCGGTCGGTCAGTGTCTGCGCCGGGGCGACGGTTAGCGAGTCACCCGTGTGGACGCCCATCGGATCAAAGTTCTCGATCGAGCAGACGATGATGCAGTTGTCGGCGACGTCGCGCATCACCTCCAACTCGAATTCTTTCCAGCCGAGCACGCTCTCTTCGACAAGTACCTCGTGCACTGGTGATAGCTCAAGTGCCCTCTCGCACAACTCCTCCATCTCTTCGCTGTTGTAGGCGAGCCCGCCGCCGGTGCCGCCCAGGGTGAAGCTCGGCCGCAACACGACCGGGTAGCCGACTTCGGCGCCGAAATCCATCCCGTCTTTGAGGTTGGTGATGAGTTTCGAATTCGGCACGTCAAGGCCGATACGCCGCATGGCGTCTTTGAATAGCAGCCGATCTTCGGCCTTCTTGATCGCCTCGATCTTCGCGCCAATCAGCTCCACACCGAACTCATCAAGGACACCCTTTTCGGCCAATTCGACCGACAGGTTCAATCCCGTCTGCCCGCCGACGGTCGAGAGCAATGCATCCGGCCTCTCTCGCGCGATGATCTCGCGAACGTACTCGACCGTCAGGGGTTCGACGTAGGTCTGCTCGGCTAGATCAGGGTCGGTCATGATCGTTGCCGGGTTCGAGTTCACCAGCACAACCTCGTAGCCCTCGTCCCGTAACGCCTTACAAGCCTGCGTGCCCGAGTAATCAAACTCGCAAGCTTGTCCGATCACAATCGGACCCGAGCCGATGATCAGGATCTTCTTAATGTCTGTTCGCTTCGGCATCTTTGTACTCGACGGCGCTAAGCCGCTTTCATCAACTCCACAAACTCGTCGAACAGATAGCGCGAATCATGCGGTCCGGGCGCCGCTTCCGGGTGATACTGCACGCAGAACAGAGGGTCTTTCTTGCTACGAAAACCCTCCAGCGTCTGATCGTTCAGATTGACGTGGGTCAGCTCGATGTCGCTGGCGTTCAGGGAATCGGGGTCCACAGCGAATCCGTGATTCTGCGATGTGATCTCGACCTTGCCTGTCCGCTCATTCCGCACAGGATGATTCACGCCGTGGTGCCCGAACTTCAGCTTGAACGTCTTGCCGCCTACCGCCAGCCCCAGCACCTGATGCCCCAGGCAGATCCCGAAGATCGGCACCCGCCCCACCAGCTTGTTGATGTTGCTGATCGGCTCGGCCAAAGGCTCCGGATCGCCGGGTCCGTTCGAGAGAAACACACCGTCCGGCTTCAACGCCAAGACGTCTTCCGCCGACGTCAGCGAAGGTACCACTGTCACTTTGCAGCCGCGATGCACCAAACTGCGCAGGATGTTGTGCTTAATCCCAAAATCGAAAGCGACCACGTGATACTTTGTCTCTTCCGCGGTTCCTATCAACTCCGACGGCGAACAAGCGTCGACGCCTCGGTTCCACTCGTAGCGCTTCTTCGTCGAAACCGTACTCGCCAAGTCCAACCCCGCCATTACGGGAATCGACCGCGCCTGTTCAATCAGCTTTTCCGGGTCCGTCTCGATCGAGGAAATCACACCGCGCATCGACCCCTTGCTTCGCAAGTGCCGTACCAGCGCTCTGGTGTCGATTTCAGAGATGATCGGGATCCGTTGGTTCGACAGAAAGTCCGCGGCATGCTCGGTCGAACGCCAGTTGCTCGCAATCTCGGAAAACTCCCGAACAACCAGCCCTTCGATGAAGGGTCGCGCCGACTCACTATCCTCCGGATTGGCGCCGTAGTTGCCGATCTGAGGATTCGTCAGGACGACGATCTGGCCGCTGTAGGAGGGGTCTGTAAAGATCTCTTGATAACCTGCGATCCCAGTATTGAAAACGACCTCTCCGTAACACTCGGCCTTAGCGCCGACACACTGCCCCTTAAAGATGCGCCTGTCTTCAAGCGCTAGAACGGCTGTTTGATTCACTAGAGAACTCCGAATCGATCGATCGGCCAGTAGGCGAATACCGCCTTGCCAACAATGAAATTCCGCGGCACCGTACCCCATGTGCGGCTGTCGTTCGATGTGTTGCGATGGTCGCCGAGCACGTAGTAGCTATCGGCCGGTACCGTTGTCGGAGGATATGTCGAGGCGTCCTGGAACTCATCAGGGACGTATGTTTCCTCGACGCGCCCGCCGTTGATGTACAACTCGCCGCGGATTAATTCCACCTCATCGCCCGGCAGCCCCGCCACTCGCTTGATGTATGACTTGGCCGGGTCCAGCGGGAACCGGAATACCACGATATCGCCCCGCCGAATCTCCTCGAAGCGATAGACAAACTTGTTGACGAAGATCCGCTCCTGGTCTTGGAGCCACGGCATCATGCTCGTGCCCTCGACCTTGACCGGCTGATAGAGGAATACAATCACGACGACCGCAATCGCGATCGAGATAATGATGTCGCGCACCCACACCTGGACGTCGAACCAGAAAGAACCCGATTCGGTGGCTGATGCCGTCGGGCGTGCGGATCCGCCGTCCACAGGGGTCTGTCCAGGGACCCTGTCGTCTTCTTGATGCATTCAAATGTAGGGAAAGCCGTTTGACCGGCCCTTCGTATTCTATTATGAACACCCGGACAGCGACAACATTGTTGTGTGGAATATCGCCGTCGGACTCGATTGCAGGCGCGACCAAGCCGGTCCGCCGGTCCCGATGAAAACCGTCCTCATTATCCCCGCCCTCAATGAGGAACGGGCCATCGGACACGTCCTGAGCGAAGTTCCCCGCGATCTCTTCGCTCAGATTATCGTCGGGAACAACGGTTCGTCCGACCGTACCACCGAGATCGCCGAACGCCACGGAGCCACCGTCGTCAACGAGCCACGACGGGGCTATGGCAGTGCCTGCCTGCGGGCTATGGCCACCATACCCGCTGACACTGAGATCGTCGTATTCATGGATGCCGACGGCGGGGACAACCCCGCCGATGCTCGTCTTCTCATCGAGCCGATAGCCAACGGTGAAGTCGATTTCGTCGTCGGCTCCCGCGTGCTTGGGGAAGCCGAACCGGGTGCCCTTGGTCCGCACCAGCGTTGGGGGAACGCCCTCGCGACGTTGCTGATCCGGCTGTGGTGCGGTTTCCGCTACACCGACCTCGGGCCGTTTCGGGCCATCCGCGCGTCGAGCCTCCAGCGCATTGGAATGGCCGACCCCAACTACGGCTGGACCATCGAAATGCAAATGAAAGCGCTGCGCCACGGTCTGCGGATCAAAGAAGTGCCCGTCAGCTACCGCAATCGCCGTTGGGGGGCCAGCAAGGTTTCCGGGACGGTCAGCGGCAGCGTCAAAGCGGGTGGAAAGATTCTTTGGACCTTCTTCCGGCTCGCTCTTGGAACCCGCGCGCCCAAAAGGGTTTACAATAACCCTCGCCCATGAACCGCAGACACTTCCTCACAACCACGGCCGGAGCCGCCGCCGGGTACTTCCTTCCCGGGCCCCGCTCCCTCTCCGCACAGAACCGACGAAAACGCATCGCCGCGCTCTCGACCACTTATCACACCCGATCGCACAGCGATAATTTCATCACGCGCTTCCTCGAAGGCTGGTGGATCGGCGACAAGTACCACGAGACACCGTGTGACCTCGTTTCGCTCTTCGTCGAGCAAGAGCATGACGCCGATATCAGTACTCGGCTTGCCAGGAGTTGGGGTGTCAAGAAGGCCGCTACGATCCAAGAAGCTCTCACGCTTGGCGGCGACAAGCTCGATGTCGACGGCGTTCTGCTCATCGGCGAGCACGGCGACTACCCGACGAACGTCAAGAACCAGAAGCTCTACCCGCGCCACCGTTTCATGAGCGAGGTGCTCGACGTCTTCAAGCGTTCCGGCCGCGCGGTTCCTCTGTTCAACGACAAACATCTTTCCTACGACTGGACCAAGGCCAAGCAGATGTACGACTGGTCGAAGGAACTCAACTTCCCGATGATGGCCGGCTCGTCCGTCTCGGTGACCTTCCGTCGTCCCGAACTCGACTTCCCGCTCGACACCGAACTGGAATCCGCCGTGGCGGTCGGTGGCGGCTGGGTCGGGGATGGTGGCTTGTTCCACGTCATGGAAACGTTGCAGTGTTTCACCGAGCGACGCAAAGGGGGCGAAACCGGTGTTAAGTCGGTGCAGCTCCTTGCCGACGACGCTGTCTGGAAAGCTGCCGACGAAGGGCTGTGGAGCCGTGAGTTGCTCGAGGCGGCCCTATCGCGGGGACGCAAGGTCGTCCCGGGGCCTGTCGAGGAAAAAGCGCGCCGGCCGGTCGCCTGCCTGATCGAGTACAACGACGGTTTCCGTGCCGCCGCGCTCGGGCTTGGCGGGAAGGCGTCTGAGTACCTCGCCGCCGTCAAGATCAAGGGGGAACGCGAACCGAAGTCGACGCTCTGCTACATCCCGATCGAAAACTCAAATAACTTCAGCCCGCTGGTTGATTCCATCGCGCGCATGTACACGCAGGGCACCCAAGACTACGCCGTCGAGCGCACCCTGCTCACAAGCGGCGCGCTCTCTTTCCTGATGGAGTCGTGGCATCGCGGACAAGTCCGCATCGAGACACCGATGCTCGACATCAAGTATCGCGGCCCGGAAAAATCTTACTACGCCCATGGAATGGGGTCCTGATCGATGAAGCCTGCTGGAATCTACGCCAAGAGTACAGATCTGTTTGACCTCGTCGACCGCCGCGCCGAGTTCATTAAGTTAGCGAGCGGGTTCGGTTTCACCGAGGGCCCCGTCTACAGCCGCATCGGCTTTCTACTGTTTAGCGATCTGCGTAGCGAGAAAATCCACAAATGGGCCATGCCACCTTCGGGTGGCGGTCCGACGGATGGCAAGTTGTCCGTCTTCCGCGAAAAGTCGAACCGTGCCAACGGACTCACGTTCGACCACCAGGGTCGCCTGCTCGCCTGCGAGACCGGGCCGGGGCGCGTTACCCGCACCGAGAAGGATGGCTCGATTACCGTCCTCGCCGACCGCTGGGGAAACAAGCGGCTCAGTTCGCCGAACGACCTTATCTACAACATCGACGGCACGATCTACTTCAGCGACATGCCTCGGCCGAATGTTCCCGACGCCCACTTACGGACGAATGAACCAGCGATCTACCGCATCAGCCGCAGCCAGATCCCGGGGAAGGCCAAGCTCGATCGTGCTTCGGAGGAATGTAAGCGCGCCAACGGTGTCGCGATGGGCCCCAAGCACAACAAGCTCTACATCGCTGACGGCGGCTCCAACAATATCCGCGTGCAGGACATTCGCGACGACGGCTCCTTGGCCAAAGGCCGCGTGTTCGCCGAGTTGGAATCGGATGAGCAGGGCGGTCTCGACGGCCTGAAGACAGACGAGTTGGGCAATGTCTACTGCACCGGGCCAGGCGGGATCTGGATTTTCAACGACAAGGGCAAGCACCTCGGCACGATTGTGCCGCCCGAGCAGCCCGCCAATCTGAATTGGGGCGGCGGCTTCGGGGGACTGTATGTGACTGCCCGCACTTCGCTCTACTACATCCGCACCCGAGTCCCCGGCACACGGACCTACTAGCGCACTCGAAACGATCGTCCGGCTGCACACGATCCTATCGTGGCGACGCAACCCTGCCCTGATAGACTGACGCTTCAGGATCCTTATGGCAGCGGAAAACTCGACCAACCCCCTTCTCGAAATCCAGTTCAAGATCCCCTTCGACCAGGTCAAGGCCGAGCACATCGAGCCTGCCGTCGATCGGTTCATCGCCGAGGCGCAAAAGGGCATTGACGCCCTTGCCGCCGACTCGGGCCCGCGCACCTACGACAACACGCTCGGTGCCCTCGAAGATGTCGGCGAAACGCTTGAGTATGTGATGTCTGTGGCTCGGCATCTGGAGTCAGTCGCGACGTATCCGGAGTTGCGCGAAGCCTACAACGCGGTCCAGCCGAAGGTGAGTGAGTTCTACTCGAAAATTCCGCTCAATGAAGCCTTGTGGAAGCAGATCAAGCGCTTCAGCGAGACGGAGGACGCCGCGGCGCTCACCGGCACTCGCGCCCGGTTCCTCAAGAAGACGCTCGACGATTTCCGCCGTAGCGGCGCCGACCTCGACGAGGCCGGTAAGGCCCGGTTGAATACGTTGAATGTCGAGCTTGCCCAGGTCACGACGAAGTACTCACAGAACGTTCTCGACGCGACGAACGCCTTCGATCTGTTCATCGACGACGAGGCCCAACTCGCCGGCCTGCCGCCCAGCGCCGTCGCCATGGCCCGGCAGGATGCCGAAAGCAAGGAGAAGCCGGGCTGGCGCTTCACCTTGCAAGGCCCCAGTTACGTTGCCGTGATGACCTATCTCGACGACACCGGCGTGCGCGAGAAGATCTACCGCGCCTATGTGACGCGTGGTTCGAAAGAGCCTTTCGATAATCGCGAGCTGATCGTGGACATCCTGCGTTTGCGCAAAGAGAAAGCACAACTCCTCGGCTATCGCGATTTCGCCGACCTTGTTCTCGAAGACCGTATGTCCAAGGGCGGCCAAAGGGCCCGTGAGTTCGTTGATTCACTCAAGGACAAGACGGTCGGCGCGTTCGGTCGCGAGAACAAAGAGTTGCTCGCTTTCCGACGCAAGACCGAAGGCCCCGACGCTCCCGCGCTCAATGCCTGGGATGTTGCGTATTACGCGGAGAAGATGCGCCGTGCCCTCTACGACTTCGAGGAAGAGGAACTGCGGCCTTACTTTGCTTTTGAGAAAGTGCTCGACGGCATGTTTGAGCTCGTCAACCGCCTCTATGGCATCAAGGTTGTCGAAGAGCGTGGCGTCCCTGTGTGGGATGACAAGGTCACCTACTACTCGATTAACGACTCGGACGGCACGCGGCTCGGCTCCTTCTACGCGGACTTCTATCCCCGTGAGAACAAACGTGGCGGCGCCTGGATGGATTCATTCTTCATCGGCGTCCCCGGCGGCCCGCGGCCTCACCTGGGATTCATTTGCGGCAATCAGACGCCACCCGTTGACGGCAAGCCGGCGCTGCTTACGCATCGCGAAGTCGAGACGATTTTCCATGAGTTCGGCCACCTGCTGCACCACCTGCTGAGCCGGGTCGACATCCGCAGCCTGGGCGGAACCAACGTCGCTTGGGACTTCGTCGAGTTGCCGTCGCAGATCATGGAGAACTGGTGCTGGGAGCGCGAGGCGCTTGATCTCTTCGCACGTCACTACGAGACCGGCGAGCCGATTCCCGAAGAGCTTTTCGAGAAGCTGAAGCGGGCCCGCAATTTCCGGGCCGCCAACGCACAGATGCGGCAATTGAGCTTCGCGACGGCCGATTTGGCCCTTCATCGCGACTATGACCCCGAACGCGACGGCAACGTGATGAAGTACGCCTTCGACATCCTGCAATCGTTCGCGTCCGCCCCATTCCCGCCGGAGCACGCCATGATCGCCGCGTTCACGCACCTGTTCTCGAGTCCGGTCGCCTATGGAGCGGGCTACTACTCCTACAAGTGGTCGGAGGTTCTTGACGCTGACGCCTTTTCGCGCTTCGCCGGCGAAGGCATCTTCAGCCGCGAGGTCGGCATGCAGTTCCGGGAGCGTATCCTGGCCAAGGGCGATAGCGAGGACCCCGCTCAACTTTTCCGCGATTTCATGGGCCGCGATCCTGACGCCGAGGCTTTACTCCGTCGGCAGGGTCTATCACCGGCCGCTTGATGTAATCTCTCTTACACCCGCTGATATACTGAAAAATAACCTGTGTACCCCAAGAACAGGGCGTGCGCAGGCTGACGCTGGTCAATACGGCCTGCGCGGGGAACCTCCCCAAACACACAGCAAGTTTCAGTCCGAACGACTGCTCCGTTGAGCCTATGCCTCTCTACGAGTACGAATGTCAGAAGTGCGGTCACCGCTTCGAGGAGATCCAAAAGTTCTCCGATGAATTGCTGAAAGTCCACGAAGGCTGCGGCGGCGACCTCCGCAAGCTCCTTTCGGCGCCCGCCATCCAGTTCAAGGGAACCGGTTGGTACGTCACGGACTACGCCAAGTCCGGTCAGGCCGGCGTGGAAGCGAAGAAGCGCGACGACGCCAAGAAGAGTGCCGACAGCAAGGGCGAGACCAAGTCCGACTCCAAGCCCGAAACGAAGACCAAGTCGAAATCTGAGTCCAAGACCAAGTCAAGCGACTCGGGCTCCAGCGCCAAGACCTCGTCCACTTCAAAGGACTAGCAGCGCGCTCGGCTTTCACTCGGGTGCGAGCCAATCTCATGGAAACCATTCAGGTCACTCTCCCCGACGGCAGCCTCAAAGAGGTTGCCAAGGGCACGACCCCGCTTCAGATCGCTGAATCAATCAGCCCTGGGCTCGCCCGGGCCGCCGTCGTCGCCAAGGTCGACGGACAACTCATCGATCTCACGCAGCCTCTCGACGGCGACACCGACCTACGGCTGCTCACGAACAAAGACCCCGAGGCCCTTGGGGTCTACCGCCACTCCTCGGCGCACTTGCTCGCCGCCGCGGTCGTTGAACTGTTTCCAGAAACCAAGCTGGGCATCGGCCCACCTACCGAGCAAGGTTTTTTCTACGACTTCCAGCGTGAGGAACCTTTCACGCCTGATGACCTCGAGAAGATCGAAGCCAAGATGGCCGAGATCGTCAAACGTGATCCGCCGAACGAGCGCACCTGGCTTCCGCGCGAAGAAACCCTTGCTGAATATCGCAAGATCGGCGACTGGATGAAGTGTGAGCTGATCGAAGACAAGACCGACAGCGAACGCATCTCGATCTACAAAACCGGCGATGTCTTCGATGACTTTTGCCGCGGCCCCCACATCCCCAGCATGGGGCGGATCAAGGCCTTCAAGCTGCTCTCCGTTGCCGGTGCCTACTGGAAGGGCGACGAAAAGAACGCGCGACTGCAGCGCATCTACGGCACCTCATTCTTTGACAAGAAGGAACTGAGGCAACATCTCCACCGGCTCGAAGAGGCCAAGAAACGCGACCACCGCAAGCTCGGCAAAGAACTCGACCTGTTCAGCATTCAAGAGGCCGCCGGCCCCGGCCTCGTCTTCTGGCACCCCAAGGGCGGCACAATCCGCCGCGCGATGGAAGACTGGCTGCGTGATGAATACGTCAAGCGCGGCTATGGGCTCGTCTATACGCCGCACATTGCCCGCTTCGACTTGTGGAAGACCTCGGGCCACGCGGATTTTTATTCCGAGGATATGTTCAAACGCATGGAGCTGGACGATGCCGAGTACCAGCTCAAGCCGATGAACTGCCCCTTCCACATCCTGATCTATAAGGACAGGCTGCGCAGCTACCGCGACCTGCCGGTGCGCCTTGGCGAGCTCGGCACCGTCTACCGCTACGAGCGCTCCGGGGTCATGCACGGTTTGCTCCGCGTCCGCGGCTTCACGCAGGACGACGCCCACGTCTTCTGCACCCCCGAACAGGTCAAGGACGAAATTCTCGGCTGCGTCGACTTCGCAATGGACGTGCTGAAAACCTTCGGCTTCAAAGAGTACGTCGTCGAGCTTTCAACCTGGGACGGTGGGGAAAGCGGCCAATACGCCGGCTCACCCGAAGAATGGCAGATGGCCGAAGAGGGGCTTTACAGCGCCTTGAAGGAACGTGACATCGAGGCCAAGGTCATGCCCGACGAGGCAGCCTTCTATGGCCCGAAGATCGACATCAAACTCGTCGACGCCATCGGACGCCCCTGGCAGCTCTCGACCGTCCAGTTTGACTTCAATCTGCCGCGACGCTTTGAACTGGAATACATCGCCGAAGACGGCAAGGCGCATCAACCGGTAATGGTCCATCGCGCTCTGTGGGGCTCGGTTGAACGCTTCTTCGGCGTCCTGATCGAGCACTACGCCGGGGCCTTCCCGGTTTGGCTCGCCCCTGTGCAAGCCATCGTCCTGCCCATCACGGACGCCCAGAACGAATACGCGCAAAAGGTTGTCGCGCAGTTGGAAGAAGCCGGCATTCGGGTCGAGTTGGACAGCCGTAGCGAGAAGGTCAACTTCAAGATCCGCGAAGCCCAGCTACAGAAGATCCCGTTCATGCTGGTCATCGGCGGGCGCGAAGCCGAGGCCGGGACCGTGTCGGTGCGCCACCGCAAAGAAGCCGACCAAGGCGTCAAACCCGTGGAAGAGTTCGTCACGCAGATCCAGGCCCTGATCGAAACCAAAGACTGCACGGCCTAAGGACATCGTCAAAGACCGGCTTTGAGGAAGTCGACTTCGAGACGCATGTTGCGGCGCATTCGCCATCGGCCATTTGGCGGGAAAGGCGAAAGGCGTTTCTCGCAAAGCCGCTACGTACCGCTAAGCTCGCCAAGGAAAAACTAGGATCTCTGGCCTGGTTCTGGATCGGTTGGGATGCGGCGACGCGCTTCCGGCTTCAGAGTAGACCCGGTGTCAAGGGGTTGCGGACGGGGCGGCAATCATCGGACGGAGCCGATCGATGATCGGTGCCGTTGGGCTAAGATGATCGCCGATGCTGGAGACTTCTGTGAGAGTGCTACTACTGCTGATCTTTGGGCTTACGGTGCCGGCTCAGAGTCAAGAATCCTTCGATATTGTCCTTGCCAATGGGCGTGTGATGGATCCCGAAACAGGCCTCGATGGGATGCGTAGCGTCGGTATTCGCGGAGACCGGATCGTAGCCATCTCAGAGGGAGCCCTTTCGGGTGACGTAGTGCTTGATGTCGCCGGATTGGTCATCGCTCCAGGGTTCATTGATCTACATGCCCACGGACAGAGTTATCAGTCGAACGAGTACCAGGCCCACGACGGCGTCACAACGGCGCTCGAACTCGAATCAGGCGTCGTTCATGTGGCGGACTGGTTGGAGGCTCGCAAGGGCAAACGGCTGTTGAACTTTGGAGCGACCGTTTCACACGGCTCTTCGCGCCACTTCGTCATGCCGGGGTTAGAGGACGCGCTAGCGAGACGCCGGGCTCTGGTGCGAAGCGGTGACGGAGCAGGTCCGGGTGACTTTGAAGAGCTTCGGCGTGCTGGCTACGAAGAGCTAACGCCTGAGCAGATCAAAGGAGTTGCCGACGCGTTAGATGAGGGCCTGAACGAGGGCGCCCTGGGGGTCGGAATGGCACACGGCTACTACCCTGGCGCGACCAACGAAGAGATCTTTCGTATCTTCCAGTTCGCCGCATCGCGTGAAGCGCCGATCTTCACTCACGTGCGAAACATGGGCGTTGAGCCCATGCAAGAGGTGATCGCCAATGCGGCCTCAACGGGAGCGCCCCTCCACATCGTCCACGCGAACAGCATGAGTCTGTGGAACATTGGCGTGGTTCTCGATCTGATTGAAGGGGCGCGACGCCAGGGAATCGACATTACGACTGAAGCCTACCCGTACACGGCGGCGTCCACCAATGTTGCGTCTACGATCTTCGACCCCGGGTGGCGAGAACGGCTCAGAATCAGCTATGAGGACTTGCAACTCCAAGAGACCGGCGAACGTCTGACCGCCGCCACGTTCGACAAATATCGAACGGAGGGAGCGATCGTAATCATCCACATGATGAAACCGGACTGGATCGAACACGCGATGAAAACGCCCTTTGTCATGATCGCTTCCGACGGCATGCCGTATGCTCCCGGTGCCCACCCGAGAAGCGCCGGAACGTTTTCCCGCGTCCTCGGCCGATACGTCAGGGAACAGAAAGTCATGTCTCTCATGGATGCATTAGGCAAGATGACCTTAATGCCGGCGAAGCGTCTACAAGAAGTCGCGCCGCAGATGCGGAACAAGGGCCGCCTTCAGATTGGGAAAGATGCGGACATTACTGTTTTCAACCCGAATCTGATCATCGATACGGCGACTTTTGAAGATGATCTCAGCTTCTCTAAGGGGGTTGAGCACGTCTTGGTCAACGGACAGTTCGTTGTACGTAGCGGCAAGACAGTTGACGTACGACCTGGGAAAGCAATCCTCGGTGAATACCGGGAGTCCCGATAGTTCAATCAGGGCTGTGCAGTGGGCTGAACGGAGGCCTAGCGGCTGAGGAAGGCGAACAGTGCCGGTAGGCCGTAGAACAGGACCAGGACGTAGACGATGGCCCAACGCCTCGATTCGCTGGCGAAGCCGGCGAATGTTTCCGCCAGGCGTAGTGGGATCGCGCGGATTGCCGGGATGGGGTAGATCATCACCATGCCGGTTAGGTTGAACAGGAGATGCACGATCGCGATCGCGACGCCGGCTTGGGCATTGACGCCCGAGACCGCCATGGAGGCCAGCAGCGCGGTGACGGTTGTCCCGATATTCGCCCCGAGCGTGATGGGAAACGCCTGCTGTAGCGTTATCAGGCCTGCCCCGGCTAGGGGTACGAGCAGCGACGTGGTGATCGAGCTCGACTGCACCATCACAGTGACAACGGCGCCGACGAGGATCGCCAGGATTGCGTTGCTGCCGAGGAAGCGTGTCACGAATCCCTCGACCTGGCTCTCCATCGCGGCGCGCATCACCCGCACTAGAAACACCAAGGCAACTACGATGAGGATGCCGCTGCCGATGGCGATGAAGGCTCCCCGTGGCGGCCCACCCTCCGTCAGTTGTTCCGCCATCCAGTGCAGCGGATAGGCGCCGGCGCTGAGAGCTCCTTTCAAAGGGCTCTTGTACTCGACGCCGCCCATGCCCGACGCAAAGCCCGACAGGCTCGTTGCCAGGCTTTGAAGAAAGCCCGTGGTGAGTTCCAGCGGCAGCAAGATGGCCACCGTCAGGAAGTTGAAGAAGTCATGGCACGTCCCGACGGCGAACGCTCGCCGAAATTCGTCTCGCCGCGCCATGTGGGCGAGCGAGACGGCGGTATTCGTGACGGTCGTCCCGATGTTGGTTCCCATGATCATCGGGATGGCGTTTTCGATCGGCAGCGGGTTCTCGGGCGCGGCGACGAGTCCCACGATCATTGATGTTGAAACCGATGAGCTTTGGACCAACGTCGTCGCGAGGACGCCGATCATCAGAGCAACGAAGGGGTTCTCGGTGGCGCGGAAGAAGGAGTCCAACAGATCATGGCCCAGCAGCTTGAAACCATCGCCGAGTCCCTTGACGCCTGTCAGAAAGAGGAAGAGCAACAGAACGACGACCAAGACCCTCAGCGCGAGTTGGACGGTGCTTTCCGCCGTCGACGAAGCGTTCATCGGGCCCACCTAGGTCGCACCGAACCGTTCACCGGCGGCAGGGAAGCTGATGCAGTCGTTGTCACAAGCCCGGGGATCTCGTTCCGCTCAATCCGAAGCTTACAGGGTTTCTTCCACTAAAACGGGAAGCGGATCGGCGGTGGGGGGAGTCGCGGGTCCGTCGGGAGGTTCATCTAGGAAGCGGCGGTCAAGCAGCCGCGGAGTATCGATGTGCTGCAGCGCGGACAGGATGTTCTCGAGGACGTGAGGGTTCTCCCGTTTCGTCTCGTCGAGAAAGCCGCGAATTTTCTCGCGCACGGTCCCTGTCTTGTGAGAGCACACGCAAGGCGTGATGGGGATCGACTTCTGATCCGCGTAGCCCATGGTGACGTCTTCAGAAACGTAGACCAGCGGGCGAATGAGTCGGAAGTCGCCAGAGCGTGAGTTCGTCACCGCCGGTAGGGCGCTAAGCCTTCCGGTGTAGAGTGTGTTGCGCAACAGCGCTTCGCAGAAGTCGTCCTGCGTGTGGCCGAACGCTACGACGTTGGCACCGAGTTCCGAGGCGATGTCGTAAACGGCACGGCGGCGGTAACGACTGCACAGGTCGCAGCCGTGGTCCGGCTGCTCTTCGAGTAGGTTGAACGACGGATCGTCTCGATAGTAGGTCCACTCGACGCCGCGGGCTTTCATGTAGTCACCGAGCGGCTCGATGGGACGTACGAACTTGCCTTGCTCCACTGTGAAGGCATACAGGTTGAAGCGAATCGGCGACTTCTTTTGTAACAGCAGCAGAGCGTCGAGCAACGCCAGGGAGTCTTTGCCGCCGGACACGCCGATTGCGACCCGATCCCCTTCGCGGATCATGTTATAGTCGTGGATCGCTTTGCCAACACGGCGTAGAAGTGTCTTCTGGAAGTCCATGAAGGCGCCGGTTTTAGGTAGGTTCGCGGGTCCGCCAAAAAAGTTTTGGGCAGGTGGGTGACGGCCCGTTTGAGCGTCTCATTATACCTACCTGGTCTCGTGGGTTTCGAGAATGTTTGCCTTCCCTGTTGGCGAGGCCGTGATTGCGTGGTGGGACTGATCGCCACAAAGGGGCTGAATCGATGACGAATACCTTCTTGCGGCTGGCACTGCTGAGTTGCCTGCTCGCCGGCTCGCTTTCCGCGCAGTACGATCTGCTGCTCAAGGGCGGTCATGTGATCGACGCGCGGAACGAGATTGACGGCGCCAAAGACGTTGCTATCAAGGACGGTCGTGTTGCCGCGGTCGCGGACAGTATCGACGCCTCGCAGGCCGAGAAAGTCGTCGATGTGAGCGGCCTCTACGTCACTCCGGGGCTTGTTGACATCCACGTTCACGTCTACGCCGGAACGGGTCAGAAGGGCACCTACACCGGAGATAACAGCGTCTACCCGGATGGCTTCTCGTTCCGCTCGGGCGTCACGACGATGGTGGACGTCGGGGGCGCCGGCTGGCGCAATTTTCCCGACTTCAAGCAGCGCATCATTGACCGCGTCCAGACCCGAGTGCTCTCGATGCTCAATATCGTCGGCACGGGCATGGGCGGCGGGGAGATCGAGCAGAACCTCGACGACATGGATGCCGATGCCACCGCCAAGATGGCCAAGCAGTATCCGGACACGATCGTCGGCGTCAAATGTGCTCACTACACGGGCCCCGAATGGGACCCGGTCGAGCGCGCCGTCGAAGCGGGGACGAAAGCGAACATCCCCGTGATGATCGACTTCGGCCACTTTCGCGAGGAGCGGCCGTTCGAGGAACTCGTCACCAAGAAGTTGCGCCCCGGCGATATATATACGCACGCCTACCTGGGCCGCGTCCCGATGTTGGACGAGAACAACAAGCCGCGACCGTATCTATTTGAGGCGCAGAAGCGCGGCGTGAAGTTCGACGTGGGCCACGGCGGAGGCAGTTTTTGGTGGATGCAAGCCGTACCTGCCGTTAAGAACGGTTTCATCGCCGATTCGATTTCGACCGATCTGCACATTGGCAGCATGAACGCCGGCATGAAGAATATGGCGAATGTGATGTCGAAGTTCCTGGCGCTTGGCCTTCCGCTTGCCGATGTCGTCCGCAAATCGACGTGGGAGCCGGCCAAGCAGATTAAACGCACTGATTTGGGTAACTTGAGTGTCGGTTCCGTCGCCGATGTAGCTGTGTTCCGGGTGGACGAAGGGGAGTTTGGATTCCTCGATGTCCGTGGCGCGCGTTACATGGGAGACCAACTCCTTAGCTGTGAGCTGACATTGCGCGACGGCCGCGTCAGGTGGGATTTGAACGGGCGCGCCGGCACACCTTGGGAACAAGCGCAGGGCAATACCCCCTAGTTTCATGTCGCTTCCCGTTGCCGGGAGGAGACAGAGGCCGTTTGGAGATCTATTGAGATGAAACGTTTGGTTCTAGCAATCGGTTTGATGCTGACGGCGAGCGCCGCTGCTCAAACTTCGTACGACATTCTACTCAAGGGCGGTCACTTGATCGACCCCCGCAACGATATCAACGCCGCGCGTGATGTCGCGGTCAAAGACGGCAAGGTAGCGCGTGTCGCGGCGAATATTCCCGAGTCGGAAGCAGAGAAGGTCGTTGATATCTCCGGCCTCTATGTGACGCCTGGCTTGATTGATATCCACGTTCACGTTTACGCGGGTACCGGCGCGCGGCGCGGCTACAACGGGGACAGCAGTATCTACCCGGACGGCTTCACGCTGCGCTCGGGAGTCACGACCGTGGTCGATGTCGGTAGTTCCGGCTGGGAGCAGTTCGAAGACTTCAAAGACCGTGTGATCGACCGCTCGACGACTCGCGTTCTCTCGATGCTCAACATTGTGAGCGCGGGTATGACGAGCGGCCCCGAAGAGCACGACAAGAGCGAGTTTGACGCCCAGGCGACCGCCAATATGGCGAAGAAGCACCCGGGGGTGATCGTTGGCGTGAAGAGTGCGCACTATCGCCACTCGGACTGGACCTCGGTCGAAAAGGCAGTCGAGGCAGGCACGCTGGCGGATATCCCGGTGATGGTCGACTTTGGGTCGAACCATCCGGAGACGCGTCCACTGGCTGATCTGCTGACGATCAAGCTCCGCCCGGGTGATATCTACACCCACTGCTTCGCTGGAAACCGCGATGAGCTCATCTACGAAACGGGCAAGATCAATCCGGGCATGTTCGCCGGACGCAAGCGCGGCGTGAAATTTGACGTTGGGCACGGCGGCGGCAGCTTCCGCTGGGATGTCGCGACTGCGGCGATCAAGCAGGGCTTCCCGCCCGATTCGATCTCCACCGACCTGCATGTCGGCAGCATGAACCGCGGCATGCAGACGATGATTCGCACCGTCTCGAAGATCTACAACCTTGACGTGCCACTTTATGACGTAATCAAGATGTCGACCAGCAACCCGGCCCTTCAGATCAAGCGTACCGACCTGGGGCATTTGAGTGTGGGAGCGGTGGCCGATATCGCCGTGATTAGTGATGAGCGCGGCACGTACGGTTTTGCTGACTCGCGCGGCGCCCGCTATACGGGGACGAAGCTGCTTGTCAATGAGCTCACTTTGCGGGAAGGCGACGTCGTGTGGGACTTGAACGGACTTGCCGGCATCGATTGGAAAGATGTGCCGGAGCGCCGTCGAGGTCAAGGACGCCAACGCGGGCAGGGTAGCTCAAGGAGTCGACGTTGATAGGCCGCACAGCGGGAGAAACAACCATGAAAACCATTCATATTCTCGTCACGCTTCTGCTTTCCGCCGCCGTGCTCGGCGCGGACGCTTCCTACGATCTGCTCCTCAAGGGCGGCCATGTTCTCGATCCGAAGAACAACATCAACGCGGTGATGGATGTCGCGATTAGCGACGGCAAGATCGCTCGTGTCGCCCCGCAGATTGATCCTATCGAAGCCCGTGAAACGGTCAATGTTTCCGGCCTCTATGTGACACCGGGTCTGGTGGACATCCACGTTCACGTCTATGCCGGAACAGGCATGCGCGGCGCTTACTCGGGCGACAACAGCGTCTATCCCGACGGACATAGCTTCCGCGCCGGGGTTACGACGGTTGTCGATGTCGGCAGTTCGGGCTGGCGTAACTTTGAAGACTTCAAAGACCGCGTCATCGATCGCCAACGCACCCGCATTCTTGCCATGTTGAACATTGTCGGCAAGGGTATGGGCGGTGGGCCTATCGAGCAGAACACCGACGATATGGATGCCAAGGCGACGGCTGAGATGGCGAAGAAGCATCCCGATACGATCGTCGGCGTGAAGACTGCCCACTATCGAGCGCCGGATTGGACCGCGGTGGACCGCGCGGTGGACGCCGGCAAGATGGCCGACATTCCCGTGATGGTGGACTTCGGTTCGTTTACCGACGAGCGGCCTTTCGAGGAGCTTGTGACCAAGCGCCTGCGCCCCGGCGACATGTATACGCATATGTACCTGGGCTCGGTCCCCTTGCTTGACTCCAACGGCAAAGTGCGGCCGTATCTGCACGAGGCCCGCAAGAGGGGCGTGAAATTTGATGTCGGCCATGGCGGCGGCAGCTTCCGTTGGAGCCAAGCCATCCCCGCGATTCAGCAGGGATGGGTCCCTGACTCGATTTCGACTGATTTGCATATTTCGAGCATGGTCAAGGGGATGAAGAACATGACGAACGTCATGTCGAAGATCCTCAACCAAGGCATCTCGATCTACGATGTCGTTGAGATGTCGACGTGGCATCCCGCTCAGCAGATCAAACGGACCGAGTTCGGTCACCTGAGCGTCGGCGCGGTGGCTGATGTCGCGGTCCTGAACATCAAGCGAGGCGAGTTCGGTTTTCTCGATGTAGGGAACGGTGTCTTCCACGGAGACAAGAAGATCGTTGCGGAGATGACCTACAAAGATGGGCGCGTCCAATGGGATATGAACGCCCGCGCCGGCCAAGACTGGATGAGCCACTACCGGAGCCAGATGCAAACCCGCCGGCGGGCCGCCCGCCGCGGGGCACGCACCCGACGATAGCCTGGAGACGAACGAATCATGTTGAGATTCTCAACCGCCCTGCTGGGCCTCTTGTTGCTGCCCGGTTTCCTGGCGGCCCAGACCTACGACCTGCTGCTCAAGGGCGGCCAGGTCATCGATCCGCGAAACGGCATCAACGCGGAGATGGACGTCGCGATCACGGGCAATAAGATCGCCCGTGTTGCTGAGAATATTGCCCCGACCGAAGCGAAGCAGACGGTCGACGTGTCGGGTCTCTACGTCACGCCCGGTCTCGTCGACATGCATGTCCATGTCTATACCGGCACCGGGAACAAGGACTCCTACACCGGCGACCGCAGCGTTTACCCCGATGGTTTTACGTTTCGCAGCGGAGTAACGACGGTCGTGGATGCCGGCAGTTCGGGATGGACGAACTTCCCGGACTTCAAGGACAAGGTCATCGACATCTCGAAGACCCGTGTTCTTGCTCTGCTCAACATCGTCGGCAAGGGTATGGCCGGCAACGAAGACATTGAGCAGGATACGTCCGACATGGACTCGAAAGCTACGGCGAAACGAGCCAAGGAGTACCCGGATACCGTCGTGGGGATCAAGTCGGCACACTACACCGGACCTGAGTGGACATCCGTCGATAGCGCGGTGGAAGCGGGCCGACTGGCTGATGTACCCGTCATGATCGACTTTGGAAACTTTCACGAAGCGCGTCCTTTCCAGGAACTCGTGCTCGATCACCTGCGCCCGGGCGACATCTACACTCACGGGTACAAGCGGCAGGTGCCCTACATCGGCAAAGACGGAATGCTCTTGCCCTATCTCGCGCAGGCTCGAAAGCGCGGCATCAAGTTCGATGTCGGCCATGGCGGCGGCAGCTTCTCCTGGAAGAACGCGGTACCGGCGATTCGGCAAGGCTTCTGGCCGGATTCGATTTCGACCGATCTGCACATCGGCAGCATGAACGCGGGCATGAAGAACATGACCAACGTGATGTCGAAGATTCTTAGCCAGGGTGTACCGCTTTACGAGATCATCAAGATGTCGACGTCAAACCCGGCGCAACAGATCAAACGCACCGAACTCGGCCACATCGCCGAGGGTGCTGGTGCCGATGTCGCCGTCTTGCGACTCGATCACGGTCGGTTCGGCCTGGTCGATGCACAGGGAGCCCGTGTCATGTCGACGAAACTGCTCGTGTGTGAAATGACAATTCGCGACGGTCAAGTCGCCTGGGATCTCAACGGCCGAACCGCCACTGACTATCGCAAAGCGTACGGCTTGATGTAGCCGCGCTGAGTCGAACTGTTTACGCAAACCCAAGGACATTCCATTCAATGAAGAAACTTGCCTGCTGTTGTCTACTCGCCCTCATTACCCTCCTCGCGGCCTGCGGAGGCGGTGAAGCACCGCTTCCCGAGTCGTATGCCATGCTTCTCAAGGGGGGGCACGTCATTGATCCGAAGAACGAGGTCAGCGCCCCGATGGACGTCGCCATCAACGATGGCAAGATCGTCGCCATTCGCGAGAGCCTCCCGGAAGACCGTGCCGAGAAGGTTGTTGACGTGAGTGGTCTCTACGTCACACCGGGTCTGATTGATTTGCACGCTCACGTCTATGCGGGAACGGGAATTCCCGGTGTGCTGACCGGCGACAGCAGCGTTTACCCCGATCACTTCAGCTTCCGCTCCGGTTGCACCACGCTTGTCGATGTCGGCAGTTCCGGCCAGCGGAATTTTGAAGACTTCAAGGACCGCGTGATCGACCGCTCGAAGACGCGAGTGCTCGTGATGCTCAACGTCGCCGGGGGCGGCATGGGGGTTGACGGTGAGAACGATCCGGCTGACATGGAGCCGGAAAAGATCGCGGCGATGATCAAGAAGCATCCCGAGACGATCGTCGGCATCAAGACCGCGCACTACTCCGGCCCCGAGTGGGTTTCGGTGGAGCGGGCCGTCGAGGCGGCCAACTTAGCCGACGTTCCCGTCATGGTTGACTTCGGTGGCAATCACCCCGAGGCACGTCCGATTGGCGAACTCTTTCTCGAGAAGCTCCGCCCAGGCGACATCTATACGCACATGTATTCGGGCCTACGGGTCGAACTCACCGAGGAAGGGAAGATCAACCCCTCGATGTTTCAGGGCCGTGAGCGTGGCATCATCTTTGACATCGGCCACGGCGGCGGCAGCTTCACTTGGCGTGTCGCTGTCCCGGCTTATGAAGAAGGCTTTCCGCCCGACACGATTTCGACCGACCTTCACACCGGCAGCATGAACGCCGGAATGAAAGACCAGACCAATGTCATGTCGAAGATCCTGAACCTGGGATCATCGATTGAAGATGTTGTTCGCATGTCGACCTGGAAGCCGGCGCAGGTTATCAAGCGCACTGAGCTCGGTCACTTGAGCGAGGGCGCGATCGCGGACGTGACTGTGCTGCGGCTCGATGAGGGTGATTACGGGTTCCTCGATACGAAGAGGGTCACCCGCAAGGGCGACAAGCTGCTGACCGCCGAGCTGACGATTAAGGACGGTAATGTCGAGTGGGACCTGAATGGTCGCGCGGGAGAAGACTGGGAGACGTTCTACGCCCGCGAAGAGAACCGCATCGATCGCTAGTCCCCGCGGGCACGGCATGCCGTGCCCCTACATTTCCAACCGTAGTGCGGTACTCGGGTCGCGCTGCCGTGTCGACGGATTGCGGGCCGTGCGCCACACTGGACAGGGCTAACCTGTTGGTGCGTTGGTGCTGGCGGGCATCTCGGCGGTTAGCGACTTCAGGAACTCTTCCAGGTCGGTGCGCTCTTGGCCCGTGAGGTGGTCGAGTTCCTTGAGGTCTTTGTCGCGCCACTCGTTGGAGTTGCCGGCGCCGATGTAGAAGTCGATAACTTCTTTCAGCGTCTTCAAGCTGCCGTCGTGCATGTAGGGGCCGCTCTCGGCGATGTTGCGTAGCCCGGGCGTCTTGAACGCGCCGCGGTCGGCTTCGTTCTTGGTCACTTCGTAGCGACCTTGGTCTGCTAGCGTGCCGTCGATGTTCGCGCCGACACCCAAGTTGTGGAACTTGTCGTCGGTGAACAGCGCATGGTCTTCTTCCATCGAATGGCAGACTTCGCAGTTGCCTTTCGCGGGATCACGGAAGACTTTTAGGCCTCGCTTAGCGGACTCGCTGAGAGTATCTTCCTCGCCGCCATACATGAAGCGGTCGAACGGCGAATTGCCGCTCAGGACCGTGCGCTCGAATGACGCGATGGCCTTCTTGGCGCGGTCCATCGTGACGCCGCCGGGCCCGAAGGCTTTCTCAAACTCTGCTACGTAGGACGGATCTTCGGAGAGCGCTTTCTGAACGCCTTCGAGGGTGTGGGCCATCTCAATCGGATTGGCCATCGGACCCAGTGCTTGCTCTTCGAGGCTTGGCTCACGGCCGTCCCAGAACTGCGTCGTGAAATAGGCTGTGTTGATGACGGTTGGAGCCTGGCGGCCACCCTTCTTGCCGCCAACACCGCTTGAAAACTGGTCGGGGTCGGCGAAACCGGCTTCCGGCCGGTGACACGATGCGCAGGAGATCGAGCCGTCAATGGAAAGTTTGGTGTCGAAATAGAGCCGACGGCCGAGTGCAATCGTGTTCGCAGTAGGAGGGTTGTCGGCTGGTACGGGTACCGGCGGCAGTCCGAGCGGAGCCTCAATCTTGATCGGCTCGCCCACCGGCATTGAGGAAACCGGGCCTTCCGGTTCCGGTGCGGAACCGCACGAAACCAGGGCAAACGCGCAGATCGATAGCAGGGAAAGAGTGAGGATACGAGAGCGGTTCAGTAACATTTTTCCTTCTCCGGGCGGACAGCGGCAGGGAGCAGTCCCTTGAGAGACTAGCTTTTCAGAATCGTGGCTGCCGCGAGCTTTGTCAACCTTGAGAAGGCATGGAGGGTCCGTGGGCACGGCATGCCGTGCCCACTACGTCGCGTCTATTCTTCGGCGTGGCCGTAGACGACGATGCCGATCGGCTCGCCAGCTGTCTTCATGTCGACGACCCACTGATCCAGGTCGTTCTGCCAGACATGCGGGCTGGCGGCGTCGCTATCGGCGAGCTGGGCTCGCGCGATGGTGGGGTGGGAATTGCCGACCTTGTAGCTCAACTCGACCAAGTCATCGAATGAGTAGTTCACCGCCGCCTCGGTGTCGGCGGCGGCCGGCGTCAGCAGAACAAAGTCTCTGCTCGGCGCGGCGCCCATGTGGTCGCCATCTTCTGGGTGTAGGCCGTAGCGCAACGTGTATGCGCCCGCGGGAATACGCTGTTCACGATAGTCCGACCCGTTGTCAGGGAAATGAGCAAGTCCTACAATTGCGCCTTCAGGGATCTCCTTGAAGCGGATGCCGAACCCTGATACAGGATCGCCTTCGAACGCTGCCTTGCGGCCCCAAATCTCCACGGCAACTTTTCCATCCGGGCCTTTGACGCGAACACCGTCTGTCTGCAGCAGGGCCTTTACCGCTTCGGGGACCCCATCCGCCGGAGGCGCGCCGGCTGATTCAGCGGAGAAATCCGCCGCCAGTGCCGGAAGGGCGATTAGAAGGGCCAGGCCGATGTAGATCATTCGAAGGGTGTTCGTTCTCATATGAAAATTTCCTCTCCCCTTAAATCTACGTGTGAAAGATCACACAGGTTACGTCGAGTGGGTGGGAGTGTGCGTGCGAGAAGCGAAAAAGGGGGCCGCGTCGGCGACCCCCTCTCTGTAGATATTCGTTTGCGGTCGCGTCAAGATTGGGCTTCAGTCGCTGACCGTTTCGCTCAACTGAAAGGTGCCGATAAAAGCGTTGCTGCGGTTGTATTCGTTGAAGCGAACACCCAGCCCTTCGCCGGCGAATTGCGTCTGCACGCCGAAAGCGGGCATCGCATGGTCGAGGTTTACGAGCGGCGTGAAGTAGAGATCGTCGAGGTGACAGAGCGAATCGCTTTCAAAGATCGCGCGTGTCTGGACCTTGATAATGTCGCCGACTTCGATGGTTGCACGCTTGGCGTGCAGGTCGCCTTCAAAGCTCATCGAAATCGGAGCCGCTGTGCGATTTGTCACGGTTTCGAGCAGCTCGCCGCCCATCGCCTTCACAAAGCTTTCGAGGGCCGCGCGCTGCGCGTCGGAGGCCTGCTCGTCGAAAACCAATACGGCCTTCGCCGGGTAGGGGTTGTTGAAAGGGTCACCCAGGGTGCCGCTTGCCTTCACGACCGCGGCTACGCCGAGTCCGTCGAGCGCGACGTTGTTCCAGCTTCCTTCGTCAATGCGCCAAGTCATCACGGCCAAATCGCCGACAAGTCCCATTTCTGAGTTGGCGAAACAGTGCGAGGTGTAGACCTCAGCGTTCCGGGCTTCCACGTAGGTGCCCCGGATGTCGGCCGCGCCGGCCGTTGCCACGACAATTAGCGACAGTACGATCAAGCTTGCGAAACGAAATCCCTTCATGGTGGTCCCTCCCTGGTTGATAACCTGACTGCAAGACTGCAGGCTAAAGCTCAGTCTACTATAGGCTCTGCCGGGTCGCGGTAAACAAACTTACTGTGGATCGAAGCACGACCGCGACGCCGTGCACGTGTTCAAACTCACGACATCGCCGTCCGGACCGACGCAATTCTGGGTGTAGACGCACCAAAAATTGCTGCCGTCGGCGTCTTCCGGCTTCTTCTCTTCTTCGGTGGCGATGAACATTCCCTTCCACCGCAAAGCGTCGCAGCGGGGCCCCATCGGCTTGTATGGTGGTGCTACTTGCATAAGCTTTTGGGGCGTAGCTCGCGCTACGCCCCAGGATGTTTTAACCGGCGGCTTGTAGGATCGCCCGTTTCACGGCTACCCGCGCCAACTGTACTTTGTGCTTGTTGCGGCTGAGCGGTGTCGCTGCCGAGACCGCGGCTTTGGCTGCGGCCATGGCCGTCGCCTCGGAAACCGCTTTGCCCGCTAAGGCGCGTTCGGCATCGGATGAGCGCCACGGCGTCGGCGCTACGTGACCGAGCACGATACGCGCGCTTTCGACCGTATTGCCGTTCATCTTCAAGGCGACAGAAGCGGTGGCCAGAGGCCAGTCCATCAATTGCCGCTGCCGGACCTCGTAGGTCGCGCTTTTCACAGAACCGCTGGGGATCTTGATCCCCGTGAGTACTTGGTTCGGCTTGAGAGTGGTTTCCCTTTGACTGTCGCTTGATGGTGTTTGAAACAGTTTCTCGACGGCCATCTCCTCTTCACCATCGGGCCCGACCACGGTGGCGGTCGCGCCGAGGGCGATGAGCGCCGGCGCGAGACTGGATGCGCTGACGAAGTAAGCCGGTCCCTTGTTGCCGAGGATGGCGTGATACTGGTTCTCGCCGCCCGGAATCAGAGCTTTGCCCGTGGAGTCTTTACCGAGCAAGCCGTATCCATTGCGAAAGTACCAGCAGCGCGGACGCTGCAATAGTTCGCCGCCGACGGTACCCATGGCCCGCATCTGCGGACTCGTGATACCCTCCGCGGCCTCGCGAATGGCCGCCGGGACAGCACTGCTGCCGAGTAAGCCCTCGATGGTGGCCGTGGCGCCGATCTGCGAAGCGCTCACGCCGTTGAGCCCGGAGACATTCTTCAGGCTCACGACCCGTTTCGGGGTGTGGATACGCTCTTTCAATAGACTCATCAAGTCAGTGCCGCCGGCAAGGATATCCGTCTCACCCCAATTTGAGGAGAGCAAACCGACCGCCTCTTTGACGGAGTTGGGAGCTGCATATTCAAAGGCTTCCATTACGCCATACCTCCCTTTTTCTCAAGAGCCGCCAAGACTCTATCCGGTGTTAACGGCACCGTTGATACGCGCGCGCCGATTGCATTGAACACCGCGTTTGAGATTGCCGCCATCGGTGAAATTGCCGGCGGCTCGCCGAGCCCGATGACGCCACGGTCATCGTAGACCCCGGTCATCATGTGGACAACCAGTTCGCCGATGTCGCCGATACCCGCCAACTTGTAGAATTCCATGTCGGCGTTCAAGTAGTCGCCGGTCATCTGGTCATAGACCCGCTCTTCCCAAAGGGCCGAGCAAATGCCCATGATCATTGCGCCGTAGACTTGGCTTTCGGCCAGCTTCAGGTCGATGATCAAGCCGCAATCCTGAACGGCCACCATCTTGTTCATCTTGATAATGCCGGTTTCCATGTCGACCGAGACGTCAGCGACTTGCACGCCGCCCACACCCGAGTCGGCGAGCTTGCCGCCGTCGCGATCAGGCTGGCTGCCCATCTCGGAGATGGTTTCTGTACCGAGCTTGCGGCAGGCCTTCGCCCATTCGATCCGCTTCTTCGGGTTCGACTTCAAGTGGAGGAAACCGCCCTTGGCTTCGATCTCATCGGGAGATGAAGCCCCCAGTTCCTCGGCAACCGCCGCTTTGAGTTTTTCGACTGCATTGACCGCCGCACGGCGGGTTGACGATGAAACGCCGCCTACCGTCGTGCTGCCGCCTGATGCGCCGGAGGGCGGATACTTGCTGTCGCCCATTTTGACGTTGACCCGTGATACCGGCAGACCGACCGTCTCGGCCAGCACCATTGCAATCACCGTCCGCGTGCCGCTACCGAGATCCTGACTACCGATTTCGGCTGAGACCGCGCCATCCGGCTCGATGATCACCCGGCACTCGCTGTCGTGAGGCCGACCGCCCCAGGTGTGAATCGACACGCCCAAACCGCGGCGCATATGCCCAGAGCCTTCGCCCGGTTTGTGATACTTGGCCTTCCAATCAATTAGCTCTGCGGCCTTATCCAGTTCGGTGCGATAGACGTCAGGGCTCTGTGTCAGATCGGCGTTCTTCTTGAAGAACTCGATCGGATCCATGTCGAGCTTGGCCGCCAAGTCGGTCAACGCGCCGTGCGTAATGACGGCACACTGCGGATGGCGAGGCGCACGCCAGGCGCGGGCTGGGCCGGTGTTCGTAGCGACGTTTACGTGGCGAATGCGTTGGTTGGGAGGCACGACCACATAGGGCAATGCGGGGTTCCCGCCTCGGCCGACGCCGCTTGTTGACCAGCTCTCGACATCGAAAACGGTCAGCGTGCCGTCCTTCTTAGCGCCCACTTTGACTTTGCCGAAGTAGGAAGGTCGCCCACCCGCGACTTTCAACTCTTCGTCGCGGTCGAGCATGATCTTGACCGGCCGGCCGGTCATCCGCGACAGCTTGGCCGCCGCGATGCCCCACGAATCGATGTTGAACTTCGATCCGAAGCCGCCGCCCATCACCGGGGTGATGACGTGGATGTCGCTCGGGCTGACCTTGGGAAGAGAAGGATCAGCGGCAAGGTTCTTCGCCAAGTCGGCGCCGATGCGGCCCACGGCTTGCGTCGAGGCCCACACGGTGATGTCCTTTTCGCCCTTCCAGTGGATGGTGTTCCCATGGGGTTCCAGGCAGCAGTGGGTGATTGTTTCCGTGCCATAGAAACCTTCGTGGGTGACGTCTGCGTCCGCAAGCGCTTTCGCCGGGTCGCCTTCGTCCTTTTCCTGACCGGGGGCGACGCGGTTGCCTGCCTTGTCGAGGTCCTGTTCCTTAACGAGGTGCGCCAGCACTTCGTACTCAACCTTGAACTTCGTGACGGCGTCGCGCGCGATTTCTTCGGTATCGGCGGCAATCGCCGCGATTTCGGCGCCGACCCACTGTACTTCGTCGCCGATGTCCTGAATCAGAACCACACCGCGGACGCCTTTCATCTTCTCCGCGCCGCTCGCGTCGATCTTGGTGATGCGGGCGTTGGCGTGGGGCGAGGTTACGAGGCGTCCGACAAGCAACCCTTCCGGGTTGCGGTCATAGGCGTATTTTGCTCGTCCCGTCGCTTTGTCGGGGCCGTCGAGTCGGCTGAAACGAGTGCCGATGACGCTGCGGTCCGCAGCACTTGGCCAATCGTATTTAGTAGCCACGGCGACCTCCCTTCATTTCCTTGGCGGCGTCGAGAGCAGCCAGGCGCACACCGACATAGGTGCCGCATCGGCAGATGTTGCCGCTCAGCCCGGCTTCGACGTCCTCTTGGGACGGATTCGGGTTGTGTTCGAGGAACGACTGGCAGGCCATCACGAAGCCAGGGGTGCAGAACCCGCACTGCTGGGCGTCGTTCTTGACGAAGTTCCGCGGCACCGGGTCGCTGGCCGACATGCCTTCGATTGTCCGGATCTCGCGTCCCTGGGCCTCGATTGCCAGCATTGTGCAGGCATAGACGCCATGGCCATCCACCATGACGGTACACGCGCCGCAGGTTGCTCGATCGCAAACCTTCTTCGCGCCGGTCATGTCGAGGCGATTGCGCAACGCGTCAAGCAAGGTGACTCGCGGCTCGGCCTCCAGCGTGTGGTTCCTTCCGTTGATCTTGAGAGTCATCGACACCGCGCCGGGGCCGACGACATCGCCGGTGGCCGCTTCGGCTTCCGGCGTCGCCAAGAGCGCTCCAGCCGCCCCGCTTCCCACGCCCACGCCTTGAATAAACGTGCGTCGTGAAAAACCGTTGGGCTGCTGCGTGTCCTGGGGACTTTCCGTGGGTTTTTTCGAGCTCACCAGACACCTTCCTTCGCCTCAAACTCGCCCTGAAAATGGGGGTTTGGGCTACTGGACCTTCATACAGACGGTAACACTATATCAGATCCCCGGCGCATACTCAGACCACTGCCACGTAAACTCGGACAGCCTTTTGGGGAACGGCGAACTATGTCTGAGATGGGGCTGCTAGTTCAGGTTGTCCCGAACGAATTGGTAGCGATCAATTGTTGCCGCCACGCCGACTTGGTTTCTGGAAGCAACTTGGTCATCCAGACGGATCACGTGGCCGCGGCAGCGCAACTTCACGCCTTGCTCTTTGCCAACGCCTTCCTGCAGCGTGACGAGGAATTCGATCGGAGCGCCTGGCTCGACGGAGCCGTCCATGACAAAGTAGGCGCCCTTCGCGCTGAGGTTGCGCGTACGGCCGCGCAGTTGCACTTCGTCCCGCCGGATGCGAATCACATCGCAACCGAGGGTGAGGAGATACCGATGCGATCTCCGGCGGTCTTTGTTCTCTGTCGCTGTCACCTTACTCCAATACCAGACTCAATAGAAGTATTTGGGAACACAAAGCTACCATATTGGCGGTGCATCGCGCCACTTTAGCCCGCGCCGCACAGAGCGTCGGCAACGGAAGCTCTTGCCCGGCATGTCCGTCTCGCTACGTGTTAATATCATCGGACTCCTTTTTGGCAAGCCCGCCACCCTGTTTACTTCTCTGGACCGTATGCCTGTTACTTCCTCGACTCCACTTCTTCAAACGAATATCGACGGTCTCGAACCGATCGCGCGCGGTAAGGTCCGCGACATCTACGATGCCGGCGAGCACCTGCTTTTTGTTGCGACGGATCGCATCTCGGCCTTCGATGTCGTGTTGCCGAACGGTATTCCGCACAAGGGCGAGGTGCTGACCAAGCTCTCGATGTTCTGGTTCGACTTCCTTAAGGATGTCGTGCCGACCCACTTCGTCACGGCCGACGTCGACGAGTACCCCGAGAACCTGCGTGCCCACAAGGATCAGCTTGATGGCCGATCGATGCTTGTGAAGAAGCTCGACATGGTTCCGATCGAGTGCGTCGCACGCGGCTATGTATCGGGCTCGGGTTGGAAGGACTATCAGAAGACCGGCGCGGTCTGCGGTGTGAAACTGCCTGACGGCTTGCGGATGAACGGCTTACTTGCTGAACCGATCTTCACGCCCGCCACCAAAGCCGAGACGGGTCATGACGAGAACATCTCATTCGAGCAGGCCACCGAGATCATCGGCCAGGACCTTTGCGCGAAGCTCCGCGATTTGACGCTCGATATTTTCTCGCGCGCCGGTCAACACGCGCTTGCCTGCGGCCTCTTACTTGCGGATACGAAGTTCGAGTTCGGACAACTCAACGGCGAGATCGTTCTCGGCGACGAGGTTCTGACACCCGATTCCTCGCGCTACTGGCCGCTTGAGTTTTATCAGGCCGGCAAGCCCATGCCGTCATACGACAAGCAGTTCGTCCGCGACTATCTCGAAACCCTTGACTGGGACAAGACGGCGCCAGGGCCAGAGCTTCCGGCGTCGATCATCGAGAAGACCTCGGAGAAGTATCTCGAGGCCTACTACACCCTTACCGACGAAGACCTTTAGTCAGTCCCAGTTGTAAACGTTCTTTTCTTGGGGGCCGGCAACGCCGACGTGGCGCCGTGTAACTACTCTGGCTTGTCAGACGGGCTGGGCTCGTCTTCTTCCGGTTTGTCGTCAGGCGCTGACTCTTCTTCCGTGGCGCCCGGTTCTTCCTCGGACTCAGACTCTTCTTGATCGGGGTCGTCTCCGTCTTCGGTCTCGTCCGCCTCTTGCCGCGGCTCACCTTCGGTTTCGGGCTCCTCGGCTTCTTGTGGCTCGACTTCGGTTTCCTCGGGCTCAGGCGAAGCGCCCTCCGCTTGCGGACCCGACTCTTCTTCCGGGGTTGCTTCGATGTCCTCTGTTCCGTCCTCGGCGGGAGTATCCTGCGTCTCGTCGGGTTCTTCGATCTCGTCGATTTCACCGAGGGCGGCGCGGCCGAGTTCTTCGAGTTCCTTGAGCGTCGGCAGTTCTGTCAGGTCGCTGAGTCCGAACTGGATGAGGAAGTCTTTGGTCGTCTTGTACTGCATGGGCCGGCCGATGACGGCTTTGCGCCCCGCAGTCGTGACGAGCTTGCGGTTGAGTAGCGTGCTGATGACTCCGGTTGAGTTCACCCCGCGGACGGCCTGGATTTCCGGCATGGTCACCGGTTGTTTGTAGGCGACGACGGCCAAGGTCTCCAGCGCAGGCAGCGACAGTTTGAGCTTGGGCCGCAAGGTCTTGACGAAGGTGCGGACGCCGTCATGGTGCTCGGCCTTGGTGGACATCTTGTAGCCTTTGGCTACCTTACGAATCTCGATGCCGCGCTTGTCGGAGGTGGATTCCTCGATGAGAGCCTCTAGGTCGGTCTCGACCTGGTCCCGTGGCACGTCGATGCCTTTGGCGATTTGCGCCGCGGTGAGCGGTTCCTCGGCGGCATAGATGATGGCCTCGAGCAGAGCTCGGCGGCTATCCGCTTCCGGATCGATGTTCGGCAATTCGGGCTGTTCACTCACTCGCCGTACTCCTGCGAAACGGCGTAGAAGCTCTCTTGTTCATTGAATACGGTGTCGAACATTTTGTGTTTGCGAATCACGATTTCGCCGAATAGCTTCTTCTGGCGCAATACGATGGCGTTCATGCGTACGAGTTCCAGGACGGCGAGGAACGTCGCCAGCAGGGCGCGGCGGTTCGGCTGTCGGTCGAACACATCGATTAAGGAGAGGGGCCCATCCTCGGTGAGGAGTAGATTTTTCAGATATTGAATTCGGCTCGCGACGGAAACGTCTTCGCCCGCAACCTCATAGGTGGGGCGGTTCTTAGCGCGTTCGAGGACCTTCTCGAACGTCGAGACGAGATCGATGACACCGACCGCCAACTCGGGCTCTTCGTCGGTTTCGAGAAAGGTTTCAAGGGCGGGGCGCGTCCAGGTGTTCTCTTCGATGATGCGCTTCTCGCGCAACATTTGCGCGGCCTGAACGAACTTTTCGTGTTCGAGGAGTTGCCTGACAAGGTCGGCGCGCGGGTCTTCCTGCTCCTTTTCGGGGACAAGCGGGTCGGAGGGCAGCAGCATCCGCGACTTGATGTGAATCAGCGTCGCGGCCATGAAGACGAACTCGCCGCCGAGGTCGATGTTCAGCTCTTCGGCTTGGCGCAGGTAGTCCAGGTATTGCCCCGTGATGCTCGCGATCGGGATGTCAGAGATGTCGATCTTCTGCCGCCGGATGAGGCTGAGCAGCAGGTCAAGCGGACCCTCGAACTGGTCGAGGCGGACGTCGAAAACACGGGCGGAGCGATCCGATTCGGGAGACGACTCTTCCGTCTCCGGGCTGCGGGTTTCGGTGTCCGGGGCAGGAGCGGCGGAATCGTTCACGGAACTGGCGGGGAGCCATGGGCGGAGCGGTGAAACAGCATGCTCCGGCCAATATTTGATTACTGTAGCACGTCGCTGGGCCGCCGCCGGGCGCTTTGGAGGCGTTCGTTGCAAAGAGCGTTGTGCGCGTCTCAGGATGGGCGTTCTGGAGCTTTGATAGATTCAAGACGTGGCCGTGGATCGCACTTGGGCGCGGGTTGATCTTGGCGCCGTGGTTCGCAACTACGAGTGGATTCGTGCGGCGATTGGCCCTGTTCCCGAGGTTCTAGCCGTCGTCAAGGCTGATGCGTATGGGCACGGTAGCCTGGCCGTGGCCCGGGCTCTGTCAAAGAAGGGGTGTCGCCGGTTTGCTGTTGCCTGTCTCGCGGAAGCGGCTGCGTTGCGCGAGGCCGGGATCGAAGGTGAGGTTGCGGTCTTTGGCGGCTTTCTCGACGGACAGGAAGGGGCTGCGGCGGAACTCGGGCTGACGCCGTTCGTACAAGACGAGGGGCAGATTGAGCGTTGGAATCAGCAAGCTCGCAGTATTGGACGCCGGCTACCGTTTCACCTGGAAGTCGATACGGGTATGAACCGCTGTGGGTTCGACGACGCGGACCCGAGCCGCCTTGCCGCCCTCGTTCGGGGAGCGGATCAGCTTGCGTTTGAAGGACTGGCGACGCATCATGCCTCCGCCGAGGATTTTACGAGCGGGCAGTGCGAGGATCAGCGTCGCCGCTTCCAGCGCGTCGTGGATTCGTTCACGGAGGGTGGCCTGCGGCCGAAGTACCTGCACTGCGCGAACAGCGTTGCGTTGGCGTACCGGCCTGAGCTGGACTTCGATCTCGTGCGCCCGGGGATCTCGCTCTATGGATACGTGGCCGAGGCTTGGGGCGACGCGCCGGCTTCGCGTTTGCGGCTGACTCCCGCGCTGGAGTGGAAGACGCGGATTCAGGTTGCGCGCCCGGTCGCCGCCGGCAATTTGGTGGGCTATAACGGAACGTTTCGGGTGGAAAAGGCGACGCGCATCGGGGTGCTGCCCGTCGGCTACGGAGATGGGTTCGATCGGCGGTTATCGAACCGCGGCGAAGTGGTCATCGCAGGGCTGCGATGCCCCATCGTGGGCGTGGTGAGTATGGACGTCACATTGGTCGACCTCAAGAACGCGCCTGACACTCAGCCCGGCGACGAAGTGACGCTGATTGGTGAGTCGATGGACGCGGCTGAGATGGCGACGTTGCTTGATACGATTCCGCTGGAAGTCTTGTGCCGCATCTCGAAGCGGGTGCCTCGGATGTATGCGGAGTAGCCGGAAAAAGTGGGGACTGCAAACCGGCAAATTGGGTTCGATCAGCAAAACACAGCCCCCGTCCCAATTTCCCCATTTCCAGGCCTCCCCAAGATCACGGTCACGACAAACACACTACTCTATCTCGTGCATAATCAATCACTTGCATTCCGGCGACTCCTCGAAAACACCCTCCTCGGGTTACAACGGGACCAGGAAATACCCAAAAATCCATGTTGCAAAATGATGCAGGATGATGCACGGCAAGGAGCTCTGAGGCCTTTTCCTTCAGGGTCCGACGGCCACACGCGAAACGCCACCACGACCACAAGTCACCACCCGAAGAGCCCCGACCGCGAGGGAGGCGGACCGGCCGACACCGTCGCCAGAGCCCAGGACGGCTGGAGAACCAACGATCGTTCCTAAGCGGATTGGCCAAGACACTTCGACGCAAGGACAGAGCCGCGACAGTCATGGAGCGGGCCCACGCCGGCTACGAAAAAATGGGGACTGTACGAAGCGCCGCCTCCTTAATTTCTTTGCTTGCAACTTTGTCAAGCGGCGCGCCGTGGACTGTCCCTATTTCTTCACAGCTCCTCACGCCTGCGGCTTTGAGTCATTGGGGCGAAGGTCGCGGTGTTGGGTGCGGGCCGCTCGTTCCTGGCGGGTCAGGGGCCGGCGGCGCGGCGGCGGATTTCGTCGACGGTGAGGCGCGCTTGTTGCGCGGCGCTGGCGGGCATGTCGTCGCGAGGGCGTAGGAAACGGCGGACGTCTTCGATGTCTTCTTCGATCCCTACGAGGAATAGGGCGCGCAGAGATTGAAAGACGTGGTCGGCGTCGGGATCGAGGACCATGATCTCGTCCCCAACGGCCACATCGGAACCGTCACGAAGGAGCCGTTCCCGGACAATTCCCGGGACCGGAGATCGAATTTCGGCGGGCTCATCAGCTCCGGGCTGTTCAACACGGGCGAGGAGTGTTTCGTGCGAGGTGCTATCGTCGGGTTCGAGTCGGTTCTGGAGCTTGCCGGCGTGCGGTGTAGTGACGGTGTAGGGCCGCAGCATGGACCGCAGCACGGGCCGTCCCGCCGGGTCCGCGAAGTTGGCGAGTGAAAGCGCGGCATTGCGGCGGACGAGTGGCTCGTCATCCTCGACCAGCGTCAGCAGCGTGTCGTGAAACGACTGGTTCTCGCGATCCTGGCCCATGAGCCAGGCAACAGTTACACGGAGTTCGGCCAGGCTATGTCCGGCTAACTCGACAACTTCCGGGTACCACTGTTTGGTGGACGTGTCGCCGGCGGCCATGCGCTCGGAGATCTGGATGAGCACATGCTGAGCCTTGCGGGGACTATCCGTATCGGCTAAGTACTGCCGGATCTCGTCGTCGGTGAGTTCACGTCCGAACCAGGTGTCACGCCAGAACAGGAAGGGCACCATGACGAACGCCACCGCCACGATGGTGACGATTAGGTTGGCGCGCCGCGAGGTGTTGGACGAGGAGGAGGGTGTGAGCTCAGCCATTCTGGAGGTATGGGGAAGGATCCGGCGGCTACCGCGCGGCCTGCTGGGGCCCGACACCGAGGAGCGCCTGTAGCTCAGGCATATCGAGCATCGGTTCGAAGGCCGGGTCTTGAAGGACTTGTCTCGGCTTGCGGTAGCCGTCCTCGAAGGCTCTCCTAAGGTTTAACAGAGCGCGGTCGAAGATGCCGGCTGAGGCGTAGGCTCGGGCCATGAAGAAGTGGAGCTTTGCGCGGTTCTCGACGGAGCGCTCCTGTAGTATGGTCCCGGAACGACCGCGATGCTCGAAGACTTTCGGGTCCAGGTTTAGGGCGACTAAGAATTCCTCAGTGGCCTGTTTGAGTTTTCCTCGGTTGAATAAGGTCGTTCCCAGGTTGCTATGAAAGGAAGCTGAGTTCGGATCAATCTTCAGCGCTTTCCGGTAGGTCCTGGTTGCCTTCCTTAGGCGACGCTCGGCATGGTAGACGGTGCCGAGGTTGTTGAGACTTTGCGAGAAGGTCTTGTCGAGTTGGAGCGCGCGGTTGTAGCTGCGTTTCGCTTCGTTGAAGTGCCGCTGCTGGTGGTACGCAATGCCGATCTTGTTGTAGAGACGCGCGGCTTGTGGCTCCGCCTTGATGGCTTCCTGATAGGTTTCGACAGCCTCACGATACATCTTGCGGGCCATGTAGATATCGGCTCGTTTTTCGGTGGTGATTTCTTGCTGAGCGAGGGGTGGAGCGGTGGCCTCTTTGGTCCGGTCGACAAGCTGTGGTGGCAGCAGAACCAAGAAAACTAGGGCCACGAACGGCACGAATTACCTCCCCGAGAGGCCTGAGCGTTAGTGTGGGCTACACATGCCGGGGCCCAAGCCGCCGGAAGTCCAACCCTATTAAAGCACACCGCGATTTGGGTCGCGCAGCTGACGGAGGGCGCCGTCAAACGCTACGATGGAGGACTTTGGCGGGATACTTCCTGAGCGAATTGAGAAAGGTAGTTAACAGATGAGACTGGTTACGTTTACCCATGGTGGAAGCACACGGGCGGGGCTTGAGGTCGCCGGTGGTATCGCGGATCTGGCGCCGGCCGGCTACGCGGATGTGGTTTCGTTCTTGAGGGCGGGTGACTCCGCTATTCAGAAAGCGAACGAGATGCTTGCCAGCCATGGAGAGATCATTTCGCGCTCAGACGTGAAGATCGAAGCACCTCTCCCTGTGCCGCCGAAGTTCATCTGTATCGGGCTGAACTACTTGGATCACGCCAAGGAATCCGGCATGGACGTACCGAAGACGCCGATTGTCTTCACCAAGTACTCGAATGCCGTGATCGGACCTGGTGACGATATTGAGATTCCGACCGTGTCGAATGAAGTGGACTATGAAGCGGAGTTCGCGTTTGTGATCGGCAAGGAAGGCCGGAACATCCCGAAGGACAACTGGGAAGAGTACGTCTTTGGCTACACGATTGTGAACGACGTGAGCGCCCGCGATTATCAGCTCGCCACATCGCAATGGACGATCGGCAAGACGTTCGATACGTTTGGACCGATGGGTCCGTCAATTGTGAGCAAGGACGAGATCGCCGATCCGCACAACCTGCGCATCGGCTTGGACCTGAATGGACAGACGCTTCAGGATTCCAACACTAAACAGTTGATCTTCCGTATCCCGGACTTGATTGAATATCTCTCGAAGGTGATGACGCTGACGCCGGGAGATATCGTTTCGACCGGGACGCCTCCGGGCGTGGGGATGGCGCGGAAGCCGCCGGTTTACATGAAGCCAGGTGATGACGTCGTGGTGAAGATCGAGGGGATCGGTGAGCTGCGGAATCCTTGCGTAGCGGGGGTTTGAAAGGCGTTTCTCGCAAAGCCGCTAAGTACCGCGAAGCTCGCAAAGGAAAATCTCTTTTTGGAAAACCTGATTGACCGAGAACGATATTGCTCGGGAAATTGTAGACGCTGCCTACAACATCCACACTAAGCTCGGGCCTGGGCTACTTGAATCGGTCTACGAGGCAACACTTGCCTTTGAGTTGGACGAGCGTAGCCTCGCTTACGAGCTGTGCCGCTTCTCTACGGCGATGTCAAGCTTGAAACCGGATATCGAGCTGACCTGATCGTTGCTTGTAAGGTTATTGTCGAGATCAAGTCGATCGAGGCAATCGAAGACGTTCATAAGAAGCAGCTACTCACCTGCCTGCGGCTTGCCGACAAACGCCTGGGCCTGCTGATCAACTTCAACGTCGCCCTCATCAAGGACGGCATCAAACGTATCGCCAATGATCTTTAACTTTATTAGGGTCTTCCTTGGCGAGCTTTGCGGTACTTAGCGGCTTTGCGAGAAACGCCTTTTAGTCTTGTAGGAGCTTCTTGATGCCTCTGGTAGCCTGGCGAGTTCGGTGCTCGTTTTCTACTAGGGCGAAACGGACGTAGCCTTCACCCTCCGGGCCGAAGCCGATGCCGGGGGAGACGGCGACGAGGGCTTTTTCCAATACGAGCTTGGAAAACTCCAGCGAACCGGCCCACTCGTAACGCTCGGGGATCTTCGCCCAGACGAACATGGTCGCCTTGGGGGGCTCGACCATCCAGCCTGCGCGGTGCAGCCCCTCTACCAGTACGTTGCGCCGCTTCTGGTAGACGTCGCAGATCTTCTTGGTATCTTCTTCGCACTCGCGCAGGGCAATGATCGAGGCGATTTGGATCGGCTGGAAGACGCCGTAGTCGAGGTAGCTCTTGATGCGCCCCAGCGCGGCGATCATCTTGGGGTTGCCGAGGCAAAAGCCCACACGCCAGCCGGCCATGTTGTAGCTCTTCGACATCGAGAAGATCTCGACGCCCACCTCTTTCGCGCCGGGCGCCTGCAATAAGCTGGGCGCTTCGTAGCCGTCGAAGCAGATGTCGGCGTAGGCAAGGTCGTGGACGATCATCGTGCCGTGCTTGTGGGCCATCTCGACGAGCCGCTCGAAGAACGATAGATCGACGCACGTTGTTGTCGGGTTGTGCGGAAACGAGAGCAGGATCATCTTCGGCGGGTGAGTCGACTTCTTATAGAAGTCCTCGATCCGGTTGAGGAACTCGTCCGGCGAGTCGAGCGGAAGATTGCAGGCCTCGCCCTCGGCCATGACGATGCCCCACTGATGAATCGGATAGGAAGGGTCCGGTGCGACGACCTTGTCGCCGGGGCCGATCACCGCGAAGAGCAGGTGAGCCAGCGCGTCCTTAGCTCCGACGGTAACGATGGCCTCGGTCTCGGTATCGAGGTCAACGTCGTATCGCGTCTTGTAGCGCTTGCAGATTTCCTCTCGCAGACGGGGGATGCCGCGCGACATCGAGTAGCGGTGATTCGCCTTCTTGCGGGCGGCTTCAACGAGCTTTGAGACAATCGGCCGTGGCGTCGCGCCGTCGGGGTTGCCCATCCCGAGGTCGATGACATCAAGCTGTGCCGCGCGTGCCTTGGCGCGCATCTCGTTGATGACAGCGAACACGTAAGGCGGCAGCTTGCCGATGCGGTAAAACTCTTCGTCGTCGAAAATGCCCATACTCGTTTCAGTGTAGAGGAGGAGCGTTTCTCGCAAAGGCGCAAAGCACCGCAAAGCCCGCAAAAGAAAACCAAGATGGCTTTATGCGTTGGCGACCGGCTGAGATTCCTCGATCAGGTTTCGAATTGCTTGCCGCTGTTCCTGGGTTCCGAGGATGCCTAAGGTTTCGCCGGGTTGAATGACGTGGTCGGGGCCGGGGTTTGAGGCGACAGCGTTGTCTCTCAGGATTCCCACAACCGATCCGCCGGTGAGGCGACGAATACCGAGCGTCCCGATACTTTGGCCTGCCACACTGCTGGATGCGGGGACGTCGATCCAGTCCATCTCCAGGGCGTCGCGCGCCCAGTGAAAGTCACTGAGCATCTGAAGACAGCCGCTGCCTTGACCCGCCGAGGCGAGGGGAGCATACATCTCTTTGCGCACCGCGTCGGCGAATCGGCGGATCTCGGCCGGCATCACTTGGAACTGAATGAGCACCTGACGCACCATTTCAAGACCGGCTTCGAACTCGGGCTGTACGACCTCCGTGATGCCCATCCCGCCGAGATGCTTCAGTTGCTCCTCGTGCATGGCTCGGGCGACGATGCGCAGGTCTTCATTCACGCTGCGCGCGCGGTTGATGACCAGTTCGACGCCTACGACATCGGGGATCGTCACAAGCAGCAGCCGCGCCCGCTCCACTCCGGCGGCATGCAGTACGGTCTCGCTCGTTGCATCACCGTAGATCACCGCATGGCCCTCCTGTCTACATTGCTCGATCTTGCGTTGATCCAGTTCGAGAATCACATAGGGCAGGCCAACGCGCTCCATCACATCAACCGACGCGCGGCCCGTGCGGCCGAAGCCCACAACGACGACGTGATCGCTCATCTCGTTTTCAGGCAGGTTGTACGTAGTCAATGGCGGCGGTTCCGGGTGAACGCGCTGCCACAACCCGTAGAGGCTAGGCGCCCACTTGTAGAGGAACGGTGTCAGGACCATGGTGACAACGGTCGTCGTCAGCACGAGCGAATAGAGGTCTTGCGAGATACTCTCGGTCTGCACTCCGATGCGAGCCAGCACGAATGAGAATTCACCGACTTGGCAGAGCCCCAGTCCAACAACAAATGGGATCGAGCCACCGTACCCGAAGATTCTTGTTAGTCCACCGAAGACGAGAGCTTTGCCGACGATCGCGACGACGACCGTGAGCACCACCGTCCGGGCGTTTTCAACGAGATAGCTGGGGTCAAACAACAGCCCGACCGATACGAAGAACAGCAGTCCGAAGACGTCGCGGACCGGGATCAGATCACTCAGCGCCTGGTGACTGAAGTCGGACTCGCTGAGCACCATGCCCGCCACAAATGCGCCGAAGGCAAACGAGAGGCCGAACAGATAGGTTCCGTAACCGACGCCGACGCCCAGGGCGATCACAGCGACCAGGAACAGCTCGCGCGACTTCCAGCCGACGATGAGACGCAGCAGCCACGGGATGACGCGCGTACCGACCACAACCATCAGCACCAAGAAAACGACCGCTTGCAGCGCTGACCTTCCCAGCAGCGGCAGGCTCCCTTCGAGGTCGTTCAAGCGCGGCAAGATGATCATCATCGGGACGACGGCCAAGTCCTGGACGATCAGCATGCCGACCATGATGCGGCTCGGAAAAGCACCGATCGTCCCCTGCGCCGCAAGGTTCTTGAGAACGACCATGGTGCTCGAAAGCGAGACGAAGGCTCCGAACCACGCTGATTCGATGGCGCTCCAGCCAAATATGTTGTAGCCGACACCGAAGCCGAAAGCGATGCAGAGGATGATCTGGAGCGGTCCTCCGATCAGTGCGATGCGCCGCACCGGCTGGAGGTCTTTCAGTGAGAACTCGATGCCGATCGCGAAGAGCAAGAGCGCGACACCGATTTCCGCCAGCAGTTCGATGTCGTGCACGGCCTCGACCGTCGGCCCAACCGTGAACGGCCCGACAGCGACACCGGCAAGAATATAGCCGAGCAGCAGCGGCTGACCGAGACGATGCGCCAGCAGGCCGCCGATCAAGGCGGCGACAAGGATGATCGCAATGTCAGCGGCGATGCCCATCGGAAGAGCTTAGTGTCTCGCAAAGCTCACATGGGCGTCGAGGAACCGCGCGGTGTTTGTTCTCGAAAGACTAAGTGACAGGGAGCTGGTCCCAGGGGCGGCCCTGGGATTGGGCTACGGCGTGGCTGGTCAGCTTGCCTCGGTGTGTGCTCACGGCGTTGAGCAGGGAGCCGTCGCGGTGCACCGCTTCTTTGACGCCGAGGTCGGCTAGGGCTTTGAGATAGGGCAGTGTGGCGTTGGTGAGAGCGTAGGTTGACGTATTGGGGACGAGCGCCGGGATATTCGTAACGCAGTAGTGCTGGACGCCCTCCTCGTCGTACACAGGCTCGCTATGGGAAGTCGGCCGCGATGTCTCGGCGCAGCCGCCTTGATCGATCGCGACATCGACAAAGACAGAACCCTTCTTCATGCCTGCGATCATCTCGCGCGTGATGACTCTCGGCGCGGCGGCGCCCGGTATCAAGACGGCGCCGATGAGCAGGTCGGCCCGCGAGAGTGCGTCCGCGATGTTGGTGGAGTTCGAGGCCAATGTGGTCGCGCGGCCTTGGAACAGGTCGTCGAGTTCACGGAGTCGGCGCAGGTTCTTGTCGATGATGGTGACTTGCGCGCCTGTCCCCAATGCGACCCGAGCGGAGTTCGAGCCGACGATGCCACCGCCGATGATGACGACTTCCGCGGGCGGAACACCGGGGACGCCTCCGAGCAGCACGCCGCGTCCGTTGTGGATCTTCTCAAGGTATTGCGAACCGACCTGTGGCGCGAGCCTCCCGGCGACTTCGCTCATCGGCTCAAGCAGCGGAAGCCGGCCGTCGGGTTCCTCAACGGTCTCGTAAGCGATGGCGGTGATGCCGCTGTCGAGCATCTGTTGGGTGAGTTGTTCGAGCGGCGCCAGATGGAGATAGGTGAAGAGTGTGAGGCCCTTGCGGAAGTACTCCACCTCGCTCGCCTGCGGTTCTTTGACCTTGACGACGATGTCGGCCTGCCGCCAGACATCCGAAGCGGATTCGACGAGGATGGCTCCCGCGGCCTGGTATTCGCCGTCCGTGATCGAACTGCCGTCACCAGCACCGGCCTCCACGAGAACTTCGTGCCCGGACTCTTGGAGCGTCCTCACTCCGCTCGGAACCAACGCGACTCGGGTTTCCCCGTTCTTGATTTCTCTTGGTACGCCGATGACCATGGGAACGCCTCCCTACTTATTAGATTCGCTGCGAGTGTGATCCGTTTCGCCTAAACGATTGCAAGTTTGAGCGGCGCCCGAACGCGCCGCCCCTCCATCTTTCCTATCGACCACTTGATGAGCTCTTGACCGCAGTCACAATCGCGCCACCCATCTCCATCGTCGAAAGTGAGCCACCGAGATCGCGAGTGCGGTTACCGCTGTCGGCCAGCACCGTCTGAACCGCATCTTGAATGAGCGTAGCGCCAGGCTGCGTTCCCGTGCCCAACCACTCGAGCATCATGGCAGCGGACAGGATGGTTGCGACAGGGTTGGCGATGCCTTGTCCGGCGATATCGGGCGCGGAACCGTGCGAGGGCTGGAATACGGCGTGATTGTCACCGATATCCGCTGAGGGCGCCATGCCCATGCCACCGACAAGCCCCGCGGCGAGGTCCGAGAGAATGTCGCCGAAGAGGTTTTCGGTGACGATGACGTCGAAGCGCTCGGGCTGCTTCACGAGATAGAGTGCGGCGGCGTCGATGTAGATCCGCTCCGTCTCGATCTCACTGAACTCTTTGGCAATCTCATCGAATATACGCCGGAAGAAGGCCATCGACGGTAGCACATTCGACTTGTCTACGAGTGTCACTTTGCCGCGGCGGCGGGTTGCTTCGCGGAAGGCAGCCCGGCAGATGCGCTCGACGCCAGAGCGGGAGATGTGGATTTGGTCCTCGACGATGTCCGCGTCGGGGGGAGTTTGTTGCTTTCGTGACCAGAACGCGCCTTCGGTGTTCTCGCGAACAATCAGCAGGTCGAGCTGACCGGCTTCATAGCCCTTGAGCGGCGTATGGGAGGCGTGGAAGAGGTGAATGGGGCGAAGTCCGGCGTAGAGCTCAAGACGCTCGCGAAGATCGAGCTGCGGAGCGATCTCGACGCCACCGGGACCGCGCACGCTCGGCAGCCCCATTGCGCCGAGCAGGATCGCATCCGCGTCGCGACATTGCTCGAAGGTGCTTTCGGGGAAGGGGTCGCCGGCACGAAGGAATTCGGCTGCGCCGGCCGTGTATTCATTGAACTCGAACGAAGTGGCCGGCAGAACCGATTCAACCTCGCGTAGGACCTTGACCGCTTCGCCGACGACTTCCGGACCGATGCCGTCACCCGGAAGCAATGCAATGCGGTAAGTTTTCACGGAATGCGGATTTACCCGCTGCTCCTCCGGCCTAGGAGCCGGCTTTGTCGAGCAAGTGGGGATATTGGTCGGCAGCGTCGCTCTCGGTGGCCGTCGGCAATCCGCGCGCGGCCCAGCCAGGATACGTCGCCTGTCCCATGGGATTGGTCTCACCGCCCATGCCGCCGCGCATGTCGACGACGCTGGTGAATCCCGCGCTCAGAAGCTGCGACGCGGCTTGCATCGAGCGGCCACCCATCTGGCAGCCGACGATGCACTTCGCGTCCTTGCCGAAGTTGGCTTCAACGACCTCGACGAAGCGGTGATTGGCCTGCATGCGGCCATAGGGGTCGCGATCAACCACGGGAATATTCTTCGCGCCGGGGACGTGCCCTGATTCGAATTCGGGCCCCGTACGAACGTCGATGTAGACGTAGCTATCGTTTGAGTCGAGAAGCTCTTTGGCTTCTTCGGGAGAGATGCGCTTGATTTCCATGGTGTGATTCCTGACCTATAATCCACGAGGATAACATGCGCGGTTTTGTGTAAATCAAGCGGAAGCGTGCGTCAGGCAGCGGCGGTTCGCGCAAAAAAACACCCGGCCTGCATGAGGCCGGGTGAGTGAGGTTAAGCCAAATTTTTTGAGGGAGAATAGAACGAACAGAATCCTTTGACAGCCGATTCAAACCAAATGGGGGAACCCGCCGCCACCTAGAAAGTAAAGCCGCTTGGGGCGAACCGTCAAGGTCCAATTTGGTTGTGGAACTTCCGTACCATTACTGCCAGCGGGTCGTGCAGGACTTGACCACGGTACTCTTCTCCCTGTTCTACCGTTTGTGTTACTGGTAGAGGCTTCCCTTGCAAACAGACTGAGCAACCAATGCCCGTTTCGATACCCACCAAAGATAAGTTTCCGCAGACCCGCGAGTACACCTACCTGAATACTGCGGCCGAAGGGCTGCTCTCGACCGATTCTCAGGAGGCCCTGGCGGAGTATGTCCGCGCCAAGTCGCGGGGCAGCATCAATCGGCCAAAGCTCTATGAAGTGGAGGCGGAGACGGTCGGACTTGCCACACAGTTCCTTGGCGCGCCTAAGGGCTCGGTCACGTTCCTTTCAAACGCGACGGAGGGATTGAACCTACTTGCAAACTCGTTGGAATGGAGAGAAGGCGACGAAGTTGTCATCACGGATCTCGAGTTCCCCTCAAATGTGATTACTTGGCTGCGCCTCAAGGAAAAGGGCGTACGGCTTGAAGTGGTTGAAGCCGATGGAGGGATGGTCCGGCTGGAGGACATTACGTCCCGCATTACGCCGCGCACGAAGCTTGTGTCGGTCAGCCAGGTGAGCTACAAGTCGGGCACGCAGCTTCCCTATCTGGCTGAGTTGGGAGCCGAGGCCCACCGCGCCGGTGCGTTGTTCGCCGTGGACGCGACGCAGGCGCTCGGGCGTGTGCCGGTTGGTGTCGAGAATGTCGATTTCCTCGTTTCCAGCTCCTACAAGTGGCTCTTTACGCCGCATGGTTTGGGCATCACGTATTGCTCGCCCGAGTTGCTGGACCGGTTGACGCCCGCGACCGCCGGTTGGTACGGCGTGCCGAATATCTTTACGCCCGACCGCTTCGAGCGTTTCGAATTCAAAGAGGGCGCGGCTCGCTTCGCCGCTGGGATGCCTAACTTCTCATCGATCTACGCGCTGCGGTCGAGCTTGCGGTACCTGCTGGAGATCGGCGTTGAGCATTTGGATCGATCGCTGGCGCCGCTTGTCCAGAAGAAGCGCGCGGGACTCGTTGATCTCGGGTTGGAGCTTCTCACGCCGGAAGACACGGACTATCACTCCGGCATCATTGCGTTTCTCCATCCGGCGGCGAAGGAGATTGGCTCTGCGTTGGCCGCACAGGACGTGATCGTTTGGGCGAATGACGGCCGCGTTCGCTCGGCGATCCACTTGTACAACGACGAGGCTGAGGTCGACCACTACATCTCGGCAGTTGGCGGGATTCTGGAAAAGCTTGCCGCCTGACTCAGGGCGACACGGTTCTCTCGCAGGCGAGCTTGACAGGATACCCGTGACAGTGGTCCGATTGACGCTGTCATGAAACGCCGAAGCTTTCTCTCCGTTGGCACGGTAGCCGCTGGCACCGCCGCGCTCCAAAGCTGCGCCGGCTCCAGTCCCCCTGAGTCCGAAGTGCCCAAAGAAAAGAAGCCTGTTCGGATGCACGTCGGCACGCAGCACTGGCGACCGACGCCGGAGAACTTGCAATACATCAAGCGGCACGGCGTCGACCACATCGCGTGCTGGCCCTTTGACGTCAACGACGACACCATGACTGACGACTTTTCGCGTGCGCGGGAAGAGGTGGAAAACGCGGGCCTGCACCTTGATGTTGTCGCGCCGCCCTTGTTGGCCGGGGCTCCCGTCGCCAACATCCTGCTCGGCAAGGACCCCGACCGCGACCGCGAGATCGAGTACATCCAGAACCTGATTCAGGCCTGTGCGAAGAGCGGTATCCCGGCGTTCAAGTACAACATGCGGGTGCTGTTCGGTGTCCGGTCGGGGCTCACGCCCGGACGGGGCGGTTCGGCTTATAGCACCTGGAAGTTCGAGGAAGTGAAGAACGATCCACCGGAACCGGAGGTGGGCGAGCTGAAAGCGGATGAGTTCTGGGAGCGCATTACGTACTACCTCGACCGCGTCATCCCCGTGTGCAATGAATACAAGGTTCGCGCCATGTGCCACCCGCACGATCCAGGCGCACCGCCGTCAGGCTACAAGGGCGTCGATCGCGTGCTCGGCACGGTTGATGGGCTCAAGAAGCTCATCTCGATTCAAGAGAGCCCCTATCACGGCCTCAATCTCTGCCTGGGCACCACGGCCGAGATGCTTCAGGACCCGGCTCGCGAGCTGCCCGACGTCGTCCGCTACTTCGGGGAACGGAAGAAGATCTTCAATATTCACTTCCGCAACATTCGCGGCAAGCGCGATGATTTCATGGAGGTCTGGCAGGACGAGGGCGATCTGAACATGGTCGAGCTCGCTAAAGTCCTCTACGAGGTCGACTACCCCTACATGCTGATGCCCGATCACATGCCGCAGCATGACCATGATCCTGAGTATCGGCAAGGATTTTCTTGGGGTTACGGGTATGTCAAAGGTGTACTGCAGGCGCTGGAAACATTGACCTAGGCGGGTTGACGGGCCGTTATCAGGTCATGAGGGCGGGGCCGTCACCGGCACTGCGGTGAACGGCCCGGACCCTTCCTCTATCCGCGCCTGCACTTGCCGAGCGTGCTAGAGGCAATTCGCTCCGAGCGGAGTGAAGCTTGAATCGTATGAGGCGACGCACGTCGCCCCCGTCGCGCTTCCGAAGAGTTCGACCTGGCTTGCCCCGATGTTGATCTGGCCGCCGGCCACCAAGATGTGCTCTCCCCGAATGATCGAGTTGTGGACGTTGATTGTTCCTCCCAGCGCCTGGAGAGCCTTGGTGCCCCCGTTGCCGACATCGACAGTCACGTTGATGAGATTGACCGTGCCGCCGGCGTCAACGCCGCGACTCAGGAACCCGAAAGCCGTGATTGATGTGCCCTTCAGCGTGGCAGATCCGCCGTCGACCTGAACACCGTGGCAGAAACTCGCGCAGGTGATGCTTCCTCCGTTGACCTCGACGGTCGAGCCGGGATTCACCCCTAGCGGAAACGTCCCACTTGTTGTATGGATTGTCGCATTGGTAATCTTCGCGTCAACGCCCGTATCAACCAGAACCGCATAGCAATCCTGTAGTGGTGTTGGACAGCCGAGACCTGGCGGATGAGGGCTCGTGCTTTCAACGGTCAATTCCCGGATCTCAGCGTCGCTGGCAGCAATGACCGCGAAGACGCCCGCCGACGTGATGCTTGTCACTCCTTGACCTGAACCCTCGATGTCGACGAAGGGCCTCATGACGAGCGCCTCGTCGCCCAAATCGTAAATGCCGGGCTCCATCTTGACGAGCCACGGGTTTGTAGCGGAGGGTGTGGCTATGCGCTCCACCGCGCGTAGAAGCCTTCTACCACTGACAGCCGGATTCCCGACAGGCGACCATCGTCGCCAGTGCGAATAGCGTTCCTTTGGCAAATCTCCTGAACGTGCTTACCTTCTCCCTCTATTGCCGGTTGTAACTCAGCAAGCTGAAATAAGTGGATTCGTCTCGAAAACGCTGCGGGCCCGGAAGCTCTCGGGGGGGCGAGTTTAGCGAAACAAGAACCTGCGAGACGAGTAACGTTGTAAAACTAGCAAGAGGATATTCTTCCTTGGTAGGGCTGTCAATAGGACCCTTGCTGCGTGGCTCTCTAGTACTTCGGTTCGGATCAGACGGGAAGTCAGGCCTTCAGAGCGGCGCGCAGTTGGGTCCGAGCAGGTTGAAGTCCCCGTCGTAGGATGCGACACACGTCCCGTTGAACAGGGCATCGGATAGCACGATCTGACTCGCTCCTATATTGACCTCGCCGGGGAAGAAGACAGCTACACTGGCTGCTCTCAAAATAGAGTGATACACATTGGCGGTGCCGCCCACCTGAAGGGCGATGAATTCGACATCGATTGTGGAATTGGTGACGTTGACTGTTCCACTAGCCTGGATTCCGAGGCTGCCAGTGTCAAGCGCCCTGATCGTTGTATCTCCTAGCGTCGCCGCGGCCCCAAGATCGACCTGAACGCCCTGACAGGAAATCGCGCACGTGATGCTTCCGCCGTCTACTTCGACGGTGGCGCCATCCTTCACCCGTAGCGGATACGTCCCATTGGTGGTATGGATGGCCGCGTTGGTGATCTTCGCGTCAACGCCCGTATCGACGAGAACTGCGTAGCAATCACGTGAAAGCAAAGGACAGTCCTCAGGTGGAGCTGGCGAATGGGGGCTCGTGTTGCGTATGGTGAGTTCCCGGATCTCGGCGTCGCTTGCCGCGATGACGGTGTTGACACCGGCCGAGGTGACCGTCGTCACGCCTTGACCTGAACCCTCGATGTCGACGAAGGGCCTCATCATGAGCGCCTCGTCGCCCAAATCGTAAATGCCAGGCTCCATCTTGACGAGCCAGGGGTTTGTAGCTGACGGTGCGGTTATGCGCTCCACTGCACGTAGAAGCCCTCTACCACTGACAGTCGGACTCCCGACAGGCGACACATTTACGGTCTGCGCCGCCGCGGTGGCGACCATCGTCGCCAGTGCGAATAGCGTTCCTTTGGTAAATCTCCTGAACATGCTTACCTTCTCCCTCTATTGCCGGTTGTGAGTCAGCCGACAAACTCAAATGAATAGACTAAGCCTCAAACGCGTTTGTGGGCGAGAGCCCCGGGGGGAGGGGTCGGAATGGAAAGTTGACTCCAAGTTCAACAAGCGGTTGTGAGAACAAGTAGAATACGCCTGCAAAGTGAGGCCGTCAACTATGCCACCTGGCATATGACTTTACCCGATAGTGAGGTTGGAGCACCTCGATGATCCTCAAACAGTACTACTTGAACTGCCTGGCCCATGCATCGTACTTGATTGGTGACGAAGACACTCGGACGGCGGTGATTGTCGATCCGCAGCGTGACGTCGATCAGTATCTGGACGAGTGCGCGGAACGGGGTCTCGAAATCCGCCATGTGTTTCTCACTCACTGTCACGCCGACTTCGTCGCGGGGCATCTGGAATTGCGCGACCGGGTCGGCGCGAAGATCTACATGGGTGCGCAGGCGCAGGCCGAGTATGCATTCGTCCCGATGAAGGATGGCGATGAGTTGGAGGTTGGCTCGGTCCGCTTGAAGGTGCTTGAAACGCCCGGGCACACGATGGAATCGATCTGCATCCTGGTGTATGACGCGAATCGAGACGGTGTTGGGCCTGAGGCAGTGTTGACCGGCGATACCTTGTTTATCGGTGATGTCGGACGACCCGACCTTCAGGCCTCAATCGGGATCAGCCCGACGGAGCTTGCGTCGAAGATGTACGATTCGCTCCACGAGAAACTACTGACCCTTCCCGACGACGCGAAGGTCTATCCCGCGCACGGAGCCGGGTCGCTCTGCGGCCGCAAGATGAGCAAGGAAACCGTATCGACGATCGGTGAGCAGCGGCGCTTAAACTACGCGCTTCAGCCGATGAGGCGTGATGAGTTCGTCAAGCTCATGACCGCGGATCTTTCTGAGTCGCCGTCGTATTTCAGCTACGACGCTGTAATGAATACGAAGGAGCGGCAGACGCTTGACGAGTCGTTGCAGCGCGCGCTGAAGGCGCTTTCGCTCGACGAGGTTCTGGCGGCGCAGGCGGCTGGAGCGCAGGTTCTCGATACGCGCGATCCGGCAGAGTATGCCAGAGCCCATCCCGCCGGCAGCATCGGCATCGGTCTCGGCGGGCAGTACGCGACCTGGGCGGGCACGCTACTCGACCGTGAGAAGCCGATTGTCTTGGTGGCCGAGCCGGGTAGCGAGCAGGAATCGGCGATGCGGTTGGGCCGGATCGGTCTGGACAATGTCGTGGGCTTCTTGAATGAAGGCATGCAAGCTCTTGAGGCGCGGCGCGATCTCGCCGAAGGCTGGGACCGCGTTGTGCCGGCGGTGTTGGCGGAGGCGCTTGCATCTGATGATCCCCCGTTTGTGTTGGATGTCCGCAAGCCCGCTGAGCATGAAGCCGGCCGGATTGAAGGCAGCATCAATATCCCGCTGAATCATTTGCGAGAGCGTCTCAGCGAGATTCCACTGGACCAAAGGTTGATGGTGCACTGCGCTGGCGGGTATCGTTCCGCGATCGCCGCCGGCATCCTGCAGCAGGCAGGATTCGCACGGATTGAAGAGCTTGTCGGCGGTATTGGGTCGTGGGAAGCCGCGAAGTTTCCGGTGGTGGCTTCGGCGGCTTAGGTTGCTCTGCTACCGCAGGCTGCCTTCGTAGCCTTTCTCAATCGCGTTCAGCCCCGCGGTGACTTCTTCCGACCCGCTCATGTCGAACGCGGGTAGTTTCTCGCCGCGCTTCCGTCCCAGGTCGGACGCGACGTTGCCCGCGAGGGCGATGCGCGTGCTGCGGCCCTTGGTGCGGACAGCTTGCTCGATCAACCCTGTGAAGATGTTTCCTGTGATCGCGATGTCGGTCGTGCCGTCAAGTTCGATCCCCGACGCGTAGACCTTCTGGGGCCACTTGGCTTCGTAGTCTTCCTCGCGGCGAGTCTCAGGGCCGATGTAGCTGTTCGAGAAGGCGTTGCCCGTGATGCTGATTCGGCCGCTCTTCGGGCCGACGCGCACCGCCGGGTTCGGCATGATCGTGAAGGTGTTCGCCGAGATCGAACTGCCCCAGGCGTCGCGCAGGTCTACGCCGCCCCCGTTGTTGTGCGCAATGACGTTCGAGCCAATCGTCACGCCGTAGACGTCGCGGTCGAGGACGATGGCCGTCCCCTGGCACTCTTCGATCATGTTGCCCGACAAGACCGAGCCGTAGGTGTTCTCGATGACGACGCCGTGGCGCAGGTGGTCGTCGATGTTGTTGCCATTCATGCAGAGGTTAAAGCTGTCGATGCAGCGCAGCCCGTCCTGGTTCTCTTCAAACTGGTTGCCGTTGACGACGATGTCATGTCCGCCTTGGATGTTGACACCGGCCTCGGCGTTGTAGGTGAAGATCGAGTCGTTGATGCGCGGGTCTTCGTAGCAGTCAATGCAATTGAGGCCGTGTCCGCCGTTGTGATCGATTGACATGCCGTGGACGTAGATTTCGTTGATGCCTTGGGCGAGAATACCGTCGCCGCTCTTTTCATTTCCGCTGACTCGGAAATCGGCAAGTTGGACGCGCCAGAGGAATGTCTCGCGGCGCTCGGCGGAGGATTTCGCGGTCTCTCGATTTGGATGCCGCACGATGAGCGCCGGCTTGCCGTCCTCATTGCGGTTGCGGATGTGCGTCGCCGCGCCGGAACCCTCGACGCGTGTCTCGGGTTTAGAGAGGACAAGCGGTTCGGTGATGTCGTAGTTGCCCGGCGGGATGCGAACGACTCCGCCCTCGTCGGGCAGGGCGTCGAAGGCGGCCTGGAGATCGGCATGGTCGGCGGCATCGATGGTGACGGGTGCGCCGGGAGCTTGAGCTCCGGCGGGATGGGACCGGCCGAGCCAGAGTCCGGCAACGATGCCGGTGAGGATGAGGAGCGGGGCGGCGATACGGGACTTGGTCATGAGGTTTCTCCAGGGGAGGCGGGTTTGGTCGCGAGCCGCCCCATCATAGGGCCTAACTAGGGTGAGTGACAAACGGTAGCTTGTACCTTGTGCGGTGGTGGTTGTTCACTCGCTTAGCCGACTGTACTTTCGCAAGACCTTCCGCAACTCGTCATGCGGGAGGCGAACCGCGGTGTTTCCGTTGATGCCGGTCATCGTCTCGGCGGCGACCATGGCGTTGATGATTGCCTCTTCGGTCGCCTGAACCGTCGCTTCGAAGACGGGATTGAGCTCGTCGTTCAGAAGCATCTTGAGATCCGCCGTCTTATCCGCGCGGGCCGCACCGGGATTGCCGGTCGAGAACGCGATGAAGATGTCGCCGGACGAGTTCCCCGACGTGCTTCCCGTTCGCGCGACGCCGAGCGACGCCCGCCGAGCCAGCCGCTTGAGTTGATGCGCGACGAGCGGCGCATCCGTCGCAACGGCAATGATGATCGAGCCCTCACGAGCCGGCGGCGGGCGGTTCCCGCAGGGGTAGCGATCGGAGCACGGCAGTTCTTTGCCGACCGGCGTGCCCGCGATCGTAAGCTGATCGCGGCGGCCGAAGTTCGCCTGCACCAGGACGCCGACGGTATAGCCGCCCTCATCGTCGGTGAGCTTTCGTGACGATGTCCCGATGCCGCCCTTGAACTGGTAGCAGCGCATACCGGTGCCACCGCCCACGTTACCCTCCGGTACCGGGCCAGTGACGGCTTCTTCGAGCGCGTCAAACGCATGTTCGCGTTTGACGTGGAAACCGTTCACGTCATTGAGGCCGCCGTCGAACGTTTCCGCGACGACCGGCAGCGAGAAGCGCTGGTACATCATATTCTTCTCAACCTGCCAGGCGATCACGGAATCACGAACGACGCCGACGCTGTGCGTGTTCGTGATCATGAACGGGCCTTCCATAAATCCGGATTCCTCCACCCAGATTGTCCCCGTCATCTCGCCGTTGCCGTTCAGAGCGTAATAACCGGCGAAGACCGGATCGCTCACTCGCCTGCCGCGCGGGTGAATCGCGGTGACGCCCGTTCGAACCGGGCCCTTGCCAACGACCAATTCGCCCTCACTGCTGATGAGCGTCGTGTGGCCTACCTCGACACCGAATACGTCGGTGATCGCGTTCCACCGCCCCGGTGTTCCGTCGAAGGGGACCCCGAGGTCCCGTGCACGTGGTGTCGTTTGTCCTGACAACGCCACACAGACTAGCATTCCAAGCAAGGCCGCTCGCGCGATTCGTACCGGTCTCATCCTGTCCTCCAGCGAGTTAACCCGCTCCCGGATAGTCTACCTGTCCGTGGCGGCGATGCACACCCGGGTCGTAGCGGCAGGTGACGACGAAGAGATCCTCTGACCGCGATCGCTCGGGCGGGATGTTGATCTGGACATTCGTGAACCCACGCGCCTTCCACATGATGTAGCCATCGGCGTCGGACGGCTCTAGCTTCGCGCCGTTCATCCAGATCTCAAGACCACCGGCCTTCGGAAACGGAATCCGCAAACGGAGGGTAAGCCCGTGCTCGATCGGCGATTCCTCGGACGAGTCCGCCGCGCCGCCCTGCATCATGACGTTGCCGGTTGGACCCCACTGTCCCGGCCCGGTCGGAAAGCCCTGGACGAACTCGCGAATGCGTTCGCCGTGCATCCTCGGATGCTCGGCCATTTGCTCGGCGAATCCGGCAAGGCTCTTGTCGGCCAGCCATTTCTCGCGGGCTGCGTTCGATGTTGCGCAGACATACATCAACCGGCCCGCTTTCAGTGGTCGATTGATGCCATGGCTGATCTGGCGTTGGCGGTTCCACAATTCAATCCGGCTGCTGCGCTGCGCGGCCGCCGTTGTTCCGTAGGCGGTGACCATGTGGTACCCGACCTTCATGATCACGCGCACCGGATAACCGCGATCATGCTCGCCCGGCCATACGGCGTTTCCGATTTGCAGCAGGCGTCGGTGGCGCAAGAACGCGCTCCGCTCCCAGCCACACTCGCTCGCGAGCGGCATCGTGTGAAAACGGTTGTATCCGTAGATGGCGGCGTAGACGCGCGGTTTGCTCTGGACGACACCGCCTCCCGCAGGGGTGCGCACACCGGCCCAGAGCCGCTCGGTTTCGATGCCGAGCCCGCTTGCGCCGAAGAGACGTTCGGCGTCTTCTTCGAGCTGGTCCGATGGATAGCCTTCTTGCAGCGCGGCTTCGTCCATTAGGCGGATGACGTCGTGATGGTAGGGCCGCAGTGTAATGTTCGAGTATGCCCGCCCGGTGCTTTCGATCTGATACACATCCGGATAGGGCAGGCTGTTGCCGTGGATGTCAGCGTGGACTTCAGCCTGCGTTTCGTCCATCACCTTTTGCACGGCTACGGCCTCGGGGCAATTGGCGGGGTCGCGCGGACCGTCGACTGTCCAATCGGCATAGGGATCGCGGCCGCGCGCATTGGCGAGCCCGGATGTCTTATGCGGATCCACGTAGGTGTCGGGATTGACGATGGGCATGCACACGATGACCTGCTGGCGCAGGGTTTCTCGGGCAAGTAGGTCTTGGCTCAACAGCCAGTCCATTAGGTACAAAACGCTGGTCGCGCCGGAGTGCTCCTGCCCGGCGTGGAGGGCGGTGATGAGGATGCGTTGCTTGTCGTCATCGGGGACTGCGCTGTCAGTTAACGTCGCGGCGTAGATCGGCCGGCCTTCGATCGAAGTGCCGGGGACACGAAGGGTCACCAGATGCGGGTAGTCGCGTTGCCACGCCGTTAGGCGGAGTTGCACCGACTCGAAGGTGGGTGCGGTCGGCGATCCAAAGGCCGATGGGTCTTGCGCGGTGGCAGTTGCCGCGAGGGGAAGCGCGAGGAATGTTCTTCTTTTCATGATTTCGGCCTTGAGCGCAGCCCGACAAGTGTACGCGATTATTCTACGGCGATGGTCTACAGCGCTGGTGACGCGACGACTCGAAACAGCCGGAGTACAATAGGGTCGAATCTGGACCACCTTTCTATGCGTCGCGTTGTTTCTTTACTTGCCCTGAGCCTTAGCGTTGCGCTGGGTAGTGCCTCGGCCGCATCCAGCCCATCGTTTGAGTCTGATATTGCGCCGCTGCTGTCAGCGAAGTGCGCCGCGTGTCATTCGGCCAAGGCAAAGACGAGCGGGTTTTCTGTTGAGAATATGGAGGCCGTGATCGCTGGTGGGAACCGCCATGGCCGGGCTGTAGTTCCAGGGCATCCCAAGCAGAGCCCGCTCCTCAAAGTCCTTCGTGGCGAGATTACGCCTCGGATGCCGATGGGCGGTGAGGTCTCTTCGGCGGATATCGCGCGCATTGAAGAATGGGTTCGCACGCTGCCGCCCGAAGCGGCGGAGGCAACCGAGACCGAGTGGCGTTGGCCCTTCGAACACCCGGTCAAGCATGAGTCGCCTTCGGCCAAGAACCTCGCGTGGGTACGCAATCCGATTGACGCCTTCGTCGGTGCGAAGCTTGACGAAGTCGGGCTGGCGCCCGCGCCACCGGCACCGAAGCGAACGCTCGCACGCCGTGTCTATTTCGATGTGATCGGGCTTCCTCCGACGCCTGAGGAAGTCGAGGCATTCATCACCGATGAATCACCGGACGCCTACCGGAAGCTGGTTAACGGTCTGCTCGACGATCCTCGCTATGGCGAACGATGGGGGCGGCATTGGCTCGACCTTGTCCGCTATGGCGAGACGAGCGGCCTCGAAGGCGATGGCGCGATTGGCAATGCCTGGCGCTACCGCGATTGGGTCATTCGCGCGTTCAACGGCGATATGCCATATGACGAGTTCGTGATTCAGCAGCTTGCCGGCGCCGACGAACACAGCAAGACACGCAACAACTACGTCCCCGATGCGCAAGGCTATATTCCGACGGGCTTTCTGCGGATCGCTCCGTGGGACCGGTCAAACCTGGTTGCCGCCGAAGTACGCCAGAACTATCTGAGCGAAGTTACGACGTCGACTGCTTCTGTTTTCCTCGGACTTACGGTCGGTTGCGCCCGCTGTCACGACCACAAGTACGACCCGATTCCCCAGCGCGACTTCTACCGTTTGCAGGCGTTCTTCAACGCGATTCAAGTCGAGGATCGCCAGGGTGCGATCAGTCGGCCGGAAGTCCCTTACAAGGATGAAGCGTTTGCTGAGCGTGCTGAAGGGAAGATCGAACAGTACGAAGAGCGGTTGGAAGACGGTCCAGAGAAGAAGGAACTTGATGAGCTTGAAGAGCAATTGCTCTTCAAGCTCAAAGCGGCGAAAGCGAAAGAAGCCGAAGGGAAAGAGATCACGAACAAAGACCTTCGCCTGGAGATCGGCCGCGAAGGTCAGACCCTCTTCAGCAAAGCCGAGCAGAAGAAGCACGCCGGGCTTCGTGAGAATGCCAGTCGTACGAACGATCCCGAAGAGAACGATGCGCTTGAAGTGTATGAAACGGAGTTGCTCGCGAAGCTCAAGGACGCTTACGCGAGTGGGCTTTCCGATCCGGACGCGCGCTTCGAGGCGCTCACCGTCGGTTCGGTGCGAGGGGAGATCCAGGCAAAGTACGCGGCGGATTCGTTTTTCACCGAGGAGGAGAAAGGCCGGCACACAAAGCTCTCCGGCACGCTGGAAGTGTACAAGCGCCGGCTCGAGCGTTGGAAGCCTGAAGTCCTCGGTGTCCGCAACGTGCCCGGCCCGCCGAGCGGACCGCCGCTCTCGGCGACGCATGTGCTGACGCGCGGTGATTATCGCCAGCCCGCTGAAGCCGTCGAGCCGGGTTTCCCGAGCGCGATTACCGGGAGCTTTGAGCCCGCTGAGCTCATCACTGACCGCTACCGGCAGTTCCCGACACGCGGCCTGCGGATGACGTTGGCCCGCTGGATCGCGAGCCCGGACAATCCGCTTGCGGCGCGGGTCATGGTGAACCGCATCTGGCAGCATCATTTCGGTGAAGGCATAATTCGCACGCCCAGCGATTTTGGTAAGAACGGCGACCGCCCCTCACACCCCGAGTTGCTCGATTGGCTAGCTGTCCGGTTCGTGGAAGAAGGCTGGAGCATCAAGGCGATGCATCGGCTGATCTTGGAATCGAACACGTATCGGCAGTCGGCTGAGAATCCGGCGCCTCAGGTTGCGGAGGCGGACCCGGCGAACCGTTTCCTCTCGCACTCCAACCGCCGCCGCCTGGAAGCCGAGGCTATTCGCGACGGTATTCTGCACGCGGGCGGACGTTTGAACTCGGAGATGTATGGCCCGAGTATCTTCCCGCCGCTCCCTGATGACCTCGCTGACTTTGCCCGCTATGGCCGCACGGGTGGGCTGATGTGGGAGCCGAACGAGAAAGAGGAAGACGCGCGTCGACGTTCGATCTATGTCTTCCAGCGGCGCTCGCTACCGTTGCCGATGCTGGCGGGCTTTGACGCGCTGCCGTTTGCGGAGTCGTGTCCGCGGCGTAGCGCCACGACCACGCCGCTCCAGGCGCTTTCGATGATGAACGGCTACCTTGTTCACGAAGAGTCGCGCCATCTGGCCGAGCGCATTCACCGCGAGGCAGGGCCCGACCGTAAGGATCAAATCGACCGCGCGTTTGCGATCGTTCTCAACCGTCCGCCGACGCCGGACGAATCGAAACGATTCGCCTCATTCGAGGGGGGCTTGGCGTCGGTTTGCCGCGTTCTCTTCAATTCGAACGAATTTCTGTATGTAGAATAGTCAGGGGCCTATGCGCAACCAACCGCGACCGTTGTCTCGCCGGCGATTCTTGACCGAGTCATACCTCGGGCTCGGCGGCCTTGCGCTCGTCGACATGCTGGCCGCTGATGCGGCGTCGGCTGCCCCGAAGCTCGAAAACCCGCTTGCGGTCAAGCAGCCGCACCATCCGGCCAAGGCGAAAAACTGCATCTTCCTGTTCATGGAAGGCGGCGTCAGCCAGATGGATACCTTCGAGTACAAACCTGTGCTCGATAAACTGGCAGGTCAGCAGATGCCGAGCCAGGACCGTACGGTGGGCGAGATCAACACCTTCGCCGCCGCGCCGAACCGTATCATCCCTTCGTACTGGCCGTTGAAGCAGCATGGGGAGTCCGGCCGCTGGGTAACCGACCTGCTTCCGAATCTTGCGACGCGCGTTGATGACTTGGCGTTCATTCACGGCATCAAGGTCGATAACAACAACCACGGACCGGCTGTCTACCACACGCTCACGGGCAGCCAGTTTCCGGGCAGCGCCTCGATCGGGGCTTGGGCGACCTATGGGCTGGGTAGTGAGAACCAGGACCTGCCTGGGTTCATCGTTCTCGGTGACCGCCGCGGCGCTACGATCGGCGGCGCGAATGTCTGGGGGAACGGGTTTCTACCAGCGGCCTATCAAGGGACGTTGTTTCGTAATGGCGATACGCCGATCGTCGATCTCAACCGCCGTGAGGGCATCACGCAAAGCGAGCAACGCTCGGAGCTTGATCTGTTGCGCTGGTTCAACGAGAAGCACGCCGCCGAGCGGTCCGATACGGGCGAGTTGGAGGCGCGCATCGCTTCGTACGAGCTGGCGTTTCGGATGCAGGTTGAAGCGCCGGAGCTGGTCGATCTCACGGGCGAGACGGATGCGACCCGCAAGCTCTATGGCCTCGACGATCCGGTCGCCGAACCTTTTGGAAAACAATGCCTGCTCGCCCGCCGCATGGTGGAGCGCGGCGTCCGCTTTGTGAAAGTACTTCACGGCGCGGGTGGCGATCGCTGGGACGACCACGGCAACATCGAAGGACGCCTGCCGAAGCATTGCCAGGAAGTCGACAAGCCCGTCGCCGGTTTATTGGCGGATCTTAAATCGCGTGGCCTGCTCGATGAGACGCTCGTTGTTTGGGCGTCGGAGATGGGCCGTACGCCATTCGACAACAATCTCGTCACCCCCACACCAGGGCGCGATCACAATCAGTACGGACTCGTTGTCTGGATGGCCGGCGGCGACATTAAGCCGGGCTCAACGTTCGGCGAAACCGACGAGCTTTCGGTGCGCGCCGCGAACGAGGAGATCCCCCTCCGCGACGTGCACGCTACGATCCTGCATCTGCTTGGCCTCGACCAGGACCGCCTGAACTATCTGCACGCCGGCCGCTTCAAGAAGCTGACTGATACCGGCGGACGCGTGATCAACGAAGTTCTGGCCTGAGCGAGCCTCTCGCGATTAGGGATCCTCGAAAGAGGTCGGCGGGATGCCGCAGGCACAGAGCGGGCATTCCTCGGGCGTCCATATCGTGTTCGGTTCTGTATCCAGTGTTTCGAGCGGAACCGAAGCTTCCCGCGCCAGCTCTGAGGGTTTCGAGCCTAAGGTCAGCAGCGTTCCGATTGCGACGACCTTAGCCCCGCAAGCTTGCAAGTCCCTCAGTGAGCCTTGCACGGCGGACCCGGCGTTGATGACATCGTTTGCGATGGCTACGCGGCGATCGCCGAGATTACGTAGCCCCTCCGGGATGCGATACGAGACGGGGAACAAGCTCGATGAGCTGTCATCGGGTTCACGCTCGGCATACACGAAATCAACGTCGAGTTCCTCCGCGACAAGCATCGCAACGAACGCACCTTCGACGAGGGGGCCGCATACGGTTTGGATTTCGTAAGACCGGAGCCGTTCCGCGAGTTCGACGGCAAGTGGCCGAACAAGTGTAGGACGCAAACACAGTGATTCGAGGTCGAGCCAAAGGTCGCCGTGATGGCCGGACTCGAGTTCAAAGTGGCCGTGACGTTGCCGCAGCAAGCTAGTGTAGTGTCTCTAAAATAATTTTACATTTAGAGACCTTGCGGATAATCTGGTTGGCAGTGGCGGACCAGACAAAAGGTCGGGGGGCTTGGTTGTGGTTTTGGATATAGGTTTCGATGGCGGT
>Ga0302123_10000076_pt1 | contig 70994 bp, 66 predicted proteins | sample CB21_321_MG_FD_203109 | JGI IMG/M metagenome (GOLD analysis project Ga0302123, IMG submission 203109) | Marine microbial communities from Western Arctic Ocean, Canada - CB21_32.1 | ecosystem: Environmental > Aquatic > Marine > Oceanic | place: Canada: Western Arctic Ocean | collected 2017-09-28 | reverse complement strand
CTCTTCCGCTCCCGCTCCATGGAAGAGCGCGACCGCGAACAAGAGCAATGGCGGGAGCGTCACCCACAACCGCCACCCGAGCAATCTCAACCGGCTGCCGCCGACCCCGGCCAAGATAGTCAACCGAACGAACAGACCCAGACCAATGCAACCCCTTTGAATGCAGTGGTTTCAAGGGAACTAGACAACCTCGACCCCATCGAAGCCGTCAAGCGCATCGACAAAATCCTGCAACTCGGCTCTACAACGACCGACCAAACCGGCCCCAAGGAGGCAACCAAATAGCCTCCACCACCTGACAAAACCCGCCAACCCCTGCCACCCAAAATACCGTGCACCCGACCTGCGCCCACTCTCGTATGTCCACACAACTCCTAACCGAGCCGCGCGAGTAACAAGCGGGCCGAACCCCACAAACCAACCACCAACTCCGACAAACGCTATGACAATCCGCGCGCTCGAAAACCAAGAACGGAGCGGCGGGTGTAAACCCCGGCGGCCCGTACCGTCAGGCGCGAAAACCTTCAGCCAAATCGACCCAAGCCAGAAGCTCAGAGCCGCGCCCGCCAGGGTGCGATGACCAAACTCCATCCGACACAGGGCTTCACCCCCAACGCAACACGCAGAGCTCGGCATCCTGTCCGAGAATCCCCGGCTATACTGTTGGCCTCCAAGAGGTGGTTGCGATGTTGCGAATTCTCACGCTGTGCTTACTGACTTGCCTGCTCGCCGGGTGAATTCATCGTTGAACGGCCGACGCTTATTTGCCTAGGCTTCGAGTGGAAGATCGCGGGCGATGACAACCGCAACTCGTCGGTCAAGGTCCGCTATCGGAAGGTGGGGGATAGCGACTGGCGCGAAGGAATGCCGCTTTTGCGAATGGGCGATGAGCGGGTATTCCGCCCTGATCTAGGTTTGGACTACACCGTTCCACATGGTTTCGCGGGTAGCATTCTCGACCTGAAACCGGACACGGAATACGAAACACGGTTCGAGTTGAAAGACCCTGATGGCGTTACTGGCGAGGCTGTGAAGACGGCGCGGGTTCGGAGGCGCGGGGAGCCCAAGGCGGCGACGGACGGGCGGATGTTACACGTCTACCCGCCGGGCTTCAAAGGCGAGAAGCAGGAGCCGTCATTCACCGGCCTAAAAGACGCCTACTACGGCTCGGGGCGCGGGGATTGGTCGGTGGTAAGTGAGCGGAAGGCGCAACCCGGCGACATCATCTTGGTCCATGCCGGGCTCTACAAGTCGGACCGGCTGAACTACTCCGATCCGCTGGGGTTGCCCTTCGACGGCACCTATGTCCTGAGCCTGGACGGAACGCCCGAGCGGCCGATTGTCATTCGCGGGGCGGGCGACGGCGAGGCGATCTTCGACGGAGATGGCGCGCACTATCTCTTCGACGTGATGGGGACTTCGTACAACGTCTTCGAGAACATCACGATCCGCAACACCAATGTCGCGTTCTATGCCGGGCGCAAAGAGGTCGCAGGGGCGGTGAGCCTGACCGTCCGCAATTGCCGCATTGAAGATGTTGGCATCGGCGTGACCACCGAGTATGCCGGGTCGCATGATTTCTACATCGCCGACAACGTGATGTTGGGGCGCGACGACCCGCATCGTTTGCTCGGCTGGTACAACCCCGGCATCTACGGTCCGAATCAACTGACGAGTTTCTACGGTGTGAAAGTCTACGGGTCAGGCCATGTCGTGGCGCACAACTACATCGCCTACTTCCATGACGGGGTCACGGTTTCGACCTACGGCAAACCAGAAGAGGCTCAGGACCGCAAAGCGGTGGCGATCGATTTCTATAACAACGATATTCACTTGATGGCCGACGATTTCTTTGAAGCGGATGGCGGTGTCCACAACATTCGCATCATGCGTAACCGAGGCGTCAACGCGGCTCAATGCGGACTTAGTGGGCAACCAATCTATGGCGGGCCGGCGTACTACATCCGCAATGTGCTCTATCACGTCGCGACTGGGCGTGGACTCAAGTTTCAGGTGAAGCCGGCGGGGCTTGTCGTGTACCACAACACCTTCATCACCGAGGCGCGGAGCGGCGACATGTCGTCGAACGTCCACTTCCGGAACAACTTGTTTCTTGGCAACGATGCGCCTGGGCGAGGGATCTTCGGCTTCGCGACGGCGACCTCATACTCCACGTTCGACTATGACGGCTATCGGCCGAACCGGAATGCTCGGAGGCAGTTCGAGTGGCGCGGGCCCGCTAAGGGCGCACTCCGAGACTACGAGCTGAGCCGAGAGGACGGAAAGAGCTTCGACTCACTCGCCGCGTTTCGATCAGCGACCGGGCACGAGCAGCACGGAATCGAAGTGGACTTTGACATCTTCGAGAGCATGACGCCGCCTGACCCCGACGATCCCTATGCGGTCTACGTGGCGGAGGACATCAACTTCCGCTTGAAGCCAGGGAGCAAGGCGATGGATGCGGGAATTGCCATTCCGAATCTCAACGATGGCTATCGCGGAAGTGCGCCGGACCTCGGCGCATTGGAGGTCGGCGCCGTGGAGCCGCATTACGGACCGCGCCCATCAGCGGCACGTTAACAGTCGTAAACAAGAGCATCCAGGGAACGAACGGGAGGGGCCCGTTGAGCAGGTCTACCTGCTTGGTCGCTCTTTTTCACGCCCGTAGTGAGTTACAATATCGCGATCGGGTTCCCGCGATACTTCCTTTGCCGCCCCACCAACAGTGGCTATCGCGGGGTCAGGGCCTGAGCAGAGGACATAGCAAGTGGGATGAAAATGATGCAACGAGCTATCGATTATTTGCGAACGCTGAACGTAGTACGAACCTTGGCTCCCGCAATACTATTCCTTGCGCCGGCTCAAAGTGCTCTCGCGCAGAGCGAGATCGATGATGCCGCTGCCGCAACCGCGTGCGCGACTTGTAGCGGCATCATGATCCTGATCCCGATCGCCTTCCTGGCGCTCAGTATCTATCTCCTGATTTGGGTAAGCAAGGACGCCAAGGCAAGAGGGCTGGACAACGCGGTCATGTGGATGATCGTGGTTTTTCTGTTCAGTCTGCTCGGCTTCGCGATTTATTTGTTCTCCCGGCCACAAGGTGAATTGGTGGCGTGTTCGAGTTGCGGGAACAAACGACTGCAAGCGAGCGCCACATGCCCAACTTGCGGGAACGCTTAAAAAGGCCTGAGACCTATCTGGTTCTTTTCGTGGTGTTGGTGGTCGCCGTGGCGGCCGACTCCCTTCGGTCGCCCAAACAGCAGGTGTCCGCTCGCGCTTACGTTGGCCTGGTGGATATCTATCAGGCCCATGTGAGCCCGCGTATGCGCTCGTATGTGAGATGCCGTTACCAGCCGACCTGCTCGGAATACTCGAGACAGGCGGTCGCCCGGCATGGGCTTGCATCAGGGTTGGTGATGTCGGTGAGGCGGACGCTATCGTGCCAGCCGTCCGTACCGCTTGGCACTCCGGACCCTGTCCGATGACCTACGAGGCCTAGTCGTCGACCGTCGTTACGCAGCGGTTATCGATGAGCGTACGAACCTGGTCATCACTGTAGTCAAGCTCGGTGAGAATTTCGGCAGTGTGTTCGCCCGGCTGAGGCGCGGGGCGGCTCACGCCGGGGCGTTCTCCGTCAAAGCGCACAGGGAACGCGACCTCGCGGTAGTCCGGGATGCGTGGGTGGGGCGCCTCAGGGAAAATACCGCTCGCTTTGACCTGAGGATCGTCGACAACCTCGGAGGCGTCGTGAATCGGCGAGCATGGAACGCGATGCTTCTCCAGGAGTGTGCGTAGTTCGGCTGTGGTGAACTTGGCGGCGTGCGAGGCGATGAGTTCGGTGATCTCTTTTCGGTGGGCGACACGGGCCGGGTTCTGTGCGAATCGTGGATCGGCCGCGACTTCAGGGATTCCGAAGGCTTCGCAGAGGCGCGCGAAGATGCCATCGTTGCCGGCGAGAATCATCAGGTCGCCGTCCTTGGTGGAGAACGCCTCGTAGGGAGCCAGCATGTTGAATCCCGAGCCCATGCGTCCGGGGATGTTGCCCGAGGCGAGGTAGCCGGTCAGGTGATAGCTGATCCACACGAGCGACGTGTCGAGAAGGGCCGACTCGACGTGTGTCCCCTTTCCGGTTGCGTCGCGGTCGCGGAGCGCGGCCATCACGGCGAGCGCCGTCCACATGCCCGTTCCGATGTCGATCAGCGCGCCGGATACGCGGGCAGGTGGCCCGTCGGCATGACCGGTCATCGACATGAGGCCGCTATAGGCTTGGATGAGCGGGTCGTAGCCCGGCGTTTCGCGGAGCGGCCCCTGCGAGCCGAAGCCGCTGATTGAGGCGTAGATGAGCTCCGGTCTCTGGGCGCGGAGTTTCTCGTGCCCGAACCCGAGCGACTCGATCACGCCGTTACGGAAGGATTGAACGAAGATGTCGGCCTTTTCGACAAGCCGTTCGACGACTTCCCGACCTCCATCGGACTTGAGGTCAACCGTAATACTGCGTTTGTTCCGGTTCGCGGAAAGGAACAGCGGTGCTTCGCCTTCCCAAAAGGGTGGGCCCCACGAGCGGGCGGGGTCGCCCGACAGCGGCTCGACCTTGATGACATCCGCCCCGAAATCACCGAGGATCTGCGTGCACTGAGGGCCGGCCAAATTCTGAGAAAGGTCGAGGACGCGAATACCGTTGAGAGTCTTCAACGTATCAACGTACTACAGAGGCGGCGCAAACCGCCCTGGTCAGGTATGCAGGAAGTTGATCTTGCCCGACTTGGTGGTGGAAAGCTCGCGGCGCTCGACAGTGAGTGTCCCGCCGTCGCGCCAGCGTTTGATCATCACGTTGTCGGAGTCAGACTTGCTGCCCATAGCCGCTAGAAATGTCTCGATGAGCGCCTGGTCATCTAGCTTGCCGAGTCTGGGATGCACCACCAGCTTAAGGACCGGCGTGCCATCCGCGCCCTCGGCCTCGACGAGTTGGTAGTCGGTCGGTCCTCCTCCGAAACGAGTGGGCAGGATCTCTTCGAGGACAGGGATGAGAAGGGCTCCGTCAAAGGTAACGCCCATGCCGGTGAGCTTCTCGAAGCTTCGGACTTTCCGAATGTGCTGCGTCCAACCTGCCTGCTCTAGCGGACAGCCGCAACGGCGTTCGCTCAGTTCGGCCTGGTCGCCCATCGAGAGGTTGAGCATGACGAAGGGGGCCTGAGCGTGAAGCGAGGTGATCAGCAGTCCCGTAGGCGGCAAGCCAATGGCTGCGCTTTCAGCGCCGGCCTGAATCATTGCATGCATGTCGCTCACCAGGTGTAGGTCATCGGGTGCATCAGGCTGTGAGCACCCATAGCCGAAGGCCCCCGTCTCCATCGTTCCGTAGCGGGGGATTACGTTGCATCCGGCCGCCTGCATCGTGGCGATACGGGCGGCCGTGATGGGCTCGCCCGATACGGTAATCCATGTGCCACTGATGTCGTAGCCGTTCTCCACGGCGAATCGTGCGAGTACGACGGCTGAGCCGGGAAAGGTTTGCAGATGCGGCGTGTCGCCTGCCCGCCTGACTTGCTGCAACCAATTAGCCAGCGGTGATGGGTCCGACAATGGCGCGTAGATCGGCCACGGGAGGGGTCGTGCTGCGAGACGGCCTGCCCATGAAAGGAGTCGCTGATTCAATCGGAAGTAGGAGGGAATGTCAGACGAATGCGGATCGATCTGCGAGAACGTAGCGGCCGGTAGCGTCGTGAATCCCGCGAACTTAACTGTGCGAAACCGTAGGCCCGCACCCGGGGATTCCCAGATTACCTTGCGCCAGTTCTCTCCACCCCGTGAACTCAGTGACACGGCGGAGTTCGCGGCGCAGGCACGGATAAACGCCAGGTCAATCATGACCGGCGTTCCTTTACTGCGACTGCCGCCGCTCGACCCCGGTAAGTGATAGGATGCCCGCGGCGCTTGGAGTAGTTCGGGGCGCACCTCGACCTGCGTCGAGCCGCGCTGTGCTATCTTGCGCCCCTTGAACTCGTCGATCGTGAGATAGACGCCGGCGCGGAGTAGTTCGAGCAGAGCCTGCTCAATGCCGTCCCGCCGGACAGCGGTCTCGATGTCGCCGAACTCGCAGCCGGCATATCGCAGTAGCTGCAGGTAGGGGCTGCGCGGCTGGTTGCAGATATCCAGCCGTAGCTTCTCGAGAAAGGCGTATTCGCGGTGCTCAAGGCGATCGGCCAGTGAGCGACGGGCCGCCTCGAAGCTGAGCGGATGCCGCAGGTAGCCGGGGAGCTGTGCAAAAAACTGCGCCCCGGCCCATGCCTGCTTGACGCTCAACATACGAAACGTCGGTGTACCACTTTCGAATCCCTTAGCTGGTGATCTTCCTAAGGAAGCGCTGACTTACGAGGTCGTCTCATTGCGCTTGCGTGGATCCCGCCGAGGTCGCGACCGTTGTCGTCGGCGACTTGGGCTTGGGCCGTCCTTCTTTTCGGGGGCACGGCTTACCTTCTGGGCGATCCGCTCCCGTGGCTCATGGACGGGCAACGTTTCAGGACTGAACGTCGGCAACGCGCGCCGCGGGATCTTCGACTTAAGCTTGCGTTCGATCGAATGGACGTTCGGCAATTCGTCGACAGCCGCGAATGTATACGCGATGCCGCTTTGCTCCGCGCGACCGGTGCGCCCGACCCGGTGCGTGTAGTCGTCGGGGGTGCCCGGTACGTCGAAGTTGATCACATGCGAAACGTTGGCGACATCGAGGCCGCGGGCGGCGATGTCAGTCGCGACGAGAACGTCGTACTGGCCGCTGCGAAAACCCTTCATCGCACGGTCGCGTTGCGCCTGCGTCATGTTGCCCTCAAGGCTAACGGCATTGTGCCCCGCTCGGCAGAGCTGTTGGGCCAGCCGCTTGGTGCGATGCTTCGTGCGCAGGAAGACGATTGCTGAGCGGAAGTCATCACCCGCCAACAGGTGTCGTAGTAGCTGCGCTTTTTGTGGCGCGCGTACGATGTAGAGGGCGTGTTCGATCGTCTCCGCCGGCATGGAGTGAGCGAGTTCGACGACATGCGGATCACGCAGTACTTCGTCGGCGAGCGAGCGCACTTCCCGCGGCATGGTCGCAGAGAACATCAAGTTCTGACGCTTCTCGGGGAGCAATCTGAGAATCCGCTTGAGGTCCGGTAGGAACCCCATATCGAACATGCGATCCGCTTCGTCGAGTACGAGCATCTCGATGCCATCGAGCGGAACGTAGCCCTGTCCTTGGAGGTCGAGCAAGCGTCCCGGACAAACGATTAGAATGTCAGGCTTCTTCGCCAGGGCCCGGATTTGCTGTGGGCTCGGCACGCCGCCGTAGATCGTCATAGCCTTGACGTCGGTGAACTTTGCCAGGGCCTTGATCTCTTCGTGAATTTGCATCGCCAGTTCCCGTGTAGGAACGACGATCAGCGCCCGCGGACCGCGCTTCGGGTCCTTTACTAGGCGCTCGAGAATCGGCAGGGCGAACGCAGCCGTTTTGCCGGTTCCGGTTTGGGCTAAGCCCAGAACGTCACCTCCGGCGAGGCCCGCCGGGATGGTCTCCGTCTGAATCGGCCGGGGATCGACGAAACCAAGTCCGTCAATACCCTTCTGGATATTGCTTCGCAGATTGAACCGCGAGAACCCGGTCTCAGACCGGGAGGATACTTCTTCAACCATGTGGAAATTTACCTTTCGGTGGTCCTCCGCGCTATGCGCTGAGCGAACACCGCACAATGTTCAGACCCATACAACAGCAATAGGTGTGAGGATCGAGTCAAGCGGCGCGACCCGTTGTCAGGGGATCCTGTTGTGCGCCGATGGCCATCGAGCGACGGCCGGGTAGATGTTGTGCCCACATTATACTACGGCTGCCGGCTCGCCGGGCTACTCGACTAGAGTTCCGGCATGGGCAGTGAAGCCCTTCTTGGGGTGGGCTTACGCTGCAGTCGCCCGTTGTTGGCGCTTCATCGATCGCTCTTGGATCTTCCCCAGCCCGCGTAGCGCCAGCCTCTCCGCCGTGGAGTTGAGACCCGCAGGCGCTACCTCCTGAAGCATTGCCGAGACCACGAGCAGCAAGCTGTTCGCGCTGAAAGTGGATGGGTTGAATCGCCACGCGACCCGGCAGAACTCAAGTGCTCCGCGCGGCTCGCCCTCCAGAAGAGCGTGACGGGCCAGACGCCAGTAGAGGTAGGCGACGTTCGTCGTGCGGTACTTCTCGATCACTTCGGGTGCGTAGTCGAAAATCTTTACCAGGGCCAAGTAGTGGTAGCCGCGCCTTGTACGAATGTCCGACGATGGCCCCTCCGCATGAATCCTCGATAGCGTGAGTGGTAGCGGAATACAGCCCAGTTGCCAGCGTGTCTGCGAAGCGATCCGAACCCAAAGCTCGTAGCTCTCCGCATGATCGAGTTCTTCGTCAAAGAAGAAGTTATTGACTTCACCGCCCGCGCAATTCGGGTGATCAGCGTTGAATACATCCGAGCGAATCACAACACCGGAACTACCGCCGATGGGGTTCTGTGTCGCGCAAACCGAGAGCGGCGTCGGACTTGCACCGCCGATCCGGTAGTGGCCGAGTCGGCGATCCTTTTCGTCGATGAACGCCGCGTAGCTGTAACTAACGCCGACGTCGGGATGCGTATCGAGATGCTCGACGTGGCGCTTGAGTTTCCTGGGCATCCAGGCGTCGCTACCGTCGAGGAAGGCGATGTAGCGGCCACGAGCTTCGCGGATGCCGTTATTCCGGGCGGCGGCGTGGTTGCGGTTCTCGCCCGAAATAACCCGAATCCTTGGATCGGGGCGCCCTCGATAATTTTCCACGCCGAGACCCGTCGCCTCATTGCCAATGAGGAGAAGTTCAAAGTCGTTAAGAGACTGGGCCAGAACGGACTCCACCGCGGCCTTCGTGAACCGCTCACAGTGATGCGGCTCGAGGACGACGGAAACGACGGGGTCCGCCACTAGTCCGCTTTCCCCAACCGCGGCCCTTGCGGTCGTACCATGGTCTTAGCTCGTTGTAGTTGGGCCCTTGATCTCATCTCGTGGAAACCACTAGCAATCACTCGGTCAACCGCTTTGCTACACGGAACACGATGGGTAATCTCTTCTTCGTGTCACACAAGAAGAAGTTCATGTTTCTCAGCGTATCCAAGAACGCCTGTTCGTCGCTGAAGTCAATCCTATACCGTGTCGAGTACGGCCACGAGTTCGTTCCCGGACGAAGTGGCAATCGCGGCGTACACCACTTCTGGAACTACTCGCCATACAGGGGGCGAGGGACCAAGATCGACCGTGGGAACAAGAGCATGCTCAGCCGATACCCGGACTATCTACGGTTCGTCGTGTATCGAGATCCGGTCGATCGATTCATGTCTCTTTATCACAACAAGGTGTTGTGGCCGCCTCATCCGCACTTTTACTACACCGAGATGCGGCTCGAAGGCCTGGCGCTGGATCCGTTTCTCGATGTTGTGGAGGAGGCGTTGCAGATCCGCAACCCGCTCTACATCGACGAGCATATGCGCCCGCAGGCCCGGTGCTGTACAAGAGAGGACGTAGATTACATCGTTCCGATCAAATCGCTCACGGATTTTCTGCGTGACAAGCTGGACGTAGCCTACATGCCTCAGCGCAACCAGCACCAAGGTGTCAAGATTGTTCCGACGCAGACGCAGGTGGAGCGAATACGTGCGCTCTACCGGGAAGACTACGATATTGTCCCGAACTACCCGGAATAGCGTGACGATGCAGCTGTGAGGAGTCTGGCGATCGGACTGATTGCTTCACTTGTGTCAGGTGCGATGATGGCGACGGATTTCCACTCAAGCATAAGGTCGCGTGACGTCATCGCTCGAGTGCAGCCCGGGTTGCGTGACGAACTCCGCCAAAAGGGGCTCGAATGGGGTGCACCGATCTTTGTTCGGATCTTCAAGGAGTCCAAACAGCTCGAAGTCTGGATGGAAGTCGAAGCTGGTTCACGTTTCCGGCTGTTCAAGACGTACGAGATCTGCACGTTCTCGGGCGCTTTGGGGCCGAAGCTCAAAGAAGGTGACCTCCAGAGCCCCGAGGGTTTCTACTTTGTGACGCCCGAACGAATGAATCCGTCGAGCCGGTTTCATCTGTCGTTCAATCTCGGCTACCCGAATGCCTATGACCGTGCCCATCAGAGAACCGGCAGCGCGTTGATGGTGCATGGGTCGTGTGTTTCGATTGGCTGCTATGCCATGACGGACGGCGGTATTGAGGAGATCTACGCTCTTGCCGGCGCCGCTCTGCGGGCCGGCCAGCCTTTCTTCCGCGTGCATGTGTTTCCGTTCGCCCTGGCCGACGAACGGCTCCGCGAGCACCAAGACTCACCCTGGCAGGGCTTCTGGGAGAACCTCAAGGAAGGCTACGACTACTTTGAGCGCGCGGGCCGGCCGCCGAATGTCCGCGTGCGCGCCGGGCGGTACGTGTTCGACTAGTCCGTGCGAACGTCGAGTGTTAGTCAATAATCCGGAAGACTGTAGTTCGGCGGTCCGCGCTACGTCCAAGAAAGTAGCCTAGGGCCGCGCCCGCCCCAACCGTAGCCGCCACACTGGTCGCCGCTAGTTCCGTATTGCCTTCGTTGTTGGCGCGGATCGCGATGACGGCCCCCGCCGCTCCTCCGGCTCCGGCGCCGATGGTGGTTCCGAGCGCCCTCCACTTACCCTTGGTCTCTCGAAACAGTAGGGTCTTGACGGATGTCCTCGGGATGGATGTGTGTCCCTTTGGATGTGCTCGACGATCGGATGTCTTTGTGATGTTGATTTCCACCGCATCAGAGGTGACGTCGGTGACCTTCCCGCGAATGGAGGCAGTGTCGGGAAGTACGATCTCGACCGTGTGGTCATGCACGTGTTCGGCGAGTTCATTCCACCTCAGGTCCAAACGTTCTTCTTGGGCCGCGGGTGCCAAGCAAACTGAAAGAACAAAGAGACCAACGAATAGTCTTAGCAAGTAAGTTGTTCCTCTAGTTTCGTAGTAGCACAACGCCTTCGCGTTCGATGCGGGCGAACATTTGCTTGTATTCGGCCGAGCCATCGTCGTCCCAGTACTCGGTCGTCAACGGGTGGTCGTACCGCACCGGGATCAGCCGCCGGCTGTCCGGGCGGACCATGAAAATCGAGTCTTCCGGGTCGGCGATGTTGAACATCTTTGTCCCGTTGTCGAACCTCGTCTTGATGATCCACTTGGGCTGTTTGGGTAGCTTCAAATTCTTCAGGCGCTCCAACTCGGCTTCGTTGAGCGTGACACCGAGACCGGGCTTCTCCGGAACGCGAATCAGGCCGTTCACCGGCTCGAGGCGCTCGTTGACGACGTCGGACTTCCATTGCTCCGAAGAATCGATGAAGTGGAAACTAGCGGCCTTGAACGCGCTTTGCATGTGCGTTGTCATGGCGCGCGTCATGTTGCCGCCGACGTTCTGCAGCATGAACGACATTTCGGCGGCCTCGAACACTCCGGCGCTGCGCACGGCCTTGCCAATCATCGAGTGCCCCATCATGTAGGCGTCGGCGGCGCGGTGAAGCACGGAATACGTGAAGCCCATCGCGTTGTGGTGCAGGATAAGCGGAAGCTTCAGGCGTTTGCGGAGCTCGATATAGCCGTCGATTTCGTTCGGCTCCAGCGGGTCCTCAAAGCAGCCCGCGATGCGGAATTCCGCGAGCCGCCCGAGCAGGTCGAACATATGGTCCTCGCTGCCGCCCATCGTGAGGTCGTAGTGGATCTTGAAATCCTTGGGCGCAACCTCCTGCATGGCCGCGGTCTGGTCCATCACGTTCTCAAACGGCGAGAGATGGAACTTCATCCACGTGTAGCCCTGCGCGGAATAGCGTTGAACCGCCTCGGCCATGCGCTTCGGGTGTGTGGAAACCGTCCATGAACTGACCGGCACCCAGCGCCGATAGCGCTGCCCAAATAGCTTATAGACGGGGACGCCGGCGGCCTTCCCCATGAGGTCGTACATGGCCGTACCGAGCGGCAGTGATGTTTCGTCGCCAACCCAGTCGAACGGGCTTGTACCGATGTATTTTTCGACCGTAGCGTCAGGTTCCTTCTGGCCTTCACCAAGGCCCACAATGCCCTTGTTGGTGTGGACGACGTATACGCTGCGGCCCCGCGGCCCGTAGTAGTGATTGAGCTGATAGGCGATCCAATCTTGATATTCCGCTGTGATGTCGTGTGTCTCGATCTCAGTGATGCGAATGTCACCAAACACCGAATCGGCGGTCTTCTTGGCGGCGTAGACGGAGCTGGCCGAGGCAGCCAGTAGTCCCCCGAAGACCGAAGCGCCGGTGGTTGTTCGTAGGAAATCTCTGCGGTTAGGGGGGACGAAAGGGTGCTGTGATTTCATGCGGGCTTTCTCCACTGCGCGGACAGATCATCCTTCGGTTGGAAGCCGAGGATGCGCTTCGTCTTGTCGTTGTTGAACTTGCCGTGCGGCATGTCCCCGAAGCAAAGGAAGACTTCGCACTTGGACGGCAGCTTTTCGAGGTCGATCGCCAACCCTAGGCGGAAGATCTCCCCGGCGTCGTTCCAGGAAATCTGGAACGGCACGCCGCCACCGCCGGGCTTGAGTTCAGCCGGGTCGCGGAAGTTGTAGAAGAGGTAGTCCTGCACCCAGATGTCGTGATGCTCGGTGAAGACGCGGCAGATCTCCTGTCCCAACGACTTTGAGTGGGCGTAGAGATTGATGCCGGACTGCGACGGGATATCCGGTCCGATGTCGAAGTCGAACCCTTCGTAGGGCGGGCCGGTCACGGTAAAGTGCGGCCCGGTGTTGATCACGCGGCGGATACCGTGTTCGACGGCGGCCTGCATCACGTTGTAGCAGCCGAGCGTGTTCACGCCGAATGCCAGTACACGATGCGGGCGGACGACCGAGAGATTGATGATCGTGTCCATACCTTCGGCGGCCTGCATGACTTCGTCAAGGTTCGTTGCGTCGACTTTGCGGAACTCATGAGGTGTTGGCGAGGGAGGTGGTTTGATGTCGGTGATGAGCAACTCGTGTTCGACTTCGAGAGCTTTCACCACGTGGGGGCCGAGATAGCCGTTCGCGCCGATGATCAGGGCTTTCATGATGGTTTCCTTTCGATTCCTTTCCTCAGCCCTGGTGCGCTGGCTCGTAGCCAAGTACGCTGTTCGCGCGATTCGAGTCGAACCGTGCTTGCGGCGACCCGGATGAAATATGCAAAACCGCCCAGCGGGAGAGGCTGGAACCGGTATCCTCCACCTCCATCTCAAGGGCTCGGCGGACCGCCTGGGCCACGTCCTCTGCAGCCACCGCCATCGGGTTACCGCTGACTTGATCGGAAGGGACCACCGTGCCGAGACGCAGCGACACAATGGGAAGTTTGCCGACACGCGCGAACTCCCGGCAGGTGTATTCGCCCAGGTGTTTCGGCAAGGTCGGTCCCGTAAGTTGCGGCTTGGGTTGCCATCTCTCATCCACGACGAACTCCGGACCGTAGGCCGTCATGACTTCCAACGTGTTTACATAGACAGCTTTTCGCACACCCGCATTGGCGGCGGCCAGGAGCAAGTTGTACGTTCGGCGCGTGCAGTGATCGATCTGCTGATGCATGTCGTCGTCCGGCAGCGGCTCGGCCACATGCACGATCGCATCGACGTCTGAGACGAGTTGGTCGGTCGACGCTTCGTGGTCGAGTTCGCACTGCTGTGATGGGTGTTTGGACTCGATCGCATTGCGGCTCGTAAGCAGCACGTCGTAGTTGCCGCTAAGTCTGTCCGCCAACATCTCAGCCAGGGGATGCTCGCCCGACGTGATGAGTAGCTTGGGTGTTCCGGCACCGCCGCTTTCAGATCCGGTGCACGCGGACGTACCCACAGCGGCGGCGAATGCACTGTTTCTCAGAAATACTCTGCGTTCCATGACGGTCTCCGCGGTCCGAATGGCTCGAGGCTACAGCGACTAGCGCAGCCGGGTCAACCGAAGTGTACGCTTCTGTTCGCCGGAACGTCTAGTGCGGATGAGGGCAGTTACTACGAACGGAGGTTGGCTGAGGGATTGGTTGGCTGATTTTCGGGGCAAGGAATACCCCAGGCCGGCTTGTAACCGAAGACCTCTTTGACCGACCGCGAGCCGAAGTGGTCATCGATTACCTCGATGTGATCCCCGCAGACTTGCGACGGATGCGCGACGCCGCAGGCCCGGCTCAGTTGAGTCAACTCCTTGCGCATGGCGGTGATGTAGTTTGCTAGGCGCGGAGCCTTTTCCGTCGGGTCGAGCCCGTGCATCAACCAGCGGCCCTGTGTCGCCACGCCGGTCGGGCAATGCCCGGTGTGGCAGCGTTGTGCCTGGATGCAGCCGATGGACAGCATCGCCTCGCGACCGACGTTGATCATGTCGCACCCCAGTGCGAATGCCAGCAGTGCAAAGGCAGGGAAGCCGAGCTTCCCCGATCCGATGAAGACAACGTCGTCCTGCAAGCCACGCTCGGCGAAGACGCGGTACACACGGCTGAACCCAAGCTTGAACGGCAGAGCGACATGGTCGCTGAACACGAGCGGCGCGGCGCCGGTTCCGCCCTCGCCACCGTCGATCGTGATGAAGTCGACCCCGCGCCCGCTCGTTGCCATTTGGTCAGTGAGTTGTTCCCAAAACTCGATCTCGCCGACAGCCGACTTGATGCCGACGGGCACTCCTGTTTCGGTGGCCAGTGTCTCGACGAAGTCAAGCATACTGTCGACGTCGTGAAACACGGTATGCCCCGACGGGCTCACGCAGTCCTTGCCCATCGGAATGCAGCGGATGTCGGCGATCTCCCGCGTGATTTTCGCCGCCGGTAACAGGCCGCCCAAGCCCGGCTTCGCGCCCTGACTGAGCTTTACCTCAATGGCCCGGACCGGATTCGCGGCGACGACATCCTTCAGTTTCGCCAGGTCGAATCGGCCACCGTCATCTCGGCAGCCGAAGTATCCCGTGCCGATTTGCCAGATCAACTCGCCGCCCTTCTTGTGATACGGCGACACGCCGCCTTCGCCGGTGTTGTGCAGGCAGTCTGCGAGGGCCGCGCCTCGGTTGAGGGCTTCGATCGCAGCCGCGCTCAGCGACCCGAAGCTCATGGCGGAAACGTTGATGATCGATGCCGGTCGGAATGCTTTCGCGCGCTTGCGGGCGGCCCCGAGAACCTTTGCGCAGGCAAGCGGGTAGTCATGTGGGTCACCGTCGGGCGGCGGAGGATGGGGAAAAGCGGCGTGCTTAATGATCAGGTGGCTCGGGGACTGTTCGAGATCATTGTCGGTGCCGAACCCAAAGTAGTTGTTTTCCTTCTTCGCCGAGGCGTACACCCAGCGGCGTTCGTCCCGACTGAAAGGACGCTCTTCGTCGTTGTTGGTGACGATGTACTGCCGCAACTCCGGGCCCACCGCCTCGAAGAAGTACCGAAAATGCCCGATGATCGGGAAGTTCCGCAGGATGGCATGCTTCTTCTGGACGAGGTCATAGATCGTTACAACAACCAGCAGCAACAGTCCGATCCAGAGGAAGATCATGGGGTCAATTGTCCAGTCCGAGAATTTGGGGGAATGGCATTCCGCGCCCACGGCCGTCGTACTACTAACGTATCGTCTCTTCCCGGACCGTTAACTCGTCAATATACTCGCGGTCCAACTCGAAGCCGAAGCCCGGCTCATCTCGTACCGCGATCGTCCCTTCGGAGCTGACCTCGACGGCGGGATGAATGATATCGCGCGTCCAGTACCGCTTGCTTGCCGAGACATCGCCGGGCAGAGTGAAGTTCTCAAGCGTTGACAAGGCGATGTTGTGAGCCCGGCCGATACCGCTTTCGAGCATCCCTCCGCACCACACGGGGATGCCGTGCGCTCGCGCTACGTTGTGCACCAGCAGCGCTTCCGAGAAACCGCCGACGCGCCCAAGCTTGATGTTGATGATGCGGCCCGCCTTCATCTCAATAGCCTGCTCGGCGTGCCGCGCCGTGCGGATGCACTCATCGAGACAGATGGGCGAGTCGAGCTGCGCTTGAAGCTGAGCATGATCGATGATGTCGTCGTGCGACAACGGCTGCTCGATCATCATTAAGTTGAACTCGTCGAGTTGTTTGAGGTGCGCGGAGTCGCTCAGCGTATAGGCCGAGTTCGCGTCGGCCATCAGTTGGATGTCGGGAAACGCAGCGCGCACCTGCCGGATGACATCCACGTCCCAGCCCGGCTTGATCTTCATCTTGATGCGCTGGTATCCCGCAGCGACTTCACGTTCGATGAGTCCGAGCAACTCGTCCACGGAGTTTTGAATTCCGATCGATACCCCGCAGTCAATCCCGGTACGGCTCCCGCCGATGTGTTTCCACAACGGCAAGCCAAGCTGGCGGGCCTCCAGGTCCCAGGTGGCGGCCTCGAGCCCTCCGCGGGCCATTTGATGGCCCCGGATGTGGGAACTCCGGTCGGCGATCCCCGCCGCGGAGCCGATGTCCACATTCAAGACCTGATGCGCGACGAAGTCCCGCAAAATCATCCATGCCGCGTCGACCCATTCCTCGTTGTAGAAAGGCCGCTCGCCGCAGGTGACCTCGCCCCAGCCGGTGGATCCGTTCTCCTCGACCTCGACGAGCAGGATGCGACGCTCGGTTGTGCGGCCAAAGCTGGTCTCGAAAGGATGCACGAGCGGCATCCGGATCTCGCGCAGAGTGATGCGATCAATTTTCATAAAGGCCCTAGCTGATATGCTCCGCCCGCTTCATTCCGTTCGTAGCCGATCACCGCCAGGCCCTTCTCGAAGCAGTACTGGAATTCCTGGCGAACACGGTCTTGCACGGCGCGGGCGCGCTCCGGGTCGTTTGCTCGCCAATCGTCAATCTCGCGCGGGATCGCGATGGTCATGTCGACCGATCGATCGCCCAATGTCCCGCCCGCGATGACCGTGGCAACGCGCGTGCTCATCACGTGCCACTCGGCGACCAGCCGGTCGGTCGGTAGCCCGCCGTGGAGCGGCGACGACGTAATCCCGTATTGGTTCGGTAGAAAGCGTTGCATGACGCAACCGAGCTTCTCGATGTTGAAGTGTGCGTTGCGGATCTGTAACGGATCAAAGAACCACTCAATGAGTTCGACGCCCGACGCGATGGCTTCCTCGCGCTGCTTTTGCTTGATCACTTTGCCAATGCCGCGGTTCTGATACTCATCGAGCACACCCGTCATGTGGCTATGCCAATAGCGGATGCCGCTGCGCTTCATGCCCGGTAGCGAAAAATTGAAGCCGATCATACGGTCGCCGTCATACGCGCCCAGGATCAACCCGCCGATATACTTCGACACGCTCAGGATGCGCGGCGGCACCTGATCGATTTCAGAGAATTTCCAGACGCCCACTTGCACGGCGAGCGTTGCCCGGAACTCCTCATGCTCGGAAAGCACGCGGACTTCGATGTCACCCGCTGCTACTGGCTCTTGGCCTGCTGCCATAGTTGTTCCATTTCTTCGAGACCTGCTTCTTCCAGCGTAAGCCCTTTGCCACGAAGCTCCTGCTCGATGTAGCCAAAACGTTCGCGGAACTTGCGGTTGGCTCGCCGCAATGCCAGCTCCGGGTCGACGCCCGAACGCCGCGCCACGTTGACCAATAGGAAGAGCAGGTCGCCAAGCTCATCCTCAGTGCTGTCGGCGTCCTTCGCGGCTCGCGCTTCGCGGAACTCCTCGATCTCTTCTCCGACCTTGTCGACCAGCTCATCGGCGTTGCGCCACTCGAAGCCGGCGCGGGCGGCCTTCTTGCTGATCTCGCGGGCTTCGAGCATCGCGGGTTGAGCACGCGGCACGGCGGCCAGTAGGCCAAGCTCGTCCGGTGCAGGCCCGCCATTGCTCTGTGCCTGGCGCTTCTCTTCGGCCTTGATCTCTTCCCAGCGATGAAGTACCTCGCCCGTCGTATCAGCCGATTCGGCCCCGAATACATGCGGATGCCGGCGGACTAGCTTCTCGTTGATGTGGCCGAGTACGTCGTCGACATCAAACCAGCCGTTTTCCTTGGCGATCTGTGACTGAAAGACGATCTGTAACTGCACATCGCCTAGTTCCTCGGCGAGCCCATTCCAGTCTTTCCGCTCGATAGCGTCGATGGCCTCGTAGGTTTCTTCGATCAGATAGCGGCGGAGTGATTCGAGGGTTTGCTCGCGGTCCCAGGGGCATCCGTCGGGAGCCCGTAGCCGTGCCATGGTGTCGAGCAGCGTATCGAAGGGTGTATCAGCCATGGCACAATGAGCGAATCAAGAGCACTGAGCGGATCAGAAGCACAATGTAGCACAGCATTTTTCCGCCCTTCCGCTGCGAATTCTAGCCTATGAAAGCCGTCGGCATCATCCCCGCGCGATACGCTTCGAGCCGTTTTCCGGGCAAGGCGTTGGCCCTGTTGGGCGGTCGCCCTCTCATCCAGCACGTCTACGAGCGGGCGGCGGAGGCCGAGACTCTTTCACTTGTCGCCGTGGCCACCGATGACGAGCGCATCGCGGCGGTCGTGCGCGACTTCGGCGGCAAGGTCGTGATGACTTCGCCGCGGCACGCTTCCGGGACCGATAGAGTGGCCGAAGCGGCGCGCGATCTCGACGTCGATGTTGTCGTCAACATTCAGGGCGACGAACCGTTCGTCTCGCCGGCGGTCATCGATCAGGCCGTCGCCCCGTTTCGCTCCCGGCCGGAGTTGGCTATGTCCACCCTCTCTCATCCCATCACTGATGAGTCTTCGCTTCAGGACCCCAACGTCGTCAAGGTCGTGACGGACCAGCACGGCTACGCTCTCTACTTCTCGCGATCTCTGATACCGTACCCCAGGCGCGGCGAGCAATCGTCGGCCTCTGCCCACATCGGCCTGTATGCCTACCGCAAAGGCTTCCTGTTGCGGTTCGCCGCGATGCCGCCCGGACGCTTGGAGCAGATTGAGGCCCTGGAGCAGTTGCGCGTTCTCGAGAACGGCGACAAGATCCTCGTGATCCCTACGGATGACTACATTGGGATCGGTGTCGATGTCCCGGCCGACCTAGAGCGCGCCGAGGGCTTCTTAGCCCGTTTGACCGCCTCGACCTGAGGCCCTCTTGGGCCGACTGTAAGGTGAAGTACATTCGGTGATATAATTTTTGCGTCACGCAAGTGGTGACCGTTCTACAGGAATTCGACCCTTGCGCTTGACACCCCCTACATCTAAACGGCACGCTATGAAGTTGCCGGACAGAAGATCTGTTTCCGGGGTGTCTTTGCCGACAACGTTGTTCGGTGACAGAAGAGGCGTAGATGGCTGACTCGAATACGGGCCAAACCGGAGCGGAGGGGGACGCTCCGGCTGATGCGAAACCTTCCTTCCTCTCCCGTTTAACTGAGGGATTCAAAAAGTCCGAAGGCGACAAGGGCGGTGTCCGAACGCGGCGGCTGTTTGTCGGCTTCGCGATCTCGGGCTTCCTGACGACGAACTTCCTGATGTTCCTGCGGTTCTTCTTTCCGCGGACGATCTTCGAGCCGAACACGGTGTTCCGTATCGGCACGCCGAACGACTTCGGTTTCGGCGTCGACACGAAGTTTCAGAAGTCGCAGCGGATCTGGGTCGTCAAGAATACCGAGCGGATCTTCGTCATCACCGCGATTTGCACTCATCTCGGCTGTACGCCGGATTGGAAGCAGTCGGAGCAGAAGTTCAAGTGCCCTTGCCACGGCAGTGGCTACGATCCGGAAGGTGTTAACTACGAAGGTCCCGCTCCACGTCCCATGGACCGCGCTAGAGTCGAACTCGACCCCGAAGGGCAAATCGTCGTCGACACGAGCGTGGCCTACAAGCAGGAAAAGGGCAAGACGACGCAGTTCGATGACCCGGGGGCGTTCATCGCAGTCTAGACACGCGCGGGCCAGAGCGATAACCGGGGCGGGCAGGGTCACCTACTCGATAGCTTTAAGAGTATGCCGGGCCTTCGGGCCTGCAGGGAGTTGGCAGTATGGCAGACGAGACAACGAAAACGAAGGATTCGGGGCAATCGACCAACGGTTCTTCGGGTAACGGCAAGGGGATGCTCGACACCGATGCCATCAAAGCGATGGCGGCGAACGACATCGAGGGGCTCAAGAAGCCCACGAAGACTGATCTCTACAAGTCCATCTTCCGCGTCAAGCACGACGAAACGCCCCGTAGCCGCACTCTCGGCGTACTGAGCAACGTCTTTCTGCATCTGCACCCCGCGAAGATCAACCGCGACGCTGTTGCTTACAACTACACCTGGGGAATGGGCGGTATCTCGTTCTACCTGTTCTGGGTACTCACCTGGACCGGCGTTCTGTTGATGTTCTACTACCACCCGACAAAGATTCAGGCGTTCCGCGACATCCTGTATCTCGAACACGACGTGCCGTTCGGAAAGTTGCTGCGCAACATGCATCGCTGGACAGCGCACGCCATGGTCTTGACCGTATGGCTGCATATGTACCGCGTGTTCTTAACCGGTTCATATAAGAAACCGCGGCAGTTCAACTGGATGGTCGGTGTCATCCTGCTCGTACTCACATTGTTGCTATCGTTCACGGGCTACCTGTTGCCGGACGATCAGTTGGGCTTCTGGGCTGTCACCGTTGGTACGAATATGGCGCGCGCCACCCCGATGCTAGGCCATGAAGGTCCGTTTGGTATTCAGATGGGCATGACGGCCTACAACGATGTGCGCTTCGCGCTACTGGGCGGTTCGATCGTCGATTCCAACGCGCTGCTGCGCGCCTACATCTGGCACTGCGTCGCGATCCCAGGCTTCGCCGCGACGTTCATGATTGTTCACTTCTGGCGTGTTCGTAAGGACGGCGGTATTTCGGGCCCCGCGCCGATGATGCTCGAAAAAGAAATCAAGCCGCTCAAGAGGTAGGGTCGGAGAAGGATATATGGACTGGCATCAACTTTGGACGATCATCTCGCTTCCTGACAATATTCCTATTCTCGGGTTGATGGTCGTCATCCCGTTCTACACCTGGTTGGCCTTTCGCCAGGCCTTCGCGAACGATCGTCTAATCGCGCAGCTCGAAGCCGATCCGGACATGGCCAAGACGCATCACCGCAAGACGCAGCCCTGGCAAAAGGGTTGGGCGCGCGAGGTGCACGTTTGGCCCTACTTGCTGCGCATCGAGTTTCTGGCGGCGATCATTGTCACGGCCATCCTGATGGTCTGGTCGATCACTCTTGATGCGCCGCTCGAAGAACCGGCCAACCCGACGCTGACGATGAACCCTTCGAAAGCGCCCTGGTACTTCCTCGGGTTGCAGGAAATGCTGGTCTACTTCGATCCCTGGATCGCGGGCGTCGTTATGCCGACGCTCATCATCGTCGGGTTGATTGCGATTCCTTACATCGATACCAATCCGCTCGGTAACGGCTACTACACCTATAAGCAGAGGCGTTTCGCGATTTGGACGTTTCTCGCCGGCTTCATCATTCTTTGGTGCGTCATGGTCGTCATCGGGACACTGATTCGCGGGCCAGGCTGGATGTGGTTCTGGCCGGGGCAAACTTGGGACCACAACAAGCTAGTGTTCGAGGTAAACCGCGACCTGCACGAAGTCCTGGGCATGACGGATCCCCTCATCTACGGGATCTTTGGATTCATTGTCGTCGCGGGGTTCTGTCTGGTCACGGCTTGGGCCGTCCACAAATTACTCACGCTGACGGAGTTCAATCGCAAGATCCTCTCCCGCATGACCTTGCTGCAATACCTCACGATGCAGATCTTGCTGATCTCGATGGTCGCGCTGCCGGCCAAGATGATCGCGCGTCTGCTGTTCCGCATCAAATACGTTTGGGTGACTCCTTGGTTCAACGTCTGACGATTTCCGCGGACCAACGAAAACTGACTTAACGAAAAAGACCTCATACGAAATGCCGAAACCCGTTGCCACTGATCCGGATCCCGTCGTAACCAAGTCACTGAGCGTCCCGTTACTGGTCTCGACGCTCATCCTGACCTTCAGCCTCGTCTGGGCGATCTATGACGAGGTCTACGTCATGCGCCCCTGGAAGGCCTTTCAGGCTGACTTCATTCAGTTGTATTCGTCGTATCTCGGCGACATGAAGCCGGATCAGGCATTGGCGGAAGCGGCCATAAGAGAGTCACCGGAATACCAGGCTCTGCACCAGGAAGTAGAAGCCGCCGATGCGCAGGCCGGCCAGCAAATGGCCGAGATCGACAAGGCCGTGAGAAACGGTGTCACCCCGCGATTATTGGCAGCGCGGTCGGCTTTCCAGGTTCTCAAGAGCGAAATCGACGCACTGACCTACCAGATCGAAGTGGCAGGCAGCGAGTCCGCAAAACAGGGCTTTCAAGAGGGCATCGACGAGATCAAGGCGCGTGTCCTCGATGTAGAACTCGCGAAGGCCGACGGCTCGGGCGAAACCGAGACGGTCAACATGAACTTCGACGAACTACAGGCTGAGTATCTCGGCCTGCAAGATCGGCGGGTCGCGTTGCAGGCCGAGATCGCAGAGGCCGGAGCGCCGGCGAGTAAGGTTCGAGCCGAGCGTGACGCTTTGCTTACCGACCAACTGGCAGGCCTCACGGCGCAACAGGTCGACGGTTTGATCAGCAAGATGGACGACTTCACGGTCGACATCAAGCAGATCCATTTGAACGACATCGATTGGGTCGATCGTTGCGAGTCGTGCCACCTGGGCATTCGGGAGCCGGTCAATATCAAGGCGGACGATGTCGGCGGACGAGCGGAGTTCATCAGCCATCCGTCCCGCGACTTGCTACAGATTCACAATCCGGATGAATTCGGTTGCTCGACCTGTCACAACGGCAACGGTCGGGCGACGAGTTCGGTCGTTAAGGGCCATGGCCGCCATAAGTTCTGGCTGTGGCCGATGTGGCAGAAGGAAAACATGCAGGCGGGCTGCCAGCAGTGCCACGCCAAAGAAGTGATCACCGAGCAGGCCGACGTGCTCAACAAAGGTCGCACGCTATTCCTCAACAAGGGCTGCTGGGGTTGCCACCGTTTCGAAGGCTTTGATCGCGAATCCGATGAGCTCGCGACGGTCCGGCAGGAACTCGGCATCATCGCCGACCAACGGGCCCGCAATCTGAAGGAGCGCCGCGAAGCCATCGCCGCTGGTGACGTTGCCGAAGACATTGAGGAGGGCGACGCCCTCTATGAGCGGGCTGAGTTGCTGCACCTGCGCAACGCGAAGCTTGACGCCAAGTTTGACGCGCTTCAGGTAGAGGAACAGTCTCTCATCCTGGAAACGCGCAAGTTCGGTCCGAACCTCAAGGAGATCAAGGTCAAGCTGCGCAAAGAGTGGGTCCCGGTGTGGCTCACCAATCCGCACGATTTCCGGCCCGGCACGAAGATGCCAGAATTCCGGATGCAGGATGACGAAGTTCAGAAGATATCCGCTTATCTCTGGCAGAACGCCATTGACGCGGACCTGGCTACCCACCCGCCGGGAGACCCCGAGCGCGGCAAGGAACTATTCGGAACCCGCGGTTGTTTGGGTTGCCACTCGATGGGTGAAGGCGACGAGCGGCAGGGCGGCACCTTTGCGGCCAACCTAACGCGGATCGGCGAGAAGACCAATTACGACTTCCTCGTGCGTTGGATCAATGATCCCAGCGAGGTCACTCCCGACCCCGAGACGCTCGACGCGGCGCATCGCATTCCGATCATGCCCAGCCTGCGGCTGAGCATCGACGAAGTGCGCGACGTCGCCAGCTACCTGATCAATCAGAAGACGGACGCAACGTACGCACCGGCGGCCTACATGGACGATCCGGCGATGGCCGAAGCGGGCTCGACCCTGATCCGCCACTACGGTTGCGCCGGTTGTCACGAGATTAGTGGACTGGAAGAGGAAGGGCGCATCGGAACGGAATTGACGCTCGAAGGCAGCAAGCCCGTTGAGCGTCTCGACTTCGCGCTGCTGACCCACGAAGCCGAGAGCGAAGGCTGGTACAACCACAAAGGCTTCTTCGAGCGGAAGCTCAAGAACCCCGCGATCTACGACGAGGGCAAGGTCCGGCAACACCTCGAAAAACTGCGGATGCCGAACTTCCATCTGGCCGACGACGAGATTACCGCCATTACGACCTTCCTGCTCGGGGCTATCGACACGACACTGCCGCAGCACTATCGCTATGAACCGGAAGACGACCGCCGATTCGTACAGGAGGGTTGGTGGATCGTTCGACGCTACAACTGCGTGGGCTGTCACCAGATCTCGCCCGGTGGGCGCACCTCGTTGATGGGCGTGCCTCTTTACGAAGATCCGGATTGGCAGGAGCAGTTGCCGCCACAGCTTTATACGCAGGGTGCGCGTGTTCAGCCGGATTGGCTGATGCGCTTCCTTGAGAACCCGGCGCTACACGAGACCGACATCAACCGCAACGGTATCCGTACCTACCTGGAAGCGCGCATGCCGACGTTCCATTTCTCGGAACGCCAGGTGCAGAAGCTGTCACAGTTCTTCATGGCGCGGTCCGCGCAATCGATGACCCACATCCCGCCTGATATGGCGCCGCTGACCGCGGAGGAAACTGCCATGGCGCGTTCGCTGTTCCAGAGCCGGGCCGCTCCCTGCCTGAAGTGTCACATGACAGGGAACGCCGTCCGTGATCGCGATTCCACGGCGCCGAACTTCTTGACGGCGAGCGAGCGGCTTAAACCGGACTGGACGTATCGTTGGCTCCTGGAGCCCGCGAAGATTGCTCCCGGAACCGCGATGCCGTCCGAATTGTTCCGCAAAGAGGGTGATCGATGGGTGTTCTCCGGACCGTTGCCGGCCGCATTTGCTGACTACGAGGGAGACCACGCCGATCTGCTCGTCCGCTACATGTTCCAGCTCACGCCCGCCGAACTGAATCGGCTGGTGTCGGCGGGAGTACAATAAGAGTTCGTACGGCCTCTGCCCGTTGTACTCGGAGCTGTCGTAGACGAAGCATTGATAAAAGGAAGGTATTTACATGAGATTTATGAAATCGATTCCCGCCTGGATGGCGGTCGGCCTGTTGGTCTTCGCGCTTGCATGCGGTGGTGGCGGCGACGCCGGTGAAGAGAGTGGTGACGGTGGCGCGCCTGAAGCGGAAGCGGCTGGTGGCGGCGACTTCGTAACGGTCGACCCGGCCAAAGCAGCAACGGTTACGGGCAAGGTCAAGCTGGATGGTGACGCACCCAAGATGCCCGCCATTAACATGAGCGCCGAGCCTGACTGCAAGGGTTTGCACGAAGGGGCGCCTGCGGCCGAAGTGGTTGTCGCTAGCGATGGCATGCTCCAGAACGTTTTCGTTTGGGTGAAGAGCGGTCTCAACGGCAAGTTCAAGCCGTCCACGACGGCGGTACACCTGGATCAGAAGGGCTGCATCTATCAGCCGCACGTGCTTGGCGTGCAGGTGGGACAGCCGGTACAGATCACCAACAGCGATCCGACGACGCACAATGTCCATCCGTTGCCGAAGACGAATCGTGAATGGAACAAGTCACAGACCGGTGGCGGATCTCCGATCGACTATCCGTTCCCGCGTCTGGAGATTATGATCCCGGTGAAGTGCAATATTCATCCCTGGATGCGCTCCTACATCAGTGTTGTGGACAGCCCGTTCTTCGGAGTATCCGGAGCGGACGGCAGCTTTGAGATCAAGGGCCTGCCTGCAGGCACGTACACGATCGAGGCCGTTCACGAAAAGTTCGGCGCTACGGAGACGAGCGTGACCGTTGGTGACGCTGAGTCCAAAGACATTGAGTTCACCTTCTCCGCAAGCTAACCGGGACTTTCCGGCGACGCGTGGATTGCATCTCTTCGCGGTCTTCACGGCCTTCGCGACACTGCTGTTGATTGTCGCGGGGGCCTTGGTGACCAGCCGTGATGCCGGTCTTTCCGTGCCAGACTGGCCGTTGTCGTACGGTCAGGTCATGCCCGAGATGATCGGCGGTGTGTTCTATGAGCACGGACACCGCATGATCGCGAGTTTCGTCGGTTTTCTGACGATCATCCTCGCGGTGTGGATCTGGCGAGCTGATCCGCGACGTTGGGTGCGAAATCTCGGCTGGGCGGCTTTGGGTGCGGTGATTGCACAGGGCTTGTTGGGTGGACTGACGGTATTGTTCTTACTGCCAACCGCCGTATCGGTAAGCCATGCTTGTTTGGCGCAGTTGTTCTTTTCGACGACCGTAGCGTTGGCGCTTGTCACGTCACGCTCGTGGCGCGAGCAGGGTCAGCGGGCCGCGTTGGAGCCGTCGGCGAGCCGGCCGGCATTGCCGGTGCTTTGCATCACGACGAACTTTGCGATTTTCGGACAACTCCTGATGGGCGCGGCTTTCCGGCACAAAGGAATTGGTATCATTCCGCATCTGATCGGCGCCGCGGTTGTCGCCGCGATGGTCTTCTGGCTGATGGCGCGCGTGGCCCGTGAGTACTCTCAAGATCCAGGGATGTTTTCGTGGGCGATGGCCTTGAACGGACTGGTGATGTTGCAACTCGTACTCGGAGCCGGCTCCTACTGGATTCGCGAAGTCACTCGCGATGCCGTGCAGCCGTTCTGGTCGATGGTCGGCATCACGGTCGGACACGTCGCCCTGGGCGCATTGGTTTTGGCGGTGAGTGTGGCGTTGACGTTCCAGGTGCATCATCGGTTCGGCCGTCAGTCATCTTCTTCGTTTGAGCCGGAAGGGTTCCCTGCAACCACATGAGACCGGACTCCTCCACTGCTCCCACTGTCCTCGCCGGCACAAGTGCGTCGTTGTTGGACTATTGGGAGCTCACCAAGCCGAGTGTGGTTTGGCTGATTCTCATGTCAACGGCGGTCGGCTTTTACATGGGAACCTCGTCCGGGTCGTGGCCGTTCCTGCTGCTGGCGCACACGGTTCTCGGAACCGCGCTGCTAGCGGCTGGTACCGGTGCGCTCAACCAATGGTGGGAGCGCGAGGCTGACGCCAAGATGCGGCGAACGGAGAATCGTCCGCTTCCGGCCGGCCGGTTGCGCCCTGGCCCCGCGCTTGCCTTCGGTCTGTTTCTCGCCGCCGCCGGCACGGTTTATCTGTGGGCAGCCGTAAATCCGCTCGCAGCACTTCTTGGATTTCTCACCCTCGCCTCATACATGGGGCTCTATACGCCGCTGAAGAGCCGCACACCGGCCGCGACGTTCGTCGGCGCGTTCCCCGGCGCGATGCCGCCGCTCATTGGTTGGGTCGCGGTGCAGGACAGCATCGGCATCGAGGGCTGGGTCCTGTTCGCGATGCTCTTCCTGTGGCAGTTCCCGCATTTTTACGCCATCGCGTGGATGTACCGCGAAGACTACGAGCGGGCCGGTATTCAGATGCTACCGGTGGTCGAGCCGGACGGCGTCTCGACGGGCCGCCAAGTTGTTTGCTACGCGCTCGCGCTAATCCCCGTCAGCCTGGCGCCGACCCTGCTGGGCATGGCCGGCATGTACTACGCCGCCGGGGCGCTCGTGGCGGGCATCGTCTATCTCTACTTCGGTATCTTGTTGGCCCGCAATAAGACACGGCCACAGGCCCGCCGACTACTCCAGGCTTCGGTGTTCTACTTGCCGCTCCTCTACGTTTTCCTGATCGTAGACAAGATTTAGCGCTCTGCCTCGGCGCTCAACCCTCGGCGCTCAACCCGGCACCAGGCTCCATTCGTTAGCATTGGTCTTAGAGACGTTCCCTGTCTCAGTCCACATTTCATGAACCTCTGGGAAATCGGCTTTGTCATCTTGGCGTTTGCGATGGCAGTCCTGCCCATTCTCGGGCGAGCCATTCACCAAGCCCGCAAGAACCGCAAAGAAGGCCGCGGCTAGGTAATCGTGTACGGTGGGTCGAACTCCGGCAGGCCTGCTTGGCGGACCGCCATCCAACGCAACTGGTAGACCTTGCCGGGATCGGTGACGCCGCCAAACTTATTCGGGACAACCTCAAGCAGAGCATGGGCCCCTGCATCACGGAAGTAGTCGATGTCGACCTCGACCTTGATGCAGTTTGTCTCATTGATTAGCTTGCGGTCATTCTCGTGAAGCGTGATCTGGACATTCGCCACGCCGAAGCGAACTTCCTTGAAGCTGCGAGTCGCCCCCGGATGTAGAGAAGCGTTCGCCCCTACGAATGTGCCTTTCCCGACGGCGTCGACGATCTGCTCGACAAGCTTGGGGTCGGCGAAGGCGAAGCAGCGATCCCGCTTGAAGTCCTTTGTCAGATGATTCGCTGCCGGTTGCTTGAAGTAGCTGAAAGCGGCGTCGTCACTGAATTGGAGATCTGACAACGCTTCCGCGAAATTGAGGAAGGCGGCGAGGTGTTCAGGCCTCGTGTCCCGCCACCGGTCGTGCCTTCTCGCGGCCGCATCCGCCTGTCGACCAGCTTGCAGGAACGTTGTCCATGCGGGATGCGACGCCGACAGGTTGCGCCAAAGGGCCGGCTCCAGCCGTAACTTGGCGCGCTTCTTCAATATCATCAAGTCAGCCTTGGTGACGCTATTCTCCTTAAGCCGCAAGGGGTGGATTCCTGTTTGCTCGTAGCCGCCGCCGGTCACAACGACGGCGTAGTCATCGATCCGATTGTTGGCGAAGGGAAGGTCGTTGATCTTGACTCTGTGCTTCTTGTGGAACTCGTCGTACTGCTTTTTCTGGGCGCCGTCGTGAAGCCGGAAGCGGAGTCGCTTGCCGGCAGGTAGGAGCTTGCGGGCTCCGTCGAAAACGGAAAGTAAGAAGGTACCCTTGCGTTGCTTGGTGGGGGGGCATGAGGTTTACTCCTCGATCTTTGACTCGTGGGCAAGTATGCTCCACGGGTCGCGGGTTTGGCGGCCGTCCCCGATCCGTGGATAAGCGAAAGCGTGAACGGGGGAGGCGCGGAGCGTTCATCGCCGGATTGTGGCTCGTCGTGCATCATCCTGCATCATTTTGCAACATGGATTTGGGGTTATTCCTGGGCCCATTATGACCTGCGGGGGGTATTTTCGAGGGAACGGCGGACGGCAACTTATTGATTCTGATTGGGATAGATCGCCGGCTTCGCCGTGACTGTGATCTTGGGGAGGCCTGGAAATGGGGAAATTGGGGCGGGGGCTGTGTTTTGCTGATCGAACCCAATTCTTCCGCCTTGGTCGGCCCCATCCGGGAACGTGTAGAATTGGCGTATCTTGGCTGGGAAGAAAAGTATGAACAACATGCAAGCGCTGATCGACCAACACGACGAAGTGACTCGCCGTTACTTCGTTCGCCTGGGCGTGGCCGGCATCGCCGCGAGTACCTTTGCCTGTACCGCGAACCCGACCGAAGAGCGGTCACCGGAGTTGGAAACACGTATCAAAGAGCTTGCGTTCCTCACGCGGCCAGAGGACTTCGGCACCGTCGAGCGAGGCAAGCCTCTGCCCTACACGCTGCCCCCGGATGAGCTGCGCGAGGCCGGGCTCGTGAAAGAGACCTGGCGGTTGGAAGTTGTCTCCGACCCGGAAAGCGATGCCAAGCTCGAAAACCCTCTGTCGAAAGCGCTGGGAACGGCGCTTGATTGGAACGGTTTGCAGAAGCTCGCCGAAACCCGGGCCGTGCGCTACATGAAAGTGATGACCTGCAACAACCGCGCCGAACCTCTCGGCATGGGGTTGTGGGAAGGCGTTCCACTGCGCGATGTCATTTGGTTGGCCCGCCCGACCGAGAACGTCCGCCGTATTTTCTATCACGGCTACCACAACGAAGATCCCGAGCAGTTGTTCCAGAGTTCGCTGCCGATCGGGCGTGTGCTTGCCGATCCTCCGGGCGAGCATCCCGTGATGCTTTGCTACAAGCTGAATGGCGATTGGTTGTCCGGAAAACGCGGCGGCCCGGTGCGGCTACTCGTCCCCGACACGTACGGTTTTAAGTCCATCAAGTGGCTGACCCGCGTCACCCTGACGAACCTGCATCACGCCAACGACACCTACGCGATCAAGAACAACGACATCGATAGCAAGATGAAGACGGCCGCGCGGTTTATCCATGCTCCGACGCAGGTCAAAGCAGGTGAGCCGTTACCCGTCACGGGCATTGCTCAGTCGGGAATGTCCGGCCTCAGCAAGGTGCAGTATTGGGTGCAGCCGCAAGAGCAAAAATGGCCCGAGGACGACCCCTATTTCGCAAGCGCGGATTGGACGGATGCGGAAGTGTTGCCGCCTCCGGAGACTTGGGGAGGAGGCTTGCCCGACGGAAAGCTGCCGCCTATTCCTCGCCAGTTCGACGAGGCGACCGGCAAGCCGTTGGAGTGGCCGATCCGCAATGGCATTGCCCACTGGGCCGCGCTGCTCCCGCCGCTCACTCCGGGCAAATACTTCCTCCGATGCCGCTCGGTGGATACCGCCGGGTTCGCGCAGCCTATGCCGCGTCCGTTTCGAAAGTCGGGCCGCAACGCGATCCAGGAAGTGCCACTAACCGTCTCGGCATAGACTGAATGGCAACAATGACAAGTCGACGAACCTTCCTCTATCGATCCGGACTGAGTCTGCTTCCGGCGACGCTGCGGGCGACGCGCGAACTGCGCTGCGATGTGGCCGTGATCGGCGCGAGCACTGGTGGTTGCGCGGCGGCTCTTGCGGCGTTGCGCAACGGCATGCAGGTCGTCCTCACCGAAGAGACCGACTGGGTAGGTGGGCAGCTTACCTCGCAGGGCGTCCCGCCGGATGAGCACCCTTGGATCGAGTCCTACGGCGGTACGGGGCTTTACGCGAGCTACCGGCGCGGCGTGCGCGACTACTACCGCACGCACTACCCGTTGACTGCCGCCGCTCGGGCGCGGACGAACTTGAATCCCGGCGACGGCAGCGTCTCGCGGATCACCCATGAGCCTCGCGTTTCGCTCGAAGTACTTGAGGCGATGCTCGCGCCCTACATCAGTGGCGGCCAGCTAACGCTTCTGCTCAACCACAAGCCCACTAGAGCGGACGTCACGTCGGACCATGTGCGGGCTGTTACGGTTCGCTCCACCGAGTCGGGCGACGAGCGCACGATCCATGCGCCGTACTTTCTCGACGCCACCGAACTAGGCGATCTGCTGCCACTCACAAAGACGGAGTTCGTCGCGGGGTTTGAATCGCAGCGCGACACCGGCGAGTTGCACGCCCCCAGCGAGGCGCAACCTGCCAACCATCAAGCCTTCACGGCATGCTTTGCGATCGACCACTTACCCGGCGAGGACCACACGATCGATCGTCCAACGGAGTACGCAAAGTGGCGCGACTACGTCCCCGCGATGAAACCGCCCTGGCCCGGCAAACTGCTGAGCTGGCACATGAGTAACCCGCGGACTCTGGATGTGCGGCCGGTGTTTTTCGACCCGACGCTCGAAGCGGAGCGGCAGGGGCAGTTGAACCTGTTCCTCTACCGGCGGATTGCGAACAAAGAGAACTTCGCGCCGGGCGCCTACGCGAGCGACATCAGCTTGATCAACTGGCCGCAAAACGACTACTGGCTGGGCAATTTGTTCGGCGAGGGCGATAAGGCGGCGGCCCGACATTGGACGAGCGGGAAGCAGCTTAGCTTGTCACTGCTCTATTGGATGCAAACCGAAGCGCCGCGTCCCGGCGGCGGAAGCGGTTGGCCCGGCCTTCGTTTGCGCCGTGACGCGATGGGTACGGAGGACGGTCTGGCGAAGTACCCGTATGTGCGCGAGTCCCGCCGGATTCGCGCAGAGTTCACGGTGGTCGAAGAGCATGTCGGCACTGAAGCACGCATGAAGGCGACCGGTGCATCGCGTGATGAAGTGCGCGCCGAACCGTTCGCGGATTCGGTCGGAGTCGGTAGTTACCGGATCGACCTTCACCCAAGCAGCGGCGGCGACAACTACATCGATGTGAGTTCATTGCCCTTTCAGATTCCTCTTGGGTCGTTGCTTCCGGTGCGCATGGAGAACCTCATCCCCGCGTGCAAGAATCTCGGTACGACGCACATCACGAACGGCTGCTATCGCCTGCATCCGGTGGAGTGGAACATCGGTGAGTCGGCCGGCATGCTCGCGGCGTACGCGGTCAAGACCGGTGCCTCGCCGCGTGCCATCGGGAAGAATGAGAAACGGCTCGGGGATTTCCAGGCGTTGCTGCGCCGTCAGGCGATTGAGCTGGAATGGCCTCGGGTGACTCCCCGCTAACTTGATTCCCAGAGACGAACTAGCCATGCGGACCTCGCCAAGATCTCTGCTAAACCAACTGGATAAGACGAAGGCGTTCTACGGGCCAGAGTTTCCCGAAGCCAAGGCGAACTTGTTGCGCGCGCTGGAATCGGCAGAGTTGTCAACGGCTCGTGACGTCCTATGTCTCCACGACGACCTCTGCTACCTGGCGGCCTACCCGGACACCCCCAAGATTCTTCGACAGGCTCGTCGCATGCTTCGCACGTTTCGTGCGCGCCACGACGTGATGGCTTTGCGTGATGAGTTGGTGGGCAGCGGTATCGCGTCGACCGATACGTACTATCGATTCTACGCGCCGACCGCCCGCTGGCTCGCCAAACGGTGGCCGTACCAAATCGATATCGACTGGGAGGAGTTTGATCACCAGGGGCCTCTCGAAGAGCTGTTGCCGTTGCTCGTTCACTACAGCGAGACGCCCGGGCTCGATGAGTATCCCTTTTCATTGCGCGAGTGGATCGAGCGCTTGAAGGGTCCCGAGGAAACCGACGCGGCGTTTCTGGTGCGCCGATTTGCGGCTCTAAAAGTGGACGACTTTACCTGGGAGACGCTGTACAACGGTATCGATCCGCCGCTCAAGTTGTCGCCTGGCCCGCGTACGCCCAACCGCACAGAGGCCTACTTCCCCCCCGTGGACGTGTGCTTTCAGCAAGGTCCGCTAGACCGCTCACGGCCCGAGGCGCGCTCTGCGATCAAACAACCGCTTGGGTCGGTCGAACTGCTCTCACCGCGCAAGGGAAGGCGGATGGCCGATCTGGCCCGCTCGCTGATGGTGGCCTATAACCGCGAACTCGATGCGTTCTCGTACTCCTCGTCGCGAGACGTGACCCTGGTCGATAGCGGCCAAGGCTTGGCCTTCGCCTTCTTGGGCATGGAGCCGGAGCGCCGACTGCTTCTTGAGGCCGTCTACGGCTTTGTCGTCCTCAAGAACGGGATGCCGATCGGGTACGGAACCGTCAGTTCCCTGTTCGGCTCATCGGAAATCGCTTTCAATATCTTTGCGCCGTTCCGCGGCAACGAAACAGCTCGGATCTTCGTGCAGCTTTTGGCGGCGGTGCGGCGCCTATTCGGCTCTGATAGCTTCACCCTCTACCCCTACCAAGTCGGGCAGGATAACGCCGAGGCACTCCACTCGGGCGCTTGGTGGTTCTATCAGAAGCTGGGCTTTCGTGCGCGCGAACCAGCGGTGCTCAAACTGATGCAGCGGGAACTCAGCCGCATGAAACGCAACCGAGGCTACCGTTCGAACCCAGCCACGCTGCGCGAACTCGCCACCGCCAATGTCTACCTGCATGTGGGCCGTACTCGGGACGATGTCATCGGGCTGCTGCCGCTGGGCCGCGTCGGGCTGGCGATCTCGGACTACTTGGCTCGGCGATTCGGCGGCGGCCGGACATCAAACAACTGCGCGAGCGAGGCGGCCCGGCTCCTCGGCCGGAAAACAACTCCCGGCGGCTCCCGAAGTAGACGCTTGGCGTGGGAACGATGGGCCCCGTTGGTGTTGGCGCTGCCGGGGCTGGCCGGGTGGAGCGTGCGGGACAAGAATGCGTTGGCCGCGACCATTGACGCCAAGGGGAGTCACCACGAACGCGATTTCGTACTGCTGTTTGACAAGCATCGGCGTCTTCGGCAGTCGATCCGGCGCTTGGCCGCGATGACGCCGGAAGAACTCTAGGCCGTTTCTCGCGAAGGCGTTGAGCATCGAGGACTTCTCGCAGGTTGTGGAGAAGAGCCTTGCTGCCGGATGGCAAGTGTGGCGGATGCGGAAAAAGAGGTCTCCGGTGTTGCTCCGGCTCGGGCGGTTTGTTATCTTGAGTCTCTGGTAAGTGGTTCGTTTTCGAGGGGTTTCACCTCACCTGAAAGATCCCAAGACGATATTTTGATGCGGTTTCCGCGACGAGTGCTTTCGGATGAAGGACGCGCGTCGTGGGTGAAGCGTTACGGACCGGCGGTTGATGCCGGTTGGACGCTGAGCGGAAGTGTTATCGGTTGCCTGCTGATTGGATACATGTTGGGCGTCTATTTCGACGTGAATCCGGCGGCTGTGTTGATCGGGTTGTTTACGGGGATCGTGGTGGGGATGTATAACCTCGCGAGAGTCATGTGGCGGAAACAATGAGCGCCGTACTTTTTGGACTGTTGGGTGGACTCGCTACGCTGGGCGTATCGGAAGCGCTGCTGCGCTGGTGGCGGCCCCGCCCAGTTCACACGTTTTGGCGGCTCGCTCTGTTGAGCGTGGCGGCTCGAACGCTGTTGGTCTTGAGCCTGCTGGGTGCGGTGCTCGCAAGCGGATCGCTTGACGGGCGTTTGTTCACGGTGGCGCTGCTGAGTAGCTACTTCGTGGCTCTCATGATGGAAACGTACCGACATCAGCAGGTGATTCGATCGAAATGAATGTGTCTCTTCCATTCGCGCTGCTAGCCGCTGCCGCCGAGGGCGGTCACGGCGAGGGCGAAGAAACGATTTCCGATGTGGTGATGCACCACATCTCGAATGCCGACATGCATCTGTGGCCGTTCGATCTGGTCGCGCCCTTCTCGAAAGGGGCGTTGTTCATGGTGATCGCGGTGGCGGTGCTGATCCCGATGCTCGCCTTTGCATTCCGGCGATCCCGCCTCCAAAGCGGCGCGGCGCCCAAAGGCTTTACTAACGCGATGGAAGCGGTGGTGGTGTTTATCCGCGACGATATCGCGATCACGAACATGGGCAAGAAGTACGGCCGCAAATTCACGCCGTTTCTATGCACGCTGTTCTTCTTCATCCTGATGTGCAACTTGCTCGGGATGGTGCCGGGCGGATATACGGCGACCAGCAACATGAACGTAACGGGCACCTTGGCGCTGGTTACCCTGGCGACAATGGTCATTTCCGGCTTGGTCGTACTAGGGCCGGTTGGTTACTACAAGCACATGGTGCCGGCGGGGACGCCGATCGGAATTGTTCCGGTATTGCTGGTTATCGAGATCATCAGCACGTTCGTGAAGCCGATCGCGTTGACGATACGTCTTGGCGCCAATATGACGGCGGGCCACATTGTGATCCTGGTGATGATGTCGTTTGTCTTCATCTTCCAGAGCATTTTTGTCGGCATGTTTGTTTCGGTCCCGATGGCGGCGGCGATTGGCTTGTTGGAGCTGATCGTGGCGTTCATCCAAGCGTATGTGTTCACGCTGCTGTCGGCCATTTTCATCGGGATGATGGTTCATTCCGCTCACTAGAGAAAAGTAATCGAAGGTTTACTCAGAGGAGATTTTTTAACATGACATCCAGTCGCAAGAGATTCGCGCAAGCCATGCTGTTGCTGGTGATTTTGATGCTGGCGGCCCCGAACGCCGCTTTGGCTCAGGGCGGGGACAACCCGACACTACACTATTTTGGTGCGGCGATTGGCGCGGGCATCGTGGTGATCGGAGCGGGGCTCGGCATTTCGCGTTTGACGGCCGCTGCCGTTGAGAGCATCGCACGGCAGCCGCAGGCGGCGAAAGACATCGTCGGAGCGTTCCAGTTGCCCTTGTTCCTTCTTGAAGGCGTGGCGGTGATCGCACTCGGTGTGAGTTTCGTCGTCATCTTCATGACCTAAGGGGGAACGACAGATGTTGAATCTGTACGCCCTATTCTTACTGGCGGGTGACAACCCGCTGTTACGGTTCGAGCCTGGACTGATGATCTGGACGATCATCACGTTCGTCGTGCTGTTGTTGGCGCTGCGCAAGATCGCGTGGGGTCCGATTCTCGCTATGCTCGACGAGCGCGAGAAGAAGATCGACGACGCGCTGAAGCAGGCCGAGAAGGCCCGTGCCGAATCCGCGAACGCCGCCGAGGAGACGCAGCAGAAGATTGCCGAAGCGGTCCAGCACGCCCAGGAGATCGTTCAGCGTGCGCGTGATGAAGCGGACCAGTCACGGAAGCAAATCCTAGAAGACGCCCGAACTGAGTCACAGCGGGTCGTCGACCAGGGGCTACAGCGACTGGAAGCCGAGCAGCGTGCGGCGTTGCAGGAAATCCGCAAGACCACCGCGGATTTGGCGATTCAGGCTGCTGGACGATTGATTCAATCCTCAATGACGGAGCAGCAGCAGCGCGAAGTAGTAGAGCGGTTCCTCAGCGAGTTGCCCGAACAGCCTGTCCAATAGACGCAACGGCGGAGGGTTGTATGACCTCCGCTGGCGCGGCCCACTCTCGTGGCTCCCTCCCCAGGCCCCGCAATACCCCCATTACCGGTCCAACCGCGTCGCAATCATCAGTCAAACCCCCTGAATAGTCTTACAACGTTTTGTCAGTGTGACTAAGGCGGTACGCCGATCGCGCTGCCGTTACCTTTGTTCCAGAATGCGTAGAGGGCTCGACCCAGCCTCGCTTTTCGGCGATGCGGGGTGGAGGTGCCTTTCGCGCTTCTAATGGAATGTCTTTACTGTCATAAGAAGTTCTCCAGCTTCCGGTTCTGGAAGAGTTCCGAGTTCTGCTCAGAGGAGCATGCGGAAGCCTACCGAAGCCAGACCCTCAGCCGGTTGATGGATACGGGCGGCGACTCGGAGAGCCCGTCACCGGCTTTTGAAGACGCGCTCAAAGGCGCCGGCGAGTCCCACGAGATCGCCCCTTCCGAATACACCGGGGCGCGGCAGCTCCAGCCACCCCCGGTGAGTGCTTCGGCCCTTGATGATGGAAGCGGCTACAGCCTGCCTCCAGCGGGGACACATGCTCTCGAAGCTGACTTGAGCATGGGAGACTTGACGTCCGAAGCCGGGAGCATGCCTTTGCACACGCTCGCGGGCGATGATGTCGACCTGCAGACGCCCGAGGAAGCTCTCAATGCGCTTCGGGCGCTGGCGCAGAAGCCAGATCTCCCGATTCCGTCGTCCCGCCTGCCGCTTCCCGAGTCATCCGAGATCGACGGGCAGGCCGAGGCGTTGTATCAGCGGGCCGAGTCCAGCGGTCCGGTGGATGATGTCGACGCCGACGATGTGTTCGCACAACTTCACAGGATGGCTGCCGCCTCCGGGCAGGTTGAGCGGGAAGGCCAGGATGATGAGGCCGAGGACGGAGAGGCGATCCACCTCCCCATATCTCCGGATGGAGTCTCGGCGTTTGACCGCCTGATGGAGACACCGGCGCCGAGCGCGGGCGTTGGTGGACCGAGGCTGGATCGGCGCCTGCAAGTCGACAAGCAAGCCGAAGAGCCCGCCCCCACCTTCGCGGCGACGACCGAGGATGTCGTTGAGCAGGATGCACCGGTCGAGGTAGAGGCTGTTCAGGAGCAGATCCCGGTAAGCGCGGCGCCGGCCGAAGTCGTGGCCGAGCAGCCGGCGGCTCCCGCGGAACCCGAAGTCGAGGTTTCGATTGAAGAAGAGGTTTCTGTCGAAGAACAGGTTTCGACCGATGAAGCGGATGAGAAAGTCGTTTCCTTCCCTGGCCGGATGGTGCGGACGCGAGGAGCGGCCTCGGGACTGTTCGACTCGGGCATTCACGAAGAGTTCATGTCGGTCGGCCTGAGTGGGCTAGCGCGGGAAGCGTCTGGATTGCCCGTCGAGAGCGTCGCCGTCGTCTTAGACGAGGTGTTGAGAACGCCGGGTCAAGGATCAAGTGAGGCACCGGTTCTCGACCTGACTCCGCACGGCGCCATTGCCACCAATTGGCCGGTCTCGCCGGATGTGGCGACAATCTTGCCGGCCGCCGCGGCGGCACTACCCCGACCTACTTCGGTGCTCCCCGATCGAGCTGTTTGGACGCCGGCACAGGCGAGATTGGCTCCGGTGGCACTTACGTTCATCTCACCTCATCGAGTGTTCTCGCCGGTCGAAGGCGGAGATGACTTGCTCGCGGCGATTTCGCAGCGAGACGTGGGAGCCCTGGCGGAGTTTGTGGTTGAGCGATCTTGCGAACCGTACTTTGGTTTGACCGAACCTTACCTGCCCGTGGGCTTGGCCCAGAGCATGGGTGTGGTCCCGCCCAACCGCGGGCAACTGATCCGATCTGAACTTTTCATTAAGGAGCCGGAGGTCCGCGAATGCGCGATGGAACGGTCGGATACGACTCGGGAAACCGATGTCCGGCGGGCGTACTACGGCCGTCAAGGGACGGCTTAAGGCGCGGAGTGCGGCGATAACCGCTGGAAAGACAGGTTACGGTGATGCGGCGAATTGAGGTAAACACCCGACTGCGGAGAACCGGGTTTCAATGTACATTCTGGTCTTAGATGGTACTTATACCGTGGCAGAGACAGCAGTTGCGTCGCCGGTAAAAGGGGCTGGGTAATGAAGATCTTCGGCGACATAAATATCGCGAGTAAATTGGGAGACGATGTCAAGGACCAAGTTGAGGTTCATACTGACAACGGCAAGACCGCGCAACGCGCTCCCGCGCCTCAACTAGTTGAGGACCTTGCCGAGACCATGACCGGCGGGCAAGCCGATTCCGACGAGGAAGTGAGCGCCGGGACCGAGTACTACGCCGCGGCAGTCCGCTATTACCTCAAGGGTGAACTCGACAAAGCGCTTGACCAGCTCTTGCAGGCGCGTGACGCGGGTGAGGACACGGCCGAAGTTTCCACGGCCATGGCCCAGATCTACCTCGAGGGCCGTGATTTTGAACGGGCGGCCGAGGCCTACTCGGAGTTGGTTTCGCTCGATCCGGCGAATGGAGCGGCAAGCTTCAATCTCGGTTTGGCCCTCGAAGCCGTCGAGAAATTCGAGGAGGCGCGTGAGGCCTTCCGAGCCACTCTTGAGCACGAACCCGATCTCGTTGACGCCTACCTGGGGTTGGCGGGCTGCAGCATCAAGACAGAAGACCTTAAGGGTGCCGCACAGGCATATCTCGACTACCTCGAGTACGAACCCGACTCCTACACCGCCATCTTCGGCCTCGGCGTGGTCGCGCAACTCTCTGACGATCTCGACAAGGCCGCTGAGTTCTACAACCGCGCTCTTGAAAAACAGCCTGATTCGGAAGAGGTTCATACCAATCTCGCCTCTGTCTACGCCAAGGCTGAGCAGTACACCGAAGCCGCGAACTGCTACCGGCAGATCCTCAAGACGAATCCGCATTCACTCAAAGCTCTTGAGGGACTGGCGTTCTCTTGCTACCGCGAAGGGTTCCATTCCACCGCGCGTACGCACTACCAGCAGCTCGTCAAGGCCGCGCCGGACTCCTTCGAGGCCTGGTATAACTTGGGCCTCGTCAACCAGAAGCTCGAAGAGCGTGAGGATGCCGTCGAGGCCTATCAGAAGGCGCTCGGATTACAGGACGATTCGGTCGACGCTCTGCTCAACCTAGCGACGTGCCTGCACGAGATCGAGCGAGACGACGAAGCCAAGCAAGCCTACGAGCGTGTCCTTGAGATCGATGCGGATTCGGCGGCGGCCCTGCAAGGCCTCGCGACGGTCATCGAAGATACCGAAGACTTGGACGCGGCCGTCCCGTACTACGCGCGGCTGGCGAAGCTCACCGATTCCCCCGAGCCCATCTTCCGGCTCGCCGTGGCGCTCCAAAAGGCCGGCAATTGGGACAAGGCGGCCGAAGCCTACGAACAGTGCACTACGCTGAAGCCCGACTGGGCGGATGCTTGGCTCAATCGTGGCGTTGTCTTCTTGAAGATGGAGCAGCCCGACGGCGCGGCGAAGGCTTTCGACAAGGTGTTGGAGCTCGAACCGGATCACTCTGATGCGCTGCTTGGCCTCGCTTCGGTCCACGTCAGAGAGAAGAATCTCGATCAAGCGCGCAAGCTGTACAGCAAGATCGTCGAGCAACGCTCGGACTCACCGGAGATCCTGTTCAACGCCGGTCTATTGGAGCAGAAGAACGACGGCCACGAAGAAGCTCTCGCGCATTACTCGCGGGCCGTCGAACTCAAGCCGGAATTTGCCGAAGCTCACCTCAACCGGGGAGCTGCGCTGCGCTCGTTGGGTCGCGAAGACGAAGCCGTCGAAAGCTTCGAGAAGGCCCTCGAACTCAAGCCGCAGCTTGCTAAGGGCTACTTCTCCTTGAAGCCGGTGAAGAGAGCACGACCGGCCGCGAAAGAGGCTGTTACAAGCCCGGCCGGCGACTAATCCTTAGGGGCGAATCTATCCGTCACGAAGCGCTCGTTCAGCCGGTGAAAGATCCTCGGGGCGGCCTACGTCCTGCCAATGGCCTTTGATCTCCACCCAGTGCAGGGTCTGGCCGGCTGCCAGCAATTGGTGGATTGCGTCTGTTAACTCGTACTCGCCGCGCGGCGACAGCGGGATGCGCGCCAACTCGTCGAAGATCACGGGCCGGAACAGGTACACCCCCGCATTGACCCACGGCGTCGTCGATGTACCTTGCGGCGGCTTCTCGATGATGCGGGTGATGCGCTGGTCATCCACGTAGACAGCCGCCCCTCGATAAGGATCGTCGATCTTCTTGAGAGCCAGTACGGCCTCGGCGCCCTCGGCGGACTCGATGAGCCGCGAATAGATCGACGGCTCGACAATGATGTCCCCGAAAGTGAGCAGGCACGGCTCGTCGCCCGCGAACTCGCGCGCTAGGAACGCCGCGCTTCCGGTGCCATCCTGCGCGGGCTGACGGACATACGTGAGGTGCGCCTTGGCCGGTGGGTGCTCGCGGAAGTAGTCTTCAACCATCTCCGCTTTGTAGCGAACAACAAGGAGGATGTCGGTGATACCGGCCGCCTCTACAGCCTCAATGAGGTGGGCAAGCATGGGACGCCCGTTGAGTGGCAGCATCGGCTTGGGGCAGTCCGCCGTGAGGTCTTTCATGCGGGTGCCACGCCCCGCGGCCAAGATCACAGCTTTGCTCACCCGCACGGAATTCATGATATCCCGCTGGGAGGGGAACCGGCTCTCAGTTTTCAACTTGCGAGTCGGCAGACGAACTCTCCAGGGAGGCCACAGCAGGGACCGCGGGCCGACTACCCCTACTGAATCTCGGGATCGTTTTCGCTGGCCGCTTCGTTGCCGAAGTGGTTGCGGATGACGTTGGTGTGGTCGGTGTAGAACGTTCTCGACCCGGTGACATCGTAGGTCTGCGGGTCGCCGTTGACGGTGTAACCGCCCGGCGTACCGACCATGGTGAACACGTAACCGGATTTGATGCCCATCGAGAGGTCGCCCGAAATCAGGTCGGAGGCGGCCGGGGAGTTCGCAGCATTGCCGGTCGGTGGCCCCAGTTCCATCAACGACTGTGCATACCGGCCGTAGGTCGAAAAATATTGAATCTGGGCGGTGTTGACCGTGTGCATGGCGCGGATCGCCGCCATCTCATACGCCGCCATGCGGGCCGTGGTGAGTTTAGGGATCGCGATCGCGGCGATGATCAGGATGATCGCGATGACGATCAACAACTCAATCAAAGAGAATCCAGCGCGTCGGCGGTTGATCATGCGGCGATTGATCATACAGTTCTCCTTAGTCCCCTATTGTAATCAGACGCACGAACAGGCCAAAAAGTGCAGGCAAAATTTGCCCGGCAGCCTGGACCGCCTACGCATGGCGGTTCGCCGACTGTCACCGTACCGATCTTTACCCTCGGAAAATGCTATATTGTGACGACTCATGCCGCGCGGCTACATTCCGATCCTCATCTTTCTCGTGGTCGCATTCGCCTTTCCGGTGGTGACGATCCTCGCCGCCAAGCTTGTGCGCCCGAGTGCGCCGGGCAAGACGAAGCTCGAAGCGTATGAGTGCGGTATCCCGTCCGACCCTGAGACACGCGGACGCTACTCGGTTCGCTTCTATCTCGTAGCGATTCTGTTCGTGGTGTTCGATGTCGAGACGATCTTCCTCATACCTTGGGCGATCCAGTACAACGTGCTGGGACTATTCGGGCTCGTCGAGATGCTCGTCTTCCTGGCGATTCTTGTTGTCGGTTACGTCTGGATCTTTCGCCAGGGCGCCCTCAAGTGGGTCTAGTCCCGAGTCGGCTACGCACTCAGGCGTAGAGCCACGACGGATAGCGATCCTGCACGGGGCCGTTCTTGCTCCCCACAACGTAGATGCCTTCGTCTCGCAACTCGGTTGAATAACCGTGTTGCTCAAGCAGCGGCATCACCCAGTCGAACTCCGCCGGGTCTCGAGAGCCACATGGTCCCGTCTGCAAGACATCGACGAGGTAGCCCGCGTCACGTAGCAGATCACCTAGCTCCCTCGGTGCATACTCACGACTGTGCTTGGGGTCAATCGTGCCGTCAGGGCCGGGCCGGACATACTGGGAGAAGTGCTGGGGCTGAGACCCGGTGAGCAAGGCGGCGATTCCACGCTTGGCACAGATGTTAGGCGTCGTCAATACAAGACGGCCACCCGGTTTCGTCACGCGGTTGATTTCGCTCATCATGTACATCGGGTCTTCGTTGAGGTGCTCTAGTACTTCGCCGCATAGGATGGTGTCGAAGTGCCCATCGGGGTAGGGAAACGGTTCCCGCTCTGCGTTGAAGAGATCGATGTCGCATTCAAAAAGATCACCGTCGGCGGTCTGAATGCTTTTGTGGGCGATTTGACCGGACGGTCCCAGGTTGCATCCGCGTACCTCGCCATATCCAAGGCGGTACTTGAGTGCCGGCGTGATCTGCATATAGGCCCCAATTTCAAGGACACGATCTTTGCCCGAGCCAGGTGGGGTTAGCTCAAGAGTTCGGATCAGCCGTGCCAAGTGGCCGCGCGCGTATTCTTCAGCTTCCGGAGACTCACAGCTACCTAGGATGTAACGACCAAGTTCGGTCTCTTCGTGCGCGGCGTGGGGTGTCGTTTTTTGGGGGGGCATCAACTGTCTTCTAATCGCGTTTCTAACTTTCTGGAGCAGGTATCCCATAGTGTTACACTGACCGCTGCCATGACGAAATACACCGGAATCGCGCTGCTAGGTGCATGTTTATTGGTCTTGAGCGGTTGTGGTGGTTCCGGTGCGCCGGAAGCCGGAACAGACCGCCCGCCGAACATCATTCTCATGATGACGGATGACCAGGGTTGGGCGCAGGCCGGCTTTCGCGGCAACGATGTTCTCAAAACGCCGAACCTCGACAGGCTGGCCGCGGAGAGCGTGAATTTCATGCGTTTCTACGTTCAGCCGGTGTGCGCGCCGACGCGCGCCAGTCTGATGACGGGCCGCTACAACTACCGCACGGGCGTCGTGGATACGTATATCGGGCGGGCGATGATGCACGGCGACGAGGTCACGATCGCGGAGTCACTGAGCGAAGCTGGCTACAAAACCGGGATCTTCGGCAAGTGGCATCTCGGTGACAACTATCCGCTGCGAGCGATCGACCAGGGTTTCCAGGAAGCGCTGGTTCACAAGGGCGGAGGCATCGGGCAACCGTCGGACCCGCCGGGCACGAGCTACTTCGATCCGATTCTGCAATTGAACGGCAAGCAGCAACCCTATACGGGATACTGCACCGACATTTTCTTCAACACGGCGATGATGTTCATCGAGCAGAATCGTGACGATCCGTTTTTCGCCTACATCCCGACGAACGCGCCACACTCGCCCTATGACGTTCCCGAATCGTATATCGAGCCCTATCTCGCTCAGGGCTTGAACGACAAGGACGCGCGCATCTACGGCATGATTGCCAACATTGATGAGAACGTCGGCAAGTTGCTCGACCTGCTCGACAAGCGCGAGTTGACGAACGACACGATCGTCATCTTCATGACCGACAACGGCCCGACGACCCGACGCTACACGGCGGGACTGCGGGCGCGGAAGGGCAGCGTCTACGAAGGTGGAATCCGCGTGCCATTTCTCATTCGATGGCCGGGCAAGTTCGAGCCGCGTGAAGAGGATCGTATCGCGGCCCACATCGACGTCCTGCCGACGCTTCTCGAAGCCGCTGATGCTTCATCGCCGAACGACAGGAAGATCGACGGAGTCAGTCTGATGCCTCGCTTGCTCGATGCCTCGGCGGCGGTTCCTGACCGCACTCTCCACATCCAATCGCACCGTGGCAACGAGCCACAGCTCTATCGGGCGTTCGCTGCCGTGACACAAAGGCACAAGCTCGTCCAGGCACAACACTTCGGTCAGCCGATGCCCGAGGGTGCCCCGCTTGAACTCTACGACTTGGAGGCGGATGCGAGCGAAGAGAACGATCTGGCCGCGCAGCATCCTGAGGTTGTGGAGCGACTGAAGAAGGGCTACGAGGAGTGGTTCGAGGATGTCTCATCAACACGCGGCTACGATCCGCCGCGGATCCCACTCGGGACGGAGCATGAGAACCCCGTCACCCTCACGCGCCAGGATTGGCGCATCGTCGGTCCGGACGGATATGGCGACAAGAACCTCGGTTTTTGGGAAGTTGAGGTCGCGGCGGCCGGGAACTATGAAGTTCAACTACGGTTCCCAAGGCAGGAGGCGGCGGGACGCATCGAGTTCGCTTTAGGCGATGCCCAAGCTTCGGACTCCTTCGCCGCCGGCGCCGAGTCCGCCACATTCGGGCCGTTCGCCTTGCCGCAAGGTCCAGGCCAACTCCAAGCTCGACTCATTCGCTCAGGCGAAACCGTAGGCGTCAAGTACGTGGATGTGACTAAGGTCGAATAGTCGAGGCGTTGCCGCATCGCGGGCACGCTATGGCGTGCCCCTACCTTTTCCACCTGGACCGGCGTTGCCTGGTCTGGCTCTTCCTGCCTGCCACCGGAACAAACGCCGCTCCAGCGGTGTCTACACCATTGAACGTCACGTAAGCAGCCGGCTGCTTTCGATCACATGATTCGCGGTGGGGCCTTGCTGTTACCTCACTCGGGCAAGGCCCTTCTTTTAGGAGGAAACCTGTGTTGGAAAGCACGCTTGTAGATGAGTGGCCCGAATCCCACCGTCCTTGGACCGTAGCTGTTTCTTTTCTCGGCCAGAGCTTACTAGTGCTCGTGGCTCTATTGATTCCTTTGCTGACGACGCAGTCATTGCCGCCTGGGCAGTGGATGAGCGTCTTGCTTGCGCCGCCACCACCATCGGGCGCACCACCGGCGCCACCTCGCGCGCCTCAGCCTGTCGCGGTTGTTGCGCCCGCTGTGTTTGATACGGATGTTCTGACGGCTCCGGCGGCGATCCCCGACGAAGTTGCTTTGCTTGTCGAGGATGTGGCGGGGCCGCCACGTCTTGACAGTGGCTCAGCAATTAGCGGGATTGGCGTACCCGGTGGCATTGTGACCGGAGTACCGGGCGGCGTTTTCACAGGTGAGCGAAAGCTTGTGCCGCGGCCACCACCGCCTCCCGAGACCCCACCCAAGCCGGCCACCCCGCAGGTGATTCGGGTTAGCGGAGGAGTGCAGTCGGCACGGCTGATTCACAGGGTTGCGCCGGTTTATCCGCGCATTGCGATACAGGCCGGGGTAGGCGGCGTCGTGAAGATCGAGGCGATCATCGGCCGCGACGGGAACATTAGGAAGCTGGAGGTACACAGCGGCCACCCACTCCTGATCCGCCCCGCCATGGATGCGGTGAAGCAATGGCGCTATCGGCCGACCATTCTTAATGGAGAGCCTGTCGAAGTGTTCACGCAGGTGGAGGTGCGGTTTGTGCTGCGGTGAGTGGGCTCGGCGGCCTTGGTGATTTGGTCAGCGCAGGCTTACGCCAGCGGCTCTGGGCGTGTCCGGGTTGGCCGGCGGTGGCTATGACTGTATCGGCCTTCGGCCGAGCGCGGGCTGTCGCCGCGCGCCGCCGGATTTACATCCGCCGCTCCGTTTCTTCTGGCACGAGTGCGCAGGTCAAATACGCTTGATGAGCGCGTTCGCCTCTTTGTATTGCGGGAACTTCCGCTCATCCTCATAGAACGGTTTCGTATGGACCCGTCGGCGGCCGTCGCAGTGTTCGATCGGATGCTTGATATGGAGCATTTCGTGGTACATGATGTACTCGACAAGAAACTGCGGCACTTCGGGATGGTCGAAGATGCGGCTGATGACGATGGTGTTGTGCGCCGGGTCCCAGTGCCCCAGCGTGCGGCGTGACCGCCGCGGGCTCCAACTCAGCCGGGGCCGCGTAAGCAGGTTGTCGAAGAACTGTTCGTTGAGCTGATCGAACATTTCTTCGAGGTCGTAGGCCTTGCCCTTCGCGGCGACGATCTGCTTACGGCCCCGCGCGCCTTTCACAAGCAGCGACTTGCGTTGGACGTCTTCGCGCTCGGTGTAGAGGCGATAGCGGCGGTCGTATTGCGGCGCGATCTTCTTGCGGTAGAGCTTGCTGATCAGGATGTGCGCCAGCGCTTCCTGCACCGGGGCGGGGGCGCCCTCAAGCTGATCGCTGATGCGGACCTCGATGTGTGTTCGCTCGTCGTCGAGTTGAATCTTGCTGTCCATGTGAACGTAGGGCCGAAAGCGGACCACGATCTCCGGCAGCGCCGTGCGCGGCTTGAGTTCACGGAAGACGCGTCGAAAGATATCTTCAACGGACTCGAACAGCAATGAGGATTGAATCATGGACCGGACAAAGGGGGGCTCAGCGCCGAGAGCGACGCCTAAGGCTTTTCGCTGTATCATAAAGGGTCTTTGGTGGCGCCCCCGCCGCTCATCGGTTAACCTCTCCTTCTTATGCCTAAAGCAGGACCGTCGCAGAACTCTCGCTACGTGCGCCGGGTCAAAATCTCAGCAATTGGCTGCTACGTGCCGCCGAAGAAGCTGACCAACGCTGACCTGGAAAAAATCGTCGATACAAACGACGAGTGGATCGTAACGCGCACCGGAATTCGTACCCGCCACATTGTGGAGGAGGGCGTTGCTACGTCCGACCTCTCCGTGGCCGCAGCCAATATCGTGCTGGAGCAACGGGGCCTCACGGGCGCCGACATCGACACGATCATTGTTTGCACCGTGACGCCCGACATGATGTTCCCGTCGACGGCGTGTCTTGTGCAGGATCGTCTCGGGGCCAAGGGGGCCTGGGGTTTCGACCTTATCGCTGCCTGCTCGGGTACGGTCTTCGGGCTAACGACCGGCGCGCAGATGATTGCCAGCGGAGCGCAGGAGCGCGTCCTGGTCATCGGCGCGGACACGATGTCGAAGATTGTCGACTATCAAGATCGCGCCACTTGCGTTCTCTTTGGGGACGCGGCGGGGGCCGTTCTACTTGAGCCCTCGGAGGACCCGGAACTGGGCCTGCTCGACTACATCAACGAAGTCGACGGCTCGGGCGCTGGCATGCTCTACATGCCCGCCGGCGGCAGCCGTCTTCCGGCAAGCCCCGAGACGCTTGCGAACCGCATGCACTACGTCCATCAGGACGGCCGGCAGGTCTTCAAGTATGCCGTCCGAAAGATGTCGGACGTTTGTGTGCAGATCCTTGAGCGGAACGGCTACACGCCCGAGGATGTTGACGTCCTGCTACTCCATCAAGCCAACGGTCGCATCATCTCGGCCGTCGCCGACAAGCTCGGCATGCCCGCGGATAAAGCGATCAACGTGATCGAGGAATACGGCAACACGACAGGCGCCACGATTCCTCTAGCGGCGCGCGAAGTCCTCAGTAACGGCCGATTGAAGAAGGGCGACCTGGTGGTGATGTGCGCTGTCGGGGCGGGCCTGACAGCAGGCGCGGCACTTTGGCGCTGGGCCTACTAGAGCGTATTCCCTTTAAGGCTGTGTCTTGATCGCGGCAATAATCGCGTCAGTAAATTCGCCTGTGCCGGCCGTTCCGCCCACGTCGCGGGTCAGCGTCGTTCCCTCGGTATAGACCTGTTCAATCGCGCCGCGCAGTCGCTGGGCGGCCTGTGCTTCGTCGATGTGGTCGAGCATCTGAACACTGGCTCGCATCAACGCGGTTGGATTCGCCACGTTCTGACCGGCAATGTCAGGGGCGCTGCCATGCACCGCCTCGAAGACCGCGCAATCGTCGCCGATGTTCGCGCCGGGGACCATGCCGAGCCCTCCGACGAGTCCCGCGCAGAGATCCGAGACAATATCGCCATAGAGGTTCTCCATCAGCAGGATGTCGAACTGCTCGGGCCGCATGACGAGCTGCATGCAGGTGTTGTCAATGATCAACTCGTCGTACTCGATCTCTGGATAGCGTTTCGCGACATCCTGTGCGCAACGCAGGAACAGGCCGTCGCCGAGCTTCATGATGTTGGCTTTGTGGATCGCGGAGATACGCTTGCGGCCGGCTTTTCTCGCGTAAGCGAATGCATACTCGGAGATCCGTGTGCTGGCCTTCTCGGTGATGATCTTCAAGCTCTCGACAACACCGGGCACGACTTCATGCTCGAGCCCGGAGTAGAGACCTTCGGTGTTCTCGCGGAACACGATCAAATCGAGTCCGCGGCCCGAAAACGGCGTCGTTACACCGGGTAAGATGCGGGACGGCCTGAAGTTGGCGTAGAGGTCGAGCGCGCGGCGCAGCGAGACATTGACGCTTGAAAATCCCTTGCCGATGGGAGTGGTGATGGGTCCTTTTAGGCCGACGCGGTTGGTCCGCAAAGAGTCAAGCACGGCCTCGGGGAGAACGTCGCCCGACGCCTCAAGCGCGGGTGCGCCCGCGAGCATGCTTTCCCACTTGATGTCAACGCCGGTCGCTTCTACGGCGCGTACCGCTGCTTGGGTGACTTCCGGTCCGATACCGTCGCCGGGGAGAAGGGTGATCTTGTGAGCCATAGATGATATTTGTCCTTCTTCTTAGCATCGCACGTACAGAAGCGAATCGGCCGCGAAACGCTTGATTGCGGGGCTTCCCGGCACCGGGGTCCCTAGTAGTGATTCCTTGCAGCCATGTCCTATAATCAAGGTCAGAGCGTCGGAGGAATTGCCCTCCGCGAACCTGAAGACCGAAGGAGAACTACTATCATGGTCGAAATGACTGAAACCGCTGTCACAAAGATCCACGAGATCATGGGTCAGCAAGATCCGAAGCCCGATGGACTACGCATCTCTGTAGTCGGTGGCGGCTGCTCGGGTTTTCAGTATTCAATGGCGTTTGAGAGCAGTCAACTGCCGCTCGATAAGACCTACACCTTTAACGGCGACCTTAAGGTTTTTGTCGACCAGGCTAGCATGCTCTACCTCGACAATTGCCGCGTGGACTATGTCGAATCGCTCGAAGGCGCGGGCTTCAAGTTCGAGAACCCGAACGTGACGTCGACCTGCGGCTGCGGCAGTTCCTTCGAAGCTTAATCTTCGGCTTTTCTCAGCGAATCGAGATCCCCTCAAAGGGCTCCTTGAATCTTCTGTTGCCATGTCTTCGACCGGCGCGAAGTGGGATGAACGCTTTCGCCTCGGTGAACACGGGTCTGCCGAGATCGACCCGGTTCTATCCCTCTCGAAGAAATACTGGCCGCTGCTCGCAACAGCGCAGGATACTCAGCGTGCGGCCCTTGATGTAGCCTGCGGAGCCGGACGTCATGCCGTGTATCTGGCGGGCGAAGGCTTTCGCGTTACCGCGGTTGATCTTTCGGCCGAAGGGCTCACACAGGCCCGCCAACTCGCCGCCTCTCGGAACGTTTCGATCGAAATGCAGCAGGCTGATCTCGAAGCCGAGGACGTCGACCTAGGCGAGTCCCAATACGATCTGGTCGCGGTGTGTTTCTTCCTGCACCGGCCGCTGTTTCCGGTCTTGCGGCGAGCGCTTCGCCCGGGCGGACTCGTCGTCTACAAGACCTACTCCGCCGACCAACTCAAGTATCCGGGCCGCCCGCGCCATCGCATGCACATGTTGGAGCACAACGAACTCTTGCGTGAGTTTGCTGATTTCCGCGTGCTTCACTACACCGAGGAATGGGACGGGAAGGGCACTGCCGCTCTGATCGCCCGGAAGCCCGAAACCTCCACCTCGCCGGCCTAGCAGCGGTTAATCAACGCTGATCGCCGAGCGGTGAAATCGCATAATAACGTTGGGGTCCGGGATGAGCGTCGTGAGCGCGTCCTTTCGCCCTTTGTAGTTGAGATTCGATAGAACATAGCGCATGCTTTCGAGCCGTGCTCGGCGCTTGTTGTTGGCTTGAACGATGATCCAGGGACTATAGCTTGTGTGGGTGCGGCCGAACATGCGCCCTTTGTACTGCGAGTAGTCGTCCCAAAGCTCTTGAGCCTTCTTGTCGAGCGGGCTCAGCTTCCATTGCTTCAGCGGATTGGTGCGGCGGGATTTGAATCGAGCCCGCTGCACATCCTTCGCAATCGAGAACCAGAACTTGATGAGCGTTACTCCGTCCTCGACGAGCATGTGCTCAAACTCGGGGACTTGACGCATGTACTGCTCGTACTGCTCGGGCGTGCAGAACCCGTTCACGGGTTCGACCACGGCGCGGTTGTACCAACTGCGGTCGAAAAACACGATCTCGCCTGGATTCGGCAGATGTCCGATGTAGCGCTGGAAGTACCATTGGCCGCGCTCTTCCTCGGTAGGTTTCGGCAAGGCGACGATGCGCATGGCGCGCGGGTTGAGGTGCTCGATGAATCGCCGGATCGTGCCGCCCTTGCCGGCGGCGTCACGTCCCTCGAAAATGATCGCGATACGCTGTCCGGTCTGCTGGCACCAGCGCTGCATCTTGACCAATTCGACCTGGAGACATTCAAGATCGTGCTCGTACTTGACGGCCCGCTTGATCTTGCCCACCTTCATGTCATGCGACCGCAATAGCTGGATGAATTCCCGGGACGAATGTAGGTCTGAGATCTCTTCTTCCGTCAGAACCTCGTCGGGAATGGAGAACGTCGGCGTCTCGCGAAGAATGCGCTGGACTGCTACCACGGCTTCTTGTGATGGCAAGTCGATTTCACTCGGCTCTGAAACGACTTCGGCCTCCGCTCCGCCGCCCATCATTTCGTCGTGCCCCGCCTGGTCAACGGTCGCTTGCTCTCCACGCGGCTCGCTGCCGTTCGTATCGTTGCTCATGGCTTACTCCCTCCTCGCATTGTGGCCATCCCCACGAATAAACTCCACCAGTCTAGCGCACTCATTTCCCCGTTCCAGCCGTTTGCCTGCCGTGTTCCAACGTCTGGAAATTCTCCTGCGCTATATTTGCAGTACTACTTATGACTCATCGACTCATTGCTCTATTCTTGTTCTGCGCGGCTCTCATTCCGGGGGAAGTGCATCGTGTGGTCAATGAGCGCAATCACCACACTTTCGATCGGAATCACCCGGTCGAGGCGCGTATTCGTCCCGGAGACACCGTCATCACGAAGACAGTCGATTCGGCCGGCTGGGACTACAAAGGTATCCGTCGAACCAAGACCCACGGCAATCCGCTGACGGGGCCCTTCTACGTGGAAGGCGCTGAGCCCGGCGATGCCCTCGTTGTGCATCTGAAAAAGATTCGGCTCAATCGAACCTGGGCCTACACGGCTGGCCGGATCGGTGCCTCCGCGCTCACGGAAGACTACGTCAAGAACGAACAGTACCCGCCACTCTATGAGAAAGCACAAATACTCGGTGGCCCTGAAAACTATCTCGAAGGCCGCACCGACCTCGTCCCTTGGGTGATCGACCTTGAGCGCAACACCGTCCGGATGCGAGAGCCGGTCAGCAAGAAAATCAAGATCGAGTTTCCCGCGCGACCTCTGCTCGGCTGCATCGGCGTGCCGCCCGCCGGCGACCACGCGCCGCGCTCCGGTCCCACTGGCAACTGGGGCGGCAACATGGACTACAAGGAGATCCGCGAAGGCGCGACGGTCTATATCCCTGTCTATCACGAAGGCGGGTTCCTGATGTTCGGCGACGGCCACGCGGTGCAAGGCGATGGCGAGGCTGTTGGTTCGGGCGTTGAAACTTCTCTCGACGTCGAGATCGTTGTGGATCTCAAGAAGAAGGCCGACCTCACGACCTTGCGTGTCGAGAACGATGAGTACTTGATCAGCATCGGCAACAAGTCGGGCGATCCATTGAATCAAGCGCTCAAGATTGCGACGACCGACATGGTGCGCTGGCTTGAGGAAGAGTATGAGCTCGAGCCTTGGGCCGCACATCAGTTGATCGGCTTCCAGGGTGAATACGACGTTGCCGCCATCGCGGGAACCATCGGCTGCAAGATTCCCCGGGCCGCGCTAGCGCGTAAGCCCTAGAGGCACCCCAGAGCACTCCAGCGCCCATTTCCGTTAGGCTGATACATTCGCAGCCGGCACTTTGAAGCCGGCTGGTTTGGAGATTCTCCGTGAAGAAACTGCTCTGGCTGCTACCCATTATTCCTCTCATCTGCGTCTCATTCGCTCCCTCCAGTGACGCTCAGACCAAGGTCAAGCGCATCAACCGCGCGATCGAGTTACTGGAGCAGGACCAAACCATCTACTACTTCACCGAGGGCCGCGGCGGTAGCCAAGGCGGCTACAAAGAAGGCCTCGCGCTCGCCGGCACCTGGGCCGAGATGATCATCTACGAGATGGAGTTCGGTGCCTATGACGTCACCGAGCTCCGCGAGTTCATGGCCGGACTGGTTGCCGCCGGACCGACGCCGACCGGTCACCGCACTCCGGCCGTTCAGGTTGTGCTGCCGTTTGGCGGTTACGACGAAGCCACCGTTCGCGCGAACCACTGGATCGTGCAGCAGGTGCTCGCCGCCGGTGTCCACGGTGTCACGATGAACCATGCCCGTACGCCGGGTGCCGTCCGCACCTTTGTGGAAACAGCACGGTTCGCCCACCGCAAAGGCCCCGAGCCGGTTGGCGAAGGCATGCGCGGCAACGGAGGGCAGCTCAATGCGTCACGCATATGGGGTCTTACGCCGGGCGAGTATATCCGCAAGGCCGATCCCTGGCCGCTCAACCCCGAAGGCGAACTCCTGCTGGGTCTCAAGATCGAAGACAGGTATGCGCTCGATGTCTCCGAACTGACCGCCAAGACGCCCGGCATCGGTTATGCCGAGTGGGGCCCCGGCGACATGGGCTTGTCGTTTGGAATCCCCGAGCTGCATGACCCGCCCTATCCCAAGGCATTGCAAGATGCCCGCGCGCGAGTGCGCGACGCCTGCAAAGCCGCCGGCATCGCTTTCCTCGACGTTGTGAAGGAACACAACGTTGAAGACCGCATCCGCGAAGGCGTCCGTATCGGCGCGGCGAGCAGCAAAGCCATCGCCGACAAGGGCCGCGCCTTTAGCCGCAGCCGTTAGTAGTTAGCTGCACAGCTTCAGCGGGGCGGCGCGCTGTTCCGTTCTCACCCATCAACTCTGATCCCTCAGACCAAATATACAGAACCCAGCGTAGGCGTTCCTGTCTTGCTTGAGCATGTCACCCGAAAGCATCGGGACATTCTGCCATGCTAAAATTTCAGTCCGCGTCGCTCAGCGTACTGAGCGGTCGCATGCCCTTGCACTGGATGGCTTCACACTTTAAACAACTTGTCCGGTACAGCGCTGGAGCAGCCATGCTGCTGCTGGCGCTTTGGACCTCGCTCGCGGTCAATTCAGTCACGCCGGCGCGGCGTCCGCGCCCGAACGGCCCGCGTTCTCGAGTGACCCGAAGCATTCCCCACACGGACCAGGTGCGCGAAGCGATCAAGCCGCTTTGGGTCATGGCCCGCGAGGACGATCTCTTCGGGTCCGCATCCGATGCGGTGGGCGCGGGCTTCCTTTCGTATCTCCGGCGGCCCACCTGCTCGGATATCGTTGTTGGCGACTTTGTCACAATCTATCCTCGACTCACCGTTTTCTCCCTGTCCCCCCCTCGGGGCCCGCCCCTCGTTGTTCATTCCTTGAGCTAGCTTTTACTCGGTGGGTATTCATCGAGTAACCGCTCCGGCACCGCTTGACCTCGGAGCCGTTTGCACCTATGGCACAGTCCGTCGGCTGTTGCGTCGATGCCTGTGCCCTGCTGCACACTTCAACACTGTTTTGTAGAGGGCTGAACTATGTTGGAACACATCTCTTTGCTCGCTAGCCGCCCCCCGAATGCCGGGTGTGAGGCCATCGAGCATCAGCGACGACATCTCGGTTGTGCAGGGATTCTCCAGTCATGAGTACACAAGGCGTAATACCGGCAGGCACACCTGCGGGGTTCCGGGCTCATTGGAAGTCAGACCTGCTTTCTGGCTTTCTTGTCTTCCTGATCGCGTTGCCTCTTTGTCTTGGGATCTCCCTTGCCTGTGGGTATCCCGCGATCTCTGGCATCTTCACCGCTATCATCGGCGGTGTCTTAGCTACGCTTTTTAGCAACTCAGAACTCACGATCAAGGGTCCGGCGGCCGGGCTCATCGTGATCGCAATCGGTTGTGTAACGGATTTCGGCTTCACGGCCGGCAGAGACCCCGCTGCCGATTTCCAGGCATACCGCCTCGCTCTCGGCATCGGTGTCGCGGCTGGAGCCATTCAGATTTTGTTCGGGTTGTTTCGCGCTGGTATTCTCGGGGAGTTTTTCCCGACAGCGGCCGTACACGGTTTGCTGGCCAGTATCGGCGTCATCATTATGGCCAAGCAGATTCCCATTACGCTGGGCCTCGGATCGGAAGGGACGCCGTTGGAGCTGATTGCGAAAATTCCCTCCTTCATCGCAAACATGAACCCCGTGATCGGGCTGATCGGAATCATCAGTTTGATCGTGATGTTCGGGTTTCCTTTGATCAAGCACCCCAGTGTCAAGGCCGTTCCGGCCCCTATGGTGGTACTGCTCATAACGGTTCCGCTGGGGCTGTATCTTGAGATCGGCCGTGAGCACACGTATGCGTTTCAGGGAACGGAATTTAGTCTGGGCCCTGCTTTCCTGGTCAACGTTCCTCAGAACATGTTTAGTGCGTTGACGTTTCCTGATTTCTCCGGTGTGGCGACAAGTACCGGGTTGAAATATATCGTGCTGTTTTCATTGATCGGGAGCCTGGAGTCACTCTTGAGCGCGAAGGCCGTCGATACGATTGACCCTTGGAAGAGGAGAACGAATCACGATCGTGACCTTCTGGCAGTGGGTGTGGGAAATACCGTCGCTGCCTTCGTGGGCGGGCTACCCATGATTTCCGAGATCGTACGCAGCCGAGCGAACATTGATAACGGTGCGAAAACCCGTTTCGCCAATATGTATCACGGGCTATTCCTGCTTGTCTTTGTCGCACTCGTGCCCAACCTGATTAATCAGATCCCGCTGGCGGCGCTCGGGGCGATGCTCGTCTTCACGGGATTCCGGTTGGCTTCTCCTCACGAGTTCGTTCATATGTATCGGGTGGGCCGGGAGCAGCTCATCATCTTCGTCTCGACCATTGTCGGCGTGCTCGCAACGGACTTGCTCATAGGGATCGCCATCGGAATTGCTGTCAAGGCAGTGATTCATCTCGTCAACGGTGCTCCTGTCCGCTCACTGTTTCGACTGGGGGTGGACGTTCAGCGCGATGATGAAGGTAGAGCATTGGTCCGCGTGAAAGACGCCACGGTATTCAGCACCTGGATCGGTTTGAAAAAGCGCCTTGACGCCCTCAAGGGGCAGTCGGATGTCGTGCTGGATCTATCGGAGACCGTTCTCGTTGACCACACCGTGATGGAAAAGCTTCAAGAGATGGAGAAGGAGTTCAAAGAGCAAGACGCTAACCTCGTGATCAAGGGATTGGAGCAGCACCGAAAGGTGTCTGACTATCCAACGGCGGCACATATTCGGCGGCCTCGATGACACCAGAATCGACCATACGCCCAGAAGGCAACCTGTCCGCCGAGGAGCGGGAGAGCTTGCGTCAACAAGTGAAAAAAGCTTGTGAGCCGGTCTCTCCGATCTGGCCGCTGAAGACCTTTGCGTACCGTAGCCCCGTTCGGGGCTTCGAGCATTTGCCGTTCGACCAGGCGGCGCGGAGGGGGAACAGACTGTTCGGAGGGACTGGTTATCTTTCCAACGAGGAATACCGCCAGTTCTATCGGGACGGCCGCATTACCGAGGAGAGCGTCTGTGAAGCACTGAATCGCGTCGGTCCGCGCGCGGATTCGGCTCTAGTCCATGTGGGTTCTCGAAGCGTTGAGCCCTCCGAGGTGTTTCGAGCCCACTTGCTCCATGGAATCGATGTGCTGGAGCCATCGCTGTTGACCTGGATATTGCATGCGAGAGAAGCAATCGAGACGTTCCGTAGCAATCTTCCGGATGAATCAAAACAACGCATCCTCGAGAAACTTCGCTTCGATGCGTCGGAGGCCTTGCAGGATCGAGAGAAGCAGTACGTTAGTCAGCTTTGGAGTACGACGCTAGCCACTCTCAACCTCGCAGACCCGGACAGCCACGGATCACGGCAGGCGGACGAAGGGAACTCACCCCAGGCAAGGGAGCCTACTCTGCCGACGGAGCGTACGATCAGTGATTGGCTGGATACACTGACGGGCTCCACACTGGTCGAACAGATCAATGATCAGTTGATGAAATGGACTGCCGCCTTTCTCGACGAGGGAGTGGCCGGCTGGGAGATGCCGTCACGGGCAGGCGGGTTCTACCAAGGGTGGCGAGAACTCGCCTCGCGCGACTTGTCCTGTCGTTTTCTTGGCATAACGAACTTCTCGCGGAAGATCCGCGAACTCCCGGATTCGGCTGAAGAAACGATCGCCGTCAGCTTGGACCGGCTAAAGATTTCGTCCGAGCGACGGCAGGAATATCAGTCTCGGTTGTTCGCCCAACTGCCGGGCTGGACGGGCTTCATTCGGTGGCTTACAGAGAACCCCGAGTATCCCAGTCAACGGACTTGTCCGATCGATATCGTCGAACTCCTGGCCGTTCGACTTTTCTATGAGGTCGAGCTGACAGACGCGCTGTGCCAACGGGAGTGGGGTATCAGCGGAGATCTTCCCACGATCACCGCACACTGGCAGGCCAACAGTGATGACTACTACGAACGGAGCGGGGAAAACTCTCATCACAGTGATGCCTGGACCGAGGGCGTGTGTCAAGAGGCGTGGCGTTTGTTTCACCTGGCGCAGTGTCTCGAGCTCACGCCCGACGAGTTGGAAAAGCTGTCTCCGGGTGACACTCAAACCCTACTGAAGTGGTTGGATGCGTTTCCCGCGGACGACCACAGTGCCGTGTGGCTCGAGGCTTATGAGGATGTGTATCGAAGGGACCTGATTGGGAGGCTATCCTCTCATCAAAGCGGGCAGAACACGACGGGGGGCCGCCCTCGCGCGCAATTACTCTTTTGTATCGATGCGCGTTCGGAGCCGTTTCGCCGACACCTCGAGGCACACGGACCCTACGAGACGTTCGGCTACGCCGGTTTTTTTGGGCTTCCCATCAGCCATCAAGCCTTCGACGACACAGGGCGTTTGGCGCTGTGCCCCGTACTACTCAAGCCTTCGTTCGCGGTGGATGAGACTCCTCGGGCCGGTGCTCAGGTTCCACTGCAGCGCTATGCTTCCGGCAGCCGCTGGCGGCGACTCGCTGACGAACTGTTTCACGATCTGAAAGCGAATCCGATCAGCGCCTTTCTGCTTGTCGACACCTTGGGGTTCTTCTTCTCCATCGGTCTCGCGGGTAAAACACTCGTCATGAAGCCCTACGCGGCAGTTCACGATCGGCTTAAGAGATGGTTCTTCAGCGCCGTGCCGACACGAATACCGGTGGAACGTGTCGGTCCGGAGGGAGAAGGCGATGGGCCACCGCCGATGCCTGTGGGCTTCACACTCGAAGAGCAGGCGGCGTTCGTGGGGAACGGGCTGAGGCTCATTGGCCTCACGAAGAAATTCGGCCGCTTCGTTGTAGTTGCCGGCCACGGCAGCACGGCGGACAACAATCCCTATTCAGCCGCGTACGATTGCGGAGCGTGTGGCGGAAGTCACGGCGATCCGAATGCGCGGGTATTCGCAGCCATGGCGAATGATCCCAAAGTACGCGGACTTCTCAACGATGGCGGGCTTGCCATCCCCGAGGATACGTGGTTCCTGGCAGGCAAGCACAACACGACGACCGATCGACTCAGCTTCTATGACTTGACCGAAATGCCGGCGAGTTTCGCTGAAGACCTACGTTTGTTGCAGGACGCCCTCGAGAAGGCGGGTGCCGACGGAGCTCGCGAGCGGTGCGGCCGACTCCCGGGAGTATCGAGCACCATGTCAGCCGCTCAGGCCTACCAACATGTGATGACTCGCAGCGACGACTGGGCCAATCCTCGACCGGAGTGGGGCTTGTCAAGCAATGTGGGCTTCATTATCGGACGGCGAAGCCTGACGCAAGGCCTCTCGCTCGACGGGCGAGTCTTCCTGCATTCCTACGATCCCGAATCCGACTCAGATGGAGCTCTTCTCGAAAAGATCATGACCGCTCCGTTGATCGTTGGGGAATGGATCAATATGGAGTACTATCACTCCGCCGTCTCCCCCTGGGTATACGGCAGCGGCACCAAAGTGATCCACAATGTCGTGGCCGGTGTCGGCGTCATGCTCGGAAGCCAAGGCGATCTACAAGGTGGACTTCCGTTGCAAGGCGTCAACGATGGCGCTCTGCACTATCACGAGCCGATGAGGCTTCTTGCCATCATCGAGGCGCCGATGGATCGCATATCGATGCTTATCGGGCGCCATGAGATTCTTCAGAAACTGTTTCACAACGGCTGGGTCAATCTGGTAGCACTCGATCCCGACACCCACGCCGTTCATCGATACAACACTGATTCCACTTGGGAGCCACTATTGCTGAAAGAGGCCGCGTAGACCGTCCAGCCTGCCTATTTTTTTATGAACAGCCGTTTCAATCGACATCTGGTTTACAAAACGTTGGCGCTCTTCGTCATCTGGCTTCTCTTGACGGAAAGCAATAACCCGGCGCATATGGCTCTCGGTCTCGCGGCGTCATTCGGCGTGGCACTCGTCAATACCGACGCAGGCCGCTCCCCCGACGTTGCAATCCGCTGGCTGCAACTCTTGCCGTTTTTCCCTTGGCTATTTGGACGGATCCTCGTCAGCGGACTTCACTTATCGTTTCTTATTCTCCACCCGAAATTGCCGATTGCGCCGGCCCTTATTCGTTATCGAACAAAGCTAAGCCACGAACCGGGCATCGTGCTCTTGGGGAACTCGGTCACCTTGACGCCTGGCACGGTCACTGTAGAAGCGCAAACCAACGAGCTGATTGTGCACGCCATGGACGACGAATCGCTACAAGACCTTCACAGCCAGAACTTGGAGCACAAGGTGGCGAAAGTTTTCCGGACAAGGAGAATTGCAGAATGAATATCTTCCTCCTGTTTGTGCTGGACATCCTGGCGGTGATGATCATCATCTATTTGTATCGCGTCGTTCGCGGCCCTACGGTGTACGACCGCGTGTTGGGCCTCAACGGAATCTCCACCAAAGCGATCATCATCTTGGTTGTCATTGGCACGGTCTACGATCGCGTGGAGATGTTTGTTGACATTTCCACCGGGTACGCGCTCCTCAACCTAGTGGGAGCGTTGGCGATTACCAAATACCTGGAAGAGCGAGGGGCTCCCTCATGACCGCTGTCAGCATTGCCTTGATCATCGTTGGACTGTGTTTTCTCCTCGTTGCCGCGCTGGGAATGGTTCGCCTCCCCGACGTGTACACGCGCTCACATGCCGTCGCGCTGACGGATTCGTTGGGGGCCTTCTTTCTGCTGAGCGGCCTGGCGCTCTACCAGGGCTTGAGTACAAATCTAGTTCGCATCCTCGTGGTCTTGGCGATTCTGTATCTGCTTAACCCCGTCATTAGTCATGCGACGGTTCGCGCCGCGCTTCGTGCGGGAGTGAAGCCCTGGGGTGAGGATCGACGATGACGTATTCGTTTGAATTACCTTTACTGATCTTGCTGATCCTGACAGCCGGCGGGGCGATGGTTGTCAAAGATCTCCTGAGCTCCGTGCTTATCTTGGGGTCTTATAGCTTTTTTCTCGCGCTCGTCTGGGCATGGCTCGGAGCCGTCGACGTGGCTTTTGTCGAGGCCGTCGTGGGAGCCGGCTTGGCAACCGTGTTCTTCGTTCTTACGTTGTCCGGGATCGATCCGAAGGACACTTTGATTCGCCGCACACCGCCACCGATTGCCGCAGTGGTGGGCTTGCCTTTGCTTGGTCTGCTGCTGCTCTACGCGGCCAACGATCTCGCCGCTTTCGGCGATCCGGCATCACCCGCCAGTGCGCACTTGTCGCCTTTTTATCTTGAGAACAGTCTCGCTGACACCCGAACCCCGAACGTCGTCACCGCAATTCTTATGGACTACCGAGCTCTCGACACTCTCATGGAGACTGTTGTAATTTATACGGCCGGTATCGCCTGTTGGTTATTGCTGAGGAGAGACGCCAGATGATCGAATCACAACACGACAGTGTCATCGTGCGCCGATTGAGCCGCGGGCTCATCCCACTCGTGCAGATTTTTGCGCTTTACATTCTTTTCTTCGGCCAATATGGTCCCGGTGGCGGTTTTGTGGGGGGCGTCATGCTGGGAACGAGTCTCATCCTGGGCATCCTCGTATTCGGCCCCACAGACCCGTTAGTGGTAGTGACAAAGCGAATTGCAGAGGCCGACGGCGTGGGATTGATGATCTTTGTGGCCGTCGGGGGACTATGTTTGATTGGCGGTGGACAGTTCTTGAACTATGCCGAGTTGGAGATACCGGGCCTAGCTCCGCCGAGCCGGCGCTATCTGGGGATCGTACTGACGCAGATCGGCGTGGCTGTGGATATCGCAGTAACGGCCGTCTCTATCGTCTTCAGTCTGTCGGTCATGAGTGGCAAGGGAGATTCCCGTGGTTGAACTCATACAAGGCTGGCTGCAAAGGCCGAATTTCATCGCTTTCGTCATCTTGTTCTTGTGGGGACTGTATATCACCGTCACTCATCACAATCTACTGAAGAAGCTTATTGGACTCTACTTGGTCCAGACAAGTGTCATCTTCTTTCTCGTGACGACGAGCGCCAAGGACGGGGCCACCGTTCCCATTCTTGTCCCCGGCGAGACTGTAGTTCAGCCGGAAGCCTACGTAAATCCCCTCCCCCACGTTCTAACGCTTACCGCGATTGTCGTGCAGGTAGCGACGCTCGGTGTCTCCCTCGCGCTAGTCGCCGGGATCTATAAGAAGTACGGCAGCCTCGATGAAGATGAGGTCCTGAATAGATTGGAATGAGCGATCATCTTCCCATACTCGTATTTCTCATTCCGTTTCTAGCGGCGATTTGCATGCCGCTTATCGGCTTGAATGATCCGCGCCGTTGTCGGCCCGTGGCCCTGACCGCCTTGGGGGGGATGTTCCTCCTCTCGATTGCCACCCTGTGGAGAATCTTGAGCCAGGGCGAGATCCGATACGCTTTCAGCGGATGGACGCCTCCTGCCGGCATTGAATGGGTCGCCGACGAGGTCGCGGGCATCATGGTCTTGCTCCTCAGCGCGCTTGCGTTCCTTTCACTGCTTCACACACACCACGATTCGGTGACCGAGTTGGGGGGGCGCACGGTTCCCTACCACGCGATCCTGATGACGCTGGTGTCGGGCTTGACCGGTATCGTCTATGCCGGGGATCTCTTTAATCTGTTTGTGTTTCTCGAAATTGCGGCGCTGTCCGGCTATGCGCTCGTGGGGATCCCCGGCGGGCGATCTCTGGTATCGGCTTTTCGATATCTGATCATGGGATCTCTGGGCGCTTCGTTCTACCTGCTTGGCGTGAGCTACTTCTACGCGGCAACAGGCACACTGAACATGGCGGATCTGGCGCAACGCCTCCCCGATCTACTTGCCTCAAAAGCGGTGATCGGCGGACTGAGTTTCATGTTCATCGGCCTTGGCATCAAGATGGCCATCATGCCGCTGCATGGATGGTTGCCCGACGCTTATACGGAAGCTCCTGACGCAGTTTCGCCTCTGTTGGCGGCCCTCGTGACAAAGGTCGCGCTGCTTGCATGGATTCGCATTCTCTACTGGGTATTGGCTGCGGGAAGCTACGGCATGATCATCGAGATCTTCGGGCTGTTGTGGGTCGTAGGCGCGCTCGCGGCGGTGGGCGGAGCCGTGCTCGCGCTGACACAACAGGACTTGAAGCGAAGGTTCGCCTACGGAGGCTTGGCTCACATCGGACTTATTCTTGTCGGTGTCGGTCAAGGCACGCAGGCCGGCGTGACCGGTGCGTTGTTCTATCTAATCAATGACGCCGTGATGCAATGCCTGCTGTTCATCATGGCTGGCGCTATCGGTTGGCGCTACGGAGTCCGTACTCTGGATGATCTCGCACGCACGCGGCTACCGACGCCGTGGATCATCACCGGATTCGTTGTCGCGGCGCTCTCGATGATCGGCCTTCCCCCAACAGGTGGTTTCTTTGGCAAGTGGTACATCGTGCTCAGTGCGATCGAGAACGAGAATTACGTAGCGGTAGCAGCCGTGGTTCTTACTACCGTGCTGACGATGGCGTATTTCATACAAGTCTTGGAGCCGATGCTTCGGGACGGCGAGACGGGCCCTCGCTCTCCGGAGATCGAAACTCCTCTGCAGCTACGGTTGAGCGCCGGGGTGCTGTCGGCAGCCATCATTGGCCTGGGATTGTGGAGTGATCGGATTGTACAAGTGTTGCTGCACGCAACGAGCCGGCTGGGGTTGTGAGCACGGAATAACGGTAACCGAATAACAGTATGTCGATTTTCATTCTTATTCCTCTGCTGCCTTTGATGGCGTTTCTCATCCTCGCCCTCAGCGGGAACCGCTTCGCCGCGGCGAGTCACCGTATCGGGATTCCCGCTGTCGGCCTGTCGTTTGGGTTCTCCGTCGCGGCGCTGGTCAGTGTATCGACCGAAGGATCGATCTCGATCTCGCTTTACCGGCTGATCGAAGTAGGGAATCTTGTTGTTGATCTCAACCTCTATGTTGACCAGCTCACCGTGTTGTTGCTGCTCCTGGTCACCGGGATGAGCTTTGTCATTCATGTCTATTCAGCGCGGTACATGATCGGCGATCCGCATTACAGGCGATTCTTTGCCCTTACGACGCTCTTCACGTTCGCCATGGTGACGCTGGTGATGAGCGACAACCTGCTGATGACCTTCATGGTCTGGGAGATCATGGGGATCTGCTCCTATCTGCTGATATCTCACGGGGCCAGAAAAGCGGCAGGCAGGGCCGCAACGAAGGCCTTTCTTACGAACGCTGTCGCGGACGTGGGCTTCGGGTTCGGCGTAGTCCTGACGTTTGCCACCTACGGAACCCTCGATATTCAGCAGATTCTGGCAGTGGCCCCGAGTATCAGCGGTCAGAGCATTAACCTTCTAGGCTGGCTCGGCTCGGAGCTGATGATCGAAACCAACACCCTCCTCACGCTGCTACTGTTCGCCGGCGCGGTGGGCAAATCCGCGCAGGTGCCGCTTCATGTCTGGCTACCGTTTGCCATGGAAGCTCCTACGCCTGTCTCGGCCCTGATCCACGCGGCCACGATGGTGAACGCCGGACCTTTCCTATTGGTTCGACTCAGCCCTCTGTTCATACTCGCTCCCACTACGATGACCATTATTGCCGTGGTCGGCGGAACAACAGCGCTCTACGGCGCCCTGGTGTCGCTCACCCAGACGGATATCAAGAAGCTTCTCGCCTACTCAACCATTAGCCAAATCGGCTTCATGATCTTCACCTGCGGCGTGGGGGCATTCGTTGCAGCCATCTTTCATCTGTTGGCGCATGGCTTCCTGAAAGGCTTTCTGTTTCTATCCACGGGCAACGCGCTACGAGCCGTGGCGGCCCATGGGCACGATGAAAGCCACGGTGGGGCCGACTCGCCCACCTTGCGCCTCTCGTCACCCCTGTCTATCGGGGCCCTGTTGCTAGCGTGCATCCCGCCGCTGGTTCTTTTTGCGGGCCCGTACGAACGGCTGTGGACCGCGCACGACCTCCCTGCTGCACGGGCAGCCTTTTGGTTGATTGGCCTAGCAACGGTTTTCTTCACGGCAATTTACGTCTTCCGAGGAGTTGTCTCCCTGTTTCAGCAGCGGTTTCTTGTTCGCGACGCCGAGACGGGCGCGTTAGTCACCATCCAGCCGCGTATGCTGTCAATGGCGCATGTGCCCGGACTGCTGCTGGGGGGCGTTGGTGGCGGCGCTATCCTCATGCTGCTGTGGTCTTGGCTTGCCGAGTTCTTAACTCCGGCCCTCGGGGTCTCGCGGCTCACTGAAGCTGACACCGTGCAGACAGGCGTTCTCTCGCCGTGGCTTCTCGCTCCACTTTTCGTATCCGTAGCCGGGTGGTTTGTTGGCTATCTTCTCCACAGCGGCTCAGGGCTTGCTTCGCTTGCGCGGTCAGACTGGATGAAAACGCTGTACGTTGTTCTTCTCAATAAGCTCTATTTCGACGAAATTTATGATGTCTACGTCGTCCAACCCGTGCTCCGTCTCGTCAACTGGCTCTGGCGCGTTGTCGATCTGAAAGGGATCAATTCCGCCGTTCAAGGAGTCAGCTCTCTAGCGCTTTGGGGTGCGCGGGGAATCGCAAGCACCCTTGAAGCGCGGGCTATCGAAGGCGGGAGCAGTGGCTTGGGGAAAGGGGTGCTCGTTCTTTCCCGTTGGCTCTGGGGGACAATTGAGGCCCGCGGCGTGGAACGCCTCGTACAAGGAAGCGCGACTTCCTCCGTGCGGCTCTCAGGCTGGCTGTGGAGGGTCGTGGATCGCCGTGTCACGGATCAAGCGATCGACAGTCTCGGACGCCTCGCTGACGACACCGGTCTCGCTCTCCAGAAGATCGAACCACGGACGCTACAGCATCATCTTTTGTTAGTCGTCTGCTGGCTGATATTGGCCATCGGACTCTCGTATTGGTTCCTGCTATGAGGAGGCCTATGAAGTCGATCGGCCGCAATGGCCTCAAGCAACGCCGGTACTCTGGATACTCAACTTCACCAAGTTTTCGCCCGCAAAGGTGCCTCTTATGAGCTCAGTCTTTACCGATCACCTTATTAGCTGGATGATTGCCGTTCCGTTCCTAACCATCGTGGTGCTCCTGTTTGTGCGCGGCGATCAGTGGGTTCGACGCGTTGCGCTCGCAGGCACTCTGACCAATCTGGTGCTGACAGGCGTGCTCTGGTCGGGGTTCGACGTGTCAAAGGGAGGCATGCAGTTCGTCGAGCGGTCCGAATGGATGACGACGTTCAATATCGAATATGCGGTTGGTGTGGACGGTATCAGCATTCTGTTGCTATTGCTTACCACGCTGCTTTCACCCCTCTGTGTCTTAGCGTCATGGAAGACGATTGATACAAGGGTCAAGGCCTTCATGGGACTGGTCCTTCTCGTTTCAGGCGCCATGATTGTCGTCTTCACCGCCTTGGATATGTTTCTTTTCTTCATGTTGTGGGAAGTCACGATGATTCCCATGTACTTCATGATCATCCTGTGGGGTGGGCCGGACCGCATTGCCGCCGGAATCAAATTTATTTTGTATAGCTTGACGGGTAGTCTTCTTCTCTTGGTAGGAATTCTGGGGCTGTACTTAGAGGGCGGACATTCCTTTGACATGTTGCATCTGGCGCAGCAGAGCTATCCTGCCGATACTCAGGCGTGGATCTTTCTCGCTTTTCTGTTGGCCTTTGCCATCAAGCTGCCAATGGTTCCGTTTCATTCATGGCTCCCCGACGCCCATTCCGAGGCACCGACGGCGGGCAGCGTGATACTCGCGGGTGTGCTGTTGAAGATGGGCGGCTACGGATTTCTGCGCTTCTGCTTGCCCATGCTGCCGGATGCTTGCGCCCGCTTCGCTCCCGTCGTTCTGTGGTTTTCGGTCGGCGCTATTATTTACGGCGGATGCCTTGCGCTCGCCCAGTCCGACATCAAAAAACTGGTTGCTTACTCTTCCATCTCGCATATGGGCTTCGTGACGCTGGGCATCTTCGCATTCAACAGCCAGGGCATCCAGGGGGCTGTCTTGCAAATGTTCAATCACGGCATTACCACCGGCGCCCTATTCTTGGCCGTTGGACAGTTATATGACCGAACGCATAGCCGTTTGATCTCCGACTATGGCGGTCTTCTCAAGCCGATGCCCCGGTTCGTGGTGTTCCTATCGATTTTCTCGGTCGCGTCCTTCGGTCTACCGGGAGCATCAAACTTTATCGGTGAGTTCTTGGTGCTGATAGGTACCTCGTATACGAGTTTCGTCCGAGTCCTGCTGGCTATGAGCGGGATCGTCCTGGCGGCGGCCTACATGCTGTGGATGCTGCAACGCGTCGCTCTCGGAGAGACACCTCAGAAGATCGCGCTCCTTCCTGACCTCAGCGCTCGGGAAACAGCGACTCTTGTGCCATTGGTCATCATGATTTTCCTCGTCGGTTTATATCCAGGCCCACTGATGGAGATGCTGGACGCCAGCGTTCTCAATCTACTAGAGCAGACGAGAGGCGTTATCCCGGCCGAGGTAGCCGTGCTCGACTGACCCGTCTAGAGTGCTGTGAGCCGGGCGAGAATGTGAGGTCAAACGCAGTCTCAAGAGCTACGTGCTCTGAGAGTATATAGAGAGACGAGTCGTAAAGTACGAATGAAGTTTCACCTTGGCATCTCTAAACTACCCTTGTCCTTCTCATAGCCTCCGCCGGTTGGGCAGCCCCAAGATTCCGGACGTTGAGTCGACTTCAATACTCGCGCCTGGTACATGTGCTTCGGTGATCACTACACTCACAACAGCATCTCGACGCGGTCGCTCACCAGCTCAACAGACGACCACGTCAGACGCTCGAGTGTGAAACACCTGCAGAACGTTATAGCGCTTGTGTTGCATCGAAGGGTTGAGCCCGCAGTTATTCGCGACAACAACCCGCAACGAGGTAGAATCGGACGGGCATGACCGGCGACGACGACCTCCACGCGGGCCGCGGTTCGCGCGGGTTATTCAAGAATTATTCAGAACCTGCAAGAAGCGACGGGGCATACCCGGCAGCTCAAGCCAGGACAACCCCTCGCCGTTGCTCTGGATCTGGCGGATCGGGTCCAGCAGCCGAGGGTGCCTCGTGGGGCGCAGAAAGTGGCCAGCGCTGATGAACACGCTCAGTGAAGCTCTGTGGATGGCCGGCGTACTCGCCGCTGCTGCTCTTGCTCCGACGAATGTCTCGTTGCGCTTCCTGCAATTCTGTCTCGCGGCCTGCCGCAAGCTAGCCCGCAACGGCCTATGGGTCGTAGTGGGGATGTTCGTCTTCGGGTTGCTTGCCTCGGCGCTTCTGTGCTCGCGCGGCTATTTGCCGCAGCCGGTGATTCACGACGATTTCAGTAATCTGCTCGCTTCCGATACGTTCGCGAGAGGTCGGCTGACGAATTCCCCGCATGCGCTGTGGCAGCACTTCGAAGGGATGCACATCATCCAGCAGCCCACCTACATGTCGAAGTATCCGCCCGGCAACGGTCTTATGCTGGCTCTGGGACAGGCGCTGTTCGGTGAGCCGATCGTCGGAGTGTGGCTGTCGATGGGACTCGCCGCTGCGGCGATCGCCTGGATGTTGCGAGGCTGGCTGCCGCCTTATTGGGCGCTGCTGGGTGCCGTAATAGCGGTATGCCGTTTCGCTCCGAGTTGGGGCGTCATGTACACCGGCGGGGCGTTGGCGGCATGCGGCGGGGCACTGATGATGGGTGCGGTTCACCGCTTGGCGAGATCCGCGCGCCCCCGGTACGCGATGTTGGCCGCCGCCGGCGCGGCCATTCTGGCGAACACTCGCCCTTACGAGGGTCTGGTGGTCGCCGTCGTCTGCGCGGTATTTATCCTGGCGTCGCGGCCGAACCTGATGCCCGCGTTCGCGAGGATCGCCGCTCCCGCTCTGATCGTGCTGTTACCGGCGGCGGTGTGGATGGGCTACTACAACCAACGGGTCACGGGTGACCCGTTGCTCATGCCCTATCAGCAACACGACGCGGTCTACGCGGCGAACCCGCTATTCCTCTGGCAACCGGATCTGGAGCAGGTTCCGGAGTATCGCCACAAGACGATGCAAAACTACTATGAGGCGTGGGAGCGCCCGCGGTATCTGCGCAAGCGAGAGTTCTTCGGCTTCAACAGTTCTTTGGTGACGAAGATCTATGTGTTCTCTCGCTTCTACTTCGGACCGGCGCTGCTAATCCCCGTGCTGCTCATGCTGTGGGGGCAGGTAGCGGGGATGGCTCTTCCCGGGGTCGCGGTGGCCGCAGTCCTGTTGGCCCTCACCCAGACGCTCTACCTTCACCCGCACTATGCCGCTCCCATAGCGGGTGCAATGATTCTGATTGCGGTTCAAGGGATGCGGCGTCTCCGTTTGTGGAGGCCGTGGGGGCACCCTGTCGGCACCGTGCTCACCGCGGGGATCGTCGCCGTTTCCTTGTTGTACTTGCTGGCGCCGCTGAGCCTGATGATCGCCGGCCCCGGACGGGCCGCGAGGCCCCGCACGAAGATCGTCGAGCAACTGCGGCGGGAGGGCGGCAAGCATCTGGTTCTCGTTCGGTACCCGCCAGGCCACAGCAGTCACGAGGAGTGGGTCTACAATCGCGAGGACATCGATCAAGCCGCAATCGTCTGGGCGAGAGAGCTCGACCCCGCATCGAACCGACGCCTAGCAAGTTACTTCAGCGACCGTCGCTTCTGGCGGCTCGTGTTGCCGGAGGCGAAGGTGGTCACGATGGATCGATCTAGACTGCTGTCGGCGCCCGTGGACTAAGCCTCCGGAAACGCTTTGCCGCTAGGTCCAACTAAGCCCCGGTGCGTTGATTGCCTGGGATTAAGTTACGGGTTGTCCGGTGGAAAGTGGAGGCAAAGCCACGGCACTTAGCGCCGTCCCTAGGTTTCAGCGTTGGATTGATTGGGCCGCCGGGCTTACACCCGCCGCTCCGTTGCGTGGGGAGAGTTAGGCGGTCTCTCCTGAGTCAACGTTGTGCCGCCAGTGAGATTTGGAAGCTACGGACGAGTGGATGCAAGCCGCGCTAGAATGTGGGGCCGCAAGGGTTACTCGACCAAAGCGGCTGACGCGCTGGAGTCACAGAGAAGGTTTCTGTGAACGGTGTTCGCACGCAAGGGTTGACTTCCCTACGCATTGTCGACCGAATACTGGAGATAGGAATGAATAGCACCCCGCGGAATACCGCGCAGCGAGTTACTGCCCTGGCGTGCTTGCTCTTACTTTCGACGTTCTTGGCCGGCGTCGCGTCGGCTCAGCAGCCTGGCCTTGGCCTCATCCTAGACCGTTACAATGGTGGCCCCGTCGCTCCCGGCAATATCGCGAACGTTGCTCCGCCGGTGGGCGGCATCACTGCCCTTCCCGACACAAACTGCTTTATCCCTAGGGATGCCTGGCCTCTGACCGTACCCGAGTGCGGCGTCACGCTTTTGGCCAATGGGGCACCGATTCCCATCTCACTGATTTTCGGACAAGACGGCCTCCAAGTTTATCTTCCACCTGACGGAACCGGAGGGGAAAAGCTCGTGCCGGGTCCTGTGGAATTCGTCATTCAGGTGGGGGATGAGACGTCGGAGCCGTTGGTCAAGAACCTCGCGAAGTTCCATCCGGTGATTACCTGGAATTTCCAAGTAACGCCCCTTGACGGATTAAGCTTTGGCGAATTCCGGCGAACGAATAGCTTTCTGATTACGAGAGAATCTCCGGCCGAACAAGGCGAGGCTCTGACCATCCAGATCGACGGAATTGGCGGGGCTACGCCACCTGTTCCGCCGGGCATGGTTGGCCCGTCGAATCCACTCGCTGTGGCGAACGTGACGCCGAAGGTCATCATTGAGGACGGACAGAAGGTGATCCGCGAGGCCCAGGTCTTGTCGACCACAGTGAGTACAATCCACGTCGGACTCTATGATTTAACCTTTGTCGTTCCTTCGGGTCTGCCTGAGTTTGATAACTACTCCTTTAGAGTCGAGATTGAAGACGGTGATGAGGTCTTCGCCAGCAATCGGGCCGGACTGGCCGTGGGACCGTTCAATCAAGAAGTCACCGGTGTGCTGGATGCCGCCGGCTTCAGAGATTCCATTTCGCCCGGCGCGCTGGCTTCCGTTTTTGGTTTGTTTGCGATCAGGGACATTGCCGCGGATCGTGTTCCGCTACGCCTCGAAGAGGACGGGCTCTCGATCACGTTCGACGGCCTACCCGCCGGCATTCTTTCCGTGAACCGTCTAGCTACTTTCGATCAGGCCAACGTGCATGTGCCCACCAATCTTGATGTCACTGATGGGAAGGTCGATGTTCAAGTTCACTTGACCCAGAAGGGCGGTCAGGTCAGCGAGACCTTCGAGGTGGATGCGGCCGCGGCGTCGCCGGGCATCTACACCTTTGATCCCATGGTCGGACAAGCGATTGTCCAGAACGTAAGCCTTGGAGATGACGATGTTGTCAACGGCTCGTTCGCGCATGTCGAGAACTCCCTCGGGACCGCCTTTGGAGAACAGCCGGCAGCGATCGATGGGATTGTCACGATCTGGTGCAACGGATTGGGGCCCGTCAGCGGTGTCGTTGGGACTGGTGATGTCCCAGGCATTGACGCGCCGTTACTGGTGCCTACCAAGGAGGAAATCCGAGTCTTCTTCGACGGGATGGGGGCCGAAATCATCGGCGTTCCCGTGCTGCACCCGACACTTGTCGGCACTTTCCAGATCAACGTGAGGATCCCGGATACGATCGTCCCTGGTCCCGCGACGCAACTCTTAATCACGGTCAAGTGCGGCGAGAAGTTCCTGAACAGCCAGGGCGGTGTTCATATCGCCACCCGCGCGAAGCCCTAGAAGTTGGTGGCAGGGCTCAGACGATGCGTAGGATGTCGCGGCTTCCGCTGACCCAGAGGGTGAGAGCTTCGGCCATTTGCTCGCGGTAAGTTTGGCTACTCATGATCTCCTGACGCTTCTTTTCAAATTCGTCCAGGGTCTCGACGGTGTGCTCCATGATGACGCGGTTGAAGTCGCCGGTGGCGTCGGTCATGACGCGGGCTCCCGCCATGTCAAGTGAAGCCAGCGAGCCTTTGAGGAGGGTCGCCAGCTTGCTTGCGCAACCCGGCTTTGCGACGAAGGTGTTCCGAACTAGATACATTGCATTGCTCCTTCGAGCCAGTGTGGCGGGTTGATTGGCTTGGGTCAAGTTGTGGGTGGTCGCGGGGCGGATTTAGTGGGTCGCCGCGCCTTTA
>Ga0302123_10000072_pt1 | contig 75055 bp, 54 predicted proteins | sample CB21_321_MG_FD_203109 | JGI IMG/M metagenome (GOLD analysis project Ga0302123, IMG submission 203109) | Marine microbial communities from Western Arctic Ocean, Canada - CB21_32.1 | ecosystem: Environmental > Aquatic > Marine > Oceanic | place: Canada: Western Arctic Ocean | collected 2017-09-28 | reverse complement strand
TAGGTAGCGGTCCCGACGAAGACACCCTCGGGAAATAGGAACGGCATCTGGAACCTCAGCCACTCAGCCACCTCTTGCTCGTTCGGATACAGACCAAACTTGTTCGCTTCCTGCAACTGGACTTTTCTTTCTACCAGGGCGTTGACGGCACTGGCCGACGAAAGGACGATGGTGTTGAGGGGTAGATCGGCCGGCACGCCCTGCGTGACCATACGGGTCGCTACCTCGCGCCCCGTGATCGATATCCCATCGACTTCGCCGAGAGAGATATCGGTCGGTTGCGTCGGGTTGCTCAGCAAACCGGGGATGAGGGTGATGACCATCGAAAACGCAACGAGTGAAAGAAGGCCGCCCAAGACCCAGCGCACAACATTTTTTTGGCTTCGGAAGAGGTTGAACATACTCGACTCATTATACTTAGTGGCCGTTGAAAAGGATGCTGATTCTGCAATTGTGTTTGAGACGGGGTTTTAGCGGCTCGTGAGCTGGCAAGACCAACTGCGGGTGGTGCTCGTCGAGCCGCGCAACCCGTTGAACATCGGGGCCGCCGCGCGGGCGATGCTGAACTTCGGGTTTTCGAACCTTTGGCTGGTCGATCCCTATGACAAAGCGTTCCGCGAAGCCCGCTCGGCGGTCGGGGCCGCCGAGGTTCTCCGTCAAGCGCGGGTGACCGAGCATTTGGCGGAAGCGCTGGGGGATTCCTCGCTGGTCGTAGGTACCTCGGCGATGCAGGGCCGCGCGGAAGACCAGGTCCAGCGCACCTTGCCCGGCGGGGCTCATCCGCTGCGAACGCATCTCGAAGACCGACCTGCAGCTCTCGTGTTCGGCTCTGAGAAGTTCGGCATGAGCAACGACGACTTGAGCCACTGCGACTGGATTCTTACCATCCCGACCGAAGAAAGCTGTCCCTCGATGAACCTGGGCCAGGCCGTTGCGCTTTGCTGCTACGAGATCGCGCGGCATGCGCGGGCCATTCCGAGCTTGAAAACACCTGCCTCGGCGAGCGCCGATGAACGTGACCGCATTGTCCAGATGCTTGTCCCGATGCTCGAAGCCGGCGGCTTCATCCTCCCCGCGAACCGCGATTCGCAAGTCGGCAAGCTACGCCGCTGGGTCGGCCGTCTCCGCCTCGCCCCCAAAGATGCCCGCACCTTCCAAGGCATGCTCCGCCAAATCCAATGGAAGTTGGATAACCCTTGAGAATGCGTGACTCCGTGTCGCCGTATTCCGTGAACCTGAGACGATCCCGATCCGTGGACAAATGAAAGCGTGAAAGGGGGGAGAAGGGCGGCAGGCCCGGACCCTGCCCGTTCCAGGGTGGCGCGCATCGGCGCCGGCCACGGCACGCCGTGCTCCTACGTTTTGCAAGCGAGGCGCGGGGCGTCTATCAGCGGATTAAGGCTTGTCGTGCACCATCCTGCAACATCCTGCAATATGGATTTTTGGGTATTTCCTGGTCCCGTGGCAACTCGAGGAGGGTATTTTCGGAAGATTGTCGGAGCGCAAGTGATTTATTATGAATGAGGTAGCGTGATTCTTTCGCTGTGACCGTGATCTTGGTGAGGCCGGGAAATCGGGAAAACCGGACGGGGGCGGTGTTTCACAAATCGAACCAAATCCGCCCGGTCTTGGCCCAGGTCCGTACGTTGGGGCTCCTCGTCGAAACCATGCCCGTTCACGGGCCTACGGACGACCGGATGTCGGAGCTTTAATGTATAGAGCAGTACCAAGCCCGATGCTTCCCGACGGATTTCGGGAGACGATAGGTGGAACGAAGAGAGAGTCCGAGATGCGCCTTGCCGCGACCGTGTTGACTCTGCTTCTAGGCGTGGGCGGAACCGCTTGGAGCACCCAGTGCGGTCCGCAGCCAGCCTGCGCGGTTGTCTATCCCGGATCAGTCGTGTTTGTCGGTAGGTTCCTAGACCCCGGCGTTGAATGGTCAATGGGACAGGAGCGTCCCGCGCGACTGGAGGTTGTGGAACACTTTGCCGGTCCCGACCTGGGAGAAGAGGAGATACGCATCGAAGGGATCCTTCCGTGGATCAATCCGAAAGGGCTGTGGCTAATCAGCGCCGTGCGTAAGAAGGACAGCCGGGCCATCCAAATCGACATCTGTGGCAATACTGGGCCGCTCGCAGAACACCAGGAGGAACTCGACTATCTCCGGCGGCGAAGGCGGGGTGAGACCGCGACTCTCATCTCCGGTTCCGTCGAGGTTTTCAATGAGCCGATAGGTGGCGTCGAGGTGGTTGCTTCCGGAACCGATGGCCTCGAATACCGGACCATGAGCAACTCACTCGGAGAATACGAGTTCTCGCATGTCGCTCCGGGCGACTATTCCATGCGCTTGGAACTGTCCGATCCACAGAGTAAACTCTACCGTCCCATCCCTCCGGTTTCCTGGGAAGACATCGAACTAGCGGGTGATCTCGCTCGACTCGGTGTGGCACGGGGCTCTTGCGCCTACGCCTCGTTTGCCCTTGCTCACGACGGAGAGATTTCGGGCAGGTTGTTCGAAGAGAACGGCGACTCCGCCAGCGGCGTTTCCGTCCAACTCAGATCCGCAGAGGAAGAGGTGTATCTTCAACGTGACAAGTCTGTTGAGTCCGACCGTGAGGGATCGTTCCGGTTCGTTGGGGTGAATTCAGGCGAGTATCGGTTGGGGGTCAATATCAACAAGTTCGATCGGAGGGGACTGTATCGCACAACCTACTATCCAGACGTAGCGGCCCAAGACGAGGCACAGGTGATCGAAGTAGGCAAGGCGGAGAAGGTGAGAGGACTGGAACTCCATCTTCCACCACGCCGCGCCGAGAGAATGATCAAGATCACCGTGGTCGATCCGGAAGGGCATCCCGTTGAAGGCGCTCGCATCGTGGATGCGCCAACGGGCGTTCACTCCGATGCTTACTACTCGGTCAGGCCTACCCAGAAGACCGATGCACAGGGGCGGGCTGAGACAACAGTAGCCGCCGGATTCCGATACGCAATCGTGGCTCTAAGAAGACCCAATTTCACCGAAGAAGAGCCTATTGCTTCCCGTGGTCTAGTGATTCCGCCCGGACGTAAACCGGTAAGTGTTCGACTCGTAATGGACCGGGACGCGGCAGATATTGACTGTGGTGACGACATGTTTCTAGACGATGCAATCGCTCGTGGAACGGCTACTTGTGACAATCTGCCCGCGGAAGAGCAGGAATGAAAAATGGCTTGGGGCCCAATCAATAAAAAAGCCCCTGAGCGACACAAGCCGCCCAGGGGTTGAGGCTTTTGGAGTTGTCTGCCTACAGGGTCAGGAGCTTCAGATATCGAACACCGGCCAGTCGCGCCAGCGCTTCCACTTTGCTGATCTTAATCCGGCCGCCCACGATCTTCGCCACCTTGGGCGTACCCACCGTCTCGAAGCCCAGCTTCTTCAGTGCCGCCAGTGTTTCCGGCGTCGCGTCCGCCAGCCAGACTTCGATCTCAACTTTGCCCGATCCTCCGGCCGCCACGCGCGCGGCCAGATCAGGATGAATCTTCGCGCGGATGGCCGGCTCACCTTCAGGGATCGATTGCGAAACCGGCTGATTCGGACGCACGCGGACATCTGCCTGCGCCTCTTCAATCCGTTCTCGGCCTTGCCTGTAGGGCCGCGGAGCCACCGGCGCAGCCGCATCCTGAGCGATGACTCCACCCGCGATTGAGTACGACTTGTTCGCCATGGACGCCCCGGCCAGTCGCCGATTGGCGGCCATTTTCTTCTTCTCGCCGAAGACGCCTTCGTAGCTCACGCCGTGGGGCATCTCGACCGGCACATCAACCCGCCGCGGCCTGCCACCCTCGGTGACGACTCGCTCTTCGACGGCGACAAACGATGTGAACTGCGTCATCAGCCGATAATCGAGACCAAGCTGCGTGATCTGTTCCTTGATCTCTGCTCGCGGATTGCCGTTCTGCACCCCCGCGTAGTCCTGGCTCGTCAGATCGGCAATGCGTGTGCGCGCCCACATCGTCGCCAGCACGTCATGTTCCGTAGCGCTACGGGAGAACGATACGGGGACAGTCCGCTCAAAAGCACGCCCCGACATCTTGCCCGTGAGGCGGATCGATCCGCGTCCCTCGCCTGTGTAGCGGCCCGTCAGCACAACGGGCTTCGCCGAGAACAGATCGGGGATCTGCTTCGGGTACACGTCCGCTACGGGCAGTCCACCGAAGTCGACCGCAATATCGGTCAGCAACGGGTTACGAATCCTTTCATGGAAGCGCCGCGCAGCCGCCGAGCCGTCGTCTTGCAATCCGACGAATTCCGCCTCGCCGCGCCCGAACCGAGCCATCTTCTCAAGCAGGAAGCGATTCACCGAACTGCCAATGCCGAATGAGAAGATCCGTGCATTCGGGTGTTTTTGAATCTCGTCAATGATCGCCATGTCGTTGCCGACATAGCCGTCCGTCATGAACGAGACGATCCGAACATGCTCCTGCGAGTCCGACGGATCGAGCGCCGTACGGATCGCCGTCATCATCTCCGTGCCGCCGCCGCCCCGCCGCGACGCCAGAAACTCCTGCGCGGCGCGAATGTTGGCGGGCGTCGCCGGAACTGGCTTCGGAAACAGTACCTTCGTCTGTCCGGCGAACGTAATCAGATTGAATGTGTCACGCGGATACAATCCGTCGATGGCCAGCTTCATCGTTTCCTTGGCCTTGTCCATCGGGAAGCCGCTCATCGAGCCCGACGTATCGACGACGAATACCAGTTCCTTCGGCGTCACATCCTCAACGGTGAAGCGCTCAGGTGGCTGCAAGATCATCGAGAAGAAACCGCTCTTCTCAGCCTGATGCGTCAAGATGGCATCCTCGATCTTTGCGCCAGCGACCTTGTAGCGCAGGATGAAGTCCTTATTCGGAAGTACGGCTTGTTTCTTTAACGTGGCAACCGCGCGGCTCTTGGCCGGACGGTCCAACGTGATCTCGTGCGTCTTCGAAACGAAGCCATCTATCGGGACACCGGCATTCACCGAGACCTTCACCGATATATCATGCCCCGCTCGCGTGCCCTTGGGTGTGACAGGCGGTGTGATGCGCGAGGCGTCAGGAACCTGATCGGTATCCGGGGCCCAGCCGCCGCCCTGTTTGCCGGTAGCATTGCCGGGGATATAGCGCGGTCCCACCACCATCGGGAACACGAATTCGTACGCGCCCTCGTCGTATTTGAGGTGCTCGACATAGCTGATGACGATCTTGACCGTCTCGCCCGGCTGAATATTCGCCACCGCCTGCGTGAAGATATTCGGCCGTTCCTGGTCGAGTAGGGCAGCCGCCTGGCCTCGGTTGCGGGCATCCTCGTAGATCTTGCGGGCCTCTTCACGGCGCTTGATCTTGCCCTTGACCGTGCGGTCGCCGATCAGCATCGTCATGTCGTCAACGGCCGCGTTTTGCGGCAGCGGAAACGTGTAGACGGCTTCAATGCGGTCTTCAAACGGGTTCTCGAACTCCTGAGTCACGGTGACGCGAGCCAAGAATCCACTGATGGTGGCTTCAACGTCCGTATGTTTGAGTGGGCACAGCCCTTGTGGCGCACCCTGGTCGTCAAGACTCACCAGCGTGCCGGCGGTTGCTTCGGCGACTCCGGTATCGCCACGCGGACGGGCCTCGCTCCGCATCGTGGGAAATAGGGATGCCATCCCCAGGGCCGCTAGGGTCGCGCAGGCAAAGATGTAACGCTTCATGTCGATCATAGAGTCTCCTCACATGCCGCCTCCGCGCCGGCTGGTAGCCAAGCGCGTCGGCGGGAATCAGAGTCCTTCTGAAAAGCGTTCGGCCTAGCGGATCCGTTGGGCCTGCTTCCCGTGCAGGCTCTGTAAGGTTTGACTCGACAACGGTGAAAATGTTCAAGGAAAATTTCCCCTACTTGGTCGGTAGTTCGACACGGACTGCGTCGACATCGCTCGGAGATCGATCAAGAGCGAGAAATTCGAAAATCAATGCGAACAAATCGGTCTCGGCGCGCGTCTACACTAAGTTAGGGTGCCTAAGCGTCGGTCCACCTGTCTTTTTCGTAACGATCGGGAACCGAATGTCACCTTGCTACGTATGAGACAAGTGTCAACGGCACGAGTAATCGCGGACAATGAGAAGGCGTCCCTTGGTCCGGCCCTTCACGAAGACAGATAACCGACACGAGAACGAGAGGTCAGCGACCGTTTGTTAGCTGGCGCCGGCTCTTTTGTTCTATTGATTCACAAAGACATAACACTATGGGTCCTCGCCTCAAAGCCTACGGAATTCTTCTGCTGCTCGTCGCGGCCGGAGCCGGAGCCTACTACTGGACGAACTCCGAAGCTGTGTCCGATGCGACGCAGGCCGCGACGAAAGATGGCACGAAGGCCGAGAAGAAAGCCGAGGCCGCCGAAGCGGTACCGGTGGAACTCGCCGAGGCCGCGTCGGGTGCGATTTCGTCGTACCTTTCCTCAACTTCGAATCTCCGGGCTCGTCGTGATATCGAGGTCATGTCGCGCGTAGAGGGCGTCGTGGAACAACTGCTGGTCGAAGAGGGCGACTTTGTTCGCGAGGGTCAGACTTTGTGTGTCCTCGACGATACCGATCTTCAGATCAACCTCACCCTCACCAAACAACAGCTTGCGCAAGCGCGTATCCAACTCGAGCAAGCGAAGATCGAGCAACAAAAGTGGCTCACACAAATCGCCAACTCCAAGTCTGAACTTCAACGCCAGGAAACCGCGCTCAAGGAACAACTCGTGAGCGAGCAGGAAGTCGACCAACTTCGCTACCAACTCGACACCCAAACGCACGACGAGCGCGCCGCGGCGTCCCGCGTGCGTGAAGTCGGTCACCGTGTCGACGAACTCCAAGCGCAGATCGAACAAGCTAACCTCGAGATCTCGCGGACACAAGTCCAGGCCCCGTTCGGTGGCTACATTACTGAGCGTCAAGTCGAGTTAGGACAGACCGTCCGCACCCAGCAGAAGCTCTTTCAGCTAGCCGCGTTCTCGCCGCTCTATGCCGACGTCCATCTCTCCGAGCAGGAAACCGGCCTCATCCGCCCGGGACAGGAAGCCCAAATCCTGCTTGGTGTGGACGAACGCGGACAGGCTACCGGCAATGTCGCTCGTATCAGTCCGATCGTTGACGGTTCCACCGGAACGGTCAAGGTGACGGTGGAGCTGCGACCGGTCGATCGCGAGTTCCGCCCCGGCGCATTCGTGCGGGTCAACATTCAGACCGATACGCGCCAGGACGCCGTCTTGATCCCCAAACGCGCCATTGTTGAAGAGGATGGAGAAAGCTACATCTTTACGGCGGACGGTGAGATTGCCCACCGTCGCAAAGTCGCCCTCGGTTACGAGAACGCGGGCGAGGTGGAAGTCCTCACCGGCGTGAGTGCCGGTGACTCGATCATCGTCGCCGGACAAGGCAATTTGAAGGAAGGCTCGAAGATCCGCGCCGTCGATAGCTGATCCCGCGCCGCACCCGCAATCCCCATGGAAATTACTAAGACTGCGATACGTCGTCCGGTGACTGTGGCGATGTTCGTTGTCGCGATCATGCTGTTCGGGATCGTATCCTTGCAGCGGCTGCCGCTGAATCTGCTGCCCGACATCTCCTACCCGTCACTGACGGTTCAAACCGAACTGGCCGACACCGCGCCGGCTGAGATCGAAGCGCTCATCACACGGCCCGTCGAAGAGCAGGTCGGCGTTGTCGGAGGGCTAAGGCGTCTTACGTCGATCTCGCGCTCCGATCAATCGGAAGTCGTCCTTGAGTTCGCCTGGGACACCAACATGGATTTCGCGGCCATGGATGTCCGCGAGAAGCTCGACGGTCTGGTGCTTCCCGAAGATGCCGAGAAGCCTGTCGTCCTGCGTTTTGATCCTTCGCAGGACCCGATCATGCGGATGCAGATCTTCGGCGACCTCAGCCTGAGTCAGCTCCGCTACTTCGCCGAGAAAGAACTCAAGCAGGGTCTCGAGTCAACCGAGGGCGTGGCGGCCGTCAAGGTTCTCGGTGGCCGCGAAGAGCAGATCCGCATCGAGGTCGACGAAAAACGCCTCGCCGAGTTGGGTATCCCCATCACCCAGGTCACCAATATTCTGCGGCAAGAGAATCTCAATCAGGCCAGCGGTAGTCTCTACGACGATGACGCGCGCTACATGGTTCGCATGCTCAACGAGTTCCGCTCGGTGGACGAGATGCAGCAGATCATCGTGCGCAGCGAAGATGGCCGCAAGGTCATCCTCGGCGATGTGGCGCGCGTTTGGCGCGGCACCAAAGACCGCGAAGTGATCGCCCGTCTCAACGGGAATGAAAGTGTCGAGTTGGCGCTCTACAAAGAAGGAGACGCCAATACGGTCACGGTTTCGCGTGACGCGCGCGACAAGCTCGAGACCATGAAGAAGGGCCCTTCCTACCCTACGGGCCTTGAGTACGAAATCGTCTTCGATCAAGCGTCGTTCATCAGCGAGTCCGTGAACAACGTTCGCACGGCGGCCATCTTCGGTGGCCTGCTGGCCACGGCTATCCTGTTCATCTTCCTCAGGGACGCCCGCAGCACCGTCATCATCGGCATGTCGATTCCGATTTCGATCATGGCGACGTTCGCGATGATGTACCAAACCGGCATTACTCTCAACATCATGTCGCTCGGCGGCGTGGCGCTGGGCGTCGGCATGTTGGTGGATAACTCCATCGTTGTGCTCGAATCCGTGGCGCGGCATCGCCGCGATGGAGTCAGCCTCGCCGACGCGGCCTACCGCGGCACGAAAGAGGTAGGCCTTGCCGTCACGGCGTCTACGCTCACGACCGTCGCCGTTTTCGTGCCCCTCGTATTCGTCGAAGGCATCGCCGGCCAGTTGTTCAAAGACCAGGCACTCACCATTACCTACTCCCTGCTCGCCTCGCTGCTCGTGGCTCTCACCTTCATTCCGATGATTCTGGGCCTAGGGGCGAACCAGCAACAGACCGATGAGGCCGAAGATACCGCTGAGCCCACGTATGACGAACCGGAGCCTGCGCCCGCCGGCGGCTTGCGGCTAATCTACCGCGATGCGCTGGGGATCGGGCGATGGATCGTCTGGGCCGTTTTCTCGGCCGCGATTCCGTCCATCGTTTGGGCGATCCGATTCGCCTTGAGGGAAGTTGGCCGCCTGCTGCTCGTGTTGCTTTCGCCGATGCTGAACCTTATCCAGCGGGGCTTTGAGTGGCTGGAACGCACCTACCCGAGGGTGCTGGCGGTATCCCTCGACAACAAGCCCATCGTATGCGTTCTCACTCTCGGGCTTGTCGCGCTCTCAGCGATGCTCTATGGTTCCTTGGGCGGCGAACTGATTCCGTCGCTTTCGCAGGGCGAGTTCTCCTTCGAGGTTCGTTTCTCCGAGGGGACACCCCTCGACTTGACCGACCGCGCTTTCAAGAGCATCGAGGATGAGGTCGGAGATATGACGGACGTCCAGACCGTCTTTACGAGCGTTGGCGGCAGCAGCGCAAATCAGTCCAGCCAGAGCGCCCTCGAAGAGAATGTAGGGCAGCTCTTCATTCTCATGGAGGATCGCGAAGATCGCGTCGCTGAAGAGCGTACGATTGCCGGCGTCCGGCAGATTCTATCCGGCTATCCCGATGCTTCGTACACCTTCTCGCGGCCGACTCTATTCAGTTTCAAGACGGCGATCGAAGTCGAGGTCTATGCGTTCGACCTCGAAGACCAACGTCTTGCCGCCGAATCCGTCGTCCAGCGGCTCGAAGCGATCCCCGGACTGAGCGACATTCAATCGACGACGAAGCTCGGCAGCCCTGAAATCCAAGTGCGGTTCGATCGTGATCGCTTGGCGCGGCTCGGACTCGACGAAACAAGGATCGGTGAAATCCTCCGCAACAAGATTCGCGGCGAAGTGGCCTCCCGCTTTCGCGAGGAAGACAAGCAGATCGAGATCCTGGTCCGCGCCGAGGAGTCCAACCGCGACACGATCGCCGATCTAAGAACCCTTGTCATCAATGATCGCGGGAACAATCAGAACAACGCGTCGGGCCAGAACGCCGGGCAAAGCGGCGGCACTGGTTCCGGCTCCGCGGCCGGAGGCCCGTCAAACCCTGTGCGGAACCCGACGGGGGCGAACCCCACCAACGCCGCCGCCGGAAATCAGCAAACAGGGCAAGCGACGGGTCAGCAACAACAGACCCAACAGCCCGCTAACGTCCCGATCCGCTTGGGAGCCGTCGCCGATATTCAGATCGCTCGCGGCCCCGCCGAGGTACGGCGGATTCGGTCACAGCGTGCTGCTGTCATATCGGCCAACCTGGTGGGCCGCGACCTCAGCAGCGTTTCCGCCGACATTCGAGGGGTGCTACAAGATCTCCGAGGTGAACTGCCTCGCACCACGACCATTGGCCTGGCAGGACAGAACGAAGAAGCCGAAGAGTCGTTCCAGAGCCTCCAATTCGCGCTCGCGCTCGCCGTCTTCCTTGTCTACCTCGTGATGGCATCGCAGTTTGAATCGCTAACGCACCCCTTTGTCATCCTCTTCACTGTGCCGTTGGCGCTGGTTGGCGTCATCCTCTCGCTCGTCGTGACGCAGACATCCGTAAGCGTGATGGTCTTCCTCGGCGTCATCGTCTTGGCGGGAATCGTCGTCAACAATGCCATCGTTTTGGTGGACTACACGAACCAGCTCCGCCGCGAGGGCAAGCCTAAGCGCGAAGCGATTCTGCGCGCTGGGCAAGTTCGACTCCGCCCGATCGTCATGACGACACTGACCACCGTTCTTGGCCTTTTCCCGATGGCGTTGGGTTGGGGCGAGGGCTCCGAGGTCCGCGCGCCGATGGCCGTCACCGTCATGGGCGGATTAGTCTTCTCCACTGTGCTGACCCTCGTGCTCATCCCGGTCGTCTACGAGGCCGTTGATCGCGGCGTTCGTGCGTTGGATACTGTCAGCGACCTGGACGGTGAGCCGGTTGACCCCGGCATGGAACAGTCCTGGAAAGCTTTGCGAGAGGGGAACAACTAAGAAGATGAGTTCTCCAAGTCCGAACCCTCCCCGGCGCACCACGCCTGCTGACATGGGGCGCGAGGCCGGCAGCCGCCTCGCCGGTTTCTCCGTGCGTTACCCGGTGACCATCTGCATGGTCTTCGTGCTGTTCCTGACGCTGGGGGGTATTTCCGTTTTCAAGATCCCGCTTGTCCTGATGCCTCCGGTGGACGGACCTTTCCTGCGGGTCAGCGTCAACCATCCGAATAGCACGCCGTTGCAGACGCTGGAATCGATCACCAAGCCGTTGGAGGAAGCGCTGGCTACGATCCCCGGCGTGCGGCAGTCGAGTTCCAATGCTTCGCGCGACCGTGGCAGTGTCGAGCTGAACTTCAACTGGGGCCAGGATGTCGGCATGGTTCGCAACGAGGTTCGGGACAAGGTCGATCAGATCCGCAATGATCTTCCCGCGGAAGTCGAACGAGTCAACATCTGGAACTGGAGTACCGACCAACAGCCCATCCTCTACGGCGCCTTCTCGTCAGATCGGGATCTTGGTCAGTCGGCGGACTTCCTCGACCTCAAGGTTAAGAAACCCATCGAGCGGGTGCCTGGCGTGGCCGAAGTTCAACTCTGGGGTGTCGGTCGGCGCGAGGTCAACATCGATTTGCGCCTCGATGACATCAAGCGCTATCGAGTTGATGTCAGCCAGATGTTTCAGAAGCTCGATGACATCAACGTCAATCGCTCTCTCGGCCGCGTCGTTGACGGCGACACGAAATACAGTGCTCTGACGCAAGGCACGCTCAAGTCGCTCACTGACATCGAGACGATTCCCATTAACGACCGTGGCCTGCTCTTGCGGGACGTCGCGAACATTCTCTACGAGGCCCCGCCGCGTTCCTCCGGAAGCCGTCTCAACGGACAGAACTCACTCGGCTTCATGGTGCGCAAGACGTCCGAAGCAAATGCCGTGGACGTCAGCGCGGGCGTACTGGAGGAGATCGAGGCTCTAAAGACGGATCCCGCCCTGGGGGACGTTAACCTCTTCCTGTGGTTCAACCAGGGCAAAGAGATTATCCGGTCGCTCACGGGTCTCTTGGAATCAGGCGTTATCGGTGCCGTTCTAGCTGTCGTCGTATTGGTCTTCTTCCTGAAACGATTTGACGCCTCGATGATCATCGCGCTGTCGATCCCCTTCTCGATTGTCACGGCGATCGGTTTCCTCCACATGACAGGGAAGAGCCTGAACGCCTTAACGATGCTCGGTCTCATGCTCGCAACGGGGATGCTCGTCGACAATGCCGTGGTCGTGCTGGAATCCATCTACCAGAAGCTTGAAAAGGGCATGGACCGCGTCACCGCCGCCCGCGTCGGAACCCAAGAAGTGATCACGGCGGTCATCGCCGCCACGTTGACGTCGATCATCATCTTCGTACCGCTGGTTTTCGGCCAGGCGTCTGAGTTCTCGACGTTTCTAGGCCATGCAGGCACCTCGATCATCTTTGCTCTGTTGTGCTCGCTGTTCATTTCGCTGACGCTCATCCCGTTGGCGATGGCCCGATTCTTGAAGATCGACGTGAAAAAGAAGCCGCTCTGGCAGCGGTTGCTCTCGAAAGCGTTCGGTTCGCGTTCTACTCAACCCCCGGGGCTACCCCTCCAGGCCGAGGCGGACGTCCCGGCGCCGAAGAAGGAAGAAACAAGCCGGGTCATCAACGTCTACCTGCGGATGGTTGCCTGGCCGTTGGAGCACCGTGTTCTGTCAGGTCTTGTCTTGGCACCGGCTCTCGTTGTGGGCGCGGGGTGGCTGCTTACGAACAAAGTTCCCAACATGACACCCGAAGCGCTCAATATTCGCGACGTCCGGGTCAGCTACACCTTCTCCGAGAACTTCCACTACGCCAAGATCGTCAACGACTACGTCCTCCCCGTTGAGCAGGTTCTCGAAGACAACCGCGAGCGCTGGAAGATCAGGGACATTCGCACGGAATACGACAACAACCGGGCCAGCACGGAGATCTACTTCGATACCGAGCGGATCACTCACGATGAACTCAACGGATTTCGTGAAGAGATCGAAGAGAAACTCCCCAATATCCCGGGGGCAACGATTTCCTTGGGCAGCCAGCGAGGGGAAGATCGCACCGGCTTTCGTGCGAACCTTTTCGGTGACGATCCACAGACACTGCAAGACCTAGCCGCCGAAGCGAAGCGCCTCCTACTCGCTCGGCCGGGTTTCACGCGTGTCAGGGCGCAAACCGACAGCGTCGAAGAGGAAGTGCAGATCCGCCTTCATCGCGAGCTTGCGCGAGAGTATGGGATCTCTTCGCAATCGGTTTCCGAAACGCTCGGGGTGGTGATTCGCGGACGCCAGATTCGTGGCTTCCGCACACCCGAAGGTGAAGTCGACGTTCTCGTACAACTCCGGCCCGAAGATCGCGAAGACCTGGACGACCTCAGATCGATGGTTGTGGGAGCGGGCTCGGACGGAGAGCCGATCCTGTTGTCACAAGTCGCCGATCTGAGAACCGAGCCCGTGCCGAGTCAAATTCGTCGCCAGGAGCGCCGCACAAGTTTTTCTCTTTGGGCGGAATACAGCGGTGGGCAGCGTGAAGTCGGCAAGGAGACCATGACGGAGGTCATGGACTTGATCGACTTCCCCCCCGGCTACAACTGGAGCTATAGCTTCTGGACGAATCAGTACGACGCAGACCGTAGCGATTTCTGGTGGGACATCGGGTTGGCGCTATTCATGGTCTACTTCGTGATGGCTTCGTTATTTGAATCGCTGTCACACCCCTTCGCCATCATGATCTCTCTGCCGTTCGCGTTGGTTGGCGTGGCCGGCTTCCTTTATGTCACGAATACGCCCTTCAGCATGATGGCCTGGATCGGTTCGATGGTCCTGATCGGGATCGTCGTCAACAACGGTATCGTCCTTATCGATCACATCAATAATCTGCGGCGCAAAGGGCTGCCGAGGCCCGAAGCGATTCGCGAAGGTTGCCGCGAACGCTTCCGTCCGATCGTCATGACCGCCACGACGACGATCGTCGGGCTGATGCCTCTGGCCTGGGGCGATAGCGGCATGTTCGACATGAAGTACTTCCCACTAGCCCGGACTGTTATGGGCGGTTTGCTGGCGTCCACCGTGCTAACGCTGATCGTCTTGCCGACCTACTACACGCTATTCGATGACCTGGGTGATTGGATGAGACGGGTTTGGACTTCCACCCGCTCCAATAGCGCACCGCGCCTCGGCTCCAAGCCGGCCTGGCGCGAGCCTGCTGCGGAAGTGAAGTAGGGCACGGCATCCCGTACCTGCGGTTCCAAAAGGGCGGAGAAACTAGCGTGCCGGAACTTCCGGAGGGTAATAGCCGGCGCGGTGCCGGATATCCAGATCCACGTACTTCGTCAACTTCAACTCAACGCGGATCTGACGAAACTTACCGTCGCTAAACGGCGTCGGCGGAGCATATCCCAGCACATACTGCTTCTGGATGCCGCCCGCTACATCTCGGATCGCGTCGAACAACGCCTGCAACTGTGCGGCATTGTACTCACCCGTGCCGACGGTGTAGACGAAGTTTCCTGCATCCTGCGGTTTCGAGAGATAGCCGAGCGCATCTTTGTGAGGGTTAGCCATCGGTTGCACAATGCGGCCGCCGGTAGCCTTAGCCAGATCGAAGAGGTTTTTTTCTTCCTTATTGGCAAAGCCCCAGGCCACCGTACTCAACGCATGGATCGTTACTTGATGACGCTGGGCCACGTACAGCACTTCGTCGAGGGAACGTTTGCTGGCGTTGTCATGACCGTCGCCGATGATGACAATCACCTTACGAGGTTCGCCCGGTCCCATGTACTCCTCGGACGCGAGTTGTTTGGTGCATGCGTCGTAGATCGCATCCAGCATCGAGCTCCCGCCGCCATGCTTGATCGACTCAAGCTTCTCGGAAATGAGGTAGGCATCATTCGTCATCGGGACGAGTAGGTCCACTTCCGAGTGGTAGCCCATCAAGAACCCCTGGTCACGTCCGTCTTCGGGGACCAACTGAAAGGCGAGATCCCCGATCGACTCCTTGTAGGTCTTGTAGTACAAGCGACCCGTACTGCTCTGGTCGACGAGAAAGCCCACGCGCAACGGCGGCATGTTCTCCGTATCCGCGCTGTTTGTCAGGTATCGGATCTGGACGCGCTGGCCGTTCTCCCAAACCTTAAAGGCGTCCTTGCTCAGGTCAACAAGAAAACGCCCATCGCTATCCGTCACGGAAACCGGCACGTTGACCACGTTGACATCGACCTGGATCGTCGATGCCGGATCGATCTCCGTCTCTTGGGCTCCGAGCACCGTAGCCCAGGCTAAGAGGATGATGCCAATTGTCTTGTGCATTGCCGCCAAAACTCGCATTCATTCTACCCCAGGTCCGCCGACACGGGCGTTATCTGCCGTACCAATTGGCAGGTGACTCAATAGAGATCGGGTCCGCCCGCCGGGCGTGTTTTCCAGCGCCGGTGGATCCAGAGCCACTGCTCCGGGTGCTCGCGGATCGCTTCTTCGATCACCCGTTGGCACCGCTGCGTGTTCTCTACGAGATCAGCCTCCTTGTTGCCCGTGTCAACCATCGGGACCGGTGGACTGAAGCGCAGGACATGCCTCCGCCGCTCGCTGTCCCAAAACGCAAACCCTGGGACGACGGGGGCTCCGGTTCGCATCGCGAGACGTGTGATTCCACTCGTCGCGCTTGCCTGATGCCCGAAGAAGTCGACAAATACGCCGTCCTCGCCGATGGTGTTCTGATCGACCAAGGCCCCGACCGCTTCCTGCGCGCCAAGCGCTTTGATCGACCGGCGGGCGAACTCCTGCTTGCGGATCACGTGATTTCCGGAGCAAGTGCGGCGTCCTTCGACCAAGCGATCGAAGTATGGGTTGTCGAGCGTCCGCACAACAACGTGCAGCGGATGTCCATGGAGCCCGTGCGCATGCGCGCTCAGTTCCCAGTTTCCCAGGTGGGCGGTCAGATAGAGCACCCCCCGCCCCTGTTTCCGTGCTTCGTCGTAGTGTTCGTAGCCCTCGTACTCCAGCCACTGTCCGATATTGACCTGGTTGATGCGCGGCATACGCGCGACCGACAGTAGGACTCGCCCCATGTTCCGGTAGACGCTGCGGACAATTTCCCCGCGCCGCTCTTCCGGCATTTCCGGGAACGCCAAGCGCAAGTTGCGGTCCGCGATAGCGCGCCATCGGGGCGTCACCGCATGAGCGAGCCCGCCAAGTCCTGCCGCCAGCCCGCGAGCAAGAGGTAGCGGCAACCATTGCAAGCCTTGCAGTAGAGGCCAAGCCACAACATACTCCAGCCCGTTCCGCAGTGAATCCCGCTCAGCCATCCCTCCACCAAGATAGCGCTCGCCAGAGGACTGCGGTCTACCCGCGACTTGGCCCGACCCTTGACCTATCTGCCATTGCTTGAGCCGCGATATAACCCTTGTCGCTCAATCCGGTCCGCCACGCGCTCATCGACCCCGTCTCGGAACGGTTTTCCGGCGGCTACTGCTTCGCGAATACTGGTCGACGAAATAGTCTCAAGCGAGCCAGGTAGATTGATCGCATGGATTTGATCCTCATAGCCGGCGGGAGCAACATAGTCGCCGCCACGGGAGGCTACCAGGAGCTGAAACTCTTCGAGTTGCTCCGCGAACGATGGTCCTTCACCGTAGTCCCAGCCCACGATCCGCTCGGCCGCATCTCGGCCACAGATCAGAAAGATCTCAACTCGGGGACCGCAGGTCTCTCGGGTTTGCCGGGCAATATCGATGAACAATCCTTTGTCGGAAGAGGCTACGGCGAAGCCCTCCTCACCTTTAACGACCACCCCAAGCATCGCTAGCCGATCGTCAAACGTTGCTCCCACGTAGCCCTTGTGAGGGAAGACCTCAGGCAACAAGAACACCACCTGACCGAGGCCATGTTGGACACGCGCCGCCTGGGCAACCGCCGCGTGCGCCACGGTTGGCGGATTGAACGCGCCAGGGAGTAGGCCGATCTTGCCTGTCTTCAGAGGTTCTCGATACCGAAAATGCAACATCGTCGGCGGTATAGTCAGTTGGTTCAACGAACGTCGAACAGCACTGCCGACTCACCCTCCTCGCGGATCTTGTCCTCGAAGAACGTGACGATGAGATCACGGCGAGCCATCAGCGCCTTGATTTCGGTTCTGTTGAGGTAGTCCCCGAGTTCCCGATCGACTTCTTCGCGCGTGAGCTCCTTCATGGAGACGAATAGCTCGCGGCCACATTTGAGGAGGTTCTGTGGCTTGTCCAGTTGCTCATGGATGCGGAAAGTGCGCGTGTGGTCGATCATCCATATTTTCCAGGTGTCGCTGATGACAAGGTTGCCCAGATTCCGGTCGGTGTTGTAGATCAGTTGATCGAAAACCCTGACGGTATGCATCTGTCGGTTCCAGCGCGTGCGGTCCGGCGGATCGAGCTTCCTGAGGTAACGGGTTTTCTCCGTCATTTGCACGTTGTCGACCCACCAAGTCACGGCGCTTGACTTGCCTCGCACGACTCTGGGTACGGAGACCGGCACCATGCCCAGCCCCAAGAGCCGATTCAGACGATAGGCGGCGATGTTGAACTTGTAGCTGTCTTTGAAATTCAGCTCGTAGCCGCGCGGCGTGGGGTAGCTCGGTTTGCTGATCTCGACGTCTTGAAGCTGTGCGTCGTGCTTGACGCCGTCTCGCACGAGTTCCGCGCGCGACGAAAGGGTTACGCCCGCGCCCAGCGTTTCGGTGCGGACGATCTTTGCGTTGAGGAGAAACTCTTCCTTCTGGTCCTCTGTCCAGGATGCGAACGAGCTCTCCTGTTGCGCTGAAGAGATGCGTGGAATACAGAACACCGCCAGCAGGGCCACGGTAAGACAAAGCAAACACCGTGGAGCCTCCGCCGGTCGCATCACGCCGTTCCCCGTTCTCGCCACTGGTTGACCAGCGCCTTAATGCCATCGACGGCAAGCACCGCGGCGTGCTTCGATTCGTTAGATAACCCGCCGACCGCCTCTTCGATCTCATCGCGATTGAGATCTAGCGCTTCTTGCTCCGTCTTGCCTAGGAGTAGTTCCGTTAGTGCCGAACCTACCGCGATCGACGCCGTGCAGCCGCGGGTCTTGTAGGCGATCTGTCCAATTCGCTCGCCGGAGAGATTGGCCGTGAGGCGCAGGATATCGCCACAGATGGGATTCGATACTTCCGCGCGCAAGTCGGCATCCTCGATCTCACCGACGTTGCGCGGGTTCTGAAAATGGTTAAGTAGCTGTTCGCTGTACAAGCCACCAATGTAGCGGAAACGGGTGCCGTACCGGCGGCCTACGACGCCGGCTTCTTGCGTGCCTTCTTGCGCTTCTTCTTTACTGCCCGCTTCGGGGGGCGTCCCCTTCGCGGCTTGCCCGTTCCAAGCGTTTCCAGCATGAGGATCACCTGGTCAATCTGATGCTTCCTTTCCTTTAGGCCTTAAATTGCATTGTCGAGTAACTTTTAGTCCATGTTCGATCTCCTCCGCCGGGCTGCTTGCCGTGCTCTGCCAGCCCGGACTCGACCGGCCTACGACCGCCACGTCTCACGGTCTATCGGGTTGAATACCGAGATGTTTTAGACATTGATCGAAACTGTTTTCCTGTGAATCTCTAGCGTCTGGGCAGCGGCGGAAGCCTTGGGGTGACCCGCTATCCTGAAGAAGCATGGCCATCCGTCACGTCTGCCTGATCTGCCACAATGAGATCCCGCACGCAGGCGCCGCCTGCCCGCATTGCAAGGCACGGTTGTCCTCAACCGTTGGAGCTACGCCCCAGTTGCTCATCGCGATCTTCGCGGTGATGATCGCGTTCTTCGTCGGAACTGGTTTTCTGACAGGCGCCTTCCGAGCCGAGCGTGGAGAACGTTTTAACGTGCACCTCCAGACGGCCCGCACCTTGGCTGACTACGGCTACTACGAGGAGGCCGTTGAAGAGCACCGAGAATCCCTTAGCTACAAGCCGGACGATATCGGCGCACGTCTTGGTCTGGCCCGATCGCTCTACTACCTGGATCGCTTGAGTGAATCGGAAAGCCACTTGATCAACCTGATCGAGATGGCTCCCACGCTGGCCGACGCGAACCGTCTGCTCGCCCGCATCGCGGAGCGCGGCGAGCGGGTACAAGACGCCATCCGCTACTACCGCACCGCGATTCATGGTGAGTGGCGCATCAGCCCGGAACGCAACCGTATCCGAACCCGCTTCGAGTTGATCGACCTACTCGAAGAGCAGGGCCAAGACATGCAGGCCAGCGGCGAGTTGGTCGACCTGCGGCGGGATGTCCCGGACGATCCCTTGATCAAGAAACGCATTGGGGCGCATTTCCTGCGCGTCGGCGCCCCCTCGCGCGCCATCCAAGTTTTCGAGGAACTGATCGAGAGTGATCCGAATAACGGCGAAGCCCATGCCGGAACGGGGGAAGCGGAGTTCGCCCTTGCGCACTACTATTCCGCTCGTACATCTTTTCAGCGTGCGCTTCGCTTGCTCCCCGACAACGCGGATGTCCAGCAGCGACTTGCGTTGTTGGAGCAGATTCGAGCCCTCGATCCAACCTATCGTCCCTACGGTAATGTTCTGTCGTCGGCGGAGCGATATCGTCGCGGCCGAGAGTTGCTGGATCGTGTGGTCAAAGTCTTCGAGTACTGCATTAACCCCGTGGCGGGACCTGATTTCGTCGGGCCACCCGCGCCCATCCCTGGTGAGTTGCAACCGTGGTTCGATCAATCCAAAGAGCGGCTTGAGACCCGCCGGAGCCCGACCGATGACCGCATTGCCGCCCTGATATCCCTAGCCGAGGATCTGTGGCTTCGCCGTGAGAGCATTTGTGAGAACCCCGACTCCCACGACGAACCAGTAACGCACGTTCTGCGGAAGCTGGCCTCGTAGGAAAGAGCCTTCTAAGAGAACTATTCTTGAGAGATCAGCTTACCCGATATGGCGTCCGAGGCTGGGATCTGGCCAAACACCTCTGGGATCTAAGCCGCCGCGGTCCGGTAATGGCCGAGACGCAGCGTTTCTTGCTGCTTTCGATCGTGATTGGTATCTTCGCGGGCCTCGTCGTGGTGTGCTTCCACATCGCGATCGAGTTCTTGGCGTGGAGCACGATCCACGCGCCGGGCAGTCATAGTTGGTTGTCGACGGTGCTCTGGCCGGCGCTCGGCGGCGGTGTGGCCTACATGCTCGTGATGACGGTCTTCCCGGCCGCGCGCGGCAGCGGCGTCAATAATACGAAAGCAGCGCTTTATGTGTCGGACGGCTATGTGCCGTTTCACAGCGTGCCGGGCAAGTTTATCGCGAGTGCAATTTCCATTGGCTCCGGTAATCCGATGGGGCCCGAGGATCCGGCGCTGCAAATGGGCGCGGGCGTGGCGTCATACCTCGGACGACTGTTCCATCTCACCAGAGAAAACATGCGGCTCATCGCGCCGATCGGAGCCGCCGCCGGCATTGGCGCCGCCTTCAATACGCCCATCACGGCCGTCCTGTTCGTGATGGAAGAAGTCGTTGCTTCGTGGAATGCCGGTGTCTTGGGTTCGATCGTACTGTCCGCCGTCTCGGCGGTTGTGGTCAGCCGTTGGTACCTCGGCGACGATCCACTGTTTCGGGTCCCAGCGTTTGAGTTGACCCACCCCACGGAATTGATCGTCTACGCCGTGATCGGTGTTGTGGGTGGCGTGCTTTCCGCGTATTTCACCCGCTGGGCCGGAGGGCTGCGCCGCCGTGTCATCCGCATTCCGCTGCGCTCGCGATTCGCTTTACCAGTTGGCGCCGGTATGGTCGTTGGCGCGATCGGCGTGTGGCTCCCCGAGATCATGGGTGCGGGTTATCTGGCAATTGACAGTGCGCTTCACGACCGCTTTCCATGGCACATCCTGATCCTGCTCGGCCTGCTGAAGATGATCACGGCGTCGCTTTGCTTCAGCGTCGGGACACCCGGCGGCATGTTCGCCCCGACGCTCTTTATCGGTGCGATGCTAGGCGGCGGTCTCGGCGCGCTCGCGCAGATGTATTCACCCTTCCCGACGAGCACCGCGGGCGCATATGTTCTCGTCGGTATTGGAACGTTCTTTGTCGGCGTTTTCCGCGCGCCGATGACGTCGATCTTCATGGTGTTCGAGATCAGCGCCAGCTACGTCATCATCTTGCCGGTCATGATCGCCAACACCATTTCGTACTTGATCTCGCGCCGGATGCAGCACGACTCGCTGTTCCACATCCTCGGCCACCAGGACGGGCTTGATTTGCCCTCGGTTGAGGAGCAGCGCGAGGCCCCGGTCCTCAGCGTGGAGGGTGCGATGGAGAAAGGCTCCACCCGGCTGCTACGCACCGATATGATGGTGAGCCAGGCGTTGGCCGAGATGCAGACTGCGGGGCTCGATCTGGCCCTTGTATCCATCCGCGTAGGCGCATGGGGATGGGTCGGGAAGGCGGATCTCGAGAAGGCCGCGGCGCAGGGCGGTGACCGCCCCGCGCAGGAAGTCGTGTCACGCGAAGTCGCGGTCAAGCTCTATCCCGACGTCTCGCTCGATGCCGCCATGCATATGCTGAGTTCAGATCCGATCCTGCCGGTGTCGAGCCGCGCTAATCCCAGGGAACTGCTCGGCAGTCTCACCCTCGCCGATGTTCACCGCGCCTACGGAATCGAACGGGCCAACTGAGGTGAGCGAGGCTACGGGGTTGACCGTGTCGCCGCCTCCTTTGTAGCCAGATTCCGCCCGCTTGCCCACGTTAAAGTAACGGGCATGCCGCTCCTACTCGTGCTGCTCTTGCTCGTTCCATTCACGCTCACTGCGGATAACTGCCCCCAATGGCGTGGCCCAACTGCGGACGGCATTTCGACTGAAACCGCAGTTCCCATTCAATGGAGCGCCACCAAGAATATTGCCTGGAAAGCGCCGCTCCAAGGCATGGGCACCTCAACACCGATCGTGTGGGGCGACCTCATCTACGTCACGTCGCAGCGGGGCGATGGCCCTGGGGCCGGCGGCAGGGATTTTGAAAACGCGCAAACCATCAAGAACACGGGAACCGAAGCCGGTGTGCGGTTTGTCGTTGAAGCGTTCGCGCGAAGCGATGGTCGGCGGGTTTGGGAGCAGGTCTTCGACGGAGGGGATCATCTGCCGGAAGTGCACCTTAAACACAATCTCGCCAGCCCGAGTTGCGTCACCGACGGCGAGCGGGTGTATGCGTGGTTCGGCACCGGACTTACGGCCGCCTTGAGCATGGACGGCGAACTCCTTTGGAAACGCCACCTCGGCCAGGAACGCACGCAGTTCGATATCCGTTGGGGGCATGGCAGCTCGCCTGCACTCTACGACGACGCGGTCCTTCTGCTTGTCGATCATCCCGATGACTCGTACCTTCTCGCGGTGGACCGCAAGACCGGCAAGGATCTGTGGAAAGTTGAGCGAGGGGAAGGGAAGCGTTCCTACACGACGCCCTTCATTCTGCGCGGAGACACCGGGGATCAGATTGTGATCAACAGCAACAACCGTATTGAGGCGATTGAACCGAAGTCCGGCAAAGTGATCTGGCATGTCGGCGAACCGAACCGCGTGCCGGTGCCCGTGCCTGTGCTCCACGACGGGGTTCTCTATTCGAGCCGCGGCTATAACAGCGGACCGTTCATGGCCGTCGGCATTGACGGCACAGGTGATGTGACTGAGTCAAAATTGAAATGGCGCGTCCCGACGGGCGCTCCGTATGTGTCGTCGCTGCTGGTGCTCGACGGGGTGATCTACATGGCAAACGAGCGCGGCATCGGTACGGCCGTGGACGCGGCCTCCGGCGAAACCCTGTGGAAGCATCGCTTCGGAGGCGTGTTCAGCGCGTCACCGGTCGCGGCGGCGGGCAAGGTCTATTTCACCGAAGAGAGCGGCAAGACGTTTGTGCTCGAAGCCGGCCGCGAACTGAAGGTCGTCGCTGAGAATGATCTCGGCGAGCGAACTCTGGCCTCGCCCGCCATTTCGAACGGGTCTCTGTTCCTGCGAACGGACGATCATCTCGTCGCGATTCGAGGTCGATGAGCCAGTCTGCCCGACGGTACAACAGCAAGATTAGTAGTTTTCACGCGTGTAACATCGAAGACCTGCTTCCGAGAGAGTGTCGACTTGCTGTGAGTAGCCGGCAAGATGCCGCTCTCGAATCTTCGACTGCGGCTTGCCATTGGCCACGTCGAGGCAAAGCACATCGAATTGCGGGGGAATATGGGCGCGCATCTGCTGTGGCGAGACAGAAATACCGGCCCATTCTTCTCGGTCTCGAACGGCTGCGGAAAAGTGAAAGAGCTGATTCTCGGCGAGCAAATGGGAGAGAGGATAGTCGGGGAAATAGTAGCGGCCCGGGTTTCGCCGGATCGTGTCGTAGGTGACTTGGGCGCTATAGTTGCCGGGCGGGAGCAGCGTCAGGAATACCCGCAGCGACTGGGGCAGTGACAGCAATGCCATCCAGACGGCGAGCGTGCCGACGACAATCTTGTACCGTGACGCGGTGAGTCCTTGCCCTTCGCGATCAAGCACTTGATGATGACTCAAAACGAACATCCCCGCCGCGGCCATCCAGAAATAGAGGCTGAAACTGAGATTGTTTTCGAGGCCTCCTTCCTTAACTCGGCCCAGCACCGAAATCGGCACGTTCACCACGCCCACAAGCGCGGGCAGCAACCACGGTTGTCGCCGGGTCCAATCGCGCCAAGGCTCGTGCCCTTCGGTATACCAGCGGCTGTAGAAGACGCCGCCGATCAGCACGGCAAGAGGAATCATGCCCTCGCGCAGTAGCTCTGTAAGGGCACGAATAAGGTTGAAGGGCGTGCGTCCGACCCAGCCTACTTGCGTGGGGATCACAAACAGGTTGAACCACATCCCTTCCAGGCTGAAAGCTAGGCCCATGCAGACCGCAAGCACGCCTCCGGCGGCGGCGCTCCAACCTACGAACGCGGCGCACTTGCGCGGACCGCGTACGTACAGAATCCACAAGGCAAGAGCCGGTAGGACGCCAATCGCTACCTGCTTGGTCCAGATCGCGAGCCAAGCACCCGCGATCGCCAGACACAAGGCGCGGTTCGATTCGCTCTCTGTATACCGAAAGGTCGCGACGCAAGCCAATAGGGTGAGGCCGAGAGCCGGGGCATCGGCGTGAACCCAACTCTGTGATTGCCATAGCCCCGCTGATTGTTGGCTCCAGAAGACGAGGAAAGAGAGAACCACAAGGGCGAGGCTTCCGTTTCGCACGGATGTCCGATAGCATGCGACGCCAAGAGGGATCACGTAATAGGCCTGGGCGATGATCGCTGCCATCAAGATGGCAAGTACCGGGGTGTACGCCGCGGAGGCAGGTATATAGGCGAGCGCCGAAAAAGGCGGGTACATTGTCGACTGTATCGCTCCTTCCGTTGCCGTCGAGTAGATTGGAAACCCTTGCATCCATCCCAGCAAGGGCGCGATACGGGCGGCGTTCCAGCTAACAACCGGAGCTTCGTACACGCCGCTTGCTACACACAAAAGCGCCGCGTAGCCACAGAAGACAACGACACTCCGCAGCCATCGCTCGGAAGGTTCAAGATGCCGCCCGCCCCAATACAACCACGCTGCGATCCCGAGGGCCACAACCGCACCGGCCAGCAATGAAAACGCAAGATTCATGGCCTAATCGTAGGGAAATGAGTTGAACGCGATTGCTGTTTCTTGTGCCCCGCGCTACATCGGGGTCTGAGGACCGCCATGCGGATACTTGCGGCGATCTCGTGCAACCCAAACTCTGCTAGGTGTCGAATCCGCATTACGCCGTGGAAGTGTTGAATGCCACGGCCCTTGGTGGTGTGCTGCTTCGTGGCCGGATCCAATGGTAGTTCCCAATGCAGAGGAGCCGTCTCGCTAGGAAGGAAAGTAGAGCGTGTTGCCGTCGTGCGACTTCCAGGAGCGTCTCGCGTCCTCGCAGGGTTCGCCCATAATACCACCTCGCGTTGTTTGAAACGCATCACAAAGGAATGCGGAGCCCCTATCCCTTCATCGTCGGAATGCTCCGTTCCGGTACAACCCTATGGGGTTGATATTGGATGCGCATCCTTATGCCGCCATACTCCCCGAAACGCATTTTGTTAGAAATTTGCCGGGGATGCAGAGGGGATCGCTACCGCATCGGCTCGGTGTGGCTGCGAGATCGGGCTTCGTCAGTACCGAGGGTCGCGCTAAACTGATCAGGTTGCGAGCGTTGGAGGGACGGATGAAGATACGAATCTTTGGAGCTTCGGCGGCCGCGATCTTGCTGGCCTTGGTAGGCTGCTCACCGGCGGGGCCACCGGAGAGTGAAGGAGAGACCGCGATGGCGTCTCCGGCTGTGGAAACGCTCAAACAGTCACTCACCTTTCACGCGCCGTTTGAGGACGGCCCCGACGCCGCGTTCGCCAAGAGCGACCGGCGCGTCTACACCGCGCCGAGCTACGACGAGCAGGACCAGGCGATACCTGGGATCGGCAGTCTGAATGTCGTGATCGTTGAAGGCGGCCGTTTCGGATACGCACTTAGGTTCAAGAAAAAGAATGAGCAAGCCATCTTCTATCGAGCCGCCGGCAACGCCGGTTTCACCGAAGGCAACTGGACGGGCTCGGTATCGTTTTGGTTGAACTTGAACCCGGACGAAGACCTGGAGCCGGGCTTTTGCGACCCAATTCAGATCACCGACGCGGCCTACAACAACAGCGCGGTTTGGGTGGACTTCACCAAAGACGACACACCGCGGCATTTCCGGTTGGGCGTGTTCGGCGATGTGAAGGCCTGGAACCCTGACGATATTCCGCCGAACGACAACCCGGACTTCCTAGGTCGTCTTGTCACGGTGGAGAAGCCGCCTTTCGAGAGAGGTAAATGGACACATGTCGTGGCGACGTACTCCGGTCTCGGTACGGGTTCGGGCGTGGCAAAGTTATACATCGACGGGGCATTGCAGGGCGCGTCCGAGGGCATTAGCGAGGCGTTCACCTGGGACATGGAAAAGGCGGCGTTTCGGATTGGCGTGAACTACGTGGGACTGTTCGACGAAGCGGCCCTTTTTGACCGGGCGCTTACGCAAGAAGAGGTCACGGCGCTGCACAAGTTGGAAGAGGGTGTCGCCGAGCTGTACCCCTAGAGAATCGCGGTAACGTTCAATACGGCCGCAAACAAGCATAAGTAGGAGGAATCAAAACCTTGGCAGTACAGGAGAAACGTTTCAAACACGTGATGATTTGTGATTGCGGCGCTAAGCTCGAAATGGTGGCCGTCACCAAGTACGAGGAGGGTGGTTTCGGCAAGACCGAGCAGACCATCGAAGGGGAAGAGTTCTGGCAGCACATGCTGCATTGCGTCGGGGAATAAAGGTATTCCTGGTCGATCGATGGGGCGTGTAGTCGGAATCTATTTGCGGCCTTCGGCGCGTACCTTCGTGCGTGCGATCGAGGCGGCGCGAGCCGTTGCCGGACAGGGGCTGGAAGGGGATCACGCCGGCGGTGGCAATCGGCAGATCACCCTGATTGAGCGCGAGAAGTGGGAAGCCGCTTGCGTGGATCTCGATTGTGAGCTGAACGTCGGCGCGCGGCGAGCGAACGTGGTTGTTGAGGGCCTAGCGCTCTCAAAGGCGATCGGCGGGCAGCTTCTCATCGGCAATGTCGTGGTCGACGTGATCAGCGAGCTACGTCCCTGCAAACTGATGGACGACGCTGCTCCCGGCCTACAGGACGCGCTATCGCCCGATTGCCGAGGAGGTGTCTACGGGAAGGTTTCACAAGGTGGACCGGTTACGGTTGGAGCCTCGGTCGAAATCGTCCAGGCGGGGGAGGAATGATCATGCGCAGGCAAGTTCTCGCCGTCTTGGCTTTGCTGTCGATGGCATGCGGCGTCCCAAGTGACGCTCCGAAAGAAGCGAAGGTGAAGAAGGAGCCCGCCCCTGTTCAAAAGCCGAACGATGAGACGCGGCGTTTCCCCAGGCAAGACCGTGTGAGCGTTGAGATTGTTGACAACCACATCATGGGGAAGGACTTCCTGCCTGGCGGCAACTTGGCGTCTTACGACGCCGGCGGCAAGAAGTGGCAACAATTCCTCGTGCACGACGCTTCGCCGACATCGGCGGCGTTGCTGCTGAACGAGTACCGCGGTGCGTTGGAGAGCCCCAAGTATCTAGCCCACATGGGCGGCTACTTCGGCAAGGACGGGGACGCTGACGTCCTCGTGATGCAAAAAGGGCAGTGGCTCCTCGGCATCGTGGGCTTGCCCGAGAAGGAAGCGGATACGGTGGCGCGCGGGTTCGCGGCCCGCTTGGATTAGCCTCCGCTACGTGAGGACTTTTCGTTCGATCGATCGCGCCTGTCCTGTCGTTTCGTCGACATCGACGACCACGGAGCAGAAACGAACGCCGCTACGTGCCGGTTCAAAGCGGCCGGGAAGGGAACTCAAGAATCGGGCGATCGAGCCTTCCTTATCCATGCCGATGACCGAATCGTATGGGCCGGTCATCCCGACGTCGGTCAGATAAGCTGTCCCCTCGGGCAGGATGCGCTCGTCGGCTGTAGGGATATGAGTGTGAGTTCCCACGACCGCTGAAACCCGCCCGTCGAGATACCAGCCGTAGGCATTCTTCTCACTGGTCACTTCCGCATGAAAATCCACGAAGCGGACTTTCACATCCGGGTCGAGATGTTCCAGCAAGGCGTCCGCTTTACGAAAAGGACAATCGATGGCGGGCAGGTAGACGCGGCCCTGCAAGTTGAGAACGGCGTAGCGGGTTCCGTGCTTGGTTGTGCCGACGTAGAGGCCTTGCCCGGCAGCACCTTCGGGATAGTTCGCCGGACGCAGGATGCGAGGCTCGGCGTCGAGATAGGGAAGGATCTCGCGCTTGTCCCACGCATGGTTGCCGGTCGTGAGGACATCGATGCCGGCCTTGAATAGCTCGTCGGCCAGCGTCGGCGTGATCCCGAAGCCGGCGGCGGCGTTCTCGCAGTTAGCGATAACGAGATCGATTCCTTCCTCTTGGGCGAAGTCGGCGGTGCGTTCCTTGACGATGCGACGGCCGGGCTTGCCGACGATGTCGCCGATGAAGAGGATTTTCATGATTGAGTTGGGAGAAGGTTGGGTCGTCGAGCGTCGACGCCCGGTGTAGCGGAAACGTACAGGCTCAATACTGCTAGCCCGCGGCGTGATAGATGGGTTCGGACTCGTCGGGCTTATCGAGCTCGTCAAGTAGTGCCGTAATGCGCTGGCTCTTCGCCGCGACGCCCTGCTCGAAATCTGCAATACGCTGCTGAGCCGTCAGATACTCGTCGGCTAAGTGCAATGCGGCAAGCACGGCCACGCGGAAGCGGTCAGGAGTGCGGACCTGCGAAGCAATCAGGTTCATTTTTTCGTCCACAAGATCGGCCGCTCGACGGGCTTGCTCTTCGTCGCCCCCGCCCTGAATGTTGTACGTCTGGCCAAAGATATTAACTTCCGTGGTGCGGTTGGCGCTCATACACATCCTTCCCTTGATGAGGGGTTGTCACCGGACGAACCGGCCTTACCTAACTACCCGAAGCATCGAGTGCTTCAACCTGGCTGAGGAGAGTCTCGATACGCTTACGAACCTGATCACGCTCGCCGCGAAGCTCCTCAACCTCACGCGTCAAGCGCTCAATCTCGTCATCCTTCTTCGATAAGAGGCCTTTGGCTTCAGTGGCATCGCGCTCGGCGTCCAACTGCCGCTTCCGCGAGCCTTGGAATTGCTCAATGGCGCCTTGCAGCCTATTTTCTAATTGGTCCAGAGCCGCCAGCCCGCTCGATGAGGCTGAGTCCTGCACAAAGTCGTTTTGTTCCATAGTGAGTTGCTTGCCGATTCGGCTTAGCCCCATATCGTATCGCACGAGGCGGATCACAGCGCCAATAGGCGAGACGGTTGTTCTCAGGGATACGAACACCCATCAAATACAGGTGTATGATGGCCCTCAGGGGACGAAACAATTTCTGAGTCTTTCCACCCTCGAGTGATGGTCGGCGGCGTACGGTCCTGCGCCCCATTTGGCTGCCGCGACTTCCGAGATGTCGCCCCTCGAACAGCCCTCTCCTACTTCCTATTCCTGCTTGTCTTCGTTGCAAGTTCGCACGCCGATGTCGTGCGGGTCGATAACCCGTTCGGCGGCATTACGATTCGGGTCGTGCCGGAGATGGAGGTCAAGGTTGGCGGCGTGGGGCGATCGCGCCTGATGCGGGCCGGAGACCTGGTACTCCGTCAGGAAGAGGGGTTGATGGTGGTGGAGTGCCGTCCGGAGGACGGCGCCGACCTCGATCTCGTCGTCAACCTTCCGTATGGGGTCGAGGTGGAGGCCCGAACAGAAACAGGTTTTCTATCTCTCGAAGGGCTGATCGCGAAGGCTGACCTCACGACGGACACGGGGAACATCAAACTCCATGTGCCTTGGCGGGCGATCGAATTGGAAATGATGTCGGAGCAGGCGCCGGGCGAGTTCACCGCGCCGCCAGGTTCGGAGATGGCTCCCCGTGGCGGGTCAGAGAAATGGAAGCTCGTTCACAACATTCCGACTCGGGAGACGCCGTACGGCAAGATCCAGGTGACGGCACGTGCGCCGGGCGCGGTTGCACTCTTGGATCAGTCGATCCCCGACGACTCGTGGGTGAAGCTGCCGTGGCAGGCCGAGGGGATTCTGGCGGATATCATCGAATCCACCGAGCCGGAGCCCCCCGTCGAAACAGAGCTACCCTCCCTCGAAGCACAGGATTCCCCGAATGCGGTCGAGGCGAGCGTCTTTCGGTCAGACGTGCGGATGGTGAACCTAATGGCTTCCGTGCTTGATGAAAGAGGTGCGCCGTTGCTCGATCTTGAAGCCGACGATTTTGAGGTATTGGAAGACGGCGTTGCACAGAAGGTCGCTTCGGTGGAGAGCGAGGAAGCGCCGTTCAACCTGGCGATCTTGCTCGATTGGAGCAGCAGTACACGCAAAGACCGCGTGGCGATGAAGATCGCGGCGCAACGATTTGTTGACGCGGCCCGGCCCCAGGACCGGGTCGCTGTCTATGCGCTCGTCGCGGATCTGTTCACGGTGATTTCGCCGCTGAGCGGAGATCACGAGTTCGTGAAATCTCGGGTGCAGAGCGTGCCGGCCTCTACGGGAGCATCCCCAATTTACGATGCCATCGTCCTCGCCTATACGCAGGAGTTACGGAATCTGCCCGACGAGCGGAATGCATTGATCATTCTGTCCGACGGTGTAGACAACCAGATCCGGGAGAAGGGGTTCTCAGGCGGGTCTACGGATATCGGTCGACTTCAGGCGAACGGCTTGCCTTCCAAGGTGAGCTTTGAGGACCTGAAGCAAGCCGCGGGCCAGATGAAGGCCGTACTGTATCCGGTGTTTCTGCCGCCGAGGCGAAGTATGCTCGGAGTAACGCGGGGAGGCTTTCAAGGGCCTGGCGGCGTCGTCTCGGCTCCTAGCATGGAGGGAAGCGGTAGTCGCGCGGGAGAGTGGCAACTCACGGCGCGAGCACGGCTACTTGCCTTGGCGGAGCAGTCCGGGGGACGTCTCTTCCAGGCAAAATCGATTCGCGACTTGAAGCCGATCTTTCCACAGGTCACGGACGAGTTGCGGAGCGTCTACAGCATCTCGTACTATCCGGCCAACCAGAACTTCGATGGCTCATCGCGAAAAGTGACCGTACAGGTAAAGGGCAAGCGCGCCGTCGTGCGAACTCGGGAGAGCTATGTGGCGCGGTAGTGGAGGGATAGCGAGCTTGAGGTTGTTCCTCGGCTGTGCGGCGGGGATCTGTCTCCTAGTTGTTCTGCTGAAGGCGCAGGAAGGTGCGCCGGCACAAGCCGACGCTGTTTTTCGCACGGAAACGGCCTTGATGGAGGTCGAGGTTCGTATTCGTGACACCAAGGGGCAGCGCGTGCCGGGTCTGACGCGCGAAGACTTTCAATTGTTCGAGAACGGCGAGCCGCAGGAGATCGCGACGCTGGAGTACGTCGCCGATCCGACTCGGGAGGCAGTGATTCGAACGCCCGCGCCGGGCATCGCGGCGGGTGAGGTTCGCGGGAAAACCGAGCCCCCGACTCCCGGCCTTGAGCGCGCGACGCGTATCTTCATTGCGACGCACGTGGCGCCCGGCGAGTTGAAGCGCGTGCGGAAGGCCGTGCGTGAGTTCATCGCGAACGACCTGCCCGCGGGAGCGTTGGTATCGATTGACGGTACGCCGTTCATCGGCGACCAGCGACTGCTGTTGAATTTGGTGGATGGAAAGGTCTCTTCGGACGAGGTTCCTGGAAAACCGTTTCGGTCGGATGTGCAGGCTGGCACGGATTTCTCCGAGCAGGCACAGCGGGATGTGATCCGGCAGGGTTTCGGGGCGACAGAGCAGGGATTTTCCAATTTGATCCTCGAACAACAAGGCCGCTCACATCTCTATCGCTACACAGACATGATTCGGGGGCTCGCGCACTATCCGGGAAAGAAAGTCATCGTTTTGTTCGCGCGTGGCTTACAGATGGGATTCTCCACCCAGCAGGACCTCGCGGGTCCGCTGGGTGTGCAAGGCCAAAAGGGAATCTTCGTCAACTTGGAGAACGCCGGCCTCGTTCGGCGCTTACACGGCGAGGCGATGCGAGCGCGGATCCAATTTTACGTCGTCGCATCTCAAGCGCTCGAAGCTCTGGATGCGCAGGGTGACATCACCTTCACGACTCAGAACATTGAGTATCTATTTGGTGCGAACCCAGATGGGAAAGACCTAGCAGCGTTCCGGCGAGCCGTTCACACGCGCGCGCCGACGGCCGGGCTCGGCGAAGGCTCGTACATGGAGCAGCAAGGCCTACGAATGCTCGCCGAGCAAACGGGTGGCCGAGCGGTTCTCAACTCGAACGATATGGGCCGGGTCTTTGAACTGGTGAACGAGGACTTGGGTGGGTACTACCTGCTCGGTTACTATCCGCCGGAACGTAAGCCGGACACGTTTCGACGGGTGCAGATTGAGACTACACGGCCGGGCCTGAAACTCGAATACACGCGCGGCTTCTACGACCGGGGTGAGTTGGAACGTTTCTCGGAGAACCACGAAGGCGAACTGTCGCTACGAGCCGAGAGTGATGCCGGGAGCCCGACGACGAAGGGTGCTCCCAAGAAGGCACTCAAGGCTTACGAGCAAGCTTACGCGGCACTACAGGCCTCGCCCGTCGACTACGAGACGGCCTTCGCGGAACTAGACCGAGCGACCGAAGCCTACCCGGACTTTGCGACGGCCTGGAACTTGACGGGCTATCTGCGGTTCGCGCGCGGAGAACATGATGCGGCGCGCGCGGCGTTTGAGAACGCGATCGCAGCGGATGGCGCGTATGTGAGTCCGCTTGAGCATTTACTACGGTTGAACGCGGGTCAACAGCGCTGGAGTGAAGCCGAATCGACGGCGCGGAAACTGCTGGCACTCGATACCGGAAACACCGAAGCCGCGTACCACCTCGCGGTTGCGCAATTCAATCAGGGGAACCTGGACGCTGCCATGGTGTCGATTGAGCAAACCGTGGCTTCAGGAAATGCCGGGACATATCCGCAAACCTACCGGCTCCAAGGCGACGTGCTGGCCGCGCAGGCGGATCTGGTCGGAGCGGCGAATGCGTACAGAGAGTTTCTCGCCGCGCAGCCGGAGTCGGCCATGGCGGACGCGATACAAGGCCAAATCGCCGAGTGGGAGACGCAGTTGGAACTGCAGGCGCTCGGCGAGTATCTACAGGCGGGGAAGTGGGACGACGTGGATCGTCAAGCGGCGGCGTTGCTCGAAGCAAAGCCGGACCAGACGGCGGCGCGGCTGTTCCGAGCATTGGCGAAGTTCAACCTGGGTGATCTGAGCGCCGCCGATCAACTCGCACAGCAAGTCCGCGACGCACCGGACGCCGAGCAGTTCCCGCAGGCCCACTATCTGCTCGGTTTGGTGCACTCCGAGCAAGGGGATATCGAGGTGGCGATTCGTGAATGGAAAGAGTTCCTGCAACGGCGCGGCGACTCGCCCCTCGCGGCGGAAGTGCGCGAGACCATTACCGATTGGGAGACGTTGCTGGAACCCTGATGTTGGATTCGGCCGTGTTACTCGTTCTCAGCCGGAGCGGGTTTCGGACCTTCGCCCACGGGCCACAACTCCCAGCGGCGAACGAAGCATTCCGCCAGTTCGGTTTGCAACTGTAGCCGGCCGTAGTCCGGGAACACGTCGAACCCTTCGTTCACCTTGACGCCGTTGATGAAGACCTCGATATGGCCGCCGTCGGCGATGACGTCCATGCGCGTCCACTGGCCGTCGGGGCTTTCCACATCGTTCTTCCCACGGAAGCCAATTACGTCTTCCCAATCGGGGTCGCGACCGTACCAGTTGATGCGTCTGCGATTCTCAAGGTCGAACGTTTCGGGTGCGCCGTCTTCTTTCCAAATGACTTCATCGTCGCGGTCACGCGCTGTTTCGGTCGTGAGAGTCATCGGAACCGGCTCGCCGTCTTTGTCATTGCCGGCGACGAGGATGAAATCGCCGAAGCCGCCTTCGATCATTTGCACTTCGATCGACGGCATCCAGGTGTCGCTATAGCCGCCGTCGGCGCCGATGCTATGGATCAGTAGACCGGAATCCTTCGTCCGCTCCTTGCGTTTCTCCCACGTCCGCGGACCCCACTTGGCTTCCATCACCAGGTGATAGTCGCGGTACTCTTTGTCCGTCAGCAATCCGCCCAGTCCATCGCCGCTCACGTGCAGCATGCCGTCGGTGACACCAAACACATTGCGCGGGTCCTCGTACTTCGTGTCTTTCATCCAGGTATAGAAACCGTCGAGCGACTTGCCGTCAAAGACCTGGATCATCTCGGTCGGCCGCACCGCGCTTTCGCGTGGATTTTCAGCCGGGGCCTCGACGGCCGGCGGCTCCACGGCCGTACAACCGACCAGTAGTACGATGGCTAGGTAGTTCAACAAGGTCTTGCTCATGGTTTCATCTCCGTCAATGACTCGGGCGTACGCCGCGCACACAAGTTTACTCAAGACCGCTACGACAGTGGACGTCTTTCATCGAGCCGCCTGTAGGTCCGTGGTGACCGCATTGTGCCGAGCTGTCAAACTACGGTCCGCCGCTGCATTGTTAATTCTATGAGACCTGTGAGTCTCAGGAGGCGGATTGGACAAACTTCTGATCGTTCTAGGGGCCAGGACGCGACCAGCAGTGCGTTGGCCCCGCTCCTCGCGTCTTGCTGTTACTGCTGATTTGGACCCGGTGGCGTGCCGTGCCCCTAGGTCGGATACCGCTCCACTAACTCGATGCCCGCTTGATGGTTGCACCCATTTCTTGTTCGACCTCTTCGATCTCGGTCTGACGGTGCAGTGCGAAATAGACGAGGAAGAACACGACGCACGCCAGCGAGAGCAGCGCAATACCCATGACGAGCGCAACGATACCGGACATTCCGCCGAGGCCGCCCGAGGCGTCTTCGGCGGCGACGATCATCCAGTCGAGTTTGGGGTACTGTTCTTCAAGCCCGACATGCGCGAAGGCCAAGCGGACTTCCCTGTCGCCTGGGAAGCTCGATGCGAAGTAGCCCGACGTGCGGCCTTCAAAGCTGCCCTTCCGATCCACGACCGCGTCCACCTCGGGGGAGTGCGCATTGTCGGAGAGAGTCAGGCCGTCGGAGCCGAAGATCACCGAGCCGTCCTTCTTTGCGAGCACGACCTTGCCGCCGGATCCGAGATCGGTTCGCTGCAAGGCCGAGGCCAGCGACGAGATCTGGACGAGGGCGTCGAGGGTGCCAATGATTTGGTTGGTCTCTTTTACGACCGGCACGCCGACGCCGATGTAGTGGTTCTTCGTCGCATCGTCGTAGAGGACGTCGGTTAAGCTGACAACACCGCGGCCGTAGAAGTAAATGTCCTGCCAGTACTCTTCATCGGCCTGGTAGTAGTCGAGGGTCTTATGCGTGGCGGCGACGGTCCCGCCCTTGAGGTCGGTCGCGGTGATCCGTAGGAAACTCGGATCGACGGTCAGTTTGCGCCGCAACGATTCCGAGCCGGGGCTGGACATCATCTCTTCCACGAGATCGACGCCTGTCGGTGTGTCCCAGATCTTGTCCTTGGCGAGCAATCGCTCGCGGATGACGTCGTCTTGGACGCGGAAGTACGCTAGGTTGGCGGTTCGGACGACATCCTGCACAGCCGCGTCCGACGCCATGATGGCGGCTTCGACAACTTTGGCCTCGATACGTTCCTTTACGATGCCGGCGACCGACTGAGCGATGGTCTCGAGATGCTGCCCCGCGGCGGTGACGGTGGCTCCTCCGGCTCGTGTCGCGGCGTAGAGTGCGGCCAAGCTGACGGGTACGACGGTAACAAGAAGTACGATGACGAGCTTCCTCCCCGTGATATTGAAAGTGAGTGGTGCTGGCAAAACGTCGACCTCCCTTTTCTGCCCGATACCGGCCCGAGCGATGCGACGTTTACCAGAACGTCCGATCGGCCCCCCGGCGGGGTAAGCGTACACCCGCGGCGCCTACGGAAGCAAGCTTTTTCTTCGGAACGGCAGGGGGCGCGAGGGTGTTCTTGCCGGTCGGTGCGGTTTACAATGTGCACGAAATGATGACATTCAGTCTTGATGAGTACGGTACAACGATCGCTTCGATTCTGGGGCCTGCCGAGGGCGGTGCGCGATTGATGCCGCTTGCGCCGGACGGGCCCTGGCGTCATGAAGGTTGGGAGCGGCTCAAGGGCTGTTCAACGGAGGCGCTGTTTGACCAGGCGCCGGTGTCGGGAGAGTTTGCGTCGTGCGTAGAGAGTGCGCTGTATCTCTACTTCTCAGATCTGGACCGGTCGCATACGATCTCGCAGAACATCAGCTCTACGACTGGTAGCTTCTTGCACGGCATCATGCATCGCCAGGAACCGGATTTCTCGAACGCGAAGTATTGGTTTCGGAAGGTCGCGGGACATCCCGTATTCGGGGCGCTGCGGGATGCGGCCTTGGCGACGCTGAGTGAAGGAGGTGCGGCAGGGTTACGCGGGTCGATCGAAGGCCACGTCGAGTGGGATGCCTTGTGGATGGTCGATCAGTGCGAAGCCGCACACCGGGGTGGCGGGCGTGCGTTGGAAGATCAGTTACTGCGAATTCAGCGTGCGGAGTGGCAGGCGGTTTTCGACTATTGTTATCGGCGAGCGGTGGGCGCGGAGTAGGCAGCGCATAGGTGACAGTCACCGACAGCGGTGTGGCTACTTGTCGAGCAGGAAGTTGCCTACGATCATGGTGTCGATGCCGGAGGCGAAGAAACTGCGGACGGCGGCACGGGGATCGTTGACGAGGCGTTCACCGAAAAGATTGAAGGACGTGTTGTAGAGGACGGGGAGTCCGCTGGCGCGTCCGGCGGCTTGCAGTAGTTCCCAATAGAGAGGGTTGTCGGCGCGGCGAACTACGTGGACGCGGATACGGTCACCGCCGAGTAGGGCGGCCTCGAATGTCTTGCGATGATCTTCTTTGACACGGCTGATGGAGGCTAGGAAGCGGGAGCTTTCTTTGCAGTCAAAGTATTTGGACGCGAGTTCTTCAGGGACCGACGCGGCGAATTTACGGAACGGCTCGCGGCGTTTGATGTAGTCGTTGAGATTCTCGGTCGAATAAGGATTGAGCGGCGACGCGAAGATGCTGCGATTGCCGAGCGCGCGTGAGCCGAACTCCATGCGGCCTTGGAACCAGGCGACGATCTGGTTGTCATTCAGACGCTTAACGGCGGTGTCGATGACGGCCTCGTCGGTGGTCAGGTAGCTGAAGCGAAGCTTGCAGTTTTCGAGGACTTGCTTGATGTCTTCGCGGTCGTACTCGGGGCCGAGAAAAAGGTTGTCGAGCGGATGCCGGTCGGTCTTGCGGCAGGTCTGGTGCCAGGCGTAGAAGGCGCTGCCGATGCTCGTGCCGGCATTGCCGGCCGCGGGTTGGACCCAGACATTCTTGTAGCGCCCGGAGTTCTCAAGCGCTGAAACCAAGGGAGCGTTGAGCATGAGACCGCCGCCGAGGCAGAGGTTCTCGCCCTCGCCGGCGAAACGGACGACGGTGTCTTCGATAGCGCTCTGGACACTGGCGGCAATATCGGCACGATCCTTCTCGGACAGTTCGCCGCCATGCTCGATACCGAGCCTTTCGTAGAAACGGTCACTAAACCCGCCCGCCGTGGGCCGGGAAGCGTCGAAGAAACTTTGATTCAAAGTCGGGCGTTCGGCCGTGCCGCCGAGGACTTCGAGGAAAAGATCACGGAAACGTGGCTTGCCGTTCTGGCCGATCCATTGGATTTTGTGCTCTTCGGCTCCGGCGCGATAGCCGAGCAACTGTGTTACGCGGCTATAGAAATCGGCGGGCGAATCGGGAGCGTAGAGTTCCTCGATCGCTTCGATGCGCGTCCCGTCGGCGTCCCAGAGCGCACCGCAACGCATGTCGCCGACACGGTCGAGCGTAACGACCCGGGCTTTGTCGAACGGCGACGGGTAGTAGGCGCTAGCGGCGTGCGCGACGTGATGGTCGACGACGACCAATCGGCTTTTCGGGAACTGCGTTTTCAGTTGAAGGTGCTGCGAGGGGTCGGCGCCGCTGCCCATCGGCCGGGCGATCGCTACGCAGTCGACATCTTCGCGCGTTGCGGAGGCGACTGACAGGCAGGCGTCCACGGCTCTCTCCGGTAGCCCGCCGGGGTGGGCTTGTCGACGGAGCTTATCTTCCTCCATCGCGGCGACGAGGCGACCATCTTTGAGCAATGCAGCCGCGCCGTCGTGGAGCCAGCCACCGATTCCGAGTATCAGCATGAGACCTTCCGCAAGCGCTCAGCGTCGATAGGCAGGAAACCCGTGGGGGATGGCGCAAGACGGACGCGTATCATCAAGAGTTGAGGGCCAAACGGCAACTTTCAGACAGGCGGCGGAGGGGGTTGTCGACCGCCGTGAGTTGAAGGCTCAGTATAGCAATCGGGTCGTGGTGACCCTGAGAAATACACTAGCTAGACTGATGCCGGCAGTAGGTAGCTGACGACGGTGTAGACGGCGTAAGCGGTGAGCAGCACATATCCGAAGGGCCGCTTCATGTGGTCGCCGGATAGGAGAATGCCCACCCGGAAGACCACCAGAATGAGCAGCATGATCGGGAACAGTACGAGGAAGAAATGCCCGCCCGCGGTGAGTCCGTTGGGCGTAACGGCGGCCGCCGCGCCCGCGACGAAAAAGACATTGAGGATGTCGGCGCCAACGATATTGCCGACCGCCAGTTCGCCGTGGCCCTTACGCGCTGCCGTCACCGCGGTTACGAGCTCGGGTAGCGACGTACCGAAGGCGACCAATGTCGCGGCGATGATACTTTCCGGCACGTTCATACGCAACGCGACTTCGTTCACCGCCGGAATGAGAACACGTGCCGAGACGACGACCACCGCCACCGCTCCAATGAGCTTGAGCACGATCAGGACTGTCGACTCGCTCGATGCGTGTTCCTCGACTTCGTCGGCGAGTCCAGAATCTTTGCCGGCCCAGCGAATCGACAGCCAAATATAGACGCCTAGCGCAGCCAGGAACGCGAATCCGGCCCATTGCGCAAGGCTGCCGCCTTGCGTGAACGCGCTGCCGGGTGAACTCCAGGGGAAACAAAACGCTACGAGCGCCACGGCCGCGCCCAACTGAATCCACCCTTGGCGATTGACGATCGTTCGGTCAAGCTTGAGTGGCGCGATCAAGCAAGCTACGCCGAGGATCAGTCCGGTATCGCAGATGATCGATCCGACGGCGTTGCCCAACGCCAGTCCCGGCTGGCCTTGGATCGCGGCGAACACTGACACAGCCGCCTCGGGCGCCGTGGTGCCGAGACTCACGATCGTCGCACCGATGATCGTCTTCGGGATGCCGGAGCGCTCCGAGAGCAGCACGGCTTCGTCAACCAGCCAGTCAGCCGCCTTGCCCAAGACCAGCAAGCTGACCGCGATCATCACGAACAGCACGATGGTCGGCGAGCCCTGTACGAAGTGTTCTAAAGCTTCTTCCATGGTCTGAAAGTTCTGTTAGTGTACCGTTTCAGAATCCACTCGTCACACCGGCGCTGATCCCGATTCTTCGCGGTCGCGTCCGACCCAGGCCACGCCCTGCGTGAGCACGAAGCCTAGGAGGACAAGTCCCAAGGATGCGGCGATCTGTCCGCCCGACGGATTGAACTGCTCTAGCGGATAGTCTTTCGGATCGATCGCGGCGAGCGTTTCCGCCGTCACGGGACGACCCTTGATCACATCGCCGACCTGGGGCTGCACGCCATGTTGAAACGGCCACAGGCCCAACACGGCGCCGAGGAGGAGACCGAGCAATACGCCCAGAGTTGCTTTTTCAAAGCGGGCCAGCAGCATGCGCATTAGGTTGCTGATTCCCACCACTCCCAGTACGACGCCGATACCGAGCGGGGCGAGAATCATCATCGGCTCGATGGCCGGACCCCATCCCGCACCCTCTTTGAGGGCCCCGAGAAGTGCGTCTTTGAACTGTTCGATCGCCGTCAACACGGCGAGATAGACGCCGAGGATGAGCCACAGGTAGCTGCCTGAAATGCCCGGCAGGATCATTGCCGACGCTCCCGCTACGCCGGCTAACAGCATCAGCAGCATGTTTGACGACGCCTCACTTGAATCGGCTCCGGGGCGCATCATCACCATCGCGACCATGACGGCGATACCGCCGGCCACGCCGATTCCCGCGGCTGCGGTGAACGGTTTGAGCAGACGCCAGACGACGGGGACACCACCGAGCGTCAATCCGATAAACAGGCTGTACATCACCCAGCGGTGGTCGATCACAAGTCCTTTTACCGTGCCTGCCAAAGTGATGATGCCGAGTCCTGCCGAGGCAGCGATCGCGCCCAGTAGCAAGATTGTGGGCGGGCGAAAACGGAATGTGGTGATCTCGGCGATGCCGCTGATGAACTGCGGGTATACGCCCGCGGCCAGCAACATTGTGCCGCCCGAGATGCCCGGCACGAGGTTGGCCAAGCCCATCAATGTCCCGCCGAGCACCGCGCGCAGAAGTTGCGGCACGGACGTATCGGCTAACAACGTTCGCAGGAACGGCATGAATTCGTAGTTGTGGGAGGTACTTAGTGCGAGGACGGCGTTAGCTGATAACCCCGGCGTCTTTCAGGCGGCGGTTCAGCACCTCGCGCGCCGTGACGCCGAGTTCGGTAAGAGGTGGCCGCAGGTGCATATCCACGACGCCCATCCGAGAGAGGACGTGCTTCATGACGGGCATGATCGGATAGTCCTTGAGTAGTTCGACTCGTTCGTTGAGTACTTTCTGCGGCCCGGCGGTGTCGGCGCCTTCTTTGTGGGCGTTGATGACCGCCAATGTCTCGCGCGGAAAGATATTGCCATTGCCGGTGAGCGCGCCCGCGCCACCCTGCTTGAGGACGCCTTCGATCAGCGCTGACGCGCCCGTGAAGACGGCCAGATGAGGAAACGTCTTCATGTACGACGCTGTCCACGGCGCTTTTCCCCAGGAATCTTTGATGCCCCAGAGCCGCGGGTGCGATGAGAAGCGCTGCACAAGCTCGGGTGTGATCGAGACGCCGCTCACCTGCGGGATGTTGTACAGCAAGACGGGAACGCGCGCTGTTTCGAGCACCGGCTCATAGAACCGTGCCAGGCCTTCGGTAGTCGGCTGATTGTAATAGAACGGCGGGATGACCAAGAGCGCATCGACGCCCGCATCCTGCGCGTGGCGGGTCAGGTCGAGCGTATCTTTCACGTTCGATGCGCCGACGTGCGCGAGCACGCGTAGGGACCCCTTCTGCTTGAGATACGTATCGAGTGCCCATTTGCGCTCGACAGCGTTGAACGAGGCGAACTCGCCCGTTGATCCATTTACGAGGATCGACTGGACGCCGCTCCCCGAAAGGTATCCGAGGTAGTCGCGGACGATGCCCTCATCGATCTGCCGCTTGTTGTTCAAGGCCGCGAGGGCGGCGATGATCAATTGCGGGTCTGTGGTCTTAGTGACGTTTTCAGCGGACATAGCGCTCTGGGAAGAGGCAAAAGACGCTGCCGCGGCACCGAGGAATGTTCTTCGATCGAGTGACATGCGTTCTCCTTTACCTTCGGGTCCATTCTAGCATCGGTCGCTTCATGGGACGCGCAATCGACCTTCCTCTAGCGGCCGTCCGCCGGAGGTCCCGATCCACCGACACGATGGCTCTCCCATTGATCGATGAAGTGCTTGATGGCCCGTCCCACCTTGTCTGGTTGTTCGAGCGGTAGGTTATGAGAAGCGTTGTTGATCCACGCCACCCGCACGTTCCTTCTGAGTGGAATTCGGAGCTGCTCCAGCGTGGGTGTCGGGCGTCCTCGATCGCCGTATAGCTCGAGTACGGGAAGGTTCGTGCTCTGAAGAAAGTGGGAGCCATCCCATTGCCGCCAGATCCGGGCAAAGGCTTTGCGTTGTTCGGTGGTCCAACGGCCGGTCGCTCTTTCGCGACCCTCCTTCTCTTTTGTCCGTAACTCGGGAGTCAACGTGTCGGTCATCCGCCCTTCGAAGGCGTCCTGCGCGGCGTGGTGATTGGTCCAACCCTCAATGGAAACGACTCCAAGAACGGACTCCGGTCGGCGGTCGCCTACTTCCAGCGCCACCATGCCCCCTATGCTGTGTCCGCCTACGTAGAACTCATTCAAACCCAACGCATCCGCAACACGAAGGACATCTGTCGCGAACAGCTCGATCGAGCCGTCCTTGGCCGGAGGCCAACTACGTCCGTGCCCGCGCATTTCGACCAGGACAAGACTCATCTCGTGATCCAGATGTGGGATTACTTCATCCCAGAGGCTGCTGTCCCAGAAACTTCCCGGAATGAGGATCAGTGCAGGTGTTTCGCCGGGACGGAGGAGAAATGAAAGTTGCCCTTCGTCCAGCGCTATGTCTTTTCGAACGAACTCCGAACCCGTGACGATCTGTGCGGCCAGAAGTAGGAGTATGCCGGAGCGTTGTAGGAACATCTCGTCACCCGTGACCACCGTGTGCGGCTCACGAAGTAGGAGGTACGAACTATGGCGAAAGTTTGCCGCTGGTTACTCGGCAGCTTCCTTGTAGCCGGGCCCGCGTAGGACCTTACCCGCGCGTGCGCCGGTGTGTTGACCGTTGTCGATGGTGACCTCGCCGTTCACGATTACGTAGGGGATGCCCTCGGGGTACTGCTGCGGCTTCTCGAACGTGGCTTTGTCGATGACTGTTTCGGGATCGAAGAGAGTGATGTCGGCCCAGTAGCCTTCTTTAAGTAACCCGCGATCGGTGATGTTGATCTTCTCGGCGTTCATGACGGTGATCTTGTGGATGGCCTCGGGCAACTCCAGCGTCTTGAGTTCGCGCACGTAGCGTCCGAGGACGCGAGGAAATGTGCCGTACCAGCGGGGGTGCGGGTGCATCTTGCCGCGCGGGCCTTCGGGGCTGATCGCTGAGCCGTCCGATCCAACCGACGTGTAGGGCTGCTTGAGCGCCAATTGCATGTCTTCCTCGGAGTGATGGAAGAACACCGTGCGGACGCTGCCGTTCTCTTCGAGCAAGACATCGAAGAGAACATCGACGGGATCTCCGCCGCGCGCCTCGATCAATTCGCTCATGCGCTTGCCAACGAAGGGTTTGTTCTTCTCCTGAGAGAACGACACGAGGAGCATGCCTTCCCAGCCGCCACCGGTCGCGAGGTAGTGGTTGTACCAGCCGGGGATGCCGTTGAGGACGTCTTTCTTCATGCGCGCGCGCAACGCCGGGTCGCGCAGCCGCTTGAGCATCTCTTCGTTGCCGCCGTCGTGCGCCCAGGGCGGAATGATGGCGCGCAGATTGTTCTGGCCGGCGGTGTAGGGGTAGACGTGCGCGCGGATGTCGAGCCCTTCGCCGCGGGCTTTGTCGATCATGTCGATGACTTCCGACATGCGCCCCCACAGCGCTTTGTCGGCGATTTTCATGTGGATGATGTCGACACGAATATCCGCGCCGCGCCCTACGGCGATGGCTTCGGCGATTGAGTCAAATACGCCCTGGCCTTCGTCGCGAATGTGCGTCGAATAGATGCCGCCGTACTCCGATGCGGTCTTCGCGAGTTCGATGAGCTGCGGCGTGGTGACGAGGCTCGACGGCGGCATGAGCAGCGAGGTCGAGAGTCCTTGCGCGCCCTGCTCCATGGCCTTCGCGATCTCACTCTTCATCTGCCCAATCTCTTCGTCCGTGGCCGGCGTCATCGCTTCCCCTTTGACGAAGGTCCAGACCTGGGTTTGGCCGACGTAGGACGAGATGTTCGCGGCGACACCCTGGCCTTCGACGACCGCGAAGTATTCGCCGAGGGATTGCCAGTCTTGCTCTCCTGGTTTGAGCGGCCCTTGCGAGCCCCCTTCGCCGAGCGCCATCGTCGTCACCCCTTGCCGGATCATGCTCTCGCAGTTGGGCTCGTAGACCAGCGTGAGATCGGAGTGGTTGTGCATGTCGATGAAGCCGGGGGAGACGATGAGTCCGGCGGCGTCGATCCGCCGCGCGGCTTGGCGGTCTGTGAGGTCGCCGATGACGGCGATCTTGCCGCCGGAGACGCCGACATCCGCGTCCTGGCCGGGTGAGCCGGAGCCGTCAATGACGATTCCGTTTTCGATGATGAGGTCGAGGGGCTGCTGCCGTTTGCAGGAGAAGAGGCCGGCGATGAGAATGGCTAGGGTGACGTGGAAGAGGAATCGATGGCGGTTTGGCATTTCTGGGGCATTGTACCCCGGTCCGGCCCGTTGCGCTTGGGTAGATCCATCACCGTTGCGCCTCATCCGGCATAATCGGTGGGTGGGTCGAATCCGTCTCTTGTCGCTGCTGGCTGTGATGTTCTGTTCGCTGTTGGCCTGTGGCGCGGATGTTGTTATTCACCCGCCTGACCAGAGCGAGCGCTATGTTTCAACGTCGCCGCCCCCGCTGGAGTCGTTTGTTGCGATGGATGCCCCGGATGCGGCGCGCTCCATCGTGTCGGGCGTAGGGGAAGAGGTGGTCGATGGACACCGTTGGGCCGAGCAGCGCGCCGTGTTGCGTTTCCACAGCATTCCTTTGGGCGACCTGCGTTTCCACGCGGTGATCGTTCTCCCTGAGCGTTTGATGAAACAGGCAGGTACGGTCACAATCAAAGTCCTGTTTGACGGGGAAACGGCTCACCAGGCCGAGTACACCGAGCCGGGTTCGCATGAGATTGAAAAGAAACTCGCTCAGGGTGAGGTTAGCTGGGAGCGCGCGACGGAAGTGACGCTGGACATGGTTGTTCCCGAGGGCCGCTGGGTCGCCGACGCGGATGCTCGGTATCTCCTGGCGGCGGCCGGTTTCCGGTTCTAGATCCTTTTCTGATGTCCCTCGACGCAGTCCAAACATTGGCGAGCATCCTCTTCGGCGCGGGCTTGACCGTGCTCGTCGCGACACTGCTCGGCCGGGTTCTGCTTGCGCGGTTGTTTGGCTCGGAGCCGGTGCTGGGCAGGGCGGAAGGTTGGGTGTTCTCGCTCGCCGTAGGAGTTCCGCTGCTAAGCCAGGGGATCTTCTACCTCTGTGTGCTGGGGCTGGTTTATGACGGAGTGTTTCTGGCTGTCGCGGCCATTGTCGTAGGCGCGTGGTGGCTTTGGGGTCGGGGGCTTGGTGTGAGTCCGGCTGTGCGCCCGGAGCGGGACGCCCGCATCTGGTGGGGACTGCTCGCGGTGGTTTCCGTCGCGTACTCATACATCTATATCCCTCATGCGTTGGCTCCGGAGATACAGGCGGACGCGGTGGGCTACCATCTCGGGCTTGTCGGCCACACATACCGTGCCCATGGCTTTCCCGGCATCACGACGAATATCTATGCGTTCCTGTCGCAGGGCTCGGAGATGCTTTATCTCTACGCCTACGCATTTGGGCGGCACACGGCGGCGAAGCTCTTCCACTTCAGTTTGTTCGTCGCAACGCTTGTGGCTATCGTCACCTTTGCAAGGCGCTACGGCGTGGCCCGGGCGGGCGCGGTGGGCGCGGGGTTGTACCTGTGCGCGCCGGTCGTGGGAACGGACGCAACGAGCGCTTACAACGATTGCGCGCTGGCGTTCTTTGCGTTCATGGCGCTCTATGCCGCGACGGTCTGGTGGCACGACCGCAGGGCGGGTTGGATTGTCGTGCTTGGCGTGTTGGGTGGATTCTGCTTTTCGATCAAGTACACCGGAATATTCGCCATCCCTGTATTGATGGCGGTGGTGGGTTGGGGAACGTGGCTGCGGCTGCGAGACGGAGGCCGAGCAATCCGCCGGCTTGTGCTCGTGGGGCTTGTGGCTTCGTTCTTTGTGGTCCCGTGGCTCGCGAAGAACACGATCACGACGGGCAACCCGGTCGCGCCGTTCTACAACAAGTATTTTCCGAACCCTTATGTTTCAGTGGATTGGGAAAAGGGATACCGGGCCCTGCTGGCGGGCTATTCACATGACCCTGAGGTGCGACGCAAGAACATGATCGCGGCCCCACTCGAGTTGACGGTGCGCGGCATTCAGTTCCAAGGACTTGTTGGGCCGGTCTTTCTGCTTGCGCCGATGCTGCTGTTGGCTTGGCGGCATCCGCTGTGGCGGCCGCTCATGTTGGCGATGGCTGTGACGGTCGTTCCATGGTTTTCGAATACCGGGACGCGGTTTCTGCTGCCGGCGCTCGTCTTCATTTCGGTTGCGATGGGCCTGGCGCTCTATCGGCTGCCACGGCGCACTTCGATCGCCGCCGGCGTCGTGCTATTAGCTTTCCACGGCACAATGTCGTGGCCATCGGTGATTCCGAAGTGGCATCCCGAGGGCCTGTGGGCACTGCAAGGCGCGCCCTGGGCGGCGGCTTTGCGTATCGAGCCGGAAGCGGAATATCTGAGGCGATGGGTTCCGTGGTATCGCACGGCGGAGTTCCTCTCCCAGGCGAGTGATAGCGAGACGCGGGTGCTCAGTTTCGAGCCGTTGCCTGAAGCCTACTTCCCGGCGCGCCTATGGGTGTCGTTTCAGGGGGCACGGAACGGGGCCGTGATGCGTGTGCTGCTGGCCGGTGCGGCGCAGGACTTTTGGCCGTCGCGAAAGCTGACGGTGGATTGGCCCGGGCAGGAACTTAGTGGGGTCCGCATCAGCCAACAGGGATTTCACGAGACGAGCGAATGGAACCTTTCGGAGATCCAATTGTTCGCGGACGAGGAGGAGGTTATTCCGCAGCCGGATTGGGAGATCCGAGCGAAACCGTTTCCGTGGGGCGCCGCACGAGCCTTTGACGGCAACCCGTGGACTCCGTGGATTACCTGGGAGCCGGTGCATCCGGACACGTTCATCGAAGTGGTGTTTCCTCAACCGCTACGGCTGTCGCGTATGGTCGTGACTCACTCCACGAGTCAGCATTTCTCAAAGTTTGAATACTTTGGGCGCGATGGCAACGGCGAGTGGAACCGGCTCGAAGTGACCGCCTCGGAGGAGTTCCGTCCGGTACGTCTCGCCGAGGGGCGTGCCTGGGCGGGCGAAGAACTGCGGCGTGAAGGGATCGACTATCTCGTTGGCAATACGGCGGAAGGCGCCATCTTCGGTGTGATCATGCCGGCGATTGAGCGCGACCCGGCGGCATGGGGTCTCAAGACCGTTTTCGAGGAAGGCTCGATGAGAGTCTATCGGGTGCTCGAAGCGACAACTCCGTAGGACCCAGGGTGCAGATGTTATTCGTCCGTGTAGTTGTCGGCAACGAACTTCAGGTCGAATGCCTCGTCGATAAGGGCTTTGGTGAGGCTGTACGGGTGGCTCTTGAAGTTCATCAGATCGAGGGCGATGCGCAGCACGTCACGAGGATGGCAGCGGCGATACTTGCGGTCGCAGCTCTCATAATGCTTCTCGATCATGTACTTCACAAGGTCATCGTTGTACTCGATATTGATGTCGCGGCAGTAGTCGCGAAAGATCTGGATGAATTCGTCTGTAGGCGGATTCCTCATGAAGAGCTTGTACTCAAGCCGCCGCAGGAATGCTTCGTCACCTAGGTCGTTCGGGTTGAGGTTTGACGAGAAGATCAAGAAACACTCGAATGGCACCTGGATCTTCGTGCCCGTCTGGAAGCGCAGAAAGTCGACGCCGCCGTCGAGCGGATAGATCCAGCGATTAAGCAGTTCGGCCGGGGTGATCTGCTGGCGGCCGAAGTCATCAACCAGATAGATGCCATTGTTCGCCTTCATTTGATAGGGCGCGTCGTAGATCTTGGCGGTTGGGATGTACATCAGGTCGAGCATGTCGAGAGTCAGCTCGCCGCCTGTTGTGAGGAAGGGCCGCTTACACTTCGCCCAGCGTTGATCGAAGGTGGATTCCTCTGTGAGTTGCTGCAACGCCGAGGGCTCTGCTTCGACCCTGCGATGGTAGAGCGAATCGAAGACTTTGATGAACTGCCCCTCCGCCTCGACGACGTAGGGAATATAGATCGCCTCGGCCTCCATGTGGACCAGTTGCTCCGCCAAGAAGGTCTTGCCATTGCCGGGTTTGCCGTAGAGCAGCATCGAGCGAAACGAATTGAGCGCCGGACCGATCTTTGTGAGGTAGTCGTCGGAGATCACGACGTGCTTGAGCGCATCGCGTAGCTTCTCCTGGGTCGCCCAGCCGCTCTTGATTCTTTGTCTGCGGACCGCCTCAACGTATTGCTCGAGGGGCACTGGAGCTGGCCCCACCAATTGGTTGGTTTCCAGGTATTCCTTTGCGCGTGAGCGTCCTTCGTCGGAAAGTCCAAAGGATGAGGATACGGTGCCGAACCCTGATGACCTCTTGACCTCGACGAGCCGGGATCGTTTGAGAAAGTCGATGACGGGCTCGATGACGCTGAAGTTGAGTCCGAGTGCTTTGCCAAGATCGCGGCCTAGGATCTCTCCCCGAAAGTAGAGGTTCTTGAGGACTAACTGCTCGACCAAGCCCGCGGTGAGCCCCGCCTCCTCCAATGAGTTGGGTGAAGAAGGAACGAAATCTTTGAGTTCGGGCTCGGCTTCGAGTACGGTTTGGACGGCTGTGGCTTGCATGGTTCTCCCCTGGGTGGTGAAACCTGAGGATCATTATGCGAAGCGTTGGGAGCGTTGAGAAATCCGGCAATCGTCGGCTTTGGCCCGTACGAATTCTCCTATGAAACAGCTTCTTCGGAAAGGAATGAGGCTAAGACCTTAGTACTGAAGGTTGGGATGAATTGAGAATACTGAGCCCGGTGGATCTACTTGGCGGGCCTAGAAGATCTTGCGGGTCAAGCGACGGGCATCGAATGACGCTGTGTCGGCGATGGCCATCACGGCCATCACACCGGCCTGGATCGGGTCTGTTACGACGAGGTCGGCGGCGTCGGGCACGCTACCCGCCATGTTGAGGCAGATGACCAGAAGGCCCTTCTTGCGCACTTCGCGGACAGCAATCTCGATCTCACCGCCCATTAGGGCGCCCGCGAGCACCAGGGCTCGCGCACGTGGCAGGCGAGCCACGGCTTTGACGGCCTCGGCGATCGCTTTTTCGCCGACCAAGGGAATCGTATCCACGGAGATGCGCTCGCCGCGCAGGTTGTGGCGGTCGGCCTCAGCCACGGCGCCTACAGCGACCTGGCCGACCTGCGCGCCGCCGCCGATGATGATGAGGCGCTTGCCGAAGACGCGCTTGAGGGTGCGCTCCTCGGCGACGTGAACCACTTGGGGCAGTTCCTTTAACTGCTCGATGATGGGATCAAGATCGTCGACGCCCCCGATCTCAAAGAAGACCGTCTCGATCGGCTTGCGGCTGTCGAGAATTGCGACCCAGGTAATGTCACCGCCAGCGCGCGCGATGATGCCGGAGAGCTGATGCAAGACGCCCAGTTCGTTCTTGGCCTCGACGACCAATCCCCTCGTTGCATTTTCGTCTTGGGCTTCCTGGTCCATCTACGTGACTCCGGAGTTGCCGCGCCATGTCCAAATGCGCGGTAAGAAGCTTTCAGTATAGAGCCGGTGGCTTGAACCGGACGGCGCACGGGCTTGGGCATAATTGGCTCGCCAATCACGATCCGCCTTCCTAGGAGGAACTCTGAGATGACCTCGCTCTACTCCCGCCGCCGCCCTGGGCTCGTCCGTTCGCCTGTCTGGAGCCCCAGGGAAACCGATGCGGGGCGCATTCATCATCATGGTGACCCCTTACAGCGAGGCGAAGGAGGTTGACTACGAGGACCTTGCCGGCGAAGTGGGTTTCCTTGATCGCTGCGGTGTGCAGGGCATGGTGTGGCCACAGTTCGCGAGCGAGTATCCGAACTTGAACAAGGAGGAGCGCTTTCAGGGCATGGAGACTCTCGCCAAGGCCGCGAAGGGCAAGAAGCCAGCGCTGGTCCTCGGTGTTCAGGCGGACAACATTGATGAGATGCTCGAATTCGCGCGCCGCGCGGAGAAGCTTGAGCCTGACGCATTGATCGCCATGCCTCCGAAGGAGGCGAAAACGCTCGATGACTACCGCGCTTACTATGACGCTCTGTGCAAGCTGGCCAAACGCCCGGTGTTTATTCAGACGACGGGGGGCGCGCCTGAGGTCAAGCCGACGGTCGAGTTCATTGTCGAGATGGCGAAGCGGTGTCCGAACTTTGGCTACGGCAAGGAAGAGTTCAAGCCGGTGGTGCCTCGGCTTATCGAGTTATCGGAGCATCGGTCGGAAGGGATCAAGAGCGTCTTTAGCGGTGCAGCCGGGCGCGGCTGGCCCTATGAGATGCGCTACGGGTTCGACGGCACGATGCCCGGCGCGATGTACTCCGATATCTACGCTCAACTATGGGAGTTGCACCTGAAGGGCAAGCAGGATGAGATTCGCGATCTATTCAGCAAACTGATGTTGGTGATCAACCTCGATGCTCACATTCCGGGCGTCTGGAACTATATGTTCAAGCGGCGGGGCATCTTCAAGACCACCAAGTCACGGCGTGGCGACTACACGTGGTCGAAAGAGGCGGTGGCGGAAATCGAGCACAACTTGGAGGCACTTGCGCCGCACTTCCGGGTGAAGCTGCCGAGCTAGACGGTCCGAGGCTTGGACTGCCTTGACACTGTCGTCGCCGAGCGTCCTGTGGTTTTCTTCACCAGCGCTTTCCGCCACCTGCTCTACTCCCAACGACGTGACGCTATCTAACGCTCACCCTTCAGTACAAGGGAAACGTGATCTCTGGAGAAAGCCTTCCCAATCCGTTGAAGGACGACTCCTTCACGCGGTTCTTAGAAGACGAAGGATTCCGCAAGGTGGCGGCCGAGTTCTGCTGACCGAAGCGTTCTGGGGTGACTGCAAGACAAAGTCCAAACCCCCGAGCTTCGGTTTGCTCCACCATCCGTACCAGCTTCTCCAGAAGGCCTCTACGCTATAAGTAAGAGCATGCTCCTTCTGTACCGGTCTGGTGGCCGGATTGGCCCTCTATGAAAACCCGCCTCTATCACGTTGATGCCTTTACCTCGAAGGCGTTCGCCGGAAATCCGGCGGCGGTCTGCTTGTTGTCTGAGCCACGCGAAGACGACTGGATGCAGAACGTCGCGCGCGAGATGAATCTGTCGGAAACCGCGTTTCTAACGCCAAGCGATGATGGATACGGCCTGCGTTGGTTTACCCCGACCGTGGAGGTCGCGCTTTGTGGGCACGCGACGTTGGCGAGCGCTCACGTGCTGTGGAATCACGAAGACTATGCCACTGGCGACGAACTCCACTTTCAGACACACAGTGGTCTATTGACTGCACGCAAGGATGGCGAGTGGATCGAGTTAAACTTTCCCGCTACGCCGGAAACGGAAGTGATTCCTCCGCCGGAGCTGTTGCACGGCCTTGGCGCCGACAACGAATACGTCTACGTCGGGAAGAACCAGTTCGACTATGTCGTGGAAGTCGCGAACGAAGAGACGGTTCGCAAGCTCCGTCCGAACTTTAGAGAACTCAAGGAAGTGGATGCACGCGGCATCATCGTCACGAGCCGATCCGCTGCTCCTTATGATTTCGTCTCACGCTTTTTCGGGCCGGCGGCAGGCATCGACGAAGATCCTGTTACGGGTTCGTCCCATTGTTGCCTCGGCCCTTACTGGCAACAGCGTCTCGAGAAAGACACGTTTCTCGCGTATCAGGCGTCGGCGCGAGGCGGGGAACTGCGCGTCAGGGTCTCGGGTGAGCGTGTCTACCTGGGTGGCCAGGCGGTGACGATTACTCTTGGCGAGTTAGCAGTTTGATCCGGGTTTGTGGTGTTAAGGTGGACTTCGAGCGCGCACGCACCCAAAGCGCCGTCCCGCGCGTATTCCTACTAGTGGCTCGCTTAGCGGATTACCCAGTGTTCACCGTTTCCCTCATCCTCTTGTGCAGCTTTGCGGCTTCCGGCCTGGCCGCCGATGTCGAGCTGCTCGATCTTATTCCGCCGGATAGCCGCATCGTCACGATTGAGAAGCCGAGTGAGTTTCGCGGCACTCCCTTAGAGAGCCGTTGGCCGGGGCATCCGTTTGGCGCGGAGTACCCGATGGAGGCGGTCCGGGAAGTCGTTTCGGTTTTCGGTATCCCGGAGGATGAGGAAGAGGGCTTCGGTCTCTACATCCTGCATGTGGACCCTTTGGTGCTGCGGGGCCGGGCGGCGCAGTCCGACCGGATCGAGCGGGTTCGGGACATCGACGTTCTCCATTTCCCCGACGAAGATGGTCACAGGACGGCGATTATGGGCGGAGTTGTGTTGATTTGGGGGGACGCGGACCCGGTGGAAGCGGCGCTTGAGTTATTTCGCTCGAACAAAGCCGCGCGCCTGCCTTTGCGTGTGCGAAAAACGCTAACCGCACTACGAGAGCGCACGTTGACCGCGACCTGGGTCATGCCTCCGAAGTATCCCTATGCCGCTGACGGGCCGAGGGCTGTGGCGGATCGGCTGGAGGTTCTTGTCGACCAGGCGTATTCGACGTTGCGTTGGGTTGATGGCTGGGTCGAGTCGCACGAAGAGTTTGTCGCGGCGACGCCGGAGGATGCGTCGCTTCTGGCTGAGCTCATCCGGAGCATCGTTCAGATGGGAACGCCGGTGGGCGACGAAACGCAGTTGGGTGCGTTGCTGCGTCGCTATCACCGCAACTTTGGTGAGTCCGCCGAGGTCACCGAGACGGGCAACGCGGTGCGGCTATCGGTGCAGCTTTCTCCCGAGGAGTTCGAAGAGTTGCGGCAAGAGATGGCGGCTGAGTCGCCGGTTTCCCCGACGCCTTAAGAGTCTCGTTGCCTTCCGGCCGATATCACCTCATTTCGAGCCGTAGTCGTGCTCAGCCCGGTTTTGCAGCAATGCCGCGGCTTGCTGTGCTACCTTTGCCTTCTCGATACGGAAGTAGGAGGCGCATCGATTCCCGCGCCTGGAGGCACTGATGAAAAGTAAGCTTTCCCGACGCCAAGCACTTCTCGCCACGGGAGCCGGCGCACTAGCCGCCGGTTTCACAGCGGCCCGGCCGGCCCTGCAGGCCGCCGCTGCTCCAGCGATGAACGGGTTGCTCGATACCTCGATCAAGAAGGTTGACCGGACCTGGGTTGAAGTGCCTTTTCGGCCCGTCCCCGATCGCAACATGAAGCGCGAGTTGTATCACTGGCGCTACTTCGAGATCTGCCAGGTCACCTTGGCTTGCGGTGTCGTCGGGTTTGGCGAGGCAATGGTCTATTACGGCGGACGCCCGCTGGAAGACGAAACGATCGGCCGGGTGATGGGGAAGAATGCTGCCGACGTGATGTGGGATGACTCGCTCGGCAACGGCTTGCAGCAGGCTCTGTTCGACGCAGTAGGCAAGGTCAACGATGTGCCGATCTACCGGCTGCTCGGCAACAAGCACCGCGACCGGCCGTTCGTGAGTTGGTGGGCGATCGATATGCCCGGCAAGGACTGGGCGTCCGAATGCAAAGACGCCGCCGCGGCGGGCTACACCGATTTCAAAACGAAGGCCCGCCCGTGGTTCGATCTCGACGATCAGTGCGCGACGCTCACGCCCACGCTGCCCGATCACTTTAAGATCGACTTCGACTTCAACGCGTCGCTGCTCGATACGACGAACGCGGTCCGCTACTGCACGATGATGGAAAAGTATCACCACATCGCGATCTGGGAATCGCCGATTCCGCAGGGTGACGTGGAAGGCAACAAGCTGCTCCGCAAGCGCACGACGATTCCTATTGCGCATCACTACGGCACCCCGCCGATTATGACGGCGTTACGCGAAGAGGTGTGTGACGGCTTCGTAATCGGCGGCACGGTGGGCCGTGTGCAAAACAATGCCACGGTGGCCGCGGCGGCCTCGAAACCATTTTGGCTGCAGCTCGTAGGTACGGGGATTACCGCCACGTTCGCGCTGCATCACGGCGCTGTGCTCAGCCATGCGCGTTGGCCATCGGTGAATTGCCATCAGCTCTACACGCATCAGATGATCACGCCCGGCATGAAGGTCGCGAACGGTTCAGCCCCGGTCCCGGAAGCCCCCGGACTCGGCGTCGATCTCGACAAGGATGCCGTGGAGCGCTTCCGCGTTGAGCCGCTTAAAGAGCGACCGTATCCTTATCCGGGACAATTACTGGCGATTCGGTGGCCGTCCGGCGCAACGAGCTACTACACACACATGCGCCAGTATTGGACAGACTTCGCGGCCGGCCGGCTGCCGGTGTTTCCGAAAGGGGTCTATCTCGAAAGCGTGCCCAACAATGGCAGCGCCCAATGGAAAGAGTTACAAGCCCGCGCCGCAAAGGAAGCCGTGCACTCGGCAGGCCGACCGATCTAGGGCGAGCTTACACCGCGCCGTAGGCCACCATCGCATCGGCCACTTTGACGAATCCGGCGATGTTGGAGCCGTCGACGTAGTCGATATATTCGTCTGAGCCGTTGTGGCCGTATTCGACACACTTGGCGTGGATGTTCTTCATGATGTCTTGAAGTCTGCCGTCGACTTCCTCGCGGCTCCATGAGATTCGCAGCGCGTTCTGGCTTTGTTCGAGACCCGATACAGCCACACCGCCGGCGTTGGCGGCTTTCGCTGGGCCGAACATGATCCGCGCGTCCCGAAATGCTCTGACGGCGTCCAACTCCGTGGGCATGTTGGCGCCTTCGGCGACGGCGATTAAGCCGTTGCCGAGCAATGTCTTGGCCTCTGCTAGATTCAACTCGTTCTGGGTCGCGGACGGGAATGCTATGTCGCAAGGTACACTCCAGGGCCGCTTTTTCTCGTGGTATTCGCAGCCGAACTTCTCGGCATATTCCTCGATACGTCCCCGGCGCACTTCCTTGAGTTGTCTCAACCATTCGAACTTTTCATCCCGAATCCCGTCCGGGTCATGAATGAACCCGCCTGAGTCCGACGCTGTCACAACTTTGGCGCCGAGTTGATTGAGTTTCTGTATCGTGTAGATCGCGACGTTCCCCGATCCGGAAACGACTGCTGTCTTGCCGTCAACACTGTCGCCCCGCCGGGAGAGCATGTTCTGCATGAAATAGACCGCGCCATAGCCGGTGGCTTCCGTTCGAACGAGACTGCCGCCGAAGGCAAGACCCTTGCCAGTGAGGATGCCGCTGAAGCGGTTCTCCAGACGCTTATACTGGCCAAACATGTAGCTGATTTCGCGCGCGCCGACTCCGATATCGCCCGCTGGCACGTCGGTGTCTTCGCCGATATGCCGGTGCAACTCGATCATCAACGATTGGCAGAAGCGCATCACCTCGCGGTCGCTCTTGCCCTTGGGGTTGAAGTTCGACCCGCCCTTGCCGCCGCCCATTGGCAACGTTGTCAGGCTGTTCTTCAATACCTGCTCAAAACCGAGGAACTTCAGTACGCTCAGCGTCACGGAGGGGTGAAAGCGCATTCCGCCTTTGTAGGGGCCAATGGAGTTATTGAACTGAACCCGCCAGGCTCGGTTCACCCGAATGTTTCCCTGGTCGTCTTCCCATGTGACGCGGAAGATCACGACACGGTCGGGCTCGGTCATCCGTTCGAGGATCTGCGCCTTGCGGTAGCGTTGATGCTCCATCACAAACGGCATCAGGCTTTCGGTCACCTCGCGAACTGCCTGCTGGAACTCCCGTTCGCCGGGGTTCCGTCGGGCAAGCCCGTTCATGAACGAATTGATTTCCTTCTGAACTTCGCTGTTCGCCGTTGTTGTCAAACTATTCTCCTGTTTCCGTTGTTCCTATCACGAACCATCGGTTTCACCGCGCGAAACCTTAAGATCGTCCTTTCGCGATCTTCGGCGATTCGGTTACCGGCAACCTATGGTACTCTGATCCGGCTACACCTTCCGTGAGCCTACAAAACATTCATGCAACGAATTCCCAGAGACCAATCCAAGAAGTTCGCATTTAACTGGCAGGATGAGCCGCTACTGCGTGTCCAGCAGGGCGAAAGCTTTGAAATCGAAACCTACGACGCGAGCACCGGTTTCTTTCAGAGCCCCGAGGACAAGGCCATTCCGGCGAACCGGCCGGGCTTCGATCGCGTGCCGCCGCTTGCCAATCCGATAGGCGGTCCTGTTTACCTCGAAGGCGCCGAGCGAGGCGACACGCTCGTCGTAACGATTGAAGACATCGAGGTCGCTGACTTCTCGTGGACCGCTAACGGTCCCAAACGCGGCCCGCTCGGTGAGTCGAACCGCTGGCCGGAGATTTCCGAGGAATACACGACCTACATCATGCGTCACGAGCCCGGACCGAGCGGTACGACACGCGACGGTACGATCCACTTCAACGACCGCATCTCGTGGCCTGTGACGCCTTTTGTGGGTACCATCGGCGTCGCGCCTGATCGCGAGGTCACGACGAGCGGTGACGGTCAGGACACCTGGGGCGGTAATCTTGACATCCGTGACGTCGCGCCCGGCAACCGCATCCATCTGCCCGTGTATCACGACGGCGCGCTGCTCTATCTCGGTGACGTACACGCCAGCCAAGGCGACACCGAGTTCACCGGCACCGCGGCGGAAACGAACTCGACCGTGCGGGTCAAGATGGAACTGATCAAGCAGAAACGCCTCCCATGGATGCGCATCGAGAAGCCCGATTCAATCGTCTCGGTGTACGCCTATCGTCCGTTGGAGGTAGCCGTCGAAGTCGCCACGTACAACCTGATGGATTGGATGATTCGGGAGTACAACTATCCCCCGAACGATGCCTACGCGCTCGTGTCCACTTGCCCTGACTTCAGAATTAACATCTATCAAATGGTCAAGCTTGCGAAACTGAACTATGTAGCAGGGGCGGAAATCCCCAAACGCTACCTCGACGCCTACCTCTAGGGCGCGATCTCGGTCAGAAGAGCAGGGAGAGCGAACATGCCGGATAACGGTTCCGATAAGGGAGGTGCTTCACCCGCCGCCCGCAAGCCTCGACGTGTATGGCAAAAGGTACTGGATCACGGTGAACTTGCCGAGGGCCGCGTGCAGCCAGTTACTTGCACGCACACGACGATTTGCATGACCCATCACGAGGGACAATACGCCGCCCTCGACAACAAGTGTCCTCACCAGGGCGGTCCGCTTGGCGAAGGGTCGATCGAGCAGGGTATGTTGCGCTGCCCGTGGCATGGTTGGGATTTCGACCCGATTACCGGCAAGCCGCCTGGCGGCTATGACGATGGCGTGAAAACTTACCCTGTCGAGTCGCGCGACGACGGCGTCTACGTCGGGATCGAGGAAGAGGAGCCTCATACGCGTACGGTCACCGACGTGATGACCGAGACGATGGTCAATTGGAATGTGCGGGCCGTATTCGGCATGGTCGGACACTCGAACCTCGGCCTTTCGGACGCGCTCCGTGTACAGGAGCAGGCTGGCAACCTACGGTACTACGGCATTCGTCACGAAGGCGCGGCGGCGTTTGCTTGCTCGGCCTACGGCAAGCTCACCGGCCGTCCGGCTGCCTGTCTCGGGATTGCCGGACCGGGCTCGACCAATCTTCTCACCGGGTTGTGGGACGCCAACGTCGATCGCTCCCCGGTCATTGCTCTCAGTGGCCAAGTGGATACCCAAGTCCTCGGCGCCGGTGCCTTTCAGGAAATCGATTTGCAGGCCGCCTTCGGCAAAGTCGCCCAGTGGACTCAACCCGTGTTGCATACCAGCAAACACGCGGAGTTGATGACGCTGGCCGTCAAGAGCGCCATTCTCAACCGCGGTGTATCGCACCTGATCTTCCCGGACGAAGTGCAGACCCTACCCGCGAAGGAAGCCGCGCAAGCCGGTAGCCCCAAGGGGCGGCTCACGCCCCGCAATATCTCGCCACCCCAGCAGGCGCTTGATGAAGCGGTCGCACTGCTGCGTGACGCCAAGCGGCCGGTGATCATCGTCGGCCACGGCGCGCGGTTCGACATGGACGTCGTTACGGCGCTCGCCGAGGAACTCAACTGCCCGGTTATCACCACGTTCAAAGGCAAGGGTCTGATCTCCGACCGGCATCCGCTTGGCGGTGGCGTTCTCGGCCGCAGCGGGACGCCCATCGCAAGCTGGTGCATGAATGAGTCCGATGTGCTGCTCGTCTTCGGGGCCAGCTTCAGCAACCACACCGGCATCACCCCGAAGAAGCCCACGATTCAGGTTGATTTCGACCCAATGATCCTGGGCAAGTTCCACGCCATCGACGTGCCGGTCTGGGGCGAGATCGGTGTCACCGCGCGGCTGTTGAAAGACGCGCTCACCGGTCAACACAGCGCCATCGATCAGCGGCCCGACGTCAAAGAGCGTTGGGATATCTGGCGGACGGAAAAAGAGCGCCGCATGACCGACGACCACGGCAAAGGCATCAACTCCGCCTCGGTTTTCGCCGCCATGACCGAGCATGTTCCCGAAGATGCGATCATATGCGTCGATGTCGGCAACAACGCTTACTCATTCGGGCGCTACTTCGAATGCACCCGGCAGGCCGTGCTCATGTCGGGCTATCTGGGCTCGATTGGTTTCGCCTACCCGGCTGCGCTGGGCGCCTGGGCGGCCACGCAGGAAGACGATCCGCTCTTCAAAGGCCGTCCGGTTGTTGCCGTTTCCGGTGACGGCGGGTTCGGGCAGTACTTCGCTGAGGTCACCACTGCTGTGAAGTACGGTATGAACATCACGCACATCCTGCTCAACAACAGCGAACTAGGAAAGATATCGAAGGAACAGAGGGCAGGGAATTGGGATGTCTGGCAGACCTCGCTTCACAATCCCAATCTTGCCAAGTACGCCGAGCTATGCGGCGCTTTGGGAATCCGGGTTACGAAGAAAGAGGAACTCGACGACGCGATCAAGCGAGCGCTTGCCCACGAGGGTCCGGCGACTGTTGAAATCCTTACGGATGTGGATCTAATCTGACCCAAGTAGTTAGTGGCGCGGGCCTCCTGGCCGACGCTAGTTCCCAACGAGAGTGGAGTCTTTGTAGATGGCATCCTTGCCGTTGGGAAGCGCTACGAGCAATCGGTAGGCGCCCGGCTTGAGCGTCGCGGTATCGAGCGTCGCGATGTAGTGCAGCTCCTTGCGGTCCACTGACGGAAACGCCTCGGAGTTGCTGAAGGGCGGTTGGTCGAGCGGGGTCTCTCCGAGAAGAAGAAACACGCGCGGCGGAGGCGGAGCTTGCACGAGACTGGGTGCAACATTGTAGAGCCCGTAGACCGCGTGAACCGGCGCTCCCTGCCGAAACACGTTCTCGGGTGGGGGATAGAATCGAAACTCTCCTACGTCGATTCCGCGAGGCTCTGAAGACTCTTTCTCGTCGTCCTCTTCTTTGCTCGCGGCGATCATTCGTCCCGTGAGCAGGAGTGAACTCGGGGACGGTTCGTCAGTGAACCGGGGAACTTCAACCGCCGACTGAAACGCCCCCATGCGGCCCGTGAGCAAATCGCCGACAACAAACTTCCAGCGAAACGCCCCCGGGGGCAGCCTCATGGCGGACGGGAACTGCAACATGGCCGTCGCATCGTCTTGCATGCGCTTGAACTCGTCGGGTTTGAATACGAGTTGCAGTGACTGCTCATCACCGAACGGCACGCGGTCAGCCCGGGCGCTTTCAGCCCGCGCCAGCATGACGAGGTCAACCTCGGCGCCCTTCTTGGTTTGCGTCGTGGGAATGGAACTCGCGTCGATTCCCACGGAATACGCCGCCACCGGCCGGCCGTCCTCTCCCCGAAAGAATTCATAGCCGACCTTCAACGGGATCTCTCCTGGCATATCGTTCGAGTAGAGTACTCGTTCCAAGGCGCGCCGTTTTTCAATGCTCGAAAGCTTCGAGAACTCTTTGCCCTCGAAATACCCATCGCGGAACGAGAGCTTCACGTCGGGCCGGTCTACCTCGACCCGGATATCGCGGAATCGTCCTCGCTGTTCCGCCTCGCGAGGGTAGTAGCCGAGGACGTAGTAGCCGCCAATTTCAGCAATGACATTCGAGAACACTGCGCCGAGGTCGTTGTCGTTCACAACCGCCTTGCCGCCCGTCCCTTCGACCAACGACATCAACCCTTGCTGGCTGAACCGCAGGTCATCCAGACTGGCCGGCTTGTCGGCAAGTTCCGGTCTGGGAAATGGAGGCATACCGGGTGCGCCTGACTCCGCCTCGACCGCCAGTCCACCCGGCGATGACGCGTCTCCGCCTACAGGCATAGTGACGAGGCCACGAACGTCGATCGCATGCATGACGACCCGGGCCCGCATGGCGGCTGCCGCCAACTGGCGCCAGTACATCGCGTTCTCCGCATCGAAACGTAGACCGCGCGAAAAGACGGCGAGAATTTTCTTGCCTGGATAAACGCCGAGCTGCTTGATCAGCCCTGTATAGTCCTGCACAAGTGCGCGTTCGAGATGGACGCGTGTCGTATGCGCGGTGCTTGGCGTTGTCGAAAGATAGGACGGTGTCGTGATGCCAGTAAATGCCGTGATCGTCGCGATCTGCTCGTCGGCGCTAGCCGTGATGCCGTGTACGAAGCTTGGGATGCCGTTCTTGCCACCCTCCCCAACCATCCGGTCGAGCATCGTGAGCAGCGATTCTTTGTCGGAGGTGAACGGGAGCCCCTCCAGAGACACACGCACACTCGGTAGGAGGTTTGTCTCGATGAACTCCTTGATCGCCTCGTAAGTGTGTTTCCTCTGCCGCTCCCCGACCCGGCTGGCGATGTAGATCAGCGTCTCCTCACGCGGGGCCTGGGTCACGCGTGCCGGAGCACCAGGGGCAGGCTCGGTCTCTCTCTTTGGGGTTACCGTCGTGGCTCTCTCAGCGGCGGGCGGCGGCGGAACGTACTCGAAAGCAGCGATCTCCTGCTCGCGGCTTTCCTCGAAGACCTTGAAGTCTTCCTGCTTCAGATCGGCGACAGCCTTCCCACCGCGACCCGTCGCGCGAACCTCGACCTCAATCAGGGCGGTTTCTGTGCGAAAGACAGGCTCGCTGGCCTCTTGAGCCGTGAGAGTTGAGATGGCCGCCACCGCCACCGCAAAGGAGAGGCCGACGGTCAATCTGTACACGGTAGAGCGGGATTTGCTGATCATGCTCGCCTTGCGCTGCACGACAATGACCAACCAGTCTAGCGCCGATAGAACTCCAGCGAGACCTCGCAATGTACGAAAAGTGGTGGCGGATAACCACCGGCTTGGTGCTTGCGATGCGCTTACTTTATGCCCAATGGTGAGCGCAGCACGAAGTCGAGCCGCGATTCCGACGGGATGCGCAGCTTCGTGCCGCGAGCGGCCGCAACGACGACGCCCGTGCCCGCGCCTGCGCCAGCCCCGATAGCCGCGCCTTTGCCGCCACCGAGGATGCCACCAAGGATCGCGCCGCCCACAGCGCCGATGCCGGCGTTCCGGGCCGTCTTGCCGCCCTTACCGTCGCCCTTGACTTCGGCGTAGTTCGTAGCGAGCTGGTAGGCCTGACCGTCCACCGTGATGTCATAGAGCTTGAGCGCAACCTCGTCGCTGCCGCGAATGGTGCCGCCCTGCTCGACGCGCGTGACCTGCACGGTGGCGTCGGCGTTGCGCGGAATCACGATGCGTCCGTCCACGCTGATCGGGTCGTCGATGCTTGCCCGGAAGCGCTCGCCCGCGCCGGTAACGTCAGCATCGATCGAGTCGATCAACCGAACCGTGACGACCGTCCCGGCCGGAACGGTGATGGTCGGTTCCGGGGGAGCGGTGTTGCTCAGCGAAGGAGCGACCGGCGCCGCTGTTGACGTTGACGCCGATGAAGTCGTCGTCGCGGGAGCCATGCTGGCCATGGGTGTCGTCACGAAGCTGACGCTTTCAACGTCGCCTACCGAGTAAGTTTGCACGTTGCCGTCCGGTCCGATGAAGCGGACAGACCGCGTATCGCCCCCGACGAAACTTCCGCTAACCACCGAGCCGTTACGCAGACGAAGCTCGTCCGCCGCCGCAAGACCGGCAAAGACGAGTGCGAATACAGATATGAGAGAAAGAAAGCGTTTCATGTCGGGAAACTCCTTGGTTTTCAAGCGGGCCTTAACTTTCCGCCGCACAGCATGCCAACCGGACACCTTGTTACTTAGATGCTCGCATGCCCCGCAACGTTTCGTCTGTTGTGACGTTATTCATACGCCAGCGCTTCGATCGGGTCCTGCCGCGCCGCTTTGAGCGACGGATAGAGTGCGCCGGCGGCTGAACCGATCAGAGCGATCAACGTGACACGAACCAAATGTGACTGCAGGATACTAACCGTCACGAGCGGAAAACGGTTCTCCAGCGCGAATTCTCCCAGGTGTGCGATGCCGATCCCCAACGTCAGCCCCACCAACGTGATGATCGCCGTTTCGCTCAGGAAGATACTGACGATGTAGCCGGGCGATGCGCCGAGCGATTTGAGAATGCCGATCTCGCGGGTGCGGTCGAGCACGGCGGTGTACATCGAGATCAGGACGACGATCAAGCCGACGGCGATCGCGATCCCCACGATCACGCTCACGAACTCATCCACCATGCCACGGGTTTGCGACGTAAACATCGAGATGAACTCTTCCATGGTGTAGATGCGGTTGTCAGGGTAGATCGTCTTGAGCTTCTCCGAGAAGGCCATCGCCTGATCCGGATCGTCGAGTTGCACGTAGATCTGGCTGAGCTGGCCCTCCCATCGCATCAGTTCCTGTTTGGTCTTGATCGGAATGAAGATGCGTGACGCCTTGCCTGCGCCGACGATACCTACAACCTTGAAATCGCGGTTCAGTAGTTTGAGCGTGCCGCCGACCGTGAGCTTGCTTTGCTTGGCATAATACTCGTCAATAACGGCTTCGTACGGACCTTCGAAAGGACCGCCCGCGATGTACCCGAGTCCGCCGGCCATGCGGCTGAGTTTTTCGATGTCGACGCCCGTGACAGTGTTCACGCCCGAACTCATCGAGAACGTCGTGCCGACTACGAGCTTGACGCCGGGCAGCTTCTCGATGTCATCGACAACCCCCTCTTCGATACCCGCCGACCCGGAGGTGAGCGCGCTGCTCGACGTGGACGGGCGGATCAGGATGTCGGCGCCGATACCCCGCTGCCGTCGCGTCGACTCGCCGACCAAGCCGTCGGTCAAACCGAGGATGAGCAGGATCATCGCCACTTCCATGGCGATGGCGGAGATGGCGAGCCCGGTCCGCATACGACGGTGTTTCAGATTCGCCCAAACAACTCGCTTGATCAAGAAGACCTTCCTTTTTGGTGAGAGCCCGAGGCCGGCTCGGGTCAGGGCGCTTGTTAGCGGGACGTCACGCCGCTTTGCGAAGATGTCTCTATTCTAGCTTTCGAGTTTCGATTGGGGCAAAGCAATCGCTCGACCCGTCTCAGACCACGAGTCGAAGTTCCTCCCTTGCCGGCTGGACCCGAAGGGTTCGTCCCCAACTGAAGATCGGCCTCGATGCCGTCGCCCGACGCCAGATCCACAACTCCCGCCGTGTTCGTCTCAAACGTTGTCTAGGGGCAAGACGTGGTGCTACCCACGCTGAAGGTTCCGTTGATTTCAGTGCCGGCAAGTATCGACACAACCGGCGCATTGACCGCAATGTTCGTGCCGTTGATACTCAGATTCGTGCCCAGGGTGGCACTCGTGGTCGCCTCCAGGGTCTGAGTTCCCGAGAGCGTCTGGTTCGCGAGGACCAGGTCGGCAGGACAAGTGTCTGCCGTGATGATGGCGATCGTCGGCGTCGAGACATTGGACGAGTACTCCAGCTTGAGCGGGATATCGTGATCGGTATCTTCGCCGCTGCTGGATGATTCGGTGAGGTGGGTGACCCGCACCATATTCAGCAGGCCGCCCGCGACCGCATCGATGACAGCGAAGTAGGTCGGCGCCGTCCCAAAGGGCACCTGCGCGTCCCCGCTGCCGTCGGCGAAGCTGACTTCCTGGACGCCGGCGGTGAGCGAAAACGTGCTGACCGTGAGAACCAGTGTGTCCGTAGGATCGAAGACTCCAGAGCCGTTGTCGAGATAGATGTAGAGATTCTCGATCAAGTCGTTGGCTTGGCTGGTAGTGAGGGCCGTCGTGCCGTCATCAAAGAGCAGCTCGAAGGTGACCAGCTCAACATCCGTATCGACGCTACGGCCATTGTGCACGGCGTCGATTCGCAGCACCGCTGACTGGCTTGGAAGCCCAAGTTCGGCCGGCGCAATCGATGTCGTCGGCAGCCCAAACTGCCCGCCACGGTTCTGCCACCACGTGATGTCGTCGTCGTTATCGGCCGCGCCGAGGATGTCGGTGTTGCCGTCCCCGTCCACGTCCGCCGCATAAACCTGACTGGCGTCACCGAACGCGCCGTCGACGGTGTGCTCTGCCCAGACGGTTCCGTCGGTTGTGGCCGCCCCCCCGGGGTTCTCCCACCACGTGATGTCGTTCGCGTCAGAGGCCGCGCCGAGGATGTCGATATTGCCGTCCCCATCCACGTCCGCCGCGTACACCGATTCGGGTCCGTTAAACGAGGCGTCAATGATGTGCTCCGCCCAAACGGTTCCGTCGGTCGTGGCCGCCCCCCCGGGGTTCTCCCACCATCTGATGTCGTCGTCGCTAAGGGCCGTGCCAAGGATATCGGTGTTGCCGTCGCCATCCACATCCGCCGCGTAGACCGCCCGAGCGTCGAGTGAGCTGGCGATGATGTGTTCCGCCCAGACGGTTCCGTCGGTTGTGGCCGCGCCCCCGGGGTTCCGCCACCACGCGATGTCGTCGTCGATAGAGGCCGCGCCGAGGATGTCGATATTGCCGTCCCCATCCACGTCCGCCGCATGCACCGATCGGGCTCCGTCGAACGAGCCGTCGATGGTGTGCTCTGCCCAGGTGGTTCCGTCCGTCGTGGCCACCCCCCCGGGGTTCCGCCACCACGTGATGTCGTCGGCATCAAGGGCCGCGCCGATGATATCGGTGTTGCCGTCCCCATCCACATCCGCCGCGAAAACCGACTGGGCTCCATCAAACGAGGCGTCGATGTCGTGGTCGTCCGTCGGTACCTCGGTGGCTGCCGCCGGCGCCACTCCGCCCGCCAGGTACAAGACCGCGGCCAAGGCGACGAAAGCAACCCGTCCACGACGGCCATCAGTACGTCGTGAGCCGCTCACTGCGCGGCGTGACTCCGAGATCATATCCGTCTCCTTCGCTGCCGGCCCGCGCAGCGCAAACTGTAGGTCGATCCCACTATACCCTAGGGGGGGGGCTCGGACGGGAGCCCAAAAGGAAAGCCCAAAAGGGGGTGGAGTGAACCCCGATCGAGCAGCATCCGGACCAAGCCGAGGCCACGCCATTATGACCGAGGGATTGCCATCCAAGGAAAGTCGGGGACAGGCTACTACTTCTTGAAATGCACACCTTACGGCATCTTCCCTGGCACAGCGGCCCCTCGGCGGACGTACATTTGAAGTTACTCCGCCCGGCGCACTTACAGGTTCAAGCGGTCGTCTTGCGGAGAACTTGGCCAATTGCAGTAGTTTCGGCCAATGAGGGACAGAGCCCGGTTTCAAGGAGCGCGAGTTCGCGCAAGCGCTTGTGCCGTCCAAACCCAAATCGCGAATCACGAGCTCACTGCGCCTGGAACCCCTTTACTTCCAACCGCTTCCTCAACCGCATATCCGCCAAGCCGCACCCGCCGGGTTACAATCGACCCGGAACCGAAACCGTGCGCTACATCCACCGATTTCACAGCGAACTTCACCGGCCCGAAAGCTTCGTAAGTCACCCGCCCGAAACCGAGGTTTCGCAAACTCTCCCCACCTGACAGAATCCGCCATTCTCCGCCACGGCGCCCCCTGCCACAGGTGCCCGCTTCGCGAGCAATACGCGCGACAGTCGGCCTGGGAGTTAGACGCCCTCAATTCCGGCGGCCCGTCCGAGCAACCGCTAGCTGAGCCGCGCGAGTAACAAGCGGTGCGGACCTGGGTGGGCTTGTGGCTCCGCAGGGAAGGCTAGCGCGATTGATAGTATGCCGGCACCGAGGAATGAGGACCGCCTGTTGAGCCTTTTGCGTGGGCTTCGTGGGTTTATGGCGACTTGCACCGCTTGTTACTCGCGCGGCTCGGTTAGGGGTGGGATCGGCCCTTATTGCGGGTTCGTTTGGATCAAGACGGTGGCGACGGCTTGGCCCAGCGGCGCAACCGAAGAATCACAACAACCTACGCCGGCCAGGAACCTCGCCCACGGTGCCCCCCGATCGAGCAGCATCCGGACCATGTCGAGGCCACGCCATCATGACCAAGGGATTGCCATCCAAACCCATTCCGCCGTCGTGGCGAGCTTAGCCGTCCTCCGCGCCTTCACGAGAAACAAGAATCACCAACCCCGCGCCAGCCAGTCACAGATACCGCCGAACAACAACCGCCAAGGAATCAACCACTTCGCTCCGTGTCTCCCGGCCAACCCGCCCCCACCGGGTTACACTCGCCTCAGTGACCGCGGCAAGCATCCGAACCGAGCAATGCCTCTCAATTCCCGTCTGTCTCAACTATGGGGTTCACCCCGGACGTAATCCGTGCCTGCCTCCCTCCTCCCCCAAGTTCACGCTTTCGCTTGTCCACGGATCGGGGCCCGTGCCTGAATCGCTGTATTCGCTTGGTGGAATCATGTCCAGCAGTGATGCGATTCGGGTCCCACTTGGTACCTCACGTCGAGTTGTGGTGTCTCAAGGCGTTGATTCCCTCGCACCATCGATTTCAGGCACAAATCCAACATCCCGCTCACGAGCAAAGTGCGTTCCACCGGGTACGGCGGCTCTCCGGTCGCGAACATTTTCTCGATATTCGAGGCCAAGCAGGCCGAATAGTGAACGTTGGGGTGCGGGCTGCGTAAGCACTGCGTCGCGACAATTCCATCCGGACCTTTGAGCTTGGCCGCGAACAGAAAGTCTCCGACCGCTCCGTTGAACCAGAGCAATGTGGTCCGCAAGCCGTCATTGCGGTCGATCAGGTAGGCCCTTGGCTCTTTGACAAGCTCTGGAAGTAGGCCGCTGCCCAACAGGTCCTGAGGACGAGCATCCGTCCGGGTAATACCCTGCAACTCATCGCTGCACGACAAAGCGGCTTCGAGGATGTCCTTCGACCAACGTCCATCCTCACCTGCTCGCCACACCTCGTCGCCTTCGAGAAGCTGAACGGCTTTCACTCCCGACTCACCGCCTTTGCGGCGCTCGACCATCGCTTGCAGCGCCTCAAGAGCATGGAAATCATGAGCGTCGGAGCCTCCCGCCGCCGCCATGACCACCTCTTCGATTTCGGAATCAAGCGGCAGTTCGAGTTCCGGCAATCGCCACGACACGGGGATCGACGAGCCGGCAAGCATCGGGAACCCGAGACGCTTCGAATCCTCGACCATCTCCCGCGCTTTCGCGAAGTCGTAGGACAGATGTTTGTCGTTGTACACGGGAACCGCTCGGCCGTCCTCCTCAAAGACCTTTACGATCTCTTGAAACCACTCGTAGCGCGGATAGAGTTTCTGCCCTTTCGCATTCGAAGGATACTCGCCATGCTCCACGATGAGTAAAACCGCATCGACCGCCAGCTTGTCGCCGCCGCATCGCAGAGCCTCGGCGATGGTCGAGTACACAGGGAATCCGAACTGCTTGGCGCGCTCCGTGCTCTGGTCGCCTTCAGGGTGTTGATCGACCCACAGGGACACCACGTCCATCGTGGGCTCGTGCCAGTCGCCGTCGAGCGGATAGCCGACAAGAAAGCGGTCCGCGATGTGCTGCGAATGCGAGAGATACTTCCAGATTGTGGTGATGACGGCGATGCGTTTGCGCGGGGCGCTTGCGGAAGCGGTCGGCGGAGGGGTGGCCTTCGCAACGGGCGTCGGGTTCGGACTCTTCCAATACGTCGATTCGGCTGCCGGTTGGTACCGGATGTTGAGATGTGGCGTCTCCAAACGCTTCTGGCCGACGTGCAATGACTCCACGCCTGCAGCTGTCAATCCGGTCGTCAGCAGGGTGCGTTCGATGGGGTAGGGCGCCTTGCCTGTTAGAAAAAGCGTTTCGGTGTGATGCGTAAGCGGACTGAAGAAGTTGCACACCTCGCGGGGATGTAGGTACATCAAGGTCGAAACGGGCTTTGACTGGCCTTTGACCCGCACCGCGACCGTAATGTCTTGGACGATGCCCTCCACCAACATGATGGTGGCCTTCAGTCCATCGGCATATTCATATCGATAGGCGATCGGATCATCGACCAAACCCTGCATCTGCTCCATCGACGGGTAATGATGATTGAATCCCTCACGCGCCGGCATCAATCGTAGACTGCGACACAGGCAGGCGCGAAACAATTCCGGGTCCCAGCCGCCCTTGTCCCACGCCCCCGCGCGCATCGCCTCCCAGAACGCCTCGCCACGAATCGCCTGGATAGCGACGACCCCGGTTTCACCACCCTTGCGACGCTCGACCATACCTTGCACGGCCTCTAGGCAGTGAATGTCGTAGCCGTCCGGTCCGCCGACGCCCACGCACATTGCCTCCTCAACCTCAGCGCCGTCAGGGATCTCGACCGGAGGCATCCGCGCCGTCACCGGCAGAGACGAGCCGGCCATCAAGGCAAAACCCATTTCGCGCGACGTCTCGACCATCTCCTTCGCCCAGTCCCAGTTCCAGGAGAGATGCTTGTCGTTGAAGACCGGCACACTTCGGCCACTCTGTTTGAAGACGTCGACGATTTCCTTGAAGAACTCGTAGCGCGGGTAGAGCGTCTGGCCCTTCTCGTTCTTCGGGTAGGTGCCGTGTTCACCGATGAGCAGGACCCCGTCCACAGCAAGGTCGCTACCTCCTAACGTGAGCGCGTCCGCGATCGACGGATAGATCTTCATGTCGGGAAACTCACTCGCCCGCGCCCGGCTCAAATCGTTCTCGGGCTGTTGGTCTACGAATAGCGAGACGAGATCAAGTGGAGGGCGGTGATGTAGGTTGTCCCAGCCATATCCAATCAGATAGCGGTCGAGGATGTGCTGCGCATGCGAGTAGCGGCGGTACTCGGTCACAACGGCGGCGATCCGTGGGCGTTCCGCCGCAACCTGGCATTGTTGGGTAAACGGGAGAAGAGCAACGGGGATCGTCCGCAGAACGTCACGCCGTGAGAATTGAGGGATAGGAGTGCTCACAAGGAAGGCCTTCCGTCGGTATCAATGAGGGGGAAACTCCCTGGAAAGATACCACGGGAAGAGAAGTCGGCTCGGCCTTGCTGCTAGAACGTCAGACTTGCTTCGGAGTTGAGGCGCCTACTTGGCTGATCGAATCGGCGGGCAGCATCGGCACGACCTCGGTTGGATGGCCGGTCGGCTGCGGTCGCAAAGCCGTCGGCGTATCGGGATGGGATTGCAGAAACTCGTAATGGGCTTCGCGCGCCTGTTCGATGACGGCTCGTTCGGCGAGGATCACGCCCCAGAGCACGAGAACCAAGACGCCGATGACCGCTAATCCACGATTGGAGATTTCGAAGAGTTTCATGGCAAGTTGTGCCCTTCCTTGAGCAATCTCGATGCCATCACAGCGCCAGAAGCGCCACACTAGGCATCCCGCACCCCTCATTACCGTCCGTAAGGCCGTCCCATCTCTGATGGTTGGCTTTTTGTGTCTCTTTAGAATCAACGACTTGCATCGAGGACTGGTGTCGGGTCGGCATTATTACGTGATCGATCCCGCAGCTACCTAGTAGGTTCGGCACCCTCACCCAAATAGATACGCTCTGCTGTGTAAAAAGTGCCCAGTCAACCTGCCGTACCAAGCCGCTGTGTACTTTTTACACGCAGCATTAGCTGCTCTCCCTTGCCGCATTGAGATTGCTCACGCCAGAAGGAAACGGAGGCCCGCCATTATGTCACTTCTCTACTGGTGCTTTTCGGCCACACACTGGCTCACTTCGACACACTTGATCCGCATATGCCTCAACAACGCCATGTAACCTTTTACACGCCTTTTACACCCGTTATCCGTCCACTCCCCACGACGCCGGATAGACTGGAATCATGCCCGCCGGTTCTTGTCTCCTCACTCGCATTACTTTCTGGGTATTTCTCACTACCGCCACGATTTGGGCGCAAGGCGGCCCTCCTGGCGGCCGCATTTTCGACTTGTTCGCAGACCCTGCTGAGCAGGACGTCGTCTTTGCGATTACCGCGAACGGCGTCTTCCGCACCGACAACGGCGGGCTCAGTTGGGGGCCAAGCAGTAATGGCCTTACAACCGTGAGCACTAGCGCCATCGTGGGCGCGCAAGGTCGGCTCTACATCGGCACCACTCTCGACGGCGTGTTCCGCTCTGACGACGGCGGCATGAATTGGAGGCGTGTCAGTGACGGACTTGAGACGCTGGATATCCGCTCACTTGCCGTCGATCCGAACAACGCCGACGTGCTCTACGCCGGCACGCGCAACGGCGGGATCTTCATGACCGACAACGGCGGCGCCGGTTGGATCAAGGTCAACAACGGGCTACTACTCTTTACACCGCCCAATGCTCCACCTGTTTTCGAAGGCGACTACAGCGCCATCGCTATCGCCCCCAACGATTCTCAGACCATCTACACCCTCCAATCCAGTGCTGTGAATCCTGGCACCGGCATCTTGTTCCGAACGACCAACGGTGGCGCGCAGTGGAACCCGATTGCTTTCGCTGGGTCCGGATTCAGCGTCAAGATCGACCCGGAAGACTCCGGAACGATTTACGTCGGCACCAGTCTCGGTCTGACCATCACGCACGACAGCTTCGCCAGCACCGAGCCCGATACCTTTCTAGGACCCACCGTCACCGACATCGCCATCGACCCAACCGATACTGACGTTCTCTACGTCTCGACACGGCTCAGCCGCATCTTCCGCAGCGACGACCGCGGCATGACCTGGACGGCGATCAACGACGGGATGGCTGTCGGCGAGACGTTTTCTCTAGCGGTCGATCCTCATACTCCGGCCAGGGTCTATGCGGGCCTCAACGGTACGGGCGTCTTTCGGTCCCTCGACATGGGGACGAATTGGAAACTCGCCTCCGACGGGATATTCGGGACCGATGTCCGCGTCATCGCGATCGATCCTCAGGATTCCTCCAATGTTCTGGCCGGCGCTTTCGGTGGGGGCCTGTTTCTCTCGGAAAACGGTGGCAACCGTTGGGAAGAAGCCCGCGATGGTCTCATCGCCACGCAGCCCCGCGCGATCGCATTCGCGCCACAGAACCCTCAGGTTGTCTACGCCGGGTCCGTCAATCCGTTTAGCCAGGGCCAGGGAGCGCTGTTCCGCAGCGACAACGGTGGCCGAGATTGGGAAAACTTACCGAACGGAACAGGCAACTCGATCTACTCGATCGCCGTCGACTCGGTCAACCCACAACGCTTCTACGTCGCCACCGCGAGCGGCGTGTTTCGCAGCGACGACGGTGGCCAGACTTTCGAAGGGCGCAATGATGTCGACCAATTCTCTTCGGGCGAACTTCTGAACTGGACGATTACTGACCTCGAGATGGACCCGGCCAATCCCAACGTCTTATACGCGGTCGGTACCTCGTTCGATCCGTTCATCGGACAGCTTTATCAGTTTTTCAAGACCGACGACGCCGGCGACAACTGGCAGCCGGGTGCTCCGACCTTTACTCCGCTGGTCGATGTCACGATCGATCCTACCGATACGCGCCGACTCTATCTCGCGACCAGTTCCGGTATCTTCCGCAACGAAGACGCGTCGGAAGAAAACGGCTTTGACCAACTTGTCACCGGATTGCCGGGCGATGGCAATCTCTCCGTCACATCCATAGCGGTAGATGGCCAGGACAACGGGGCCGTCTATGCCGCTACTTCCGTCGGCGTCTACAAGAGCACGAACAGCGGGACATCGTGGACGATTGCGGACACCGGCTTGGAAACGACACTCGCCCGCGTGATTCGCGACGACCCCAGCAACGCCGGACAACTCTATGCCGGCACCAGCAGTAGCGGTGTCTTCAAGACCCTCGACAAAGGTGCGACTTGGGTTCCGACGCGCAACCCAATTACGCTGCTTCCGGTCATCTCGCGTAAAGGTCTGGTCGGTTCAGCGGACTTCGACGGCGCGGGCGTCGGGGGTGGAGAAATCGTTTCCTTCTTCGCCGTCAACGTCGGTCCTGAAGTGGGCGTGTCCGCGCAGTTTGACCCGAAGACGGGCAAGCTCCCCACGATCCTCGCGGGCGTCCGTGTGTTCTTCAACGATATTGCGGCGGCTATGTTCTTCGTCCGCGACGGACAGATCAATTGTCAGGTCCCATTCGAGGTTATCGGCCTCGGGACGGTCGAAGTTCGTGTCGAAGTCGACGGCGTCGTGAGCAATACCATCACGGTCGAGATCCTTGATGCACACCCGGGCATCTACCCGATCGTCGGCAACCCCGATGGCAGTATCAACTCGGCGGACAATCCCGCGCCGGGCAACAGCTTCGTCAGCCTCTATACGACGGGACAAGGCGCCGTCACGCCCGCCCTGATGACCGGCCAACCCGCGCCGGCGGACGGTACCCTCCATGTCCCCGTCTTAGCCGTGCGCGTCCTCAACGGAGAGCAAGTCCTCACCAGCGCCACCGCCCTCGCGCCGAACTTCGTGGGCTTGTTGCAGATCAACGTGATCCTCGGCAACCTCCCGCCAGGCGAGTACGAACTCTTCATAGAGATCGGAGGCCGCCGCAGCCGCCTGGGCGTCACCATCTACGTCAGCTAGAGATACGTAGCCGCTCAAGCTAGTAGGCTGATGATCGTGACCGCCGAAGTGTTCCCGGGCGTATGAGTTCCACTCCATGACAGCAAAGCGGGCTCGGATCATGAGCTTCATCGTGCTCGCGCTTGTCATCGTTGGCTATCACGTCTCCACTACGAAGCCGAGATGGTCAAGGCAGGCTTACTATGGTCTGACCTATGCTCTGGGCCGGGCGGAGGGATGCACTTACTCCGACAGCACGAGCCTGCGGCTCGACGATGGTCTGCTGGAGGAAATGGCCCGCATCTCCGCCACTTCGCGCCGCGTTTCTGCCGAGCGTGAGGGTTTTGCGCGCTGGCAAACGCCTTTCGGAGAGTTTTGGGCTCCCGTTGGGACTGACATGCGGTTTCTATTGGCCGAGCAATCGCTTGATGTATACGGGCAGGCCGAGTTCGGCGTCCAGCCCGGCGACCTTGTGCTTGACTGCGGCGCGAATGTCGGCATGTTTACACGAAGCGCCTTGACCGCCGGGGCCGCACGGGTGATAGCGATCGAGCCGTCGCCGCGAAATGTCTACTGCTTGCGGCAAACCTTCCGAAAGGAGATCGATGAAGGCAAGGTGGTGATCGTTGACGCCGCTCTTTGGGATGAAACCGGCACCATGGAGATGTCCGCCTTCCGCAATTCCGCCCTTGACTCCCTCGTCATGCGCAGTCGGGTCGAATCCCGCTCCGAAGCCACCCTGATCGACGTTCCCTTGACTACGATTGACGCGGTGGTTGCTGATCTCGGTATCGACGATGTTGACTACATCAAGATGGATATTGAAGGCGCTGAGAGAAATGCACTGCGTGGCGCGACTCAAACGATCACGGACCATCATCCAAGGATGGCCATCGCCGCCGAGAACCTTCCTGACGATATCCGAGTGGTGCCTGAGACAATTCGCGGTTTCGCGCCGAACTACAACCAGATCAACGGTGCATGTCGGATGATCCGCTTCATGACTCTGCGCCCCGAAGTCATCCACTTCGTGCCGGCAAATAATTGACCATGCGGTCGGTTGTGCGGCCGTCGCGCTACGAACAGCGCTTGCGGACTTAGCTTGACGCGGGAACTTTTGCAGCCGGTTTGCGGGTGGGTGTCCTCTTGGACGCCTTCGTTCTCTTTGACGTCGCTTTGACCGCGCGCCTCGACTGAGGCGTCATCCATTTGTGTTCTTCCGGCAGCCGTGTTTTCGCGTCAATCTTTGCGGTCAGAAGCTGCCTTCGTTCGACGAGTGCGCCGCGTAGATCGGCGCCGCTCAAATTGGCGTTCTTCAGATTGGCGCCAACGAGTTGCGACTGTGTGAGGTTGGCCCCTCGTAGATTGGCCCCCGACGAGTTCGTCCTCAATAGGTTCGCTTGACTCAGATTCGCTCTCAAGAGTTTCGCGTCTTTGAGATGGGCTCTGAGTAGGTTGGCCTCAACGAGCGTAGCTCCGGTTAGATCGACGCGGGCGGCGTTGATTCGATGCAGGCTCGCTTCCCTGAGATTCGCGTTGGTCAGTTTCGCTTCCGTCAGTTTGGCTCGCTGCAAGCTCGCCTCACGCAGGTCCGCCTCTCGCAGATTCGCGCCACTGGCGTTGGCATGCCGCAGGTCCGCCGACGCGATGTTCGACTTCGCGAGATTCGCGCCTCGCAACTTGTATTCTTTGAGGTTCGCTTCGCTCAAATCGGGGACGACCGTGCGGTTGCGTCGCCGCCAGGTGTTCCAGGACTCGGGCCCGTCTTCGAGAATCTCCACTTGTCTACGGTCGGCCATCGGGCATCCTCTCGGCTGGTTAGAAGGCTATTTCGCTGTTTGGCTCTGTACCCAATGCGCCGGCCGTTTTAGGCCGCTGGGCAGCTTTGTCGTGTTGTCGCCCTTGCCTTTGTCAACCTGTGCCTGGGTAAGCCCGGCTGCCGTTTCGAAGTCGGCTTCTAGTAGGTTGGCGTTCTCAAGGTTCGCTCCCGTCAAGTCCGCTTCCCCAAACTGCGCCTTATCCAGGCTTGCGCCAGTTAGGTTCGCTCCTTGCAGGTTGGCTCCGATCAGGGTTGCTTTGCTCAGTGCCGCGCTCGCGAGATCGGAATTCGAGAGGTTAGCGCCTCGAAGATCAGTCTTGCTCAGGTCGGCGCTCTTCAAGTCGGAATCCTGCAATAGGACTTCCCGCATGTTTGAGCGCCGGAAGTCTGTCCCGCTCAAGTTGGCCCCGAAGAGTTTGCGGCCGCGGTGAAGTCCGCTGCTGATAACGGCTCCGCTGAGATCTGGTGCGATTTCAGGGTGTTCATCTCGCCACTGATTCCAAACACCAACTGCATATCCGGCCCTCGTTACATGATCTTCGTTCGCCATTGCGTTTCTCCTAGCGGTGGTCCGACTACCGGCAAAGATGCGGGGCAGCCACCGCTCTCTAAGAGCACTCCCACACAGCGATCCGCGCTCGATTATCTTTCGGGAATCTGCCCGGTGATCAATTCGCGTTGCCCTCGTGGTACCCTCACCACCGGAGGTCAAGATGATTCTCAAGAAAATCGGTGTTCTTTCTCTCGCCCGCATGCTCGGGGGCGTGTACGCGGCGATTGGGTTGGTCGTCGGGTTCTTTCTTTCCCTCGCGTCGTTGGTCGGTAGTTTCGCGGCATCCATGGCGAACTCGGAAGAGACTGCCGGCGCTGCCATCGGTCTTCTAATCGGTGTCGGAGCCATCGTATTCATGCCCGTCATGTATGGCCTAATGGGTTTTCTCGGTGGCGCGTTGATGGCGTTCATCTTTAACCTCACGGCTGGCGTCTTCGGAGGTATCGAGATGACCTTTGTCAATAGTGCTGTGCCGCCCATCACGCCATCCCCCGCGTCGGGCGTGAATCCGTAGCGTGGCTTTCCATAGCGGGCTACTACTCTTATCGACCGTTTTGTCAATGCGTAGCCGGCTAGAGCTAGTAGGCTG
>Ga0302123_10000069_pt1 | contig 76347 bp, 59 predicted proteins | sample CB21_321_MG_FD_203109 | JGI IMG/M metagenome (GOLD analysis project Ga0302123, IMG submission 203109) | Marine microbial communities from Western Arctic Ocean, Canada - CB21_32.1 | ecosystem: Environmental > Aquatic > Marine > Oceanic | place: Canada: Western Arctic Ocean | collected 2017-09-28 | reverse complement strand
GGGGCTGAGCTGTCTTCAGTCCGCACACCACATGCGGGAGTCTGGCTTTTTTCATAATCATCCATTTCAGCGATACCCCGATTTTTACAACGCCAGAATCCTTAACGGCGTTGCCCTCCGGGGCTGTACTGAGAATCAACCGTATTTTTCCCGGGGTTGAAACCCCGGGCTACTCGCCCGCGTCCCTTCGGGACTGAAGTGTGCAACTTCAAAACTTCCACTCTCACACTTCTGGCAGGACCCACGGTTTACGCCATTCGGGACGACCCCGCAGGGCGTTGGCTTCGTCGTCATTGACAAACATCTCTGTCTCTGGATCGAGGACGAGTTCGCGGCCAACGCGAGCTGAAATGTTTCCCGCGTGACACAACACGCTCGCTGGATGCCCGACAGTTTCGAGATCGCAATACGGCTTCTTGCGGGACTTCATGCATTCGATGAAGTTCTGCACGTGTGGCCCTTCGAAGCTGTCACCGCCACCCTCTTTGATCAGCTTGTTCTTCGTTGAATAGACCCACCAGCCGGTGTTGCCGATCACCATGTATGCGCGGTCGCCGTAAACTGCGGCGCCTTCGGTCTGCTGCTCCATCAGGTACGGCGCCCAGATGCGCATCTCGTAGGTCAGGATTTTCGGCGTCTCGGTGCCAGAACCGTATTCGTATGTTGTCTGCAATGTGTCCGGGAATTCCTGCGCATCGTCGAAGTACCACTTTCCACCAGCCGAGTGAATGCGTCGAGGCAGTTTGACCTGCGGATCACCCTGAGCTTCGCACGCGGCGTTCAGTGCGGCGAACGCCATGTCGAGGCGATGCACACCGTCGTTGCCCAGGTCACCGGTTCCGTAGTCATAGAACCAGCGCCAGCGGCCGTGAAACCGGTTGGGATTGAACGGCCGCTTCGGTGCCGCACCGAGCCACATGTCGTAATCCACCCCCGCCGGCGGATCGCTGTCGGGCGGGAACCCGATCGCACCCTGTCGGGTACTTTCCCATGCCTTGGCCACGAGGCACTTGCCGAGTGCGCCCGTCTTGATGAACGCCAGTGCGGACTGCAGACGCTCGGTCGATCGATGCTGCGATCCCATCTGAATGATGCGTTTGTGCTTGCGCATGGCAGCAATCATCCGCTGCCCTTCAATGATGTTGTTCCCGTCCGGCTTCTCAACATAAACGTCCTTGCCAGCAATGCAGGCAAGGATCGTCGGGATGGCATGCCAGTGATCCGGCGTTCCGACAACCAGCGCATCGATCGACTTGTCATCGATCAGTTTGCGAAAGTCGCTTTCGGTGCGTGGCTTCTTGCCTTGTCGTTGCGTGACCTCTTCGACAGCTCGCGGCAGCCGTCGGGGATCAATATCGGCGATGGCGACAATCTCTGCGTTTTCGTTCGAGGCAAAGGTGCGGTTCAGCGACAGAGCCCGGCCGCCCGCTCCGACAACTCCGACTCGGACGCGTTCACTGGCACTCGCTTTAGCGACCTGATTCCCGGCGAGCACAGCCGCAGCCGCGGCACTTGAAGCAGATGTGTGCAGAAACTGACGACGATCCATGACGAATCTCCCCGGAAAGTGGTTGAGTGGACGGCAAACGGATCAGCGACGATGGATGCATTCTCGCTGCCGGGCCGCAGTCGTCAATCCGATGTGGCCGGGTGGCGTTCGTTGCACCATTCGCGCAGTGGGCGCATCGATGCCCAGTCGGGTTCATCCAGAACTCCGAATCCCGGGCCGAGGTGGATGCTGGAACACTCGACCATGCCGTCTTCGATGCGCAGGAATGATTCGTCTTCACGCTGGACGTACAGGTCGGGATGCTGCCTGACGGCTCGGGACTTGTCGGCCTCAGACAGTAGCGACAGGCCGTAGTTGTAGTGATGTCCGTTCCGTTCACAGTGCTCCACGCCAAGGATGCCCAGTGTCGCGAAGTCCTGCTGCAACGGCACGACGGGCAGGTTCTGCAGGTCCTCGGCGCTGATGAATGATTCGTCGCCCTCCAGTGACCAGTGCATCGCCAGCGCGTGATTCATCAGCGATTTGAAAAAGCCTTTGCAGTTCTTGTGTGACGTGCCGGCATAGCCAATGCGTTTCGCGCGCGGCCATGAATCAAGGCGTCCGTCGGCTTCGTCGATGATCAGCGGCTTGATTTCCGAGATGGACCGAATCGCCTTCTCGGTTTTGGCATCCAGCGTGAGGCGTCGTGGCAGCGGCTGCTCGATGTAGGCGATGTGCTGAAACGCGCCCAGGTTCTCGCGCTCGAAACGCCGTACAAATTGCTCGAAGACGGTCAGGTCCGAGTAGGCCTCGTTGGCGTCGAGCGTAATCAGCGGCTGGCCGGCCTGCGCGACGACATCCCACACGCGTGAGAGACGCTGCACATCGAAGTCCGGATTGCCCGAGACTTTGACCTTGAAGCAACGAATGCCGTCGGTCCGCACATATTCGGCCAGCGTCTCGGGCAGGCCGTCGTTGACTCGTTTGTCCTTTGGTTGATCGTCGGTTGTCAGCGGATCGAGCAGACCGACAGTGTGTCGAATCGCGAACCGTGTCGCGGGTATCTGAGGTAGCAGTTTCTCGAACGGAAGACCTTTCAATTCTGGATGGACGGCTGCGGGTTGGAAGCCGAGCTGACCGGTCTTCACCATCAGAAAGACCGGATTCCCGGCCAGGCGACAGACGGCGTCGACCATTCCCCGCTCGAACAACGCGGAGGCAAATGACGACGTCAGTCCTTCCTGATCCGCCGCATCGCCGGCTTTCATGATTTGCTGATGACAGGTTCGCCATTGATCGAACGGCGAATCGAATTCCGGATGAGCGAGCCAGACATCGCGGGCCTGCTCAATCAGACTCACCAGCTCGCGGCGTTTCCGCGTGTGTGAGCGACCCGGTCGCTTGTCGAGCCAGCGCACGCTCAGCCGGTCACCGGCGCAACCAAATGCCTCGTTGCCCTTTCCATCGCGAACAATCATGCGCACGTGAGCCAGTGGATTAAGCAGCCGCCTCTTTGCATCGGCACTCAGTCCATCCTTGCCCAGAGCGAAGGCCATGCGGCCCGGAGGCGTCTCGCGGACGTACAGCTCGATGCGGTCGATGCGAAATGCCATGCAGGACGTCTCCGTTTTTCAGTTGTACGTGGGCAGTCTAGCGCATTCGGGGCGTCCAGTTCCGCCATGTGGCATTCCAAATCGGGCCTCATTACGATTGCCCGTTCCCCGGCCCCCGTTTTCGGCCGAATGAATCCTGACAAACAGCAACCGGGAGAATCCCCCCATGAGTGATGCGAGTGTTAGCTCTTCCCCCACAGGCACGGATAAGGTCCTGTTCTGGGGGTGCTTCGTCGCCCTGATCACGACGTCGTTCGCCTTCTTCAGTCGAATGTACCTGTGCGACGTCCGTTTTGCTGCGGACTTTGGCATCGACAACGTGACCGTCGGCGAATTGAAGGGCGCTGGTGTCTGGCCATTCGCCATTTCGATAATCCTCTTCAGCCTGTTCATCGATCGCATTGGCTACCGCGTTGCCATGCTGTTCTCGTTCGTGTGCTATGCCATTTACGTTGTGATGGCGTGTCTCGCGTACAGTGCGGTCCAGGGCGTCGATGGTGCGGGGCTCGCGGCCGCTCAGGAGGAGGGATACTCGCTGCTGTACTGGGGCAGCATCATTCTGGCTCTCGGAAATGGAACGGTTGAGGCGTTCATCAATCCCGTTGTGGCCACGATGTTCAGTCGCGAGAAGACCAAGTGGTTGAACATTCTGCACGCTGGCTGGCCAGGTGGACTCGTCATCGGCGGACTGATCACCGTGGCCATGGCTGATACCGCTGCGACGGGCGATTGGCGATTAGTGCTGGGTGTGATCGCAATCCCGGCAGTGATTTTCCTGCTGATGCTGATCAAAGCGGAGTTTCCCGTCAGCGAACGCGAACAGGCGGGTGTCACATATCGTGAGATGCTGGCCGAGTTCGGTGGATTCGGTGCACTGGTGGGTTTCGGGTTGATCTTCGCGCAATTGGGGCAGGTACTTGGTTGGGATGCTCCCGTGGTCTACGGGCTGGCGGCCGTCATGACTGTGGCCTTTGGCGTCTACACGCGAAGCCTGGGCCGTCCGGTGATGGGCTTCCTGATCATCATCATGATGCCGCTGGCTACGACCGAAATTGGTACGGACGGCTGGATCGGCGGCTTGATGGCAGGCCCGATGGAGGAAGCCGGGTTCAACCCGGGCTGGGTGCTGATTTACACGTCGGCCATCATGATGGTTTTGCGATTCTTCGCTGGTCCGATCATTCACAAGTTTTCTCCGATCGGACTGCTGATCCTCAGTTCGGTTCTCGCAATTGCCGGACTGTTCGCACTTTCAAAGACTGGCGGGTCCGGTCTGGGAATTATCTTTGCCGCGGCGACTCTGTACGGATTTGGCAAAACGTTCTTCTGGCCTACGATGCTGGGTGTTACCGCGGAACAGTGTCCGAAGGGTGGAGCCCTGACGCTGAACGCCATCTCCGGCATCGGGATGATCGCGGTCGGTGTTCTCGGATTTCCGTTCATTGGCGCTGTGCAGGAAAAGACGGCGTCGGCGGTGCTGCAGGAATCCTCTCCCGAAATCGCGACGTCAGTGCTGACTGACAAGGCATACGTCCTTGGCAACTACCAGGCGATCGATCCGGACCGGGCGGCTGAGCTGACTGATCCGGCAGCGACGGAAGCGCTCGCAGCCGCCAGCCAGGCCGGACAGTTTGACGCCCTCGGTACAATGACTCTGTTCCCGACGTTCATGCTGGTGTGCTACATCGGCATGTTCCTGTACTTTAAATCGCAGGGTGGCTACCAGGCTCAGCATCTGACCGCCGAAGCTGGGGATGGACCGCCATCTGACCCAGCGGCGGACGCCTGATAGGTTCCGCCGGCCTCACTTGGACCGGAGTCCTTGAAGCAGCCCGTACTTGCGGGCTGCTTTTTTCGTAGAGACCGCACCTGATGAATTCTCCCTGGCTCGAACTGACGACATGCGGACTGGCCTATCTGGCCGGCTCGGTTCCGTTCGGGCTGCTGGTCGCGCGCGGTGTTGCCGGGATCGACATTCGCCAAGAAGGCAGCGGCAATATCGGCGCGACCAACATTGGCCGTGTCCTGGGCATGAAGTGGGGAGTGACGGTCCTGGTCCTTGATGCCTTCAAGGGTTTTCTGCCCGTATGGCTGATCCCCCTGGCTCTGACTGCTGCACAAGACAACGTCGCATCGGGCACGCTGCAGGTGATGGCTGGCGTGGCGACCGTAGTCGGCCACATGTTCCCGGTCTGGCTGCAGTTCAAAGGCGGTAAAGGAGTGGCAACGGCTCTGGGCGTTGTTTTGTTTCTGGCTCCCGGCGGCTCAGTGGCAGGACTCATCGGATTTCTGCTGTGTCTGCTGGCGTCGCGCATCGTGGCTCTCAGTTCCATGACGGCCGCGATTGCCTTCGCGATAGGTCAGATCGCGATCCTGTGGCCGAACCCGTTCAACGGCGAAAAGCTGCCGCTGGCCGTCTTCAGTCTGGCCGTCCCCGCGTTGATCGTGCTGCGTCATCGCAGCAACATCAAACGGCTACTGCGCGGTGAGGAGCAGCAGTTTCAATTCGGTGGCTCGCAAGCTGAACCGTCCGAAGAGCCGAATCCCGCCGTCGAAGCCGAAGAACCTGGAGAGGCCTCCGCGTCTCCCTGGGGCTGATATACTCCGGCCGGTTTGCCGTCACGAGTTCACCACGGAGGCATCATGAGCGAGCAAGCAAAATCCGGATTGGCTCTGCACTGGCAGATTCTCATCGCCCTGATTGTCGGGACGATTACTGGCATCCTCATCAACCCGGGAGCGATTGAACTCGACGACGCGCAAGTCGTGGTGACAGTGGGCACGAAGCTCGCTGAGGCAAAGGGCGGCGCTCCGGCGGAGATCGTGGCCCACACTCTCGATTCGAATAGCTTTGAATCCACGTCGCGTCGATTCAAGTCGCTTGAGGCGTTTCAGCAGGCCTTCCAGCTCGACGGTGACGGTCTCCCTCCTGGCGCCGCAACCGTCACACTGGCGGTCACAAACCGGGCCGTCCACATCGTCGAGGCCGGTGGATACATCACCATCGACTACACGCGGCAACACAACGGAATGCCGGTTTCGACGACGTTCAAAGTGACCAGCGCATACAAGACACCCTCGACTCAGAAGATTGGATTGCCCAAGCAGTGGCAGGAGTTCCACAAGGAACACGGTGGCGGCGTCCGACGGCAGTTGACCGCGGCGGCAAAATACATTGGTGACCTGTTCCTGCGGCTACTGAAGATGATCACCGTGCCGCTGATTGTCACTTCGCTCATTACTGGAGTGGCCGGGCTCGACAACACGAGCCGGTTCGGGGCGATGTTCGGTCGGACGCTGGCCTACTACGCCATCACCAGCATGCTCGCGATCACGACGGGTCTGTTGATTGTGAATCTGGTCCAACCGGGCATCGGCGCAAATCTGCCGGGCGGGACAGAGGCCGTGCTCGCCGGAGGCGATGAATCGCTTTCGGGAATCCTGTTCGGCATGGTCGAGAACATGATTCCAACCAACCCGATCAACTCATTGGCCAGCAGCAGTTTTCTATCGATCATCACGTTCAGCATCATTTTCGGCGTGTTCATTATCAAAGTGGGTGGACGCACGGCTGAGGTGCTGCGAGAGCTGTTTCAGGCGTTGTTCGAAGTCATGATGCGTCTGACGATGGCGATCATCCGACTGGCTCCGATCGGCGTGTTCGCGTTCATGGTCTATGCGACAGCGTCACAGGGGCTGGCCATCTTCGGCACCCTGGCCTGGTACATGCTCGCCGTGTTTCTGGCGTTGCTGGTGCACGCATGCGTGACGTTACCGCTGATCGTCAAATTCGTCGCAAAACGGTGTCCGCTGGAATACGCACGGGCTCTCAGTCCGGCTTTGATGACCGCGTTCTCAACCGCGTCCTCGAACGGCACATTGCCTCTGACGATCACGTGTGTGGAAGACCGAGCGAAAGTCTCGAACCAGGTCAGTTCGTTTGTGCTGCCACTCGGAGCGACGATCAACATGGACGGCACGGCTCTATACGAAGCCGTCGCCGTTCTGTTCATTGCGCAGGCATACCACGGCGACGTCACGGTGGCTCAGCAGATTGTCGTGGCCATCACCGCCCTGCTGGCCAGCGTGGGAGCGGCCGGAATTCCGCATGCGGGGCTGGTCATGATGGCAATCGTGCTGCAGGCGGTGAATCTGCCACTGGAAGCTCAGGGCATCATCATCGCCGTCGACCGCGTCCTCGACATGTGTCGCACATCGGTCAATGTCTGGAGCGATTCCTGCGGCTGTGCAGTGATCGGACGCTTCGAAGAAGTGAACGACGACTGATTGCGTACTGGCTTAATGCCATGGGTACCGCGACGAGCCGCGGTCGTCTCTGTTCCGCAGATAAAACGGCTGCGGCCACCCGACATTCACGCGGATGCTCGGTCTGGTTCGCGATGGCGAGAAAAACCTCGGCCGGAGCTGTCCCAGGAGCAGTTCCATTGTGGCTTCATGCCGGTACCCGGGATACGCGTCGTACTCCGCGCGACTGAACGGGATTGACGCGTACACCCGCCGATATTCAGCCGGATCGACGACAGACTTCGCGTTTCCATGTGAGCTCGCTGAAGCATGCACCACCGAGCCCGCATCGTCGGGTCGGATCAATGGCGAGTCGTCTGAGTTACCACGGGCCGTCGCATCTACTGGCGACGCGGCGGACGCGTTCTGATCGAGCAGGATCGGCGCGGAAGCGGCTGGGGGCGGAATGAAAATCGTGCGAACAGCACCAGTGTAAGGAGCAACGGTAATCGTCCATCCGTCCGGTTCGGCGGCAGTCGTTTGAATCGTGCCGACAGACATGACGGCGATTGCCAGCAGCGAGTTGCGTCGAAGCATCATGAACCCCTCGCGTTCGATCAGTTGCTTGCGGCCTCCCGACCCGGGCGGCCTGTGAGGACTCAACCCGTCCGCACAAGCGTCAGGACTGGTCGCTCTATTCAAGCTACCCGGCGTTCTTCTGACGTGTCAATCCTGCCGAGCCACACTTGGCGCGCTGTCTCCACCGTCATCCGGATTGTCTGTTGCCAGATGAAGATTCGTCTGTGCGGATTGTCCCGGCATGACAGGTACAGACCAGTCACCGTATCAACGTGTCGGTCGCGTCGGGAGTTGTGCCAGTAGATGACGATGTGTCACGTCGGATCGGACAAACTGGACTGGGACTTGTGTCACGAAAGCGTGATGGCAGTTGGGCGGCATCTGACTTTCTCTCCGCAGATGACACGCAGTTCAGCCGTGTCACGAAACTCGGTCCAGGTTACGAGTGGAAACAACGTTGCCGCGGGACCACCCGCGTGGCACCCCTCAGGTTGGCTTCACTCAACGGAGAGTTCCGAAATGCTTGTATCACCCTGGCTCAGTCGATTCCGTAACCGCCTCTTCAGTCAGTCTCGCCGCGGCCGACGGTCAGTTGAACAACTGGAATCGCGCACGTATCTGACTGTTTCGGGAATCCTGGTGGGGACGGAGCTGACCGTCTTCGTCGATGACGGTGACGACATCGCGATCCAGAACAATGCGACCACCGGCGAGGTGCAGGTTCTGACTGGCGGAACAGCGGTGACAACGGTCCCGACGGTGCAGTCCAGCTTGTTGACCTTGCTTCAAGTCCGGGCGGGCGACGACGCGAATGCGATCGATGTGAGTGCCGTGACATCAGCCGATTTTTCGGGATTGGCGGCAACCGGATCGATCATCGTCGAAGGCGGCGACGGAGACGACACAATCACGGGAAGTGCTGACTTCGGCGAGGATTTGCGTGGGCAGGACGGCAACGACGTCATTACCGCAGACGCCGGCAACGACACGATTGATGGCGGCGACGGCAATGATTCGATCACAGCCGGCGATGGCAACGATTCAATTGACGGGGACGACGGTGCAGACACCATCAGTGGCGGAACGGGGAACGACTCGATCACCGGTGGCGACGGCGCCGACTCGATCATGGGCGATGCCGGTTTAGACACGATCGATGGTGGTCAGGGAGGCGACTTTATTGATGGCGGAACCGAGGATGACCGGATCAACAGCATGTCCGGCGACGATACGGTCAATGGCGGCGCGGGTGACGATAGTGTTCTGGCCGGATCAGGGAATGACGACGTGTCCGGCGATGACGGCAATGACACTCTGGATGGTCAGGGTGGTGACGACACACTCAGCGGAATGGCCGGGAGCGACAGCCTGAGAGGCGGATCAAGCAACGACGTGGCGGATGGCGGTGCTGGAAACGATACGATCAACGGTCAGGGCGGCCGGGACACGCTGACCGGAGGAACGGAGGATGACACATTGTTCGGCGGTGGTGGAGACGACTTGATTCTTGCTGGTGAGGGCGATGACGTCGCCCGCGGCCAGGGTGGCAGCGATACAATTCTCGGTGGTGGTGGGAGCGATTCACTGGCGGGCAACGCCGGAAACGACTTTGTTTCCAGCTTTATTGCTGAGGACACGGGCGGTGCAGCGAATGCAACGGTGAGTGTGAGTGCCATCTCAGTCTCTGAATCCAACGGAGGCGCAACCACGGCTGACTTTGCCATCAGTCTTTCCAACGTCTCCGGCGGATCGGTCACGATCGCATTTTCGACTCAGGACGGCACAGCCACTGCGGGCAGCGATTACGTAGCGTTTTCGGGTTCGGTCGTCTTCCTGACCGGTGAAAACCAGAAGTCGGTCAGCATCCCGATTCTTGATGATGTGGTCGTGGAAGGCGATGAAACATTCGACCTGCTGCTCTCCAGCACAACGACGGCTCTGATTGGCACGACGCGGGCCACGGCAACGATCGTTGACAACGACGTCGTGGTTCCCATCGGCTTTCCGGGATCGGGTCCACTGATCTCGAATTCCAATCAGTCTGTTGCCGGTCCGATACAGCTCGACGAAGCGGTGGCAACGGGACAAGTGCGTACGATCCCAGCCGAGTACCTTGTCACTCCTCACAATCCCCATGATGACATCCCGGACGACCACGACCATGAGGACGATATTCCGGACAACCATGCCCACGTTGACCATGTTCACGATGATCATCTTCTGGACGATCACGACCACCTGGCTGGAATCCCGGCTGACCATTCTCATGACGGGGATGACGAGATCGATCAAACGGGGCAGCCCTTCCGGGCGTCGAATCGCTGGACCACAACCGCCACTGACGGTGGAGGACTGGGGCAGGGTGATGCGACCATACTGACCTGGGGCATCGTGCCCGAGGGAACGACGACGCAGGCCGGCTGCGGTGCCGCTGCCAATCAGACGAGTAATCTCATTGTGACTCTGGACAACATCTATAATGAGACCGCAAGCGGCCCCGACGTCACAAACCGGACATGGTTCGCACTCTTCCAGAGCGTCTTTGATCGTTTCGAAGAAATCTCCGGCCTGGACTTCGAGTTCGAACCCAACGATGACGGCATTGCCATTTCCGGCGCCAATGTTGGGATTCTGGGCACTCGCCCGGACATCCGCATTGTGGGACATGACATTCCTGCCCCGACAATCGGCTGCAACTTCTTTCCGAATCATGGAGACATGGCACTCGATACGGCCGGAACCGGGTTCTTCAACAACACGACCATGAATTCACGTGGTCTGCGAAACACTGTCTCGCATGAACTGGGCCACGGAATCGGGTTCTCCCATGTGTTACCGGTCGATCAAACCAAACTGATGGAACCGACCATCACGTTCGCGTTCGACGGTCCGCAGTTCGATGACATTCTCGGTGTGCATCGCCAGTATGGCGACGTCAACGAGACAGCCACGGGCAACGATACTGCGGCTACAGCTACGTCACTTGGCGGAGTTGGCTTCGGACAAAGTCTGACTATCGGCACGGATGGCCTTGATACGACCGTTGACTTCGCCGAGGTCAATTTCGTGAGTGTTGATGGCACGTCGGACACCGATGTCTACGCAGTCACATTGCCTGCGGGAGCAATTGTGGACATTTCCCTGACACCGGTTGGACCGACCTATCTGGAAGGAGCACAGCCGCCCCCCGCCACACCACCACCCGTGGCGTTTGACACGTCTATCTTGAACGACCTCACGCTTGAATTCCTGGACTCCGACGGCACGACAGTACTCGGAAGCTCGAATGTGGCCGGCACTGGTGGTGCCGAAAGTCTGATGGGAATATCGCTACCTTCAGAGGGAACCTATTTTGTTCAAATCACTGGCAGCATCGACGACGTCCAGATGTATCAGCTTGATTTCTCGACGACTGCGGCAACGCCCCCCTCACCGCCAACCGGCCTTGTTGATGACACGACAGGGGACACGCTCGAAGGCGGAACGGGTCGGGACATGATCCTCGGCAGTAACGGCCCAGACACAATTGACGGTTCTGCTGGTAACGACTCGATTCAGGCATTTGCCGGCGACGACTCCATAGACGGTGGCAGCGGCAATGACACGATTGACGCGGGCTCTGGCAACGACACGATCAACGGGCAGGGTGGCGACGACGTCATTAATGGTAGTACTGGCGACGACCTGGTCATCTGGAACGGAAGTGGTAACGGAGTAGATACCATCGCTGAGTCTCTGGGGACTCAGAGTCTGCTCGTCCAGGGATCGAGCGCGGCCAATACGTTCGTCGTCGACAGTGTGGTCTCTGGCGACAATACAGTGCTGCGTGTCTCCGAAGGCAGTGCATCCATCACGACCAGCCAGACCGTGGGTGAAGTCACGATCCTGGGCGGCGGCGGTGCCGACATGATCACCGTCAATTCGATTTCTCAGGTTCGGCCACAGTTCCTGTTGATCGACGGCCAGGCCGGCAACGACACGATCACGGCGGCCAATTCCCAGATCGGCCGGGTCTTCCTGGAACTGCGCGGTGGTGATGACGATGACACCATCACCGGTAGTCGCGATGGAGACGACATTTTCGGAGATGCTGGAAACGACCTGCTGAATGGCGGCGATGGGGCCGACAGTCTTGACGGGGGAACGGGGCTCGACGTGCTCAACGGTGACGCCGGTAACGACACACTGTTCGGAAACCTCGACAACGACACGCTTAACGGTGGCGATGGGGATGACAGTGCAGACGGCGGATTCGGCAACGACAACATCGACGGTCAGAATGGCTCTGATACGCTCGACGGCGGCTTTGGTAACGACACACTGAACGGTAGCAGTGGCAACGATCTGGTCGAGGGTGGACCGGACAATGATCGCGTGCTCGGTGGATCGGGGAACGACTCACTCGATGGCGGCACGGGCGATGACACCATTCGCGGCCAGTCTGGTGCGGACCTGGTCAAGGGCGGCGACGGTGACGACAGCATCCTGGGCGATGGTGGCAATGATGTGATCGATGGCGGCGACGGCAACGACACGATCGACGCTGGCAACGGAGCCGATATTGTGGATGCCGGAGACGGCAACGACTCGGTCAACGGAATGTCCGGACGTGACACTCTGCTGGGCAGTGACGGCAACGACACACTGATCGGCGGCGGTTCGGTCGATCAGATATTCGGCGGCGACGGAGCGGATACGCTGCGTGGCAATGGCTCGACCGACAAGTTCAACAGTGGCGAGGGCGGTCAGGCACCGCAGGATCTGGAAGCCGGCGAAACCGACGATCAGAACCTGATGGTGCAAATGTCCGTGCTGCAGGCTCTGGCCGAGCTGAACGGCTTCTGATGTGAGTCCCGAGTGAGGACGTTCGGGACTCACCGCCCACCCGGGTGCATCAAATCGAGTGCCATTGGTCCAGCGTCGACGGCACTCGGCCCCTGCAAACGGATACTGGGAGTGTTCCAGTCGACTGCTGAGTTCGCGTGTCTACGAGACTGCGAAGGTTGGTCTCCGCCCCGAGAGCTTGTCTTGGAGCGTGTCGGTGTCATGGTACATGTCCCTGACACACCGGAGCTGTCCCTCGCTTTCGAAAGAATCCCTCCCCGGCGACCATACTTCGCTCGATCCACCGACTTCAGAACGCTCGAATCGTGTTTACAGGAATAGTCCCGCCTTTCCGGGACATCGACTATGTCTGACGACTCCGTCTCACGAACTCCGCTGCGGGTCGCCGTCATTGGCGGCGGCATTACAGGACTGGCCGCTGCGCATCGACTGATTGAACTGGCCCGCAAAACCGACCGTCCGCTGCATCTGGCCCTCTACGAAGCGGCCGACCGACTGGGCGGCGTGGCAGAGACACTTCGTATTGGCGAGTACCTCGTCGAATCCGGGCCGGACATGTTCATCACGAACCAGCCGGCCGCCATTCAGTTGTGCGAGCGTCTGGGCCTGTCCGACCAACTGATCCCGACCGACACGACGCATCGTGGTTCTCTGGTCTTGCGCAAGGGCCGCCCCGTGCGCGTGCCGGACGGTTTCATGCTGCTCAGCCCCGCGAAGATCTGGCCCGTGCTCACCTCGCCGATCTTCTCTCCGCTGGGAAAACTGCGAATGGGTATGGAACTGCTGCTGCCGCGACGACACGGAGACGACGACGAATCGCTGGCCAGTTTCGTCCGCCGCCGGTTCGGAACAGAGGCACTGGACCGGTTGATTCAACCGCTGGTTGGCGGCATCTACACGGCCGATCCCGAGAAGCTCAGCCTGAAGGCCACGATGTCTCGCTTCATCGACATGGAAGCTCAGCATCGCAGTCTGATTCTCGGATCACGGCGGCAGGCCGCAACTGACTCAAAGGAACCCGAGTTTGAAGGCAGCGGTGCGCGATACGGCCTGTTCACAACTTTGCGGGACGGGTTGTCGGTGCTGTTCGAACGGCTGCAGTCTGTCATCGCCTCCGAGTGTGACTTGCGACTGGGGACTGGGGTAAGCAGTGTCGGCGTGAACGACGACGGCACGGCAACGGTCGTCGCCTCCGACGGCACAAGCGACATCTTCGATCGCGTGCTGCTCGCCAATCGGGCTCCGCGAGCTGCGGATATTCTCAACGCGGGGACTTCCATGGCGTCGTCCACAGAGATCGCACAACTGGTGAATCTACTCCGTCAGATTAACTACGCGTCGACGGCCATTGTCGTCAGTGGGCACCGACTGGATGACATCGAACACCCGCTCGATGCATTCGGCCTCGTGATTCCGGAAATCGAACGTCGCCGACTGCTGGCGGTCTCGTTTACCAGTCGCAAGTTCCCCGGCAGGGCACCCGAGGGACATATCCTGCTGCGAACGTTTGTCGGCGGAGCCATGCAGCCGGAGCTGCTCGATCGTACCGACGACGAAATTCTCGCGATCGTTCGCGAGGAACTCGGATCGATCCTCGGCGTGCGCGGCGAGCCGGACTTCGCGCGCGTCTGCCGCTACCCGAACGCGATGCCGCAATACCACATCGGCCACTGCGAGCGTGTTGCCGAAATCGACTCTGTCGCCGCCCGCATTCCACAGCTCGAACTGGCCGGCAACGCATTTACCGGAGTCGGCATTCCGGACTGCATCAAGAGCGGAGAGGCCGCCGCCGAACGGATTCTGCGCCCATGATCGATCAGATCACGCAACTGCCGGACCTGCCGGGACTTCGCTTTGGGGCTGTGCGGGCTGCCAGTCAATGAGCTGCATCTCGACGTTTTCCCGACCGCGAAAGCGGTTGATGTTCGGAGCAAAGCAGATCGAGATTGGACTGTCGGCCTGTGCAATCTCGTCGGCCCACTCACCCTGGCCGAAAGCAATCGCCCGCATACTCGTTCCGTAATGCCGGACACGCAGGTCCAGATGCCGCTCGCCTTCACCCATCTTCTTCGGCTTGCCGACGACCTCGCATCGTGACGCGGCGAAGATGGGACGTGGATTTCCGGCGCCGAACGGACCCAGCTTCTCCAGCTCTGTCACCGCCCGATGCGTCAGGTCTGCCAATCGAACCTCCGCGTCAATGCGACGCGCGACCGCGTCTGGATCGACATCATGATTCTCTTTCACGTACGCACAGAACGCTTCACGAAAATCATCGATCCGCTCCCGTTCGATCTTCAAGCCGGCCGCCGCATGATGGCCGCCAAAGGTCACCAAATGCTCGCGAGCAGCGGCCATGCCACTGTGCAGATCGAAACCGGCGAACGACCGCCCCGAACCCTGACCGGGTTCACCGGCGCGGTGCAGCGAGATCAGAATGGCCGGCCGCTCGTATTTTTCGGCCACGCGATTAGCGACGATGCCAATGACGCCAGGATGCCAGTCCGCATGAGCCAGTACCAGGGCCGGCTGATCCGCCCATTCCGGATGCTCTTCCACCAGTTCCTTCGCCTGTTTCAGGATGCGTCGCTCGACTGTGCGGCGGTCCTTGTTGAGCTTTTCAAGGTAGTCCGCCAACTCGGTTGCTCGCTTGGTGTCGTCCGTGGTGAGCAGTTCGACGGCCAGACGCGCCTGTCCCAGTCGTCCAGCCGCGTTGATGCGCGGCGCGATGGCAAAGCCGATGTCTTCTGATGTGAGTACCTTCCGATCCGCCAACCCGGCAATCCGCATCAGGGAGCGGAGTCCGAGACTCGAACGTTCGACGAGTCCCGCCAGTCCGTATCGCACTAGAACGCGGTTCTCGTCCCGCAAAGGAACGACGTCGGCAATCGTACCGAGCGCGGCCAGGCCGACAGCGCTCAGCAGGAATTCCCGCATTTTTGGCGACGCTTTTTTCCCATCGCCCATGCGCTGACAGATGGACCACGCCAGTTTGAATGCTACGCCGGCGCCGCAGAGTTCACCGAATGGATATTCGGAGCCAGGCAGACGCGGATGGCAGACGACCGCCGCGTCGGGAATCTCGTCCGCAAAGTTGTGGTGATCCGTGATGATCAGTTCGAGTCCCAGCTCTTTAGCCAGAGCGGCCTCGCGTACACTCGTGATGCCGCAATCGACTGAGATGACAATCCGCGATGCGTCTTCTTCGTGAAGCTGCCGCAGCGCGTCACAGTTCAGTCCGTAACCCTCTTCGAGCCGGTGTGGGATGTAGTAGTCAACTTTGGCACCCAGCAGTTTCAGGCATTGCCACAAGATCGACGTGGCCGTGACGCCATCGACGTCGTAGTCACCGTAAATCGTGATGCGACGATCGTTCTGTACGGCGGCTACAACACGATCCGCAGCGGCGGCGATACCGGGCAAGAGATCGGGTTCGTGCAGGTCCGTCAGGCGGGCGCTGAGGAACTCAGTGGCCTCGGGACCTGACCGGAAGCCACGGGCGGCCAGCACCTGTGCAATCAGGACGGGAACTCGCAGTTCCGCGGAGATTTGTCGAACCAGGGACTCGTCGTAGGGCGGAAACTTCCAGTTCGCGGGCATCGACATCCTCTTCGTTCGGCCATCCGTGAATCGTCAGCGTCGTGTCGTATCGATCGACAAATCGAACTGCAAGGGTCGGTTCTGTGTGCCACCGCATTCTTCCGGGGTGGATCGTCACCGTTAAGAATACAAGCCCGAAGCGCAAGCGAGTGAACGCGCCGGCCAGTTGTTCACTCGCCTGCGCTTCGGGCTTGTATGGATGCATGAATTGCTGCAGACCAACTACTTAAGACTCTGCAGATAGGCCAGCAGATCGCTCAGGTCTTTTTCGCTGAGCTTCAGCAGCATTCCTTCCGGCATCACCGACTTGTCGGCTTCACGCAGTATCTCGACATCGTCACGTCGCACGCGGACTTCCGTCAGATCCGTTTTTCGCATGGTGATGAAGTCGGTCGTCTCCCGTGTGATCAGCCCCGAGTGAACACGCCCGCTTGTCGTCACAACTGTGTGGCTGCGATACCCGCGAGCGAAGCTGGCGCTGGGGAACATCATCGCCTCCAGCAGATCACGCTGGTTGCGAATTGCTCCGATCTTCGTCAGGTCCGGTCCGATGCGCCCCCCCTGTGCGGCCACAGTGTGACAGCTTGCGCACGCTGCAGTCTTTGAAAGAAAGACGGCCCGACCACTGCTGACGTCGCCTGCGGTCAGAGAATTCAATCGCTGCATCAATGCCGTCTCATTGCTGCCAGACGAAAGTGAGTCGGCGAACACGAGCCAGTCGTCGTCAACACTCTCGGGCGAGCTTTCGATCAATGTATTCAAGTCCGCGCGTCGAAGTCCGGCTGCTGCCTTGTTGGACCGCAGTGATGTCAGAAGCGTGCGGGAAACCTCAGTGTCCAGATCACCGCGAAATGCTCCCAGCAGAATGCCGACCGTCAGTGGCCCTGCCGAATCGATTCGCTGAGCCAGCGATAACTTCTGGTCCCGGTCGGTCGGCACAACTGCCAATGCCCGCGCGGCGGCGACACTCGTCAATGGCGGCACATCGGATTCCAGTTGGCTGACAAGGAATGCCACTTCGCGGCCACTCACGGAAGCTCGTCGCCGGGCCGCGGCGGACAGTGCTTCGATGCGTAACTCGTTGGGAGTCTCGTCGTTCTCGCCCAGCCCAATGAGCAGGTCGTCGAAGTCTGGCAGATCAAACACGCCGACGACCGACACGGCCTGTCGGCGCTGCCCGAGTTCTTTCGACTCCAGCGCAAACTTCACGGCAGGCTTCCACGCGGCGGGAAACTCCGCGAGGCCGGATGCTCCGATCACCTCCAGCAGCAGAAGGCTCGATGCGGGGGGCAACTCCCGACGAATCAGAAGGTCGGCGATCAGCGACTGAACCGACGCGTCGTCCGACTGCGCGATCAGGAAATCCCGGGCCAGCGAAGACTGGGCCAGTGACAGTTCCTGCTGCGTCAGCCACTCCTGCATCAGTGAACTCGTTTCAGCGGCCCAGCCACTGCGCCGTGAGATGACATCGAGCGTTGCTGCTTTCAACTCTGCATCCGTGGTATTCAACAGGCCGATCACGGAATCACGCTCGAGGTCGCCGCCGTCCATCTGATCCAGCGCGATGAGCGCGCCTCGCCGCACGGCTGGATGCGTGTCGGACAGCAGCGGCAGCACGGCGTCACGTGCCGCGATACGAATCACGGCGAACAGGATCGCGTGTTCTGTGGCGCGGTCGGTCGGTTGAGCATCCGGATAGAGAACGTCGTCCCCGAGACGCTGCAACAGACTGACTGAAACCGTCCGTGCCGCCTGGTACGTCGTCAGATCGATGTCCGATGCGGGTGCCGTTCGTTTGTCGAAAGGCACGCCATCACCGTCATACGCGTTTCCGAGCAGTCGCGCCAGAGACCGACGCAATGCTGCTGACGGCGCGTGTTGAAATTCTTTCAGAACGCGTCCCAGCGTGCCGTGTCGAACGTCGAATTTCAGTTTCGGAACAGCGGCGAGTCCCTCGATGGCCGCCAACCTGACCGACTCGGGCTGCTGCCGGTCAAGCAACAGTTGCTGCAGCAGCGAATGCCTGTAGCGGCTTTGACTCCGAGCCAGTCCCCAAACCAGGTTTTCGCTCGGAGTATCTGTCAAGTCATCGAGCCGCGGGCCGGACGGCAATCTCCCGAATCGAGAGCGGCGCGGGGGATTGAGGTCAGCGCGGGCAACCGCCTCAATCGCACGTTCCTGGACGACCGGGCGGGGATCATCGAGCAGTTTGATGAGCTTCTTAAGCGGCTGGCCGTCCCAGTCGATTTCAAGCCCACGCGGATCCTCATTCGTGGCAGCACCGGCCCGGCGGATGCGGTAAATCGCTCCGTGAATCTCGGGCTTCGCGATCTGCGACGTGGGGCAGCCGATGCGGAACCAGCCGCCGGTGTCGATCAGCAGCAGGCTGCCGTCGGCGTCTTCCAGAATGTCCGTCGGATGCAGGTCCGGATCGTCGCTGACAAGGAATTCCTCCTCACGCGTGCGGAATGTGCCGCCGTGCCGCTCGACGACAGAACGCAGGACTTTGTGCGTGTTGAAGATCGTCGTGAACAGGTTGTCCTGGTATCCGTCACCGAATGTTGTTGATCGGTATCGGCACATGCCGGACACAGCCACGTGGCCCAGGTTGGTCATTGACGGCAGCAGATCGCCCGTGCGTTTGAATTCGGCGATGCTGGCTTCCTGATGCGGATACACACCACCTTCCTGCCAGTGCACCAGACAGTCCACGCGCGGCCGCGTGTAGAAGATGTTGACCGAGCCAACGATCTCTCCAGTTGGCAGAAAGTCGACCTCGACGGGATTGTCCATGCCGCCGCCGCAGAACATGCGAGCGTCGGAACCGTCGGGTCTCATCGAGAAGATGCCGGACCCGCGCTTCTGGCTGATGACCTTGCCATCTTCGTCGCGGAACTCATGCCCGTGCCGACCATCGCACCAGAACAGTCGGCCCGTCGGACTGAGAAACGGGCCATGAATGCTGGCCGCGTTTCCCGAGTAACCGAACTTCCCGACCAGGTCCTCGCGTTTGTCCGCCACACCATCGTTGTCGGTGTCTTCCAGTCGCCAGATGTTCGGCGGCGCTGCGACGTACAGAGCTCCGCGAAACCACAACGCGCCCATCGGTAGAGTCATCTTGTCGGCGAAGATCGTGCTCTTATCGAAAACGCCGTCGGCGTCCGTGTCTTCAATCATGCGAATGAAGTTGGGCAGCTCTTTTTCGAGGTCGGCAGTTCGCAGGTTCTGCCCGGAACTCGCGGCGATAAACAGTCGCCCGCGATCATCGAAACCGGCCATCATCGGATGCTGCACCACCGGCGACGCAGCCGCCCGTTCAATCGTGAAACCCTCGGGCACACGAATCGTGCCACCGGATGTTTTGATGACGTTTGACGCATCTTCGAAGGCAGACACTGGCAGGCACGTCAGACAGAACAATACGACGACTGGAATGCTGGTCCGCATAAGTTCGGGCCTTTCCGCTCGATGGGGCCGGGACGGAATGGAACACTAATAGGCACTAATCTGCGCTAATGTGATCGTCACGTAATCATTAGCGTTGATTAGCGAAAATCAGTGTTCCTCGCTCCTGTTGTGCACACGCTCGACTCGACGGAGACGTGACTCGGTAGAGTCTGGCGGGGTCGCTCGCGATTATAGGCGGCTTCCGCATTTCGCAGCATGCAAAGGATTCACTAATGACCGACACCACTGCAACCGATCTGAGCGGACGCGCGGCATTGGTCACCGGCGCGGGAGTCGGTATCGGACGTGCGACGGCCGAGTCTCTGGCGACCGCGGGCGCGTATGTGGGCATCCATTACAGGACCAGCTCGGAAGGCGCTGCTGCTGCACTCGCCTCAATCCGCGAGCGCGGCGGAGACGGTGTCCTGTTGCCCGCGGATCTGAGTGACGCCGATCAGTGCCGGTCGATCGTCGATCAGTTTGTTGAGCAGGTTGGCTGGCTCGACATCCTTGTGAACAATGCCGGGTCACCAATCGAACGGACGCGGATGGAAGACTGCTCCGTTGAACTGTGGCAGCAGATTGTGATGACAAATCTGACCAGCGCGTTCGTGGTCACTCAGCAGGCCATCCCGCATCTGCGAGCATCGGGCAACGGAGCGATCATCAATAATCTCTCGCTGTCGGTGCAGACGGGCGGCGCCAATGGAGCGGGACCCTATGCGATCGCCAAAGGTGGTCTGCAGGTCATGACGCGCACGCTCGCTCGAGAACTGGCTCCGGAAGTGCGTACGAACTCGATCATGCCGGGGGTGATCGAGACACGCCATCACGAGGTGTTTACGAAGCCCGAGCGTATGGAACAGTACCGACAGGAAACGCCACTGGGCCGCAACGGGTTCGCCGAGGAGGTGGCCGCGACAATCGTATTCCTCGCAAGCGATGCTGCGAGGTTCGTGAACGGCGCGACAATCGACATCAACGGTGGCCGGTTTCTGCGCTGAAGTTCGTAGTAGCCGGACTTGTCCGGCTGTGCTACGGCGTGGCCACTCGAACGGCGGCGTAAATCTACCACCGGGGTGGTGCATGCAGCGCCGAGACGAACCGCATAAATGCGGTTACTACGAACGACCGTTACTACGAGCGGTTAGCCGAGCAACGTATCGATCGGTGTGGGGTCGCTGACCAGGTGCGTCGGTCGGCCTTGTGGCGTGTGGTAGATCGTGTTCGGATCGATGCCCAGCTTCGTGTAAATCGTCGACACGAAGTTCTCCGGCGACTTGACGTCTTCCACCGCCGAATAGCCGTTCTTGTCCGTCGCCCCGACGACAAGTCCGCCCGGTGTTCCGCCGCCCGCCATCAGGACGGACATTGCGTTCGCCCAGTGATCACGGCCTGGCAGCTTAGTACCGCTTAGCTTGGAAATCTTCGGTGTGCGACCGAACTCCCCGAGCGCAATGACTAGCGTCGTGTCGAGCATGCCGCGGTCGTCCAGGTCTTCGATCAGTGTCGCGACGGAACGGTCCCAGTCCGGCAACCGCTTGCGACACCGGCCGAACACGTCTGTGTGATGATCCCAGCCGCCGTCGTAAACGGTCACGAAAGGCACACCGCCTTCGACCAGCCGACGAGCCAGCAGGCAGCGCTGGCCAAACGAATTCCGAACGTATCGTTCGCGGACTTCATCGGGCTCCTGATGAATGTCAAATGCCGCCTGAGCCGCTGTTGATGTAATCAGGTCAAATCCCTGCCGGTAGTACTCGTCGAGAGCCAGAACGGGATCGCCGGCGGTCTCGTCATTGATGCGTGGCAACCGGTCGATGATCTGACGCAGATCGGAACGATGCTGGAATCCGTCCTCAGTCAGGCCTTTCGGCAGAGCGACGTCGCGGACTCGGAAACTGGAAGAGTTTGGGTCATCACCGACGACGAACGGCGCGAACTCGGCGCCCAGGAAGTTCGGTCCACCCGAGCGGGACATACGAGCGAGAGAAAAGTACGACGGCAGTCCGTTGGGCTGGCCCAGTTCTTTGGCCGTGACGGATCCGATGCTGGGGTGAAAACTGACAAAAGCGCCGCAACTGACGGGAATTCGCGGCGGCGCCCCCGTCATCATGTAGTGATTACCGGCGCCGTGATTGCCCTGGTTGTGTCGGATCGAGCGGATCAGCGAGACCCGGTCTGTCATCGTGGCCAGACGCTGCATGTGCTGTGAGAAATGCACACCCGGCAGGGTCGTCGCGATATGGTCGAAGTCACCACGGACCTCGGCCGGCGCATCAGGTTTTGGATCGAACGTCTCAAAGTGAGTCGGTCCGCCATCCATCCAGACCAGGATACAGCTTTTCGCCGTTGCAGCGGGGCGGTTGACGGCTTCGGCAGCAAGGCCTTGCATGCGAAGCCCATCGACCAGCCCCGTGCCGAAGAAACCGCCCAGGCCCAGTTTCAAACAGTCGCGGCGGGTCGTTCCTTCACAGTTGCGCCAGATACCCATTAGGTCACCAGTGTTTCGGGGAGTGTCATGGAAAGCGATTCGGCCGCTGAAGTGAAATCGGCGGCGCGGGGGGAGGACTTCTCAGAAAATCGGAAGGGGAGAGTATCCGGCGGTTCGAATCAGGCCGCAAGTTGAACTCGCATGCGTCATCGTTCGGTCCCGCCTCTTTCAATCCTAATCTTAATCCTACTCTTAATCTTAATCCCGACAGAGCAGGCAGAGGCGATCGAACGGTGTGGCGTTGGATCGTTGCCTGACCCTGACCCGAGAAGGGAAGTCTCGGTCAGAGATTAAGATTACGAGTAGGATTAAGATTAAGATCAATAAGACCAACACCGGGAATTCAGCGACTGGACGGCGACTCACGGTTGGCATTGAGAAACACGAACGTGCCCAGCTTGGACACCGTCAGGATATCCGTACGTTTGTCGTTGTTGACGTCGGTTGCGGCGATCTGGACGCCGACTCCAGAGTGATCGTCGATCAGATGCGGGATGTAACGCACCTTCCCATTCGATTCGCGCAGTAACTGGAACCAGTAAACAACCGGAGCCGCATTCGGTTCGACATCGCCTTTTGGTCCGTGCGCCCACATGCGTTTGCCGGTCACGATGTCCTGCAGACCGTCTCCGTCGACATCGGCCAGAGTCAGTGCATGCGGCTGAGAGAAGGCGACCCCGTAGTTCGGTTCTTCGGAGCGGTCACCCATGATCCGATGCTCTTCGAACGAGACCGCGCCCTCGTCGTCACTTTTCTGCTCGAACCAGGCGAGCCCCCATCCGTGTGCGTTGATGGACGAGATTACGTCGTTGTCCCCGTCGCCATCGACGTCGTAAACCAGCATCTGGGCTCCGCCTTTGTCGGTCGAGAACTTGTGCCGGCGGAACGCCCAGCCATCCTCGGTGTCCGGGTCTGGCTGTTCGAACCAGCCGTCGTTGATGATCAGGTCGAGCCGACCGTCACCGTTTACGTCGCCGACTCCTTCGCCGTGATAAAACTGCGGCCAGGCTTCGTCGTCGCCGATGGCGGTGAACTTCCATGGCTCGCGGGGCTGCTGCGGGTCGGATTCGATCCAGCCCCAGCAGCCATCCCAGTGGCAGATGACCTGCGGCACACCGTTGCCATCGAGATCGACCATCGTCGGCGATTCGCCCCGCACTCGCTCGAAGGCGTAGTGCTTTTCCCAGAGCCGGTCCTCGTCGCCGGGATTCTCGTACCAGTACGCGGCATGCTTATGCACACGTCCCAGCACGAGGATGTCTGGCTTGCTATCGCCACTGAAATCGTGCACGAAGCTGAACATGCTGTTGCTGGGGCTTGGCTCCGGAGGCAGCGGATCTGCCGGGTAGAACTCGTGAGCACTCTCGAACGTCGGGCCTGCGTACCAGTACGGGCCGGCGACGATGTCCACGTTCCCGTCGCCGTTGATGTCGGCGGATGCGATGCCGTCGCAGTAGTAGCGATCGGACAGTTGCACTTTTTTGAAGCCTCGCTGTGCGGCGAGCTTCGCCCGAAACGCTGCCTCACGTTCCTCGATGTAGGCCTTGTAGCCGTCGGGATCGATGAACGGATTGGGCTTGCCGTCCCCGAATCGCTCGAACTTCTCCAGCATTCCGTAGTACTTGCCGTGCGCTCCCAGAAAGACATCGCAGGGCAGCTTCTTCAGGATGGAGAAGCCCTTTGCATAGTCGTCGGCGATGTGGGGATAGTCGGCGTTGTTGACCAGTTGAAATCCCGGATTGACGTTGGGACTGCCGACCACCACGACATCCAGCTTCTTATCCCCGTCCGTCACCCGACACGTCCAGGTGGTGCAGCCGCGCGTGTGTCCAGCCGTTCGTCGGGCCACGAGGGTCGTCCCGCCAATCTCGACTTTGTCTCCGTCTTTCAGCACACGGTCGACCGGGCACGGTCGCCAGCGGCTGTCGGTGTACAGGTACTGGCCCTTGCCGCCAGATCGGATGACGTCATCGTCTCCGTGCATCACGAAGACCGTGGCTCCGGTCAATTCCTGAAGCAAAGCGTGACCAGCCACGTGATCCGAGTGCGCATGGCTGTGCAGCAGGACTTTGACATCACGCATCTTAAAGCCGAGCTTCTCGACAGACGCGCGAATCAACGGAACGGTTTCCTCGAACCCGCTGTTGATGATCGCATGTCCGTCCGGCGAGGTGACCAGATAGCTGGAGATGTCCCGCGAACCGACGTAGTAAATGTCTCCAGCCACCTTGTGTGGCGGAAACGCCTCGTCGGCGACTGCCGGGCGACTGCCGACGACTGCGATCAACACCGCGCACGCGGCCAGACACTTCATGAGACAACCTCTGTGATGGGGAATTCGAAACTCACGCGACGTGAAACTTCATCGGGCAAGGCAGTTGGCGTCAAGCAGACTCACGTTTCCTTTCCCGCAACGATCCGAGTGCGGTTATGATCCCGACATTACGTCTCCAACCCAGACGGTGGCAGCATGCCGAAGTTCCCAACCGACACGCATCCGGAAGCTGCTGAGTTGCAGTTCGAACTGCTGCGGAATGCGACGATAGCGCAGCGAATCCAAATGATGCGTTCTCTGACGGAGATGGCCGTCCGGAATTCGAAACGGGCGATCAGGCGGGCTCGACCGGAGTTGACAGAGCGCGAACGCAACCTGTTCTTCATCGAACTGAATTACGGGCGAGATCTGGCTGAACAGGTCCGGGCGCAGCTTGAATCATGAGTGAGTACGACCTGTTATCCGCCATGATGCCCGTGGTGCGGTGCCTGGAAGCACTCAACATCACTCATTACGTCGGCGGCTCAGTAGCCAGCAGTGCACTTGGGATGCCTCGTACTACGACAGATGCGGACTTGGTCGCCGAGCTGGAATTCTGGCACGTGGATCGCTTCGTCGCAGCTCTTGCTGACGACTACTACGTGAGCGTCTCGATGATCCAGACCGCCATTGAACGGCAATCCTGCTTCAATCTGATACACCATGCAACGTCGTACAAAGTCGACGTTTTCGTCGCGAAGAGTCGGCCGTACGATCAATCATGCCTCGCCCGCATCCAGCGAGGCCCGGTTGGTGAATCAGAGGAAGATTCAGAGGTATGGCTACCGTCACCCGAGGACGTCGTGCTGAACAAGCTGGAGTGGTATTCCAAAGCCGATCGCGTTTCCGAACGGCAGTGGCTGGACGTGCAGGGAGTCTTGCAGGTGCAGCGCGATCGTCTGGACGTGGACTACATGCGACACTGGGCCAGGGAGCTGGATATCGTCGATTTGCTGGCCGAGGCGCTGGCGGAGGCAGGTATCGATGACTCGCCCGAACAGACAGAGTGAGGCTTTCCGGTCGGGCAGCGGTGGCGTCTCACGGGGTCGGACGTAGTCGACCAGTCGGTTGAGCGACCGTGGCCTCTGCTCGCAAGTGGATTCGCGATTGCGTATGCTCCGCGCGAGGTCACTGACACTCGTCCGTTATCAGATTGGAGCCGGGGAATGCCTGCCACCGGGGGAATCAAACAGCTCCACGAGCTGCATCAGCGGCTTGCATGGCACGCGAAACAGCTTGAGGACGGACCCCGCAAAGTTCGCGTGCGGACTAAGTCCGTCGAGAAGAAACAGGCGGAAATCGCAACCCACAAGGAACAACTGACTCAACTGCAGATTACGGCTGATGAGACAAACCTGCAGTTTCGCAGCAACGAACAACAGATCGCCGAACTGAAAGTCAAACTCAACAAGGCCTCGTCCAACAAAGAATTCGAGATCATCAAGTCACAGATGGACGCGGACGCCACCGCGAACGAGACGCTCGAAGACGAATACCTGGAACTTCTGGAGCAGATTGATACGGGACGGTCAGAACTCGCCGAGTTGGGGCAGCAACTGGAAGCCGCCCAGGCGGATGTCGAGGCGATGAAAAAGGACCTTGCGGAGGAAGAGCCGAAACTCCGAGCGGGAATCACGGCCGTCGAAAACGAACTGCCGGAAGCGTTAGAGTGCCTGCCATCAAAGCTGCAGGAGATGTACCGGCGGCTGGTGATGGCGTATGGCCCGGAGGCGTTTGCTCCGGTCGAAAATGATGCGTGCTCTGAGTGTTTCGTGCAGTTCTCACCACAGCAAAGCGTCGAGCTGCGAAACGGGACGGTGCTGTTGTGCCGGGAATGCGGCCGGCTGGTCTATCTGGATGCGGCAGAATAACTGACGAGCAGACGATGCTCGTCGAATTCTTTTGAGGAATAGCGGGAATCAACATGTCGACGTTTGACCGGATTGCTGAACTGAGCGCATCGGACGGGCCGGAAGCTGCGCTGAACTTCCTTGCCGAGTCACTGCGGAGCGAAAAGAACTATCACAAACTGTTCGATGCACTCCTGCTGAAGAAGAAGCACGAGCTGGGCCTCCCCCTGATGCGACCTACATCCCTGGATGATGTCCCGGATGACCTGCGCACCGACTTTGAGAAGTTCTACGTGGATGCAGCCCGGGAAGTCGGCACATTGCTGCTCGAAGACGATCAGCTCAACGACGCCTGGGTGTATTTCCGTACGATTCAGGAACCGGAGAAAGTCTCAGCCGCCCTCGAGAACGCAACTCTGCCGGACGATTACGACAAGTCGCAGGAGCTGATCAACATTGCGCTGTACGAGGGGGCGAATCCCGTACGCGGATTGGAGTTCCTGCTGAAGTCGAATGGCACGTGCAACACGATCACGGCTCTCGACCAGGTCATCGGTCAGCTCGGCGAAGAGGACCGGAAAAAAGCGGCCGCGATGATGGTGCAGCATCTGTACGACGAGCTGATGATGACCGTCAAATCAGAGGTCGATGGCCGGATGTCGCTGCCACCAGGAGCTGCTCCGAAAACACTGCGCGAACTGATTATGGGCCGCGAGTGGCTGTTTCAGGACGGCAACTATCACATGGATGTCTCACATCTGAACTCGGTCGTGCGTTTTGCCCGGTCGCTGGATGGCGACAGTCCCGAGCTGGAACTCGCCGTGCAGCTTGCCGAATACGGATCTCAGCTCGATGAGCAGTTTCAATATGGCAGCGAAGCGCCGTTCGAAGACTGTTATCCCGCTCACGTCCAGTTCTTCAACGTTCTGCTGGGCCGCAACGTGGATGACGCAATCGCCTACTTCCAGCAGAAACTCGATGCTGAACCGGATGACGAAGACAAGAAGATGATCGCATACGTCATCGTCGACCTGCTGCTGAAAGCGGACCGCATGGAGCAGGCGCACGAAGTTGCGACCAAGCACCTGCGGTTTCTGGACGAGCAGACGTTCTCGTATCCGGAACTGTGTCAGAAGGCCGGCAAGCGTGACGCATGGGCGTCAGCCGCAAAGGACAAAGGCGACCTGGTCGGCTTCGCTGCAGCGACCGTGCAGTCCTGAGGTCGTTCCCATCCGATCGTGGTGACCAGTCTGGCGCAGTCAGTGAATTGAGATCCGCGCCGCTGGTGCATGGGACAGTTCCTGAAGCAGCCGTCTCCACTCAGGCCCGTCGATCCTGGAATCGACCAACATGTTGTCGCTGGCGTTTCGCAATGAATATCGAATGATGAAGTGCTTCACTTCGGACTTCGGCATTCCTTGTTCGACCTTCGTGCCGCCAGGTATTGGCTTCTGAGTACGTATCAGAAGCCACATAGGCCCTTCGATCCCGAAACTTGCTGACAGAAAGATGGATGACAGAAAATGCCATCGCGTAGTCGGGATTGTCGTGGCTGGGGTTTCCAGTTGCAGGAACATCTCACGACTGCGGCTGGAAACGCCAGCCACGGGAAAAGGTAAACTGCTCCAGGTCATCCCGGGTCGGAATCACTCAAACAGCTTATCGGTTTCTTTGAGTAGACCTTTGATGTGCTTCTTTTCGAGCTTCTGCTTTTCTTTTCCGAACGCCCGGTTCACTTTCACTCGGCCGCCTACCCACATCATTACGGTCAATTGAGCATCTTCTGAGATGCGATAGGCCGGTGGCCCGGCGGCGTCGGCGTGAATCGTCAGCGGAATGTTTTTGATTCTGGAATCCTCAGCCAGCTTCCGCAGTTTCTTTTCGGCCGGATCCGGGTCGTCGGTCAGGAGCACCAGCAGCGCCCGCATCTGCAGATCCGCATTTTGAGCGACGGTCTTGTCCAGCCCCTTCAGCAACTCGGTCAATATCTCGTCCTTGATGTCACGTACAAAGACAGTGACGACAGGTCTGCCGCCATACTTGCAGCGATAACAAAGCGTGTCGCCTTTGGCCGGCCCCGTAATATCGTGGACGTAGAAAACATCGACATAGTCCCCTGGCTTCAGTCCGGGTTTCAATTCGTCATCAGCGGCACGAACCGGGCCGGCGAATAGAACAGTCAGGCAAAGAATCACGGTGGCTTTCATGCGGATACCTTGAGTCGGGACCAGATAAGCGACGAATAACTTGTCAGAAGTGCGTCTTCTGCGAATGCACGCGTCGGTCTGCTGGTCTGTGTACCGATGGTAACGACCAGGGGCCACCCGGTCCGCCGCAGTTTGGCCAGATCACCGCCTTCCGATTGACGGCGTGGCAAGACCGTTCTCTGTCCTCGAGTGCGGATGTGCGGCGGTCAACGACATCGGATGCAGTTGCGCCGATTCCGTTTGTGACGTCGGGCTCATCGACCGCGGAGTTCGCTGGCCGGGCTGCGGCGACATAGAGAGCGTTTCCGAAGACCGGGACGTGTCCGTGTCCTGGGACTTCGGGAATGGATTTCATCGCTCAGTTCTGGCACTGACAGGGAGCCTGAGGCGCGTAATCACTCGCACAGAAATCAGAGACGCTGCGAACTGTCATATGCCGTTAAGCAGGTGGATGCTGGGGCAATGTCTGCCCCGTGTTTGGGAGACGCAGGTCCTCGCTTGCGATGCTGGTCTGCGGGATCGGCGTTTACGCGGCTTTGCTGGATGATCGTGTGGATGATTCCAGCTCGGCTGCGATCAGCAATCCGCGGGCGACTGTCTGGGAGCATTCTGTTACCAGACGTGGCTCGCACGTTTCGACTGGCAGCGTGTGCCTCTTCAGGGCCTGGACCAGCAGCGTGCCGATGCCCGGTGTCCGGGCGAGTCCGCCGGTGCAGACGATGGGCAGCGGTTGCGGGATGTCGAGGGCCTGCGGCGAACGGTTGAGTTCCGCTGAGAATTCCTGCAGCAATGTGCTCAAGGACTCGGCCAGGAGCGACGCGATGGACTGTACGTCCCGACTGTCTGCCGCCGAATGTACCGGAGCGGACAGGCTCTCTCGGCGCGCGGTGATTAACTGCCGCGTGAGCTGGTCGGCCTCACCAGGCTCGGATGAAAAGATGGGGATGGGTGCTGAATCGCCGGGTGCAGCCGATCGCATTTGCCCGAGTAATTGCTGATCCAGCCATTCTCCCCCGAGTCTGGTGGATGCGTGACAGATGGCGGCTCCACGATGTGCGAGTAGCGCTTCGCAGCCGGCATGACCGAATGTCAGTCCGATGCCGGTGAAGGAACTGCGGACAAGTTCCGCCAGCACGAGTGCCTGGCCGGATGGAACCATCAACGGTTCGTATCCCTGCAGGCGGATGATCCGCGTCAGAAATTCAAAGTCGGATCGCGTGTCCGAGCCGTCGAGTGTGACGTCTCCCGGAAGTGTGACAGCGCAGATTTCGTCGCGTTGCTGGGCGGGCGGAAGTACGGATTCGGTCAGTCGGGCAATAACCTGTCGGGCCAGCGGATCGTTCTCGGGGACTCGACCGTTGACCAGCAGCGGCCGGCAGGGCGTGCGAAACAGATCGGCGTTTTCATGGGCGGCGTCGCCAGCCAGAACGAGATCGGATTCGCACGTCAGAAACGAGACCTGGCCCCTTTCCAGCAGACGGCGATGCGCCGGCGAATCGGGCAGCACGGCGTATTCAAGACGCGACGAGCGAGCAATCAACCGTTCGCCATTGCGACGCAGTGAGACGATCGTCGAGGCACCGAAATCAACTGCGATACTCATGATCGACCTCCCTGGTCCACCTGGATCAGAATGCGATCTAACAAGCCCTTGTCGCGGGCGTCGTCTGGCGAGACCGTTGTCGATCTTCCCGGTCGCGTACCGGGCATCCGCCGTTCACGGCGTGCTGGCTCGGATGTCTGGACGGTATCTGTCACTGGATGCGCTGTGTCTATGCGAACGGTGCGACGCGTTGCAGCAGGTGCAGCGAGACTCTCAGGACTGGGTTCCGAGGTCGTCTCGGCTACGGTTTCTGCCACAGTCGATTGTTTGGATCTGGCCGCTGGCCGCACGGGGACGTCGGGCCGCTGCGGTCGGCGTGTTGTCGGTCGATCGGATCGCTGCGGCGTATACGTCGTCGGACGCTGGTCCCGGTCATCGTCATCAGGCAATTCGGGGTGCGGCGAGTCCGGGGCACTGGGAGTGGTCGGAACCGATCCTGACTGACCACCACGTTTCAGGAAGTGGGGCATCGGGATGCTGGCGTGTGGTTCGTCTACTCGCACGATTCGTGTCGGTCGCCCGAACAGTGCTTCGCCCGCAGTGATCTGGACCGGTTCTTCGTCGATAGGCAGCTCATCGTTGATGATGCGATCCAGCCAGTAGCGACTGGTTTGTGCAACCGGCGTCGGTCTGGGAGTCGTATCGTGCCGGGCGATCGAAAGGACCATTCCTGTAGCGATCAGAATGCCGATGCCGCCAATGATGCAGATCGCGATGACAGGCCAGTTCCATGGCGTGGGGACTTTCGGAATCAGCATCGACGAGTCGGCGCTGGCAGTGGTGTCTGGTTCTGCGGCTGGAGGTCCACTTGAATCAGTCGGCGGTTGAGGCGGGTCATGACCATCGGGGGTTTCAGGCGGATTTGATTCCGTGACACTCGTCGCGCCCTGGGTGGCCAGTGAAACGGCGGCCGGGGCCGTGATTGCGGCGGCCTCCAGGGCGTGATCGGCTTCAGCGGTACTCGAATCGGGAGTGCCCGAAATCTCGGGAACTGGATTGTGCCGTTCGATTTGAGCCGGTTGTGCGATGAAGGACTGAAACGGACGGGTCGCTTGTGGCGACTCAATGATCTCGGCTGGCTGGTCTGCCGCAGTGCCCGATGACGCCGCTTCGTCTGGTGCAATGCGAGTGTCTGGCGACGGATCCGGTCGCGGACGTGTGGCGGCGGACGAAGTGTCGGTCAGACGCGTTCGACCCACAGCGGGAGCCGGTTGCGGCTCCAGCGTGACGGACCGGGGATCGGTCAGCAGATCTTTGGAGAACTCGTCCTGAGCGCGGTCAGCTGCCGGACCCGGGTTGAACTGGGTCGCTACCGGCTCGGGAATCGCCGTGTGCCCGGGAGTCGACGTGTCTGCTCGGGCGGCCAGTCCGGGACTCAGAGGCAATGGCAGCGGAGACGGGGGTCGAGCGGAAGAGGGCGGGGTCGCTGATCCAGCCGGTCGACTGACATCAACCGGTTCCGGCAATCCGGCGGGCAAGCGGGAAATGTCGACCAACGCCGGATTGAAGACGAGGACCGAACCGCTTTGAAGACGAGTATCAGGAGTTGTCTGGGTAAAGTTGCGGGGAACAATTGCTTTAACACCCACCGATGCGGACTCGTGCTGGCCGAGTTGCTGCGTGATCCAGCGGATGGTCGCTCGCTCAGGAGCTGACTCCATAATGACCGGCCAGCGTCTGATTCCAATCAGACCGATCTGAACCGGTCCTGTGGAGGCGGCCACATCCGAGTTGCGGCCGCGAAAGATGCGTCCATGAGCCATCTTGCCATCCACGATGACCAGATCACCAGGCAGCAGTTTTTCGGTTGAGCTGGGTGAATAGCGGACGCGGACAGAGACGCGGCCATTTCGCACAATGCGCAGTTGCCCGGAGGCGGTCGGCTTGAGGTCGCCGGCGAATCGGATGAAGTCAACCAGCGATGGGGTGGACGTCGGCAATTCGTACGTCTGGGAACGTCCGACGTGCCCCATGACCGTGAACCAGTTGGCTTGCTGCTTCCCACGCCCGAACGGAGTGATCTCGCGGGACCCGGCCGAAAGCTGGACACGTACCAGGCCGGCTGACAGCACAAGTACTGTCACCAGCGCCAGTCCGATCCGAGCAGGCGAACGGCAGAGCATTAACGTCTTCCTGTGAGCGGCAAGTGAGCTGTCAATCAGTCGCAGGGAATCCGCACATGCGAAGAGGGACTCCGCACAATCCCTACCATCGTCACACTTTCCCCATCCGTCTGAGTCGAAAAATCGGCCCTGTTCAAGTTTGCAGAATTCGACGTCATCCGAACGGCGAAGTCCGGCAGATTGCACTGGCGCCGATAAGCCGCTTGCCGGCTCACACATCCCCTGGCAGAATGGCTGAGGTTCGTATTTCTCAACTTCGGAGTCCGAGATGCCGGCGCTGCGCGTGATATTGCTCAAGCGAGATGCCGACGACCGTGTGGAGCGTGCCGCCCATGAAATCGGCTCGTTCCTGGAACAGCAGCCACAGATCGACCTGGTGGCATCAGTCGTGGTCGAAGATCTCAGCCCCGATTGTCTGGACAGGGCCGACCTGATCATCGTGCTCGGGGGCGACGGTGCGATACTGCGAGCGTGTCGTAAGCTGGGCAGGTTTCAGCGCCCGCTACTGGGAGTCAATCTGGGTAGACTCGGTTTTCTGGCAGATCTGACGGCACGCGACTTTCGTGAGCGATTCGATGAAATTCGGAATCACAAGTACGAAGTCGTCGACCACCTGATGTTCGAATGCACTTTGCGTCGAGCGGATGGCACGTCGGAGAACTTTCTGGGTCTGAACGAAGCTGCGGTCAGTGCCGCATCGACTCTGGAAATGATCGAAGTGTGTCTGACGATCGACGACGCTCCCGTGACGACATATAGCTGTGACGGGCTGATTATCAGCACGCCGATTGGCTCGACGGCGCACAGCTTGTCGGCCGGCGGACCGGCGATTCAACAGGATTTGCCGGTGTTTGTTGTGACACCCATCTGCCCGCACACGCTGTCGAATCGAGCTTTGGTTGACGACGCCGACCGAACGTACCGACTGACACTGCCGAGCACGCGCACGGACGTCATGCTGGTGATCGACGGTCAGATTCGTCGTTCATTCGGTGTCGGTGACGAGATCGTCATTCGCCGCGCGGATACGACCTGCCAGCTCGCCCGCATGCCGGGGCACAATTACTACAAAGTGCTGCAGGACAAGATGGGCTGGAGTGGCCAGCCACGATACAACGGCGACGATGAGTGACCATATTGACGCATGAAATTGAGCCGGCCTAAGGTAGACGGTTGAGATCTCGCCTTGAGGGAACGCTTCGTTGTCTCGCCAGCCGGTGGTTCTCGAAACAGATGCTGTGGAGAACGAAATGAGTACTGCCACTCCCGCCTTGATGACCGTCGAAGATCTGGACGCCCTGTCCGACAATGACGGTATCGACCGTGAACTCATTCGAGGCGAACTCAGAGAGCGGCCCATGACCAGACGGAATCGGTTTCACACGGCAGTAGAAGCAAGGGTGGCCTATCTGCTCATACACTGGCAGCGGCAAACGAACGAGCAGGGTACGGTGGCATCCGGTGAGGTCGGCTGCATTATGCGGCGTGATCCGGACACGTCCTTTGGAATCGATGTCGCGTACTTCTCGCAGGAAGTTGTTGAACAGCAGTCCGACGAAACACAGATGTTCGACGGGGCTCCCCTGCTGGCTGTCGAGATTCTTTCTCCGTCGGATAAACACGTCGAAGTGTGCGAGAAGGTTCGAGAGTATCTTGACTGCGGCGTCAGCGTTGTGTGGGTGGTTGATCCGGATTTCCGCACGGTGCAGGTGCACCGCCAGGGTGACCCGCCCGAGACGTTTAATCAGACCATGCTGCTTTCCGGTGGTTCGGATTTACCCGGCTTTCAAGTCCCGGTCGCCGAGCTGTTCGAATAACGCAACGGCGAGGTCAGGCATGGATGCCGACAATGCTCAGTCCGATTCTGTATTTCCGGTCAGCGGTCCTTTGGTGACCGTTGTGGCCGAAACCCAGTTTCGCTGTCCGGGTGACGCACACTCGATTTCGCGATCGGTTCATCTGTCGCGGCTGGCGGCTTTCTATCCGCCCTGCCGTCAATGCCAGCACCGCAACGACACGGGACAGCTCCCGCCACAGACTGTGGAGCGCATTCAACAGGTTGAGCGTCGTGTGCCGCAGCCGACCCTGTTTACGCGGGACGGTGTCCGGGGAGTGTTCCTCAACGAACTGTCGCCGACGGCGGCCGGTCGCATTGCCGGAGCCTTCGCGACTGGCCTGTGGGAACATGTACCACTGGCCGCGGCGAATCCGGGTGGGAGCTGTCAACCGGCTCGTCGCGGACCGACGGTTGTCGTCGGGTACGACGAACGCCCGTCGTCACCAGCGGTTTTGTCGTCTGTCACCGACCAGTTGCGGCTGATGGGTTGTCCCGTGATCGATCTTGGACTGGTGTCCCGTCCGTGTTTTGCCTTTGCCGTCGATCATGTCCAGGCTGCCGGGGGCGTGTTTGTCACGGGCGCTGGTGGCGATGCCTCGTGGACAGGACTTGATCTGGTCGGTGAATGCGCCGTGCCGTTGTCGGCCGGGGTCGGTCTGGAAGATGTGGAACGGCGACTGGAATCCGGACAGACGCGTCCGACTCGCCGGGCGGCGTTTCAGCAAAGTTTTCAGGCGGGTGTGCCCTATGAAACCGGGTTATGGAAACACTTTCATGCACTCCGGCCGCTGCGGGTTGTCTGTGCCGCGCGGCCGCGAACGGTACGACGCACTCTAAGGCGTCTATTTGCCCGCATTCCCTGCGAGCTGTTCGAAGTCCCCGCCGATGCAGGCGTCAACGCTCCGTTCCGTCCGGAGATTCTGGAGAAGCGAATCACCGAATGTGTACTCAGGAAGCAGGCTCATCTTGGGTTACTGATTGACGATGACGGCACTCGGTGTGTCTTCATTGATGAGCGGGGCCACCGAATCGACCCGATCGCGTTGAGTGCGTTTCTGGCGACCGTTATTCGATCCGAACAACCGCACGCAGCGGTCGTTGTCGAGCACTCAGCCGTCGATCGATTTCGAGAACTGACAGGCATTGACCAGGTTACTGACGGCGGCGATTCACTCGGCAGCGTGAGTGCTGCCATGCGCGAAAGCAACGCCCGGTTTGCGGGAGGCAGCTCGGATCGATACTGGTTTCGCGAATCGTTTCCCGCGTGCGACGCCATCCTGACATTGGCTCGCATTCTGCAGGGGCTCAGTCGCAGTGATGCGACCTTTTCGTCCGTTTGCAGTAACCGTCCGCGCGCGGTGCGAGAACCGGATGAAGTGGCTCGTCGGGAAGCCGCCGAATAAATCCGGCTACTACGAACGGCGGTGCGTGTGATAGAACCCTGCGCGTTGACACGATCCTCGAATTGCCTGGTGATCAGGGATGACTCGCAAACCTGGCTTCTTCATCGTCGGTGCCCCCAAGTGCGGCACGACGGCGCTGTATGACTACCTGAGTACTCATCCGCAGATCTACTTCCCCGAGACCAAAGAACCGCACTACTTCAGCCGGGATCTGCCCCGCTTCGGCTGCGGCTGGGTCAACGGAGTGGAACGCTTCGGGCACGAGCTGGCACTGGATGACTACCTCGCGCTGTATCGCGACGTGTCACCGGTCAAGACCGTCTACGGTGATGCCTCGGTCATGTACCTCTTCTCGGAAGCCGCCGTCCGGAACATCCTCGACTTCAACCCGGACGCAAAGTTGGTCGTGATGCTCCGCGACCCGGTCGACATGGCACATGCCCTGCATTCAACCTGGCTCAAAGAGTGCATCGAGAACGAGCCCGATTTCGAAACGGCCTGGCGTCTGCAGTCGTCTCGGGCCAGTGGACAAGACCTGCCATCGGACCGCTTCTGTCCGGAACCGGTCATGCTGCAGTATGGTCGGCAGTGTCTGCTGGGCGAGCAGGTAGAACGCGTACTGAAGACAGTTCCCCGGGAGCAGGTCCGCATTCATTTCTTCGATGACTTCGTGCAGTCTCCGGATTGCGTGTACCGGGACATCCTGCGGTTCCTGCGTTTGCCGCATGACGGACGATCAGAATTTCCCAAGGTCAACGCTCACCGAGTGCGCTCAAAAAGCGGCCTGGCGCGAATTATTAAGCGACCACCGTTCCCGCTGAACTATCTGAAATTCGGAGTCCGGTGGACTCTGCACCGAGCGGTCGGTCCGCGACGCACCTGGCGCATGGCTGAGACGCTGACAACCCGGTCGGATGAACGCGCCGTGTTGTCCGAGCCTTTCCGCACCGAGCTGGAAGAGTATTTCCGCAGTGATCAGGAAAAACTGGCTGAGCTACTGGGCCGACCGTCGTCCCGCCAGGCGGCCTGAACGGACTCCCGGCTTATGAATGTTCTGATGATCGCCCCGCATCCGGATGACGAAGTGCTCGGCTGTGGCGGCGCGATCTGCCGACATGTCGCGAGCGGGGACCGTGTGACAGTCCTTGTTGCGACACGCGGAGCACCGGAACTCTACACCGACGAATCCGTCGCGAAGACTCGGGCCGAAGCCCGCGCTGCGCATGAAGTTCTGGGCGTCTCGGAAACGCGGTTCCTGGAGTTTCCCGCGCCGGCACTCGACACCGTGCCGCGCTATCAGATTGCATCGGCACTGGCCGAAGTCATTCGTGAACTGGACGTCCAAGTGCTGTATCTGCCGCATCACGGGGATATTCACAGTGATCACGGTCATCTGCACCACGCGGCTCTGGTCGCGGCGCGGCCGCTCGCGGGATGCCCCGTGAAGCGAATTCTGGCCTACGAGACGATCTCAGAAACCGAGTGGGCGCCGCCGCGTCCGGATGCCGCGTTCATCCCGACAGTCTTCATCGACATCTCTGAGTACCTCGACACAAAGCTGCAGGCCATGTCGTGCTTCGAATCGCAGATGCATCCACCACCGAGTGCACGCTCGTTGCGGACGATCGAAGCTCTGGCCCGCTTCCGCGGCGCCACTATCGCACGCGACGCCGCGGAAAGCTTCATGCTGGTGCGAGAGATAGACGGTCGCTGACGGGCCAACAGCAGACCGCGCTCAGCCCTCCGCCCTCCGCTCCCCGCTCTCCGCCATCCGTGGCTCGGACATTCGAAAGGTCAGCACGCCACCCAGTCCCATGGCCACGCTGATCGCGACAAAAATCGGCTCGTATCCGACAAGATCGATCAGCCAGCCAACCAGTGGGGACAACACGAACGGAACGGCGAAGCACAACGTCATTGTGCTCACGTACCGCGGGTGATTCGACGGATCGGTGAGTTCCAGGGCGTAGTTGATGAAGCTCTTCATTGTGACCGGCACCAGACCCAGGAATACGAACGCGGCCCAGAACCACTGCTCGCCGTGTTCCAGGAGCGTGCTTGTCAGCAGCAGTGCCAGCAATGGAGTGAAGCAGCACGCGAAGACCTGAATCCGGATCGCCAGGCGGTACCCCGTGCGATCGGCGATCGTGCCTGACATCCAACTGAAGATACCGACCGCTGCGTTCTGAGCGATGATCCACAGGATCAGATGATGGCCCTCGGCATCGGATCCCAGATTCCGGCGACCGAGTGACTGGAAGTGCGGAAACAGCAACTGCACCGAGATAAACAGCATCGCGACAATCGCAGCCCGGCGAAAAGCGACATCTTGACGGAAGATGTCCCACGCATCGGCAAAGGCCTGTCTGACCGGACGCACCGGTCGAGAAGACTCATCGTCGCGTGGCTCGCGCAGCGCCAACGACAGTAATCCGGCCAGCACGAATCCGATTCCCGCGAACCCGAAGATCAGTACAAACCCGCCCGTCGGAAGTCGCATGGGCGGTTCGAGCCAGCGCTGCAACACGAACCACGCCAGCGTGATCGAGACCACTGAACCGGTAATCCCCGCGATAGCAAGTAAGCGACCGCGGCGGTTCGGTCGAATCAGCTTGCCCTGAACCGTGCCCAGCCCCAGTTGATTCATTCCGCTGACGACAAAGAACGCCGCGTAGATCGCGAGGAAGGTCGGTGCCATCCACCACGGAACCGTGCCCTCGACCGGTTCGTCCAACAGGAACCAGACCAGTGCCAGAGTCAGAAAGCACAGACCCATCAGTGTTGAGCTGATTAATAGACTGCGTTTCTTCAGCGGCTGTCGTCGCAGGCGATCAGCGAGCATCAGCGGCACAACGCTTTGCGCAGTGCGACTGAGGATCGGCAGCCAGCCGCGAACAAATCCCGACCCGCTGATCAGGTCCAGAAAGCGCGGGATCAACACGCTTTCGGTCTTGAAGATCCAGGAGAACCTCAGCACGACGTTGAACGCCGCCAGCGTCAGTAGATTCCGAGGCTCGTCGGCGTCGATCTGTGCCTGACGTTCGCGTCCACCGGAGTCCGATTCGTGTTGTTCGGATTCCGGTTTGGACACCTTGACTCCCGGCAGGAATGCCTCGACAGGCGACAGAGTCACGACGAGTTGTCGCTCCGAGCTCAACCGAGATCGGCGGCCACGTCGACCCACGCTTTCTTCTCAAACGAAACCAACACGGAATCGGCCACGCATTGAGCGATCGCGCCGTGATCGAAGCCGGGCAAGGCATCACGACCTTCGACGATCGATGACACGAATTCGTACACCAGATCGTAGCGGAACACCGTACTCGGCACGCCTTCATGGCCGTCGCGCGGGCTGCCTTCGATGACAAGGAACTCGTCGGGCACCGGCTGCTTCTCCATCGTGCCGCCGTGTTTGCCGATGATGACGTTGTTCGGATCGGTGAGCTGATAGGCGGCTGAACCTTCCGACCCGTTGACCTCGGCCCATTCGTATCCGAACCCGTTGTTGTGATGTCCCTTCATCAACGTGCTGCCTTCCCACAGCCCGGTGGCCCCGTTCTCAAACAGCCCGATCAGCGAGGACCAGTCATCGACCTCGGACGGTTTGCATTCGTCACCGGAATCCGTGCGGTCACGAGGAGCAAACTGAGCGATCGCGCCGCAGATCGACTTAATGGGCCCCATCAGGTCTTGAGCAAAGTCGATGCGATGGATCGTCATGTCGAACAAATCGCCCGCGCCGGCCAGTTCCTTGTATTGACGCCAGCCCCAACTGGTTTCCGGCCAATCCAGAAACCTCTGGCTGCGGAAGTGCCGCGGCACGCCGAGGGCTCCTGTCTGGACCAGATGCCGGACATAACGCATCGACGGCGCGAACCGATATGTAAATGCGGTCATATGCCGCACGCCCTTGTCGCGGGCCGCGCGGTACATCTCGGCCGATTCCTGAAAGTTCAGACCGAGCGGCTTTTCGCACATCACGTGCTTGCCACTGGCAATGCACGCCAGTGTGATCTCCTTATGCGTGAAGTTGGGCGTCGCGACGATGACAGCGTCGATGTCCGGGTCGTTGGCGATGTCCTCGTAATTGGTCGACTGCTTCGATGCTCCCCAGTCGGTTCGCCGCTGTTCCAGCAGCGCCTCGTTGGGATCGCAGATCGCGACGAGTTCACAGCGAGGGTCGATGTTGATTCCGGGGACGTGGTGGTAGTCGGAAACGGCTCCAGCACCGACGATTCCAATGCGGACTGTGTCACTCATGAGGTACCTCAGTTCGTAGTAACCGCATTTATGCGGTTCGTCCGCTCAACGGCGTTCGACTCAGCCAGAACAGCCGGACAAGTCCGGCTACTACGAACGACATTCAGCGCAAAAAGAAACCTGCGTCATGTGACACAGGCTTGAAACCGCAGTGCCCAGGAGAGGACTCGAACCTCCACGGGAAACAATATCCCTCCCGGAGCTGAACCAACTTAATCGTGTTTCGTCCGCCTCGTGGATGGGATTGAGTTACGTCCGACTCAATAAATAATTGAGGAAAGTAAAGACGTTCCACACTCCTCGAGGACTGTATTCGAATTGGATTCGCGTTGCCAATGGTGGTCCCAAGGCGCTCACAATGACCCTGGGGCGGCGTTGCGGGTGATTGGCGGTGCTGAATGCCGGCAAGGATGACGCTGCAGTGCTTCATGCTCTGGAAGTAAGCGGGGCAACTTATCTTCGCTGGCGGGAGCAGTATGGTGACATGAAAGTCAACGGGTTGAGATGCACTATATATTCTGAAGGCCTCGCGCGCAATCGCACCCATTGACCCTGCAACACCAGCGATGAGGCGTCTTAACAGCGTGTTCAGATTCTTGAACAGCCCCTTGAAGTCGGCATCTTTGATCTGAACGCGCTTCGTCTCAAACCGACTTGCTACGACTGTCACTCGTCGTCTTGTCCACGAATCTGACGATCCTGGAACGCTCACTGCAGCGAGACGCATCCAGCACTTCGACTCATCACCTCAACCCTGCCGGAGCCTTTCATGTCCGCTGCCGGTGCTGGAAATCTGTCTCCAAAGATTCTCAGTGTGACAGTTTCTGCACGACATGATTGACCGGGAAATTGATGCGCCGGTCGTTGCCGAGCAGCACAACTGGCAGCAAAGGCGATCCGCGTATCAACAGAGTCGCCTTGACCTGTTGACGTCTCACGACGTGCCGCAACGCGCACGCGATCTGGAAGACCTCTTGCGTCAGGTCGCCCGTGATCCCGATGCCGGGTATCCGTCTCGCCCGTACGTGCTGCATCTGATGATGACGAATTACGTCAGCAACGCGGATCGAATCCTGCATACTCCCGAAGCTGAGCGGACAACGTACGAACAGAATGCGGTGATTGATTTTCTGATCGACAAGCAGATTCCAATCGAAGGGTTGAAGGAGTCACTATCCGAACTGCGTCGCACGTTTTCTCCGCCAGCGATGGCCTCGGTCGTGTTTCAGCCGGTTGACATGACGCCGTGCCGGTTACGAAACCGGGGCGACTTCTTCAATTCCGGGGAAGAGGTTGAAGCGACAACTCCGGCGGCGCTTCACGCGTTTCCAGTGGACGCGATGCGCGACCGGGCCGGACTGGCTGAATGGTTGAAGTCGCGCGAGAACCCGTTGACGGCTCGAGTGATCGTGAACCGGATGTGGGAACAGTTCTTTGGACGGGGACTGATAGCCACCACGGACAACTTCGGTATGCAGGGTGACCGCCCGTCACATCCGCTACTGCTCGACTGGCTGGCGTTTGAGTTCCGCGAAGGCAACTGGAGTCCCAAACGGATCCATCGTCTGATCGTCAGTTCGGCCACTTACCGGCAGGCGTCGCGCTTCCGCCCGCAGGTCGCGGCGATCGACGCAGACAATTCACTACTTGCACGGCAGACGCGACGGCGTCTACCGGCCGAGTCGATTCGCGATGCGGCCCTGTCAGTCAGTGGTCTTCTGAACCCGACGATCGGCGGACGCAGTATTAAACCGTTTCAGCCGGCTGGTGTGGCAGATCTGGCTGAGGGAGGGGCCGCCCGCTGGAGGGAGACGACCGGAGCCGCGCGATTCAAACGAGGCCTCTATATCCATTTTCAACGGACGACACCGTATCCGTTTCTTTGCAACTTCGATGTGCCGGAAATGATTCGTTCCACGTCCCGGCGAGACAGTTCCGTCTCACCGTTGCAGGCTCTGAATCTGATGAATGATCCGGTGTTCCTTGAAGCAGCCCATTCGCTGGGGAAGAGCTTCGCCCGACAATCCGGTGACGAGCAACAGCGTATCCGCCAGTTGTTTCGGCAGTGTCTGAGTCGCTGGCCGACAGACCGGGAGCTGCATGATCTGAAGACGCAGTTGGTGACCGCTCGGAGCCTGCTGCAGAGAGCACCAGAAGCTGCTGCGGAATTGTGTCCTGGGCTTCCGGATGGTCAGCGGGTTGAACCGGCCGGCGGGACACTGCTGGCTCGACTCGTCCTGAACCTGGACGAATTCATTAACCGTTGACCTTGGCTGGCCCAACATCATGACCGAATCATCACCCCAATCGCTCAGCCGACGCCGTCTGCTGCTCGGCAGTCCGGTCGCCGGGGCCCTGGGCTTTGCCGCTTACTGCTGTCTGACGCGGGATAAACACCGCCCCTCTCCAGCGGCGTTGCCGGTCGTTCAACCGCCCGGTGCGATTTCGCCGCACGTTCAGCCACGGGCGAAGAATGTGATCTTTCTGTTCATGGCCGGAGGCCCCAGCCAGGTGGACCTGCTGGATCCGAAACCGGAACTCGAGCGCTGGGCGGGCTCGCCGTTTTCCGCGGAGCAGACGCGTGATCTCAAACTGGCAATTCACACGGCCGACGGCAGTGGCGATGCCCGCGATGAAGCGGTTTCGGCCGCGAGGGGAAAGCGGTATCGAGATCAGCGACTGGCTACCGAACATCGCGACGCACGCTGATGACCTTTGTCTGATCCGCTCAATGCATACGGACGCCTTTAATCATCATCCCGGACAGAGCCTGCTGATGTCGGGCAGCATGCGGTTTGGTCGACCTTCACTACTAGCGGTCGGATGAACCTGAAAAACCTGTAGGCCGGCAACAAGGAGCGTTAGCGACGACGTTCCGGCAGTTCATGGTTGCGGGAGAATGCTGACCTGCCGGCACGGTGTTTCATTTGTTCCGGCGCACCGACTGCATCGACAAAGATGAGAAAACAGTCCATCCCGATTGGACTCAGGGAGACGACCCGCAATAAGCTCAGCGCCGACCTCGGCCTGTCCGACGATCCGGCGACCAGGGAAGTGTTCAATCCCCTGGATCCACTGCTGGGGTCATAGTGGTGCATCGCTGTGTGCACTGGAATCCCTCAATGAACTGCAAAGACAAGGTCATCATTGTCACCGGTGGCGCGACACGTCTGGGTGGAGCCATGTCGTCGGCGCTCGCTCGTCAGGGTGCCAACGTGGTGGTTCACTATCACCGTGGCGCCGACGCGGCGCAGGCCATCGTCGGCGAGTGCCAGCGTGCCGGCGGTACCGGTCTGGCCGTGGAAGCAGACTTCCTGGATCCCGTCGCGGCGGCAAAGAACGTCGTGTCGCGGGCGATGGAGCATTTCGGCCGAGTCGACGGATTGGTGAACAGTGCGTCAATTTTCGAACCCAGCTCACTCGCCCAGACGACCGAAGACATCTTCGACCGACACATGGCGGTGAATTTGAAGGCCAGCGTCTTCATGTGCCAGGCTTTCGCCGGTGTGGTCGAATCCAATCAACGAGGCCACATCATCAACATCGCCGATTGGCGAGCCACGCGGCCAATCCCGGGACATCTGACGTATACGCTGACCAAGAGCGGCCTCGTTTCATTGACCAGGTTGCTGGCGCAGGAACTCGCGCCCAACATCCAGGTCAACTGCATCTGCCCAGGCGCGATTCTCCCCCCGGCGGGAGTTGACAATTCCGAGGCCGATCAACTATCAGCAAGAAACGTGCTGGGCCGGATGGGCGGTCCGCGCGAGGTCACCGAAACGCTACTTTATCTGCTCCAGTCGGATTTCATCACGGGTGAAGTAATTCACGTCACTGGCGGCGAAAACCTCTGAATGGAACAGCGTTCATGCCAGACACAATTCACGTAAGAGACCTCTTGTTGCGGGCAGTCATTGGCGTCACCGACGAAGAACGCCGGGATCGTCAGGACGTGCTGATCAACATCGACTTTGACGTCGACGTGCGTGCCGCCGGTCAGTCGGACGACATCGACGACACGGTCAATTACCGCTCGGTAACAAAACAGATCATTGGCCTGATCGAAGACGCAGAGTTTCGGCTGGTTGAGACGATGGCGACGAAGGTCGCCGCGATTTGCCTTGAAGATCAACGCGTGCAGGCCGTGCGCGTCACCATCGAGAAGCCACAGGCATTGCGATTCGCACGAACCGTGGGCGTGACGATCGAAAGGGTGCAGGGAAACATCTAACGATGGAAGGCCCCACACGTGACGTTACCGTCAAATCGAGCATATCTTGGTCTCGGTTCCAACGTCGACGCGGAAAGGCATCTTGTCGCGGCGTCCCGCGAACTGCTCGCCTACGGCACCATCGTGGCCGCCTCGACGGTCTGGGAGACCGAACCTGTCGGGTTTTCCGAGCAAGCCAACTTTTTGAACGGGGCGTTGTTGTTGCAAACCGGGCTGTCCGTTGATGAACTGCGCTGCGACGCGATTCCCGCCATCGAAAGGCTGCTGGATCGCCGTCGAGATCCTGACAACGTCAACGGCCCACGCACGATCGACATTGATATTGCGCTGTTCAATCGGGAGATCATTGACCGCCACCACATCCCGGATCCCGATATCTTCACGCGACGATTTGTGGCCCAGTTGTTAGCCGAACTCGAACCCGACTACGTGCATCCCGTGAGCGGTCAAACGCTCCGCGAGATTGCCGATTCGCTCGACCATTCGCCGCCGCGCATGTGGGCGCGAGCCGACGTCGTGCTGGCGACTTCACCACGTCAGTCCAGCGAACCTGGTTGACGACGTGCCTATCGATCGATCCAAATCGTCAGCATAGTTTTGCAAGCCAACCAAATAGTTCCGCAAGAAGCCGCCTCGGTATGACAGGCACAGACGGTCACTCGCCCCCATGAAAATCGCGCGATTCAATGAAGGCCCTGAAATCTTCTTCACGATTCAAGGTGAAGGGAAAAGTCTGGGGCGTCCAAGCGTGTTTGTGCGCAGCTCGCTGTGCAATCTTCACTGCGTGTGGTGTGACACGGACTACACATGGAACTGGGAGGGCACCACGTTTCCGCATCAGCGCGACGCCGAACCGGGCTACAGCAAATTCGACCGGCGCGAGCAGATTGTCCATCTGACGCCCACGGAAGTTGCCGCCAGGATCCGCGAGTTCCCCTGCACGAACGTCGTGCTGACCGGTGGCGAACCGATGTTGCAGCAGGCCGACTGGGTCACGGTGATGCGGCAATTGCGTGACCTCGATGCGGATTACCAGTGCGAAGTCGAGACGAACGGTACCCTCGTTCCCACGCCGGACTTTGACACCTTTGTCAATCAGTACAACGTGTCGCCCAAACTCGCCAACTCCGGTGTCGAGCCACGCTTGCGCGAGTGCCCGGAAGCGCTGGAGTTCTTCGCGGCCAGCGACAAGACGGTCGTCAAGTTTGTGGTGAATGATCCAGCCGACCTGGATGAAGTGCGAGTTCTCGTCACCAGGTATCAGTTTCCGGCACGCAACGTCTACCTCATGCCCGAAGGTACGCGAAGCGAGTTGTTGCGCCAGCGGCAGGAATGGCTCGTCGAACAGTGCAAGACGCACAACTTCAATTTCACCGACCGCCTTCACATCCACATCTGGGGCGACAAACGCGGCGTGTGATGATGCGGCGCGGGACGATTGACATGGAGCGGGAATTGCAAATTGCAAAGTTCGAAATGCAAACTGGTAATTTCTCTGACCAGACACACTCTCGCCTCGCGCGAAAGTTATACGTCTGAACTCAATACCTGCTGGCGTTTCGTCAGCCGTGAAGTGACGGATGTAGCGGAACTCGCCAGAGTTTGGTTCCCTCGGGTCCGGCCAAAGTCAGACGACTTCGGCTACCCCTCAAAGTGTTCTGTGACACTGGTTGCGTGCGGCCTGTGTCGCCCGTGGTAACGCCGGTCGCGTGCATATTGTCCATCGATTGAGTTGTCATGTCTTCGTACCCGGATGATCCTGATCGTTGCTGCGAAATCTGTGGCGAGAATGCCACAATATCACTTGGTGATCCCGGCAACGGAATACCGGCCAGACACTTTTGCGACGAGCACGCGGCAGCCAGGCTGCGGGCGAGCATCCCGGGGTGGGAATCGGTGAGCGGATTCAATACGCCAATCCAGGGCGGATGGTTCGGACGCGCGGTATTCGGACTGCTTGCACTCATCGCTGCGGTCGCATTCGGCGGGTTTGCCGGAATGGTGATCTGGTTCATCGGCGGACCGCCCGCCGGGGTCGTGATCTGGAAGCAGATCGTCTGGCACCTCGTTGTGGATGCACTGGTGGTCGCCTCACTGTTCATGCTCCTCGTGGCACTCAGCACATTCCGGATCGGGGGCGAATTCATTGGCAGCCTTGTGAGGCGGATGACTTTCAAAGGAGCCATTGCCGTTCTGAGTTTCGTAGCGTTTATCGTGATCACAGCGGGAAACTGAAGCCGGACACCGTCCGTCGAATTCTGATCCGTGATGTGCTGACTCCCCTGGAGCCGGTCTTTCCAGGCGGTGACGACGAAGTCGGATTCAAGGGCGGACGGCTGCACAGCTTCAGGCACTATTTCTGCTCGGTGTGTGCCAACAGCGGAGTTCCCGAACAGCTACTCATGAAGTGGCCTGGCCATCGAAACCTCGTGATGGTGAAGCATTACTATCACGTCCACAACGGGCGGGCTCAGCAGGAATTGTCCCGGCTGGATTTTGTGTAACCGCTCCGCGGCACGGTGCTGCGGGCTTTCGTTCCCTGGAGGTTTTGAGGCAAGGCAACCAGATGATTGCTGACTTCGGATCAACTCCGTCTGACCAATCATGTGCCGCGAAGCAGGCAGCCTTGCGGTGCGAACCGGTTGATTGGCATACCATTGGCACAGTCAAGTGTGCCAATGAAAATCGCCCTCACAAGTCCCTTGTTTCCAAGTACTTATGAGGGCGATGTGCGTGCAAACGGAGAGACCGGGATTCGAACCCGGGGTTCCCCTTTCAGGGAACACGGCATTAGCAATGCCGCGCAATCGGCCACTCTGCCATCTCTCCGGACCGTGACGTTGCCGTCGGGGCCGAGGGGAATATAGCTCGCACGATTGGGTACGCCAACACTGCCTGATCAGGCGAGGAACCAGGGCATCAGCTCACAGCCTGGATCGAAGACGAGGTTAGAGACGGCGGCGGTGGAGTCGTCGTACTTTTCCGCTGTGTCCTCTGTGATTCCACGGCCGCACGCCGCGATCGGGACATATCCGTGACTGTGCGTTTTCGTGCGAAGAAATGTCGGATGGTCCGGGGACAGCAGCAGCCGATAGTCGCCCTGCTGACGCAAATGCTCGTGTACGGGTCCAACGATGTCCGCATCGATGCGTGCCAGAGCGTCGAGTTTGGCCTGCGCGTTGCCTTCGTGTGAGGCTTCGTCAGTGGCTTCGACGTGGACCACGACGAGATCGTGGGTCTGCAGGGCTTCGATCGCGGCTCGGCCTTTGGCGGCGTAGTCGGTGTCGAGGTATCCGGTCGCGCCGTCCACTTCGATCACGTTCCATCCAAGCAGTCGACCGATACCACGCAACAGGTCGACAGCGGTAATGACCGCACTGCGAACGCCAAAGCGTTCTTCAAACGGAGTCAGGGAAGGGCGGTGTCCGATTCCCCATAACCAGGTCTGTGTCGCGGCCGCGTTTCCTCGGGCCAGATTGCACTCTTCCGTCGCGAATAGCGGGATGCTGCGGTCCATCAACTCGCGCAGGTGCTCGGAGCCGGGTCCGGTCGGAAGGTAATTCGCGACTTCCTGGTCCGTGATGTCGTGTGGAGGCGTTGAATTCGTGTCGTCCGTAAACGGTGCTTCGCCGTCACGGGCACGATAGATCAGTAGATTTCGATAGCTGATTCCCGCGAAGTACTTCCAGTGAGGGCTGCCGCACTGGTTCTTCTGCAATCGCAGCACAAGCTGAGCTGCCACGTCGTGTGGCACGTGCTCGGCCGTGAAGCTCTTCATGCGCCCGTCGGCGACCGTGACGAGATTACACCGCACGGCCCAGTCGTTGTCGCCCAGATCTATGCCCTGAGCAGCGGCTTCGAGCGGGGCTCTTCCCGTGTGAAACTGCAGCGGGTCGTAACCAAACAGACTCATTGTGCCGACGTCGCTGCCGGAAGGCATGCTGTCCGGCACGTGATTGGCTCGACCAACGACACCCGCCTGCACGACTGCGTCCATGTGCGGCGTGTTCGCAGCCTGAAACGGTGTCTGTCCGCCGAGCGACGGCTGTGGTTCGTCGGCGGCTCCATCGGGTATGACCAGGACGTATTTCATCGTTCCCGTTTCGATTGCGAAGTCATGGGTGCGCGGTCGGAATATGGCACACTGCCAGGAACTCAACAATATGAGGCTGGAGACCGTCGAAACGAAGCTGCGTACGCGACACCCGAGCCCTGCGGCCGCCGATTGCCCGGGGTCGGCTCCGCTGTACAATGGCCGGCTCGCTGAACACGTCTGCCCCTCTCCATCCCCTCCCCCTAACCCTCTCCCCACGGGGGAGAGGGGACTTCCTGAACATATGCCGGGCCCCGCATGGAGCTGTCCGAGAAAAAGCCGCAACTGACGTCGCTCATGGCGAACGAAACCCTTGCGCGGGTCGAGCGCATGCGCCTGCATCCCAACCGTCGTCGGACGAATCGGGCGAGGGGTGAGCATCTATCGGGCAAGGGAGGGGCCAGCACCGACTTCGTGGACTACCGTGATTACGTCGCGGGCGACGACATCCGCAACGTCGACTGGAATATCTTCGCACGCCTGCAGCGACCGTATCTGAAGCTGTACGCACACGAAGAAGAGATGCAGGTGGTTGTGCTGCTTGACTGTTCGTCTTCCATGAAGCACGAGCAGAAGTTCGAACGGGCGCGGCAACTGGCGTCCGCGTTCGCGATCATGGGGCTGCATGGTGGCGAGCGAGTCAGCGTCTACGCGTGCTATCAGGCCGGAGCAAGCCCAATCATGCTGACTGGTCAACAGGGCCGGCCGAACATGAAGCGCGTGCTCGCATTTCTGGAGGGTTTGCAGCCAGGCGGCGATTCGGCCATCGAGGACGCGGTCGATTCTGTCTTACGTGTGCACCGCGGTCGTGGCATCGCCGTCGTGCTTTCGGACTTCCTCACATTTGGAGACGTCTCGCGATCATTCAATCTGCTGCACAGTGCCGGACTGGAGATCTTCGGTATTCAGTTGCTTGGCCCGAGTGAGATCTCACCGGACCTGACGGGCGACTTGAGGTTCGTGGACTGTGAAACGGGGCTGACACTGGACGTGTCCTCGGCGCGTGAGCTGCTGGGCCTGTATCAGGAACACCGCGTCGCGCTGCAGGAGTATCTGGAAACTCAGTGCCGCCGACGGGACGGTCGGTTTCTGTCGCTGAGTTCCGACGAACTGCTCGAACCGATCCTGAACGAGACTCTGCTCCGTAAGGGGTGGGTCCGATGAGCTGGCTGCCCACATTCACAACGATCGCCAACGCTTGGTGGTTCCTGCTGACGATTCCGCTGATCATCTTCTACTTCCTGAAGCTGAAGCGGCCGCGTGTCGAGATTTCATCACTGGCTCTGTGGAAGACGGTACTCAACGACCAACGCGTCAATTCTCCGTTTCAGAAGTTCAAGCGAAACATTCTGCTGTGGCTGCAACTGGCGATAATCATCCTGCTGGTGCTGGCGGCCATGCAGCCGTTCATGCAGGGCGGAGCGGGGCGGGCCGAGTATCTGCCGGTCCTGATTGACACGTCGGCCAGCATGGCGTCGACCGATCCGGAATCCGGTAAGTCGCGGCTGGAACTGGTCAGGGACCAGATTCGCGATGTGGTCGAGAATATGGCATCCGGCCAGCGAATCTCGCTGATCGCCATGCACTCGACGGCGCAGCGGCTGACGGAATTCAGCAGTAATCGTCGCGTGCTGCTCGATGCACTCGACAAGCTGGAAGTGCGCGATGTGCCGAGTCGTCTGGAGGACGCCCTGCGGATGACTCAGGCGCTGGCTCGGACAGTTCCCATCGAGCGCGTGTTGGTCTACTCGGACGGCAATTTCCCCGAGCGTGTGAATTTCGAACTGCCGTTCACGGTGAGTTTTCAGCAGGTCGATCCGGCGGGTCCGAACATCGGCATCACGGCATTCAATGCCCAGCAGCAGACGGCTCCCAAGTGGGACGTGTTTCTGCGAGTCGAGGCGTCGGAACCGTCGTCCGGAAAAGTCGTGCTACTGCAGGATGGCCGTCAGGTGGGTGAAGAGACGTTTGTCCTGGAGAAGGGCGAGTCGCAGCGGTTGACGTTTGGAATTGCGTCCGAAGTGTCGACTCGACTGGAAGCACGCCTGTCGGTTGATGATGGGGAGTACGACTCGCTGGCGTCGGACAACACCGCCTGGCTGGATCTGCCGACACCCCGTCCGCTGCGCGTGTATGTCGATCCGGATCTGGCCAGTTACCGGCAGGCTCTCGCGGAGAACGAGGCGCTGGAACTGTATCCCGACGAAGGTGCGACCGATCAACGGGGTATTCCCTTCGACCTGGTCTTCTCGGAGAAAGGATCAGACAAAGAACTGGATTCAACCGTCCGTGTCTTCACGGGCGTCATCCCGGCTGAGCTGACGGAACTCGTGGATTCGAAGTCGGATTTGACGGAAGTCATTGACTGGGATCGGTCATCTCCTCTTCTGCAACACATGCAGTTGCGTGATGTGCAGATCATGGACGACATACGAACGCAGGCCGGTGTGGGAGACGGCGACTTTGAGGACCTGGGGTACACGATTCTCGCTCACGGACGAAACGGCCCGTTGATCGTGCAGAAGCGTGTGGGGGCTGAGGTCGACGTTTACCTGTTGTTTCACACAGACCGATCGACGCTGCCGTACAGAATCGCGTTCCCAATTCTGGTCACGAACGGAGTACAGATCGCTTTCCATGAAGCTGCGATCGGCGAGGTGCGTGGTGCTCGTACGAAAGTGTTGCCGGTGCGTGAGATGTCACCGAATGCGGAATACGTCGTACGCAGCCCGTCGGGTAACGATGTCACGGTCAAAGCTGATGGAAACGGGATGCTGAATGGAATCGCGGCGCCAGTGGCTGGTGCGTATCGGATTCTGGATGGTGGCAGTGAAGTGGCGACGGTTTCAGTCAGTCTGCTGGATGCGATGGAGACCTCGCTGTCACGCGTGGATGAGATCCAGTTCAACGAATTAACCGTGGCGGCGGCGGAAGAACTCCTCGACAGTGATCGGCCGCTATGGTCCACTCTCGCGATGATTGCGTTCGTCGTGCTGCTGGTGGAATGGTGGTTCTTTCAACGACCGCCGGTGATTGAGTAAGGCATAGGAATGCGTTCTGTCCTGCTAGCTACTGTTTCGCCGCGTCGAGAGGATTACTTGGTGAGAACAACAACTTTGCTTCTGGCGGCAGCCGCGCTGCTGGCTATTTCGCTCAACTCTGCGTCAGCGCAGCAGTCGGTGCCGCTGCAACTCGAGATTCGCAACGATTCGACGCCCCGGTCCAGTGGCCCGCTTCCGCTCGATATTGAATTGACCTGGGGCGGTGCGACGATTCTCGAAGGGCGGCTCGTGCTGACGTTTCGCGACGGGCCCATGTTCTTTGGCCGTGCGGTGTCTCACGATCTGGCGCTCAACGTGGGACGCAACCGCTTTCGAATGCTCTTACCCACGCTGGATGGCCGCTCGGCATTTCAGACGATCGACATCAACGGAGCGTTTATTACCTCGAAGTCCGAGATCGAGCTGGAGGCTCGTCCGATACGCGTCCCACCGCAGGATGGACGTGTCTTTCGCATTCTGTTCTGCGATCCCATCGTTCGTGGGACCGATCGTACGGTCACAAGGCTTGTCGATTCTCTGAAGTTTGAGCGATTCTGGCGAAACAGCGTGGGCGAGAAAGCAGAGAGTCAGCGCAATGGCAAACTGCTGACTTACCGGGAGGTCTTCGCTCCGGATGACATGCCGCAGGACCCACACTGGTTCTGCAGCTACAACCTGGTGATTCTGAGCCAGACGGGCTTCTCCGAGTTGCGATCCCGCCAACTCGGTTCACTAGTTCAATGGGTTCGCGCCGGTGGCAGCCTGATCGTGGAACCTCTCGGCGGGCTCGAACAGCAGCAGCTCGATTTTCTGAACAGTCTGGCCGGCTCAAAGAAAGACCGCTTCACCACCGGTCCGGATGGACATCTGGATGTGCCACCGGACGGATATTTCGAACAACTGGCCAGCGGACTTGGTCGCGTCGCCGTGATGTATCGACCGCTTGCTGAGCAGGACTTTACGACGCCGGACTGGAATGAATTGGTCGCGAAGTTGTGGCACTTCCGCGCGGACCAAATCACCACGGCTCGGGATGAAGGCCGCTTTGAATGGCTGAAACTCGAAACGCTGCTGCCAAAGCAGGGTTCCAGCAGGAGCAATCAAAACAATTACAACGGCGGAAATTACGACGTTCCCGGCTGGCAGTTCGGCGGTTCCTCGGACGATCTGCGCGTGCTGGAACTCAAGAGCGGGCAGGGGCTGCTCGACAAACTGATGCCATCGGAAGTGGAAGTCGTCCCGTTGTCGTACATCGGGCTGATCCTGCTGTTCTACGTGCTGACGATCGGCCCGCTGGATTACTTCGTCCTGGGAGCACTCCGATTACGACGTTTCACATGGATCACGTTCCCTGCCGCGACGGTGCTCTTCACCCTCTTCACGGTCTGGCTGTCGCACAGCTTTCTGGACGCTTCCACGGAACGATCGCAGATTCGCGTGTTTGACATGGACAGCGACGGTTCGGTGCTGCGATCCAACCGCATCGAACTGCTGTTCACGATGTCGAGTCACAACGTCACGACAGACATGCGCAGTGGTGTGTTCACGGCGTTGAACCACTCGCGTTTCGGCGGCCAGATGTACGACTATCGCTATGGTCGGAACATGAATCGCGAGAGCGTTCCACCCCCGACCATAACCGGACGCCCGCCGGGCGTGTACCAGGTTCTGCAGGAGATGCCGCAGTGGACGCCACAGATGAATCGCGTCCTGGCCATCGCGCCGGACCCCGAGACATTGCCGGGGCAGACAGGCACGTTTGACTGGAACCGTCCACCGAGTTTCATCAGCGACCGCAATCAGAATGGCGAGCTGGCAATCGCGATTAGAGAGGCATTCGGTTCCGAGGCTCAGGCCTGGCTCTACAACCAGCGCGACATTCACCCTGTCACCGGGCAGAATGGCAGTGTGTTTCCCGTTTCGACTATCAATTTCAATCACCATCAGGTGCAGGCGCAGGTGCAGGATCCCCAAGTGCTGCAGGAGCTTCAGCAGCTTGGTCAGAGACAGGTCGATTTTCTGACAGACATCAGCGTTCGACTGCAGGGACGCAGCCTGTTCGGAGTCGTTTCACAGATCGCACCTCATGGCGGCGACAACTTCGAAGACCTGACAATCCTCGATCCATCGAATGCCGATGAATGGCTACTGGTCATCGTCCTGCCGAATGCCGAGGACATACGTATTTATCGCCGGCTGTACCATGCCAGCGGACCAGACCAGTGACTCGCTGTAACATTCTACGACGCGTGACTTTCGAACTAAGGAACCTGAAAGGCGAGCGGTAGAAAAAGATCTACCAAACGCCACCCCGCTTGGGGACTGTTGAAGTATTCCGCGAATCCGACCTGGATATCGAGGCGGGGTCGCGCTATCTTGGGGCTGGACGCGGGAATTGAGGCCGAATTCAGGGATGGGACGCGATGGCGACGACGGATCGGTGGGCTCAGCCACAAATTGTCAGGGAGCAGATCACGCTCTTTCAACCTACGCTCGATGACATGATTCCGCAGGATCATGAAGTCCGGCTGCTGGATGAGACGCTGCGGACGCTCGACTGGGCTGCATGGGAAGCCAGCTATCAACGTGGCGGGGCCGGGCAGCCGCCCATTCATCCCCGCGTCCTCGCCGGCATCTGGCTGTATGCCATGATGAGACGCATTCGCACCAGCCGGCCCCTCGAATACGCCTGCCGGCACAATGTCGATTTTATGTGGCTCGCTGAAGGACGGACTCCCGATCACACCACGCTGGCCACGTTCTTCTCGAAGAATCAGGAGCCACTCAAGGACCTCTTTAAGCAGGTCTGCCGTATGGCTCTGACCATGGGCATGGTGCGGCTCGGTGAGGTCGGCTTCGATGCCACTCGCGCACGCACGGCGTGTTTATCGCGGACCCGTTCCGGATGTCGCGGCCGATCACCATCTTCGAACGCGGATGGAAATCATCAGCCATTGGCTGCGTCAAAGCGGCGAACAGTCGGTACGCGACGCTCACCACGCCGTCGATCGAGAAGAAGCTGGCGGCCATCGACGCGCAGATCGAAGCCATGGCCGCCGCGACCGCCACGGCTCTGGAAGACGCGGCCACCGCGGGAGCCGGTGCTCAGACCGCGTTGCCCGAGGGGCTCAAGTCGCTGGAAGAGCGGCGGGAGAAGCTCGCCGAACTGGCCGAGGTTGCTCGCGCGCGGGACGAGGAACGTCGCAAGGCCGGCACCGATCCGAAGAAGAGTCCGGCTCAGGTGCCGACCACGGATCCCCAGAGCAAAGTCATGCCCAACAGGGAAGGCGGGTTCGCCCCGAACTACACACCGACGGCAGTGACCGACGGGGCGAGCGGCATCATTCTGGATGCCAACGTGCTGGATGAGATCAACGAATCGGACGAGGCGCTGCCGGCGGTCGATCGGACGACGGAGTTGTGCGGAGAGGCTCCGGAGAATTTTCTCTCTGATGGTGGTAACGCGTCGGGGACGATTCTGGCGGGCATGGAAGCGCGTGGGATCAACGCCGTGGTCCCGGTGAAATCGACGGAACCGGCCGCGGATAACCCGGCACTGCGGGACGACCTGACGCAACCGGTGCCTGAGGACCAGTGGGACCAACTGCCGCGGAATCCTCAGGGGCAGCTCGACAAATCGAACTTCGTGTACGACGCCGAACAGGACGTCTACCACTGTCCGGGTGGTCGCGAGTTGCCGTACGAAAGTCGCGAGACCCGGAACGGCGTCGAGCTGAAGCGTTACCGCAGCCTGAACTGCGACGGTTGTCCGCTGGTGGCGTTGTGTCTGCAGAAGAAGGACGGTGAGCCGGCGACGGGCGACGACGGTCGGGTGCGGAACATCCGCCGGGATGCCCATGCCGAAGTGCGTGAGCGTGCGGCTCAACGGATGGCGACGCCGGAGTCTCAGGCTCAGTACGCGCGTCGTTCTCCGATCGCGGAGACACCGTTCGCGTGGTTGAAGGCGGTGCTGGGCCTGCGTCAGTTCCGGCATGTGGGTCTGGAGAAGGTCGAGACGGAATGGCGCTGGGCGTGCCTGACGTTGAACCTGAAGAAGATCCTGTCGGTGCTGTCGCGGCTGCGTCGTTTGTCGCTGGAAGCGTTGTCCGAAGCGGCTCTTGAGGCCTGAGGCGAGTGCGCTCGCGTTCCCGAGCGGGCGTGGCACGCCCCCGAGTCGCGTCAATCCGTCCACGAGACTTCCCGCCCGTCCCGGTCCCGATTTTCCACCAGCGCGCTGGCCCTTCCCGTGCGAGCCCCACCATTGCAGAATTCCGGTCCCTGATTCACGCCTCATCCTCAGCCCTGATACTTCAACAGGCCCATTAGGGTCGTGGGTGTCTTACGGGCTGGGAGCCGAAACGGACAATCTGCCTGCCTTTGTCGTCATGACGTCCGGAGACCAGGGTCCCGAAGCCGGGGCCAGCATCTGGAGCAATGGCTTCCTGCCCTCACGGCATCGCGGCGTGGCTTTCCTGCCGACGAACGACCCGATCCCCTATCTCTCAAGACCGGCCGGCATCACGGGGTCGATGGATGCCCTGACGCTGCACTCGCTTCGTCGGCTGAACGCTGCAGCTTACGAGCGAACGGGCGACATCGAGATTGCCTCGCGCATGGCAAGCTATGAGATGGCCTTCCGATTGCAGTCGTCAGCCCCGGAACTGTTGGAGCTGTCGGACGAGACTCAGGCGACGCAGGACATGTACGGGCTGAATGATGGTGCCACACGGAAGTACGGTCGGAATTGCCTGCTGGCACGCCGCATGATCGAACGAGGCGTCCGATTCGTCATGCTGGCTGACTCATCGTGGGACGGACACAGCTACCTGAAGAGAAACCATGATCAGCACTGTCAGGCCACCGACCGCCCCGTCGCCGCGTTGCTGACGGACCTGAAACGGCGCGGCCTGTTGGACAACACGCTCGTGATCTGGGGTGGCGAATTCGGGCGCACGCCCATGGCAGAGAGGTCATTGCCTCACTTGGGCGCAAATACCGTGGGCCGTGATCACCATGCCACCGGCTTTTCGATGTGGCTGGCCGGTGGCGGTTCACGAGCAGGTCATGTCGTGGGCGCGACCGACGAACTCGGGCTGCGAGCCGTCGAGAATCCCGTCCACATCCATGACCTGCAGGCCACAATTCTTCACCTCCTCGGTCTGGACCACGAGAGCCTGACGTACCGGCAGGTCGGCCGGGAATTCCGATTGACCGATGTCGGCGGACGGGTCGTGCCTGAGACGCTGGCCTGATTGCGAGTAGCATCGTCGGCCCTTACGTCACGTCTCTCACGAAAGAGGAGTGAGTGCCCGCATCAGATTGCAAGTGTGCTCTGTCAGGATGCGCACTAAAAAAGGACTTACGCCTCAACGACGTAAGTCCTTGCGAGCAGTGCCCAGGAGAGGACTCGAACCTCCACGGGAAATAATATCCCACCAGGACCTGAACCTGGCGCGTCTGCCAATTCCGCCACCTGGGCAGGGACTGCGAGGGGCGAAGGATAGAAATCTCCTGCTCGCCGGACAAGTCGCCCGTTTGGGCTATCCCACAGCGACACCGACGGGGCGATCAGGGACCGTCGTCAGACTCCTGCCTGTCTGGAATGAACATCCCCAGCACCGTGCCACACTCGACCGCGGCCCCGTTCGCCCGTTCAATGCGCGTCAATCGGCCGGACGCGGTCGCGGTCAGCTCGAAGACGGTGCCTGGCAGGACCAACTCGGCCAGCCGGTCGCCCTGGGTAATCTCGTCGCCGACGTCCACCAGCCAACAGCCAAGTCGAACGGCAAGGTCACCGTTGCCCAGCTCGGGGACGACAATCGGTACTTCTGGTGGATCGGACATGTCACTCACGCTGTTTCGGAGGACGCGAGGCGCGGGCGCACATCGACGCTGGGTACACTGGTCCGCTCGACTTCTGAAAAGAGACCTGCAGAGTATGTCGCAGATGCCCGATCCCAACCAACTTGCCGATGCAATTCGGTCTGAAGCCACACGGCTTGGCTTCGATCTGGTGGGAATTGCGCCTGCAGTTTCACCTGCGGGATTCGACCACCTGCAGGAATGGCTGCGCCGCGGGTACGCCGGTGAAATGAGCTACATGCCGCGCCGGGAAGAGGCATACGAACATCCGTCCGGTGTCCTGCCGGAGGTCCGCAGTCTCATTGTTGTTGGTCTGAATTACTTCGACGCCGATTACAAATCGGGCCAGAACGAAACAACGTCAGAATCCAACGGACGCGTCGCGCGCTACGCGGTTGGCAGGGGTGACTATCACGACGTGCTCAAGACACGGCTGAAACAACTGGGTCAATTTCTGCAGGACGAGTTGCCTGAATGCCGCACGCGGTCGGTTGTCGACACGGCTCCGCTGCTGGAGCGGGATTTCGCCGTGCTCGCCGGACTGGGCTGGTTCGGCAAGAACACGATGCTGATCAACAAACACATCGGAAGCTGGTTCTTTCTGGGAGCACTCTTAACGGACGCCGAGCTGACTCCGGACGCGCCGCACGCAACATCTCACTGCGGCACTTGCACCCGCTGCCTGGATGCCTGCCCGACGGATGCGTTTCCAGAACCTGGAGTCCTCGACGCGCGGCGATGCATTTCGTATCTGACGATCGAACTTCGCGACCAGCCGATCCCCGAGGACCTGCGTGAGGGCATGGGCAACTGGGTCTTCGGCTGCGACATCTGCCAGGACGTCTGCCCGTGGAATCGCAAAGCGCCCCCATCAACTGTCGATGATTTCAAACCCCTGGCTGACCTCACGCCGGCCGACCTTAGATGGCTCCTGTCACTGGACGAAGACGGCTTCCGGCAGCGATTTCGGGGGACGCCGCAGTTTCGAACGGGCCGATCCGGCCTGCTGCGCAACGCCGCCATCGCGGCTGGAAATTCAGGAGATCGATCTCTGATTCCTGCGCTGACACAGGTTGCGGCCGATCCCGAAGAACTGATTCGCGACGCGGCGGCATGGGCACTGGGTCGACTCGGTGACTCCGCCGTGGAAGCAACACTTACCCAACCCCAACTCTCATAAGACCTGGTACACCGTTTGGGGGCATTCCACCTACTGCCGGCACTGCAACTCAGTATTTCGCCGCGAGCGAAAAAAGGCCGCAGTCAGGAGGTTCGCCAGGAACGTGTCCGTCACTGGTCTCCTGATAAGCGGCTTTCCCGCCAGGTTAATTGAGCCGCTCGACCACGTGTGGAATCAGGCGTGACAGTCGTTCGCCGCCGATTGCCGCGACTTCCAGAATCTTCGCGATGTCGACTGGTTCGAGTGCGTCGGGCAGGCAAATGTCGGTCACGATCGAGCAACCCAGAACGCGCAGGTCGGCGTGTCGTGCGACGATCGTTTCCGGCACGGTCGACATGCCGACGACGTCTGCTCCCATTCCGCGCAGCATGCGATATTCGGCCCGTGTCTCGAGATTTGGACCCGACACCGCAATGAACACTCCCTGCTGCGTCCGAATGTCAAGTTCGAGTGCGGATTCGCTGGCCAGTTGCATCAGGCGCTTGTCGAACGGTTCGCACATGTCTGGAAAACGCGGCCCGAGGTTGTCGTCGTTGATGCCCCTCAGTGGGTTGTCACCCATGAAGTTGATCATGTCCTCGATGATCATCACATCAGCGAGTTCGTATTGCGGATTCATTCCGCCGGCCGCATTCGTGACGACCAGGATTTCGATGCCCAGAGCTTTCATGACGCGCACAGGAAACGTCACCTGCTGCATCGTGTATCCCTCGTAGAAGTGAAACCGGCCCTCCATAGCGACAATCGAGACGCCGCGCAGCGATCCGCACACGAGCTGACCCGCGTGTGATTCGACGGTCGATTCCGGGAAGTGCGGAATGTCCGCGTAATTGATGACCGCTTCCTGCTCGATCTGCTCGGCCAGTCCGCCCAGACCGGTCCCGAGGATCAGTCCCACGCGAGGCGTTCCTGACCATGTCTGCCGAATGGCGGCCGCGGCCTCGTCGATTCTGCCTGCCAGTCCCAGCACGTCCCGTCCCCTTTTCGGTCGATTTTCCGTTTACTGTCCGAATCGTTCTGCGTTTACGACTTGCAGAGTAGCGATCTATCGATGGCCTGTCCGCCATCCTGCGCAGTTCTGGCAATGGACTCAGGAAGTCGGTAGCCTGCTCCAGGTTGCGTCAGGTGCGTGACTTAGCTGTGAGGATTCCCGATGCAGGTACGGCGGCAGACAAACACGTCCAGTGGCGTCAATTCAGCTGCTGCGCATCCGCGGGCGGGAGCCTCAACACTCGATTATATTCTGATACTGTGTGTCGTGTTTCCGCTGGCGGCGTTCGCGATTCCTGCCGGTAAGCGGATCATTGAACTCAGCTATGAAATGATGTGTACGATGATTGCGTGGCCGTTCATGTGAACCCGCCCGCGAGAGCCAGAGCCACTGCAGTCGAGGATCAATAATGAGCCGCAAAGTGACGTTTCGCGATATTCTGAAAAAAGTCCACCACGACCAGCGTGGAGCCGTCAGCCTTGAGACGATTCTCATCATTGGCGCGATCGCGATTCCGATTCTGATCTTCCTGATCAAGTTCGGCTGGCCGCGCATCCGCGACTACTTCGAAAGCGGCTTGGACGAACTCGAGGAAGGCAGCGACAACGCAGCCAACGGCGCCGGCCGCATCTGATCGCCGAAGTAGGCCGGAACAAGCGAAGCGCAGTTCCGGCAAGTGCATGTTCGTCGAGGGATAACTGCCGGAACATCGTCGCTAACGCTCCTTGTTACCGGCCTACGCGTTCTTCAACGGACTGTTGGCCGCATCATCGCGTCAGGCAATCATGGTCGCTCTGGCAGTTCTTCTCATCCTGCTCGCCGTCGCCACTCGGACGGACATCGCCAGGCACGAAATCTACAACTGGAACACCTATCCCGGCATGCTTGCCGGGCTGCTGCTGAATGCGGGCGGCCTGGGCACTTTCCCCGCCGGACTCGAAGGCGCCACTGAGTCAGCCATCGGATTCTTCGCCTGCGGGCTCATCATGCTGACCGCGTTCGTCTTCTTCGATCTGGGCGGCGGTGATGTCAAACTGATTGCCATGATCGGAGCGTTCCTGGGCCTGGAACGCGGCATCGAAGCCTTGCTGTGGACGTTTTCCATCGGTTTCGTCTGCGGAGTCGCGATCATCATCTGGCAGACTGGTGCCTGGAATCTGGTCCGTGGATCCGCCGAACACGCCATGCTCGTCGTAAAGACGCGGTCATTCGTGCCACTCACTGCAACCGAGCGCAAGCCGCTCAAGCGCGGACTGTTCCTCGCACCGTCTGCTCTTGCCGCGGCAGTGATCGTCGCGTGGCCGGACCTCTCCAACTGGATTGCGTCCCTGTAACCTGGTCTGGTTGGTTACCGCGTCTGCATTCTCCAAAAGAAAAGGCCCCACCGGGTGACGGCGAGGCCTTTCTAGATTCGTTGGAAGTCGAACGATCAATGTGGTGGCGGCGGGGCGTTCTGGAAAGCACGCGCACGGAACAGGAAATCGATGATGTTGCCTTCGTGCGGCTGCAGCCAGTTGAGCTGCAACGTTTTGACCTCGCCGATGTTCAGCCGGTCGATGTTCGTCGCGTCGATCAGCTTCTTCGAAAACGCGTCGTCCTCGGTGATGCAAGAGCCGACCAGTGTGTAGCCGATTTTTTTGAGCATCTGATCCTGCGGGCACTCGACGACCGAGGCAAACGGGAACATGAATTCTGTGTTCGCCATCGGGTCGTCCGCGTCACTGACATGCAGCACGGTCGGTCGCAGAAAATCGCAGCGTTCATTCTTCACCAGACGATCGCCACCTCGGTACTTTGCGGTCACTTCAGTCACGGCGGATGACGTGCAACCGTCGTCGATCTGACTACTCATGGCTTCGGCCGCGCCGGGCATGGTGAAGGCGGCCAGCCCGGCATCCGGATCAGTCATCGGTTTCGGCGCGATCGGTCCAAGGCGTTGAGCCATGGCGTCCGCGATCTCTTCCGTGTGACGTGACGCCCAGATGCCTGAGCAACTGATGCAGCTTCTGCCGCTGTTGACGTACACACTGTCGACCATCAGATCGAGATATTTTTCCCAGTCGTCGACTTTGTCGTCGCCCAGGATGATCTTCGAAAAACCGGGTCCGTGAGCCGAGACTTTCGGATTGCCCCGGTACCGATCGATCGTGGCCAGGCCGCCGAAGATGACGGAACGTTCGCAGGTCTCCAGCACGGCACCGCCGAGTTCTGCACCTTTGGCCGCATCGCCCGGATACAGACAGAAGGCTTCACGCGGCACACCGGCCTGAGCGAAGGATTCGTAAATTCGATAGGGCGTCCACGGTTCAGCGGGACCAGGCTTCAGGACCAGTCCGATCTGCAGCGGGATGACCGGCAGCCACAGCGTATGCACGCCGGGACTGTTTGAGGGCAGCACCCAGCCGGCGGCATTGCAGTTGGCCTGATAGCTGACCATGACGCCACGGTCTTCCATTCCGTAGCCGTCGCTCAGAATGTCGTACGGCAGTCCACGGGTCAGGGCCGCCAGAATCTCGCCCATGTGCTTCATCACGAAGGCGTTTTTCGACATGTTGCCACGGCACATGTGCTCGGGCAGACCTGTCGTCGCGGACTGCATAAGGCAGAAGCTGTCGGGATCCTGCTCGCCATTGCCCAGCGGCAGCGTGGCATGTTCGTACAGCTCACCAGCTTTCGCACACATGTCGACGAGTTGCTGGATGCTGAACTGACGCAGAACATCACGTGCGTTTCCAGCCTTCTTCATGTCCATCTTGATGAGGCCAGCATTGGCTTCATGGACCTGAGCGAGCGTCTCGCCAGTCTCAAAGTGAACGACGTCCATCTTCGACATGGACTCGTATTCTTTACCCCAGCGAATGACGGGAATTTCAAGCATCGGGATGTCCTTCAGGTTGTTCTTGATCGGGGCTGCAAACAAACGACGAATAGATCGCAGGCTCGCCTAATAAACGCCAACCGTTGTCGTCGTGAGCAACTCATGGAATGGACGCGTGCCGCTGATGCCGTCCCAGGGATACACGTCGATCGGCTCTTCGCGTTCGCCCTCGTCGCGTTCCATGAAACCGGGGATGAACAGCTCTTTAGTAAACGTATAGAGCTTTACGCGGCCGGTTTCGCCGTAAGCGACGGGGGTGTTGTAGTCTTCGAACTCGACAATCTCGATCGCGGCACGTGGCTGCGGAGCGTGGTACGTGATCTTGTATTCGTCCGCCGGATCAAAGGGCCTGCCGCAGGCCAGACCCATCAGCGTGTTGCCGTATGTGGGAGTGATATAGATATCGGGGCCGAGCAGTTCTTCCTTGCAGAAGCGGTACCACTGCGGAGTGAATTCCGTGCCACCGGCGAAGATGCCCGTGATGCCGGCATCGGCAATCGATGAATCATTTTCGATCAGCCGCATGGCGAGTGCTTCAAGCAGTTTGGGCGTCGCGAACATGCACTGCACGTTGTGATTCGCACTCAAGACAGTCACCGCCTGATCGATGACGTGATCGGCGTAGGCTTTGGCTTCGTCGGTCTTGCCGCGCTTGAGCAGTTTCACGACCCAGCGAGGATCCAGGTCCACACAGAAGCAGATACCACCACGGTGCTGGCACAGGTGTTCGACCGCCAGACGCAAACGACGCGGACCCGATGGTCCCAGCATCAGCCAGTTTGCTCCGCGCGGAAAGTGCTCGTCCGGCAAGGTCTTGCTGAATTCCTCGTAGTCGATCCAGTGGTCTTCCAGCACGACACGTGATTTCGGAATACCTGTCGTCCCGCCGGTTTCGAAGACGTAGGCAGGCTTGCCTGCGAGCCCTTTCGGGATCCAGCGGTTAACTGGGCCGCCGCGGAGGTCTTCGTCCTCGAACAGGGGGAACTTCTTGATGTCGTCAAAAGTGTTGACGTCTTCGAGCGGATTGAAGTCCAGCGTCTTCGCTTTCTCGAGCCAGTATTCGCAGCCGGTTTCGGGACTGAAGTGCCATTGGACGGCTTCACGCACATGCTGATCGAGCTGTTCCTTTGCCTGGGCGACCTTCTGGTCGAGAGAGAGTTCACTCACTGGTGTGCTCCGTAGATGGCGAGGTATGGCAATTCGCGCTGGTGGGGGACAACAGGCGTCGTGGCGCGAATGTCTGGCAGGTTGGTGTGCGAGGATTCCGAGTTTCCCGCGGCTCGCACCGGAACGCGAAATAATAGGGAGGGCACGCGGCAATTCAATCGTCGGGCAGCGCGTGCGTCAGGTGAACGACTGCGTCGTGGGTGTAATCACCAGTTCGGGGACTCGAGCGCGAGGAGGCAGACAAGCCACCATCAGTGCCGCCGCGGCGATGTCCTCCGGCTGGAGAATACGAGCCCGATGCTCGGCCGAGACCGGCACGGGACGGTCATCGAGGATCGGTGTTTCGACTTCGCCGGGATAGATTGTCGTCACACGAATGCCGTTATCTCGCTCTTCTTCACCGACAGTCCGGCCCAGTGCCGAGGCCGCGAATTTCGACGCGTTGTACGCCACACCGCCGAGCAATCCGGTCCGCATCCCGGCGACTGATGTGATGTTGATGATCACTCCGTCGTGACGCTCACGCATCTGAGGCAGCACCCCACGGATGCAATTGAACGTACCTGTCGCGTTAATGGCCATCACCCGGTCCCAGTCCTCGGGCGTCAGATCGGCCATCGCACGGTTAGGCACGTTGATCCCGGCAGAATTGACGAGAATGTCGACGCGTGAAAGCACCGCGCCGACCTGTTCGAACAACGCCGAGACAGAATCGCGATCGGCGACGTCAGCGACTACGGGCGTTATCCGACCCGTGCTGTCCGCGTCAGCGACTGCCTGCAAACGCTCCATCCGGCGGCCCGTGATAACCACGTGACAACCGGCAGCGGCAAGAGTGCTGGCGATGGCCGCGCCGATACCGCTGCCACCGCCCGTGACGAGTGCTGTCCGTCCATCCAATTCCGGCATCATTCACCTTTCGTCAATCGGAAACGCTGTGTTTCCCTCAGATTGGTGGCCTCAATCCGCCGTCAAAGCGTGCGTCGCCGACGGCGACCCTGCGCGAAACTGTCGATCACCATGTTGCCCAGGTCATCCGCGTTGCAGTAAGCCGCGACGCCACCGGACACCTGTGCCATCTGCTCGACGAAATTGACGAGATCCAGGTAGAAGTAGTCTTCGATCAGCGCGAAGCTGGACAGGTGGATCCCCTCGGAAGCGCATCGCTTGACCTCGCCGAGTGTCGCCTGCGCGGTGCGTTCGCACGGCGGGTAGATCAGCAGCAGGTCGCGACCTTCAATGTGAGCCGTCGGCTCGCCATCGGTGATCGTGATGATCTGCCGGTTCTGAGCTGGCTGACGCTTCAGGACTCGGCGAGCAAACTGCAGACCCGCGTGGATATTCGTGAAATGCTGTGGAACGAATCCCGGCGGATGATCCAGATTGATCCGCAGATGCACACGCGGGTCGAAGATGCTGACTTCCTTCGGCGCCGAGTACAGCAGCTCGCGTTCAGACATCGGGCTGGCATAACTGTAGAAACCGATGATCTGCAGAAAGTCGCCCTGGTAGCGGCCGCGAACCATTCCCTGCAGCGCCAAAGCGACTTTCTTCGCCTGACCGTACTTGCCGTAACGATTCATGCTGCCGGACATGTCCAGCAGCACGACGGTCGCGCACGAAGTCTGGTATTCCGTGTCGTGCACAACCAGATCGTCGTGACCGATCTTGACTGGTGTTCCGCCGCCCTGCCGTGAGATGGCGTTCTTCAACGTCTCGTGCAGATTCAGATTCGAAACCGGATCGCCGTATTCGTACGGCTTCGATTCTTCATGTGTGACCTGCCCGGTCCCGCGGAATTCGGTGTCGTGTTTCCCCACCTTGTCTTTGCGCGTGACGTCGAAGAGTTCTTCAATGGCCCGATTCTCGACGCGGCGGACTCCCTTGGGAGTGACCTGAAACCGCCCCTCCTCATCGCGATCGACATAGCCCTGCTCGATCAGCTTCTGCACCAGATCAGGATGTTCCTCTTCCCACTGATTCAGGTTGTCGAGAACAAACTCGCCATGATCGAGCATGTAGCGGCTGAGTTCATCAAACAGCTTGTCCGCGGACTGCGGAGTAAACTCCTGCGAACCATCCCACCGCGTGTATTCGAAATCAGGCATCCCAGTTTCATTCTTCAGGTGTCGTTGTCATCGGTTCCGGACTCAAGCTCTTTGACAATGTTCTGAACGTGAGCACTGAATTCCCGGTAGCCGGTCAGGGAGTCTAAGCTGAAAGTGAACGGACCAGGCACCGCCTTTACCTGGGCAAGAACATGAAAGATTACGACCGTATGGAAGCCAGGCTCCATCACGTCCAACTGGTAGTCCGTCCGGAGATGATCATCCGGGTGGATATTTGTCAAAGGAACATCGAAGAACGTCGCCACGGCTTCACGGATGTGGAGCAGTAATGCAGGATCGCATTCGGAAAGGCTGTGACAGAATCGTTCAGCATCGACATCATCACGCTCCTGCAGCCGACGGCGCACGCGTTTCATGGCGGAACAGTGTCGCATCTGATCCTTCAGAATAAGAAAGAGCGCTGCTGCAAAGGTCATCCCACCGGTCATTGCTCCGGCAGATAGAGGAGTGAGATGCGCGCTGCCCGTGACCCACGCGGCAACAAAGCCAACGCCGAAACCAAGGAGCCCCAGAACTGTTGCACAACCAATCATGGGCGTGGAGTTTCTCCATCCGGCAACGATCGATCCTCTGGAGTCCTCATGCGAGCAGCGCCATCGTGTTTTTCTTGTAAGCCTCGACACCCGGCTGACCGTACGGGTTGATTCCGATCAGCCGGCCTTCCAGAACTGTCGCCAGCATCATCATCTGGAAGTATTGGCCCAGCGCGTACTCGTCGAGCTTCGGGAAGATCAGGTCGGCCGTCGGGCGGGCGGCTTCGGCGTATGCCTGGTTGGTGCCCTGGATGGCTGCGGTCATGACATCGGACACAGTCTTTGACGAGTAGCAGTTGAGGTTGTCGAGGTCCGTTGAGAACTCGGGGACACCCAGCGGTTTGTCATTGGGTGCCTCAACGATGACGTTGGTAATCAGCTTGTCGCGGACACCGTCCTGGTGCTGCTGGCCTCGACTGTGCAGATCGCGCGTGTTGACGACCGTGACGGGTAGTGCACCGCGTTCATCTTTCCCCAGGCTCTCGGACAGAAGCTGGTCGTACCACAGGCCGGCGGCTTCCAGTCGCTTGCCCCAGGTCGACAGGATCCGCGTTCCGGCGCCCTGCTGTTCCCAGGCATGGCAGACGGCGGTGTAGTCGAGCACTGGATTGTCGCCGGCAGGTGCCGAGAAGAAGCGATCGGTCATATCAGCCGCACCGCGCAACAGTTCGTTCAGGTCGAGCCCAAGGATCGCCGCGGGTAGTAGCCCGACGGCCGTGAAGATGGAGAAGCGACCGCCGACACCATCAGGGATCGGAAAGTGAGATTCGTATCCCTGCTCGTTGGTGATGTCGCGAAGTTTGCCGGTCTCACCAGTGACGGGCACGATGCAACGCCGTATGGCATCGCTGTCCGCACTGTGCAACTCTTCGAGCGCCTGACGGAACAGGCGGAAGGCCAGCGCGGTCTCCAGCGTACCGCCGGACTTGCTGATCACCACGATACCCCAGCGATCGGCCAGCTCCTGAGCCGACTCAGGCGTGCGGGCCAGCATCCCCAGCAGTGCCTGCTGCGCATCCGAGTCAACATTATTACCCTCGAAGTAAACGCGCGGCACACCGTTGCGGTCCGCGCGGCTCAATTCGTTGTGCCACGGATGGCAGATCGCTTCGAACAGGGCTCGGGCTCCCATGTACGAGCCGCCAATCCCCAGCAGCACGACACGGTCAATCTCGTCCCGCAATTGAACGGCCGCGCTGTTGATGCGACCGACCTGGCTGGTTGCCGGTGAGGTGGCGACTTCTTCGAGCAACTGCTGCGGCAGGCGGATGAAGCCAGCGTCCAGCGGCTCTTTTTCTGCCGGCACATCACCACCCGATTCGAACAACGTGACGTCGGCAGCGACTTCGGCCCGGGCGGATTCCAGTTGCGGCTGCAGAGCCTCGACGCAACCACGTGGGAGGAGACTCAGGGCAGCCGAGGGATCGTATCGCAGCGCAGTGGTCATGGTTGGAATCCCGTTCCATTGTCAACTGGGGTGTGACGAGCCATCGCCGCACTCCGGGGCCTCATGGGATTCTGGCGAATCCGCACGTGGCACAACACCGAGCCCATGTGTATCAGTCCGTCAGAATACGGGTAAATCGTGGACCATGACGAGTGAGCACTGGCGCGTGTCGAACGTGCGACTTCCAGGGTGTCGCGGAAAAGTCGTGGATCGCGGGCGAATCGCGGTGCCTGGATCCGTATTATGCAAATCGACGGCAACCGGACTTCCGCTGCATGCATCAGATCACGTCCGACACGACACGAGATTCAACTGCACGTTTTCTGGAGACTGACACGATGACTCTTCGCATCCGATACACGGCTCTTCTATTGCTTGTGTCGACACTCGCAATGTCGTCTCCCACGGCTTTGCACGCCCAGGGATTCGGCGGAGGCGGATTCGGTGGTGGTCAAGGTGGAGGAGGCCAGGGCGGTGGCGGTCAGGGGGGAGGCCAGGGCGGACAAGGCGGGGGCCAGGGAGGTGGCGGACAAGGCGGCGGAGTCGGTGGGATCTCGATCGATGCCAAAGGCGTCGTCACGCCGGCATTCCAAAAGGAAAAGTCCAACCGGCTGGTTCAGAAACGACTGGCCGAGTTCGCGAGCGAAAACCTGTCGAGCGATCTGAATGCTCCGTCCGAACTGCGGAAAGTCTCGCTCGTGAGGCTTGAAAAAGCGTCCCGGAAGTATGCCGACGAAAAAAAACACGTAACGGCCGAAATGCAGTTTCTCGCCGGACTGCAACGCATCGACTACGTCTTCCTGTATCCGGAGACGGGCGACCTTGTGATCGCCGGGCCCGCCGAGGGTTTCGCTCCCAATCAGATCGGACGCGTTGTTGGCGTGACGACCGGTCGACCGCCCCTGCGCATTGATGATCTGATCATCGCTCTGCGAACCGTGCCGAAGGCTTCGTTGATCGGGGTGTCGATCGATCCGAAACAGGACAATCTTGCGAACTTCGGTCAGTACGCGCGAGCGAACACGTCCGCGACCACGACGGCCGGCATCCAGCAACGGTTCCAGCAAATGCGGCGGATTCTTGGCATGCAGGATGTCTCGGTGTTTGGAGTCCCGGCCGATTCGCATTTTGCCGCGGCTCTGGTCGAAGCCGACTACCGTATGAAACTGATCTCCACCGGTCTGGAAAAGCCCACGATGCGCGGCTTCCGCAGCCACCTGGACCTGATCAGGCCCGGCGGAAACACATTGCAACGCTGGTGGTTCTCGCCGCTGTACGACGCGTTCCTGCAGTCGAGCGATGGCAACGCGTTTCAGTTCAGTGGACAGCGCGTGCAACTGATGTCGCAGGACGAGCACGCGACCGTCGCCGGTCAGCGCAATGATGCTGCTTTTACCCGTGTGTCGACTCAGAAGTACGGTGAGCTGTTTACCGAGCGATTCGAAGAACTGGCCGCGATCTCGCCGGTGTTCGCTGAACTGCAGAATCTGATCGACCTGTCGATTCTGGTCGCGTTGTTCGAGAAAGAGCAGCTTCCGAAGAAGGCCGGCTGGTCAATGGAGCTGTTCCTCGACCCCGAGCGCACACCGCTGGTGAAAAACAACTCACCGAAAGAAGTCGGCTCGGTCGTCAACATGAAGCGTGCCGGTCGCGTGATCCTGGGTGTCGTGGGCGGCGTCTCGATTCGTCCGGCTGAGTTGCTCAGTCGAATCCCCATCAAACAGGAAGGCAACCGCGAACTCGACGGAACGGTCGCGAAGTCACTTCCAGATGCCGACATGAGCCACTGGTGGTGGGACTGATGAGTTGATTACACGACTGGTAGCCACCGTCGCCAGACGGTGGGCAGTTTCATCCGGCAACGCTCCACCGTCTGGCGACGGTGGCTACGATCAACTGCCGATCTGATTTCGTCCCTGCGGGTCATTCTCCCCGACCCATTGATCAGCCGCGTCCAGCGCCGCATCGAAAGACTCGTACGTTGCTGCTTTGAAGAAGCCGAGCTCAGCCAGCATACGCGGTGCGAAGTCAGCGAATCCGATCATCATTCTGCCTCTCGTGCGCCGTGCCCCGATCGTCATGGAACGACTGCGACATCGCAGCGACTCCGCACACGTGATCATTGCAGACCGCACACCATTGCGTAACTATTTCCGGCTCGCTGCCGGGTGGCTCTCGCCGGGCAGCACGTTTGCTTTCGGTTCTGATCTAAGGATACCCCGGTCCGGAATTCACGCGGTCGAAACCAACCGCTCGCAGAATCTTCAGAAAGGACACCGCACGTGCCAGGTTACAAGACTGAGGACATTCGAAACGTCGCGTTTGTCGGACATGGTGGGACTGGGAAAACGACGCTCGCCGATCTGTTTTTGTTCAAGGCCGGCGTGACTAATCGAGCTGGTTCCGTAGACGAAGGCTCGAGTGCGTTCGACCGCGACGATGACGAAAAAGACCGCAAGTCGTCGATTACGTCCGCCGTTGGCCACGTGACGCATGCGGGCAAGCGGTTCAACTTCATCGACACGCCGGGTTACCCGGACTTCATTGGCCAGGTCGCCGGCTCACTGGCAGCGGTCGAAACAACGGCGATCGTGATCAGTGCCACTTCCGGCGTCGAAGTGAATACCAGACGCACGTTCCAGATGGCCGGCGACACGGGCTGTGGTCGAATTATCGTGTTGAACAAGTGCGACGGCGACAACATCGAATTCGCCGACCTGGTCAGCCAGATCCAGGACGTCTTCGGGATGCAGTGCATTCCCATCAACGTGCCGGACCAGGTGGGACCTGGCGTTTCGGCGGTGCTCGGCACATTGAATCCCGAAGGTAGCGGGGTTGTCGATCCGGCGGACTACAGCGAACCGCTAATGGACGCCATTGTCGAAGCCGACGAAGAGCTGCTAGAAAAGTACATGGAGACGATGGAGCTGTCGGCCGATGAAGCCGCCGACGGCATCACAAAGGCCATCGCGGCCGGAACGCTGATTCCCATCTTCTGTGTCAGCAGTAAGCAGGACGTTGGCGTTTCCGAGTTGCTCGACGGTATCGCCTCAATGTGCCCGGCACCTGGCGACATTGCCCGCACAACCGAAGACGGTGCGGATATCGCCGCTGATGCCGGCGGACCAGTGATCACTCAGATCTTCAAGAATCGCATCGATCCGTTCGTCGCCAAGATGAACTTTGTGCGCGTGTTTTCCGGGACTCTGAAGAAGGACAGCTCGGTTACGAATCAGACTGAAGACAAGTCTGTGAAAATCAGTACGCTCAACGAAGTCCAGGGCGGTGACCTGTCCGCCGTCGATACGGCGATTCCAGGCGACATTGTCGCCCTGGTGAAGATCGAAGGTCTGCACGTTTCCGATTCACTGGGAGACGCGAAACTTGCGCCGATTCCGTTCCCACGTCCGATGGTCGGCTGGGCTGTCGAACCGAAGACGACAGCGGATCAGCAGAAGATCTCCGGCGCACTGGCCAAGGTTCAGGACGAAGATCAGACGTTTACAGTTGTTCGCCAGAAGCAAACCAAAGAGATGGTCGTGTACGGCATGAGTGAACTGCATCTGCAGACACTTATCGACCGGATCCTCAGACGTGACAAAGTCGGCGTCAACACGCGTACGCCCAAGGTGCCTTACCGCGAAACATGCACAGGCAAGGCAGAAGGCCACTACCGCCACAAGAAACAGTCCGGCGGCTCCGGCCAGTTCGCCGAAGTGCATTTTCGAATTCAGGCTCTGCCGCGCGACATCGATCCCGAAGAGTACTTCACGAAACAACGCTTCGAGAGCATGCGTGCCTTCCACTACGATCCGGTACTCAATTACGCGTTCATCGACCGCGTCACCGGCGGTACTGTCCCGAACCAGTTCATTCCAGCCGCCGAGAAAGGCGTGAAGGAACGCATGGAACGTGGCGTCATCGCAGGCTACCAGGTGCAGGATTGCGTGTGCGAACTGTTCTTCGGCAAAGACCATCCAGTCGACAGCAACGAATCGGCCTTCAAGATGGCTGGCAGCATGTGCTTCCGAAATATCTTCCAGGAAGCCAAACCCGTGCTGCTCGAGCCGATCGTGAAAATCGACATCACGATCCCGGCCGACAAGATGGGCGACATCACCAGCGACCTGACAACTCGCCGCGGACGCATGGAAGGCCTGGACTCGGCGCCGGGTGGCTTCCAGGTGGTGACCGGCTTCGTCCCGTTGGCCGAAGTGCAGGATTACGCCCGTGGTCTGTCGAGCATGACAGGCGGCCAGGGCTCGTACACGCACGAACCAAGCCACTACGAAGTCGTCCCGGCCAATGAGCAACAGAAGATCATCGCGGCCGCGAAGAAACAGCATGAAGAAGATTAGACCCTTCGAAGTTGGAACTGACCGACATGTTGGTCCGTGCCAGGCCGGCAGGTGAGAACTCGGACGAAGTGGAACACTAATCTTCGCTAATCACCACTAATCCAATCAGCGTTGATTAGTGTTCCCATCTCAGATCAGAAGCCGTGTCGCTTCTTCAGTCGTCACACGTGCGCCCCAAAACGCGAGTTTTCAGATTTCACGCAAAGACGCAAAGCGAGGCAGTAAGAAGGCTTCGCGACTTTGCGTGAGACCTTACGGCTTCGTTGGGCGGCTGAGAAAGTAATCCCGTGACCCGAACAATTCGTAATGTGTTCGCTCTCAGCCTGATTGCTCCATGTGGCGTCGTCTGTGCCGAAGTACCGGCCGTAACCAGCCTGTTTCCGCGCGGTGCGGCTGTTGGTTCGACGACTGAGATCGCAGCCACCGGCAAGCTTGGTCAGCCGGGCACTGTCGCCTGGTGCAGCAACCCCGGCATCAAAGTCGTCGTGCCGGATTCTGGTGGCAATGTCAGCGTCGAAGTTGCTGCCGAGGCGCGGCCAGGTCTGTGCTGGATCCGTTTTCATAATGCCGAGGGAGCGACCGCACCTCTTCCGTTCGTCCTGGGTCGACTGCCCGAAGTGCGCGAAGCCGAACCGAACAACGAACTGTCGAAAGCTCAGGCAATTGACAAATCGTTGGTTGTCAACGGCAAGCTGGAGACCAACGGTGATGTTGATGTCTTTGCGGTCACACTGAAGAAGGATCAGACTCTGATCGCCGCCGCCGAGGCCAACTGGCGTCTGGGTTCACCTGTCGACATGGTCCTGCAGATTGTGACTCACACAGGTAAGGTCGTCGCTCAGGTGGATGATGATCGAGGCAACGATCCACTCGTCACGTTCACCGCTCCAGCCGACGGAGTCTGGTATGTGCGCACATTCGGATTTCCAGCCACGCCCAACAGTTCGATCAGGTTTTCTGGCGGCGCCACGTTCGTTTACCGCCTCACACTGACGACCGGTCCCTTGGCAAATCACAGTCTGCCGTCGGCTGTCCCGCGCGAGTCAGACGCGACCGTCAAACTCACCGGGTGGAACCTGTCCGCGGAACTGCAGCAACCGCTGAATCCAGATCGCGACTCTTTGTGTCAGGTGATGCATGCGCTATTACCACAACCGTTGCCCGTGGCCGTTGTTGACGGCGCCGTGGCGGTGGTGCAAGAGCCGTGCGACAAGTCAAAGCCACTTGATGTCGAGACTGGCACAACAGTCTGCGGAGTCATCGAGCAGCCACACGATGAAGACACAATCCGCTTCACGGCGACGAAAGGACAGAAGCTGGTGTTCCGAGTCGAGTCGAGGTCACTGGGCTACCCGCTGGATGCGGAACTGCACGTCTTCGACGGTGAAGGCAATGAACTCGCCAAATCAGACGACGCTCAACGCGACGTATTCGATCCGCTATTAAAATTCACACCGAAGGCCGATGGGCAATACTCAGTCCGCATCCGAGACGTCTTCCGACACGGCGGCTGGCGCTACGCCTGGCGGATGCATGTGGAAGAACTGAAGCCCGGCGTGACATTGAGTGTGAAAGCCGATCGATTCACACTAACCGCCGACAAGCCTCTGGAAATCCCCGTGACAATCACTCGGAACAACGGCTTCGCCGAGGAATTCGAAGTGGCCCTCAACGAACTGCCACCCGGAGTCACGGCAGAACCGGTCAAGTCAGCAGCGAAAGGCGACACCTCAAAGGCCGTCACACTCAAACTGACCGTTTCCGAGCCAAACGCATTCAGCGGCCCCATCCAAATCATCGGCCGCCCCGCAAACGGCCAGGCAGTAGCCGCAACAGCACCGCTGGCCACACTCAACACGACCATCGACCAGCTCTGGCTGACAATCCCCCCGAAAAAAGAAGCCGAGCCGAAGTAGCTTTCGATTCAAACAGACTCTGTCTGCCGCAGCCACCCACCATTCTGGGTCTACAACCCAACGACCCGGTCACGCATCCGCAGGAGACTCAGCGCCGTAAACGGCTCACCATCGAAGACGATTTGTTTGACGGGCGTCTTGAGGTCTTTGTTGTTTTTCTTCAGCCACTCGCTCACATCCATCCATCGAATGAACCCGTCGTCCATACGGTGCACGAGCATTATCGGCGCGTCTGACTGCTGCCATCGGTCTACCGGTTTCTCCGAGCGCACCTCAAACACGGGGTTGCCATCACGGTTCGTCGCTATCGATTCGTAGACCTCGGCGGGCCTCAACTGAAGATGTAGACAGCGGCCGCTCCGCTGGTCTGATGGCACATCGTGTTGCAGGTCGATGCGGGCTTGTGATCCAACCTCGTCGTCATCAATAGGGACAAAGGTCTGGCTGGCTTCCTCAGCGATGGCGAAGGCGTGATATTCGAGCGTCAGATCGCGACTCTCACGATCAATGCCGGCACGAGAAATCGCTTCCATTTCCCGAACGCGAGCCTCGTATTTTTCCGACGCCAGTTCCTGCTCCACTTCGTCCCACAGCGGGATGGGTTCGAAACAGAACTGGCAGGGCAGTTGCGTCAACCCTTTCTCGCGCGCCCGCAGGATCGCTCTGACGTCGCTCACCACTTCTTCACACTCTGGATTGCGACATACGTAATGGCGGACGAGCGCCGTCCCCGAGTCATAGCGTTTCAGATGCTCGTGAATGTACTGGATAAAGCTCACCTTCGATTCGATGTCCACCTCGGGATCGCAGTATGCAACAATCTCAGCATCGCCTTCGCCGAGCTTCCGCATCTTCAGCCCGACGGCCCCGTCGTTCTTCACGACCCGAAAATCCGCCGCGTACCGCCAGAGGTCTTCGGTCTCGAAGGCCTGCGTGTGGTGTAGCTTGACGACCAGCGTCGCGTACAGTTCCTCCAGTGCCCCACTGAACCGGAACGTGCCGAAGATGCGGGGATGGTCGATCTGATCTCGCCGTTCCCGGTTGAAGTAAGACGGAAACACCAGCAACGGTCCGGCATCGGTCTCCTGCGTGAGACAGAATCCGTGATCGACCAGCGTCTGATGCATGGCCCGCAGCACGATCGCTTCTTCGCGAGGCGGCAGCCGCTGGATGTCCCCGAAATTCAACTGCCCAGCGAGCATGGCGGACTCGTGAATCACCCCGATCTGCTCCAAGTGCGAGCGAACCGTCCGTCCGACGGCCGCGGCGTAGGAGTTGATCCGCTCGGGATGCAATAGCACGAACTGTCCAAACTCAAGCTGCCAGACATGCCCCGGCCCGGCCAACAGCCCCACGACGGCCTCGAGTTCCTCGTAGGTGAACGGGTCGTCGGGCAGCCTCATTTCGAGCTGCTGCTTCAGTTCGCTCATCCGTAGCAGCGTGAAGCCTTCATCACTGAGCCGGACGATTTCCTCTTTCAACAGTTTGAAGATCCGCGGACTGGCCGTCCAGGGGATGGAATTCCAGTCGATGGACTGCTCAATTGCCTCGCGCAGCGCTTCGCAACCCTCTCCAGTTTTTGCACTCGTCTGGAGAAAATGCATGTAGCCACGTTCTCGCCCAAACCGTTCAACACTCTCCCGACTGACCGTGAGCCCACCACGATCACATCGAGCTGCCACGAGCAGCTTGCCAAATCTCCGACGTGAAGCGGTCTCCATATCACGATCCCATTGGCCAAGACCATCGAACGGATTCTCGCTTTGAGGATTAAAGACCAACACCGCAAGAGATGTTTCATCCATAAATAGTTGATGAATCAGTCGATAGTCAGCTTGACCGGCAAAATCCCACAGCCAAATTTCCCTGTTTTCTCTAACGCCATCCCTGCCTTCAGCCTTTACATCAAGTTCAGTTTTATCCGGCAGCCGAAGTTGTGTTGCCCAATGCGCATCCGTGCTGTAAGTCGGCTCGAATGCACCTGCAGTTAGGCGAATTGCTAGTCCTGACTTGCCGACACCAGTGTCCCCGATAAGAAGAACTTTGGCGTTGGTATACTGGATTTCCGGTGGCGGAAGAGTGGACAGGTCTACGTAGTCGCTTAGATTCCATCGCACCAGGCCGCCAATCCCCACGGCCGCAAGGACTGTGGTTTCAGTACCATAAATTGCCAATGCGTGCACACCCCCTCCAAAAACAGTATCGATTGTTGCTACACATGCTCCGGATGATGGATGCCACACCTTGATGGTGTTATCGTCCGACGTCGATACTGCGAAGCGCCCGTCTAGTGTCACCGCTACATCTGTGACAGCAGAAGTGTGCCCTTCCAGTATTCGGGTGCATTTTCCTGTTACAGCATCCCATATTCTTACTGTCCGATCGGATGAGCACGAAACCGCCCACCTGTCGTTTGCTGTGAAACAAATCTTGTTTACGTCGCCAGTATGCCCATCCAAGCAAACAGTGCGATCGTTGTCGGGATGTATGGCTCATCGCAAAAAAAGCGCAACATTGATATAGAGTCGAGTTGTTAGATTTGCGATAAGCCGCTCGCTATGAGCGAGAACGGTTATTCGACTTTGGAAATACGAGTGCGTGCCGTTGAGGCA
>Ga0302123_10000065_pt1 | contig 77730 bp, 53 predicted proteins | sample CB21_321_MG_FD_203109 | JGI IMG/M metagenome (GOLD analysis project Ga0302123, IMG submission 203109) | Marine microbial communities from Western Arctic Ocean, Canada - CB21_32.1 | ecosystem: Environmental > Aquatic > Marine > Oceanic | place: Canada: Western Arctic Ocean | collected 2017-09-28 | reverse complement strand
ATCTCGTCGTCCACCTGAATCTCTTCAAAGAACGGAACGAAGTCGACAGCATTCAAGTCGTTACGATGGTCCCTAACGTACTCGTAGCTCTTCGTCGAACCGGCATGATCGTTGAAGGTCACACAGGGTGAGATGACATCAATCATTGATGTGCCGTCATGCGCCATGGCGGCCTTGATCACACTCTGCAACTGCTTCTTGTCGCCTGAGAATGAACGAGCCACAAACGTCGCGCCGAGCTCGATCGCTAGCGCGCAGGTGTCAATGGGCGGCAGATCGTTGGCTACGCCTGTCTTGAGCTTCGACCCAAGATCAGCCGTCGCTGAGAATTGGCCCTTGGTGAGGCCGTAGCAGCCGTTGTCCTCGATCACATAGATGATCGGAAGATTGCGGCGCATCAAGTGGACAAATTGTCCAATGCCGATCGAGGCTGTATCACCGTCACCCGTAACGCCGAGCGCAATCAACTTGTGATTGGCCAGTAGCGCACCCGTCGCCACCGAAGGCATACGCCCGTGGACGGCATTAAAACCATGAGACGAGTTCAGGAAGTAGGCGGGTGACTTCGATGAGCATCCGATGCCCGAGAGCTTGATGACCCGCTGCGGGTCGATGCCCATCTCAAAGCAGCATTCGATGATGCGCTCGGAGATTGAGTTGTGTCCGCAACCGGCGCACAAGGTCGTCTTGAGACCGCGGTATTGCTTCAGTTCCAGGCCAATGCGGTTGACCTTCTTGGGCGGCGGTGCTGCTGTCGTACTCACATTTCCTCCTGTTCGACGATCGAGTCGGTGATCGTACGGGCGTCAATCGGGAGCCCGCCGTAGTAGCGGACACTCCTGAGGCGGTTCACAAGATCCGCCGGACAATCAGCACGCACCAACTGTAGTAGTTGACCGTCGCGGTTCTGGTCCACGATGTATACGCGGTCGTGGCTTCGGATGAAGTCAATGATGTCTTCGTTAAACGGGAAGCCTTTGACGCGCAAGGAAGACGTTTGTAGCGATTGCTCGGTCTCGAGCTGTTCGCGGCTCTCGATGGCGGCGAACTTCGTCGTTCCGCAATAGATCAGCCCGATGCTCGCCCCTTCGACCTCGTCGATCTCCGGCGCGGGCACTTTTTGGCGAGCCGTTTTGTTGAACTTGCGCGCGAGACGGTCCATGTTGCGGACCCAGTCATCGGGCCGCTCGCTGTATTGGGCGGCTTCGTTGTGTCCCGTTCCGCGCGTGAAGTACGCGGCCGACGGATTCTCGGTGCCGGGCAACGTGCGGTAGCAGACGCCGTCACCATCCACATCCCGATAGCGCTCGAAACCGCCAAGGCGATCGAGATCTTCGGAGGTCAGTACTTTGCCCCGCTTGAACGGCTTAGTCGGATAGTCAAACTTGTCGGCCATCCAGTAGTTCATGCCCAGATCGAGATCGAGCATCACGAAGACGGGAGTCTGTAACTCTTCCGCCAGATCGAACGCTTGACCGGCCATCTCAAAGCACTCCTCCGGGTTGGCGGGAATCAGCAAGGGATGGAACGTATCGCCGTGCGACAACGTTGCGCACGCCAGAAGGTCGCCCTGGGCGGTCCGTGTCGGCAGACCCGTCGAAGGGCCCATTCTCTGCACATCGAAGATAACCACGGGGATCTCGGCGAAATAGCCAAGCCCGACGAACTCTGACATCAGCGAGATGCCCGGTCCGGCTGTAGCGGTCATCGAACGAGCGCCGGCCCAACCGGCTCCCAGCGCCATGCCGATCGAGGCTAACTCGTCCTCGGCCTGCACGATCGCGAAGTTTGCCTTGCCCGTGTCCGGATCGATGCGGTACTTACCTGCGTACTCGATAAACGATTCGGCTAGTGACGACGACGGCGTGATCGGATACCAGGAAACGACCGACGCACCCGCGAAAACCGAGCCGAGCGCAGCGGCGGCATTGCCTTCGATAATGACTTTGCCGTCCGTGGCGTTCATCCGCTCGACAGAGAACGGATCGGCCTTTTTGAGGTTTTCTTTGGCGTACTCGTAGCCAGCTTGCACGGCGTTCCAGTTCAACTCCGCAGCCTTGGGCTTCGCGCTGAATTGCCTAGAGAGAGCCTTGTGGATCTCGTCGAGTTCGATCCCCAATAGCCACGCCAATACTCCGTCATAGATGATGTTCTTGACGAGCTTGCGTAGCTTGGCGTTGGGGCACACCGGCGTGACGAGCTTCGTGAACGGCACCGGATAGAAGTGCAGATCGGTTCGAACCGTATCGAGGTGTAGAGGCTCGTCGTAAACGACGCCCGCACCCGCGGGCAGGTCCAAGACGTCCTCGCGGGCTGTCTCGGCGTTCATCGCGACAAGGAAGTCGATTTCCTTCTTGCGCGCAATGAAGCCCTTCTTATTGGTGCGGATCGTATACCAGGTCGGGAGGCCGGCAATGTTTGACGGGAATAAGTTCTTACCCGAAACCGGGATTCCCATCTGAAACAGCGCACGAAGCAAGACCAGGTTGGCACTCTGGCTTCCCGAGCCGTTGACAGTGGCGACTTGGATACTGAAATCGTTGATGATTTTATCGGGTTGAATGGGTGCACCCGTCCCCACAGGTGCTGTTTCTACAGTGGACATTGACTCCCCTTTTCGAGAATCCGGTTGATCTAACCTCGGAGGCGGGCGGTAAAACTTAGTATAACTCGTTTGTTTGCTCCGTGGTGCGGATCAAGCAGCCCGCCGTGAAGAAAAGATGTTGCCATCCGTCTGACGTCGTCGGATCTTGGAAAAAATGGGGGCAGTCCACGGCACGCCGGGAGAAGTACGCCACTGGAATTTGAGTTTCGCCGGTGGGCCTGAGAACCGAGGACTCGGTTCTCGGCAAGGCGGGAGCCTTGCGCCACGGGATTGGGTTCGTTCGCAGGTTTTGGGGCGGTTTGGCGGGAGATGGCGGATTCTGTCAGCCGGGGGAAATCTTGGTCGCGTCCCGCGAGCTTCGCCATGGGTTGTGTTGCCGTGGACATTTCTCTTAGTGGGATCGACATGAGTGCCTTTCGCTTGCGGCGATTGTAACCCGGCAGGTGCGGTCTGGGGGGTCGGTCAACAGCGAAGTGGTTGGAAATGTGGGAGTTTCGGTTCCGCCGCGTCCGTGACTGCTGATTTGGCTTTGGATGGCAGAATGGATGGAGTGGCGACCTTGGGCCGATCCCTGGGGTGCACGCTGTTTCACATCTATGTCTATGCTGAAACCGGCAGATGCGTAAGCATGGCCGCGCGATTGCCTATACAGCCACCATGATTTCGTTTCGACGCACCCTTATCGTTCTTCTCTTGGTGTGCGGCGCTGCCCACGCGGCGACGCTCATTCCCGTGGATGAGCCCCTGATCGCGCAGCAGTTCGCGGCGTTAGAGGTGAATCAAGGGCAGACGGCCCAGAGAATCTTGGCCCTCTACCGCGGCAAGCCGTCGATTGGCGTGGCTCGGCAATCCATCCTTTTCTCGCCAATCGGCGCCCGGCAGGAGTTCGTTGCGAGTAATCCGGACCCAACGGTGCGGTTTAGTGACTCGCTACCGGGCGTCGTGAACGATTTCACCGGCTCGGACCCCGGCGCGTGGATCACGGGTATTCCGCGATTCGCGGCGGTTGACTTGATCGGAATCTACCCGGGAATCGACGCGCGGTACGAGGTGGGAGAAGACGGCGCTCTCAAGCTGAAATTCCTTATACAGCCCGGAGCGGCCCCGGAGTCAGTCGTCTTTGAGGTGCCCGAGGCCGCTCGGATCTTCCATAGCCCAGACGGCGAAACACTCAGAATTCGGTTCGGGCATTCAGTCCTCGATCCGTCCTTGTTGTACGCACGCCCACAGGTGTCTCAACAGACAGCGGAAGGGCCTGTGAACCGCAGCGCAGCGTGGGAAGTGCAATCGAGTACTCGATTCGGCCTCGTGGTAGAAGGGCGCGACGATGCGTTAGCCCTGCACGTCGAGATGGTGTTGGGGCAGTCGGGTTTCCTACCCCTTGAAACGCCAGCCTCACGGGACGAGGCGGGCAACGTTTACGCCGCCCGACCCGTTCCTGACGCAGCCGGGAAGGACGACCCGTTCCCCAACGACCCCTACGTGGGGTGTGTGATTCAGGTGGGGATCCCCGTGACCTGTACGGACGTTGCTGTTTACCGCATTTCCGAACAAGGTGAGTTCGTCTACGTGAGCTACCTGAGCGGCGGTAGAGCCGAAGACGTCGGCTTTTTTGGACTTGCGCCGAATGGGGAACTCTTTCTCGCGGGTAGCACGAGTTCAGAGGACTTCCCCGTCACCTCGCAGGCGCTGCAAGCTGCGTACGCGGGCCCGTTCCCGGCAAGACACACTTCATTGGACATTCGCGGCGACATATTCGCGGCACGGCTCAACCCGTTCGACGGAATACCCCACTCTTCAACGTACTTGGGCGGCTTGGATGCCGACACAATGAACGAAGCCGCTCTAGGTCCGGACGGTTCCTTATATTTCCTACCGAAAAGACTCGGTCACAACACCGCCGGCATGCCGACATCGCCCGGCGCGCTCCAAGCGGATTGTGACAGCGACGACCCGTGTCTGAACGGCTACGTCGCGCGTCTAAGCCCATCGCTGGATACCCTCGTCTTTGGCACGTATTTCCCCGGCGTGCAGATGGCGACAGCCAAACTAAACTCCGACGGCAGTGTCTACTACGGCGGTCGGGCCGAAGGAGGCTTTCCCACAACCCCTACGGCCCTTCAACGGGAGACGGCTGGCGGGATTGACGGCACTGTCGCCAGACTGGACCCGTCAGGTGAGCTTATCTTTGGGACGTACATCGGCGGCCCGGATACGAACTGGGTCACTCAACTGACTGTTGCGCTTGACGGCAGCGCATGGGTCGACCTAACCTCGTGCGTACAATGTGGCCAACACGTTGATCACAGGCTGATACGGATCGACGCGCTGGGCGAGCAAGTACTAGCGGAATGGCCGAGTGACCTCGATGGTTTCGCGGTGGGCCCGGAGGGAAACCTCTTCACAATTACCGCAGGGGATTTCGCACTCGGGCCGAACCCGCTCCTCGAAACCGCCTGCCCTCTGAGCAACTTGACGTATCTCAAGCTGAGCCCCAGCGGCGAACAGCTTTTTGCCACTCGTCTGCCGCACGGCACACGAACCACCTTCGGAGGCACCAGCGATCGCGGCCTTCCGATCATTCGGACCAACTATGGGCGCTTCGAGATTATTGAAGGCGACTCGTCAATGGGTGTGTTCGCGGGATGCCTGCTCAACGCGGCGAACCTAACCCCTACCCTTTCCGCGGGCACGATCGTGACTCTGTTCGGTACGAGGTTGGGTCCGCTCGAGGGCGTCGGGTTCCAGCTGGAGAACGGCCGGGTTCCGACGACCTTGGGCGGCACACAGGTGTTCGTCAACAACGAGGCGATACCGATTCTGTTCAGTTCGTACGGACAGGTGAACGCGATCCTTCCGTATTCGATCGTGTCCGGAGCACCGGCTGTGCGAGTGGAAGTCCTTGGCGAGTTGGCGGCGATATTTGAATCGAACTCGATGGACCTTGCTTCGATCGCCATCTTCCAACTCGATGATTCCCCAGACCGTCCCGCGGCCGCGTTGAACGAAGATGGCACTGTGAATTCCCCGAGCAACCCAGCCAGGAAGGGTTCGTGGGTCGCCCTTTTCGGCACGGGGGGAGGAGCTACGGTTCCTGTTAGCGAGGCCGGCGAGTTAACACCGTTGGAGCTACGGCCTCTGGACCAGACGCCGCGAGCATTCGTGGGTATTGTCGGCGGGCAGGAGTTGACCGTCGGGTGGGCAGGGGGAGCGCCCAGTCTGGTAGCAGGCGTCACGCAGTTCAATGTCAAATTACCGGGCGAAATGCCACAAACTCCGGATTGGTCTGAGGGGTTGCTTCCAGTGCGCATGGTGTCGCCGGGAGGTTCGTCAAGTACGGTCGTGACTGTTGTTGTGCATTCGAACTGAGTCGGAAGGGTTTCCGATGTTTCGCTTGCGCAGACCGAAGCCAATATTTCCGCGAGTACTTCCGCGCGGAGGGGCGGCGTAGTTCAAACTGAGGCAGGATCCGGTATCATTGCCGCTGCCTGGAGGGTCTGTTATAAATGAGGGTTCTCCCTCCGCCGGTTTCCGCGCTCGTGTATTCCCATTTATAATCCGCGAGCTAGCAGCTAGTTCTATCGCGAATCCTGTGCGGTCGAGCGGCCCCCTAAAGAGCATCAACCGGCAAGGAATGGACATAGAATCGGATGGCCCGCTTTCAACCTCCCCGCGCAACTCGTGATCTCCTACCCGCCGACGCGGCTCTGCGCAAACACATCGAACGACAGTTCGCGCAGGTAGCCGAAGGATACGGCTTTCAGCCGATCCAAACACCGGCGTTTGAGAACGTCGAACTGTTTTCCGCCCGCTCGGGTCCGGAAATCAAGAGTTCGATGCTGACCTTCCATTGCGATCACGAAGAGTTGGCCCTGCGTCCGGAGATGACCGCTCCGGTATGCCGGCTTGTTTCATCCGGGGCGCTTGGTGAAGCCTCCGCGCCTCACAAGCTCTACTACGTCGCGCCGTGCTTTCGCTACTGCCGGCCGGGGGCGGGGCGCTATCGCGAATTCACCCAGGCAGGCATCGAGTGTATCGGTGAGCCGGGACCGCAAGCCGACGCCGAAGTCATTGCCGTGGCGTGCCGCTTCCTCGACGCCATCGGCATCACCGACGGCGTCCTGCGCATCGGCAACATTGGGATCTTCGGCCAACTACTGCGCGAGGATCTGGATGCCGAAGACCGAGCGATCGTCATCGGTCACCTCGACCGCCTCATGGGCATCCGCGAACGCTGCCGCGCTCTGGCGCAATCAGGCGATCAGTCGCTGTTCGATGAGTTGAAGATCGACCGGATGGATCTCTCCTCGATTCAGGTGCAGTCCGATTACTCAGGACCCGAGGAAATCGAGAAACGGCAGAACCTCAGCGTCGAGGAATTGGCGGAAGTGATGCCGCGCGAAGCCGACGCCACCTACCGCCGTTTGTGGAATGTGCAAGACCTGGTTCCCGAAGCCGCGGCCGACTTGCTGATCAATGTCTCCCGCTTGCAGGGGCCGCTCGCCGAAGTGGACCAGAAAGCCCGCGCGCTGCTGGACGGAACCGCGGCGACAGGCGCACTGGACGAACTGCTGTCCGTCTGCCGCCAGGTTGAGATGTATGGACAGCATGAGCCGGAAGTTGTCCTCGGGATTGCGCGGGGCTTCACGTTCTATACCAGTACGGTTTTCGAAGTTGCGTCCTCGAATGCACACGGAATCCGAAAGTATTGTGGCGGTGGCCGATATGATCGCCTGATCGGCGAATTCGGCGGACCGAGTCTGCCGGCGACGGGCTGCGCGGTTCGTTTTGATTCGCTGGTCGACGAGGTGAAGGCGGCGGGCGCGTGGTCGATGCCCCGGCCTTATCAGCTACTTCTGCTTGCCGCATCCGAGTCTGCCTTGGAACAGACGGTCGCGCTTGCCGAGGCATTGCGCGCACGCGGGCACCGGGTCGGCGTCGCGGTTGGCCCACAAACGCAGACCACCGCGAGTGATTGCGAGACGCGCCGGACAGAACGAATCGGTCTCGTTTCGGAAGAGGCGGGTGCCGATATTGTTATCGGTGACGGTACTGCGTCCACGACTGTTGCCGCGAACGCGGATGCCGTGGCTGCGGCGCTGGCTGGATAACATCCGTCGACCCGGCCGAAGCCGGTTCGCATAATAGAGTCACTACAGCAAGGTGAGTTCATGACGCAGGTCCGTTTCGCCATCCCCAAAGGCAGCCTCGAAAAGACGGCGGCCAACTTTCTCGATCGCGCCAATATGCGCCCCAAGGGGTATGCGGATGGCAGCCGCAGCTACCGCCCCGAACTCGATATCCCTGGGCTCACTGTGAAGGTGCTGCGTCCGCAGGAAATCCCGTACATGATCGGCGCCGGTTTCTACGACATGGGGATCTCCGGCATCGATTGGTATCAGGAGAGTGAGTGCCAGTCGAACGTCGAAGACGTGCTTGACCTTGGGTTTGGCCGCGTGGACATCGTACTGGCCGTTCCCGCCAAGTGGGAAGACGTGCAAACGACAGAGGACCTGTTCCGCAAGTTCGTTGATTCGACGGGAACCCATCCCCTGCGCATCTGGACGGAGTATCTGAATCTCACCGCATCGTTGATCCGGCGTCACACCGATCTCGAACCGTCGCTTTACAGTCCTTATTCGCGCCTGCATGTCGAACGCCGCAGCTCGTCGCCGGTCGCGATCTTCCATTCGTTTGGCGCTACGGAATCGAAGCCGCCCGAAGATGGCGACGCCATTGTCGACAATACGGAAACCGGCCGCACGCTCGTTGCCAACGGTTTGAAGATCATCGAGAAGGTGCTGCCCAACTCCACCGCTCGGCTGCTCGTGAACCGCAGGTCGCTACGGAACCTCGACAAGCAGAGCATCATCCGGCAGGTCATCGACGGTCTTGCAAGCGCTGCCCCGTCCCGTCGCGAATCCGAGCCTGTCTTTGGCCACATCTAACGCCCGGCTCTCGTTGTGAGTGAGGCCTCGTCTCACTGTTACGATAGGCCTGCGATGGAGCCGGCGACCCCTTTCAGTCCAGACCCTCTGGGGTATCACGAAGCGTTGCCGCTTACGCAACGGTTCTATCCTTTGGGGTGCGCCGTTGACTTGTCAACCAATTCCTCAGCCGTCCTCGAAGCTGCTGATGCGCGTTGGTCTGGGCAAGATCCTGTTTTCGATGAGAACCCCGTGGCGTTCAGTGTTGTGGTTTCGCCGGGCGACGCGGCGGCGCTACCGCCTATTCCGACGTTTCGAGCGCGCGATCATCTTGTCGTCCTCGCGGCGGATTCGGCCCATTTTGGCTGCTGTGATCTCGCCGCGGCGAGCGTGGCCTGCTGGGTTGCGGAGGACACTGCGCGGAAGCCCGCCTACCTTGGCTATCACTATCTGGATCCGCTGATCCTGCTTCTGCTCAGCGATCGCTATTTCATGCCGATCCATGCCGGTTGCGTGGCCCGGAATGGCCGTGGGGTCTTGCTCGCCGGCAGTGCGTCCGCCGGGAAGTCGTGTCTCTCCTATGCGTGCGCGCGCGCCGGTTGGACGCTCGTCAGCGACGACGCGGGCTACATGATTCGCGACGATCCCAACCAGCGTGTCTTGGGCCGTCCGCGTTTCCTGCGGTTTGAATTCTCCGCCGAGCGGTTGTTTCCCGAGTTACGGGATCTGCTCGCGGCGGAGGCTGCTACGGGCGCGGACGTCGCCAACATCGATTGCAACTCGCTTCCGGGCATCGAGACCGCGACCGAGTGCCGAGCGGAAGCTGTCGTATTCCTTGAGCGCCAGGCCGGGATGACCGCAACGCTGACAGCGGTTCATCAGGACGATGCGCTGAAACGCTTGCTCGCCGAGCTGCCCATGGCCGCCGACGCGACGCGGACCGCGCAGGTTGCTTCGCTACGCAAGCTTCTCAAGAAAGGGGCTTATCGACTGAACTACGATCAGCCCGAAGCCGCCGTCGCTAAACTCGGAAGCCTTGTACGCGACTAGCGCACTATCCCTGCCAGTAGAGCGAACAGGTGCAGCGTTGGCAGGTCGGATTCGTGGCCACGTCGAGCCCGTTCCGAAACGCAATGGCTTCGGGGCTATTGAGGGCCCGGCGCAAGCCCTGCTCGCGCACATTGCCGATCGGTTCGTGGAAGAAGCAAGGCCGTAGCGCACCGTCGGTCTCGATGACGGCCGATGTCCACGGCGCATTGCAGCGCGGAGCGACAGGCTCGGCCATCCCGAGTTGAGTGCGAAAGGACGTAACGATGCGGCGTAGTTTCGCGGGGCTCTCCCGAACGAAACCCTCCTCAATAGATTGCTTGTAGTCTCGAATGAGCGCCTCGACTTCCGCGTTGAGGGACTCGGCTTCGGGAGCCGTTAGTCCCACTGCATCGCGGCGTTGCTCCGGCCAGCCTCCGGGCCGATTGAAGGCTTGGGAGGTCATGTCCGCGGCGAGAAACGAAATGGATTGCAAGCCAAGTTCGCGGGCGGTGTCGATGGTCTCGCTCAGGTGCGTGTGATTCTCTCTCTGGACAGTACAACGGCCCATCACCGGATAGTCGTCTCGCTTGGATTGCAACGCCTCTACCCCTTGTCGAAGTAGTCCGAACGCATTCGGAATCCGCCGGATTCGGTCATGCACTTGCGGTGGCCCGTCGAGAGAGACAATCACATCGTCGATACCGTTGACGATCTGTTCCGCGTGCTGTTCAAGCAGCAACCCCGTAGTTAGCAAACTTGTGCGAATCCCCGTTCTCCGAAGAATTTCGGTCAGCCGGAATAGATCGCTATGCATGAGCGGCTCGCCACCGGAGAATACGACCCACTGGACACCTAAGTCCTTGATATCGTCCGCGTGCCTCTCTAGCTCCTCGACGGAGATCTCTTCGGCATCCGTAACCTTCCAGATGTCGCACATCACACAGCGGCAGTTGCAGCGGCTGTGTGGAAAGAGAATCAGGATCGGAAGCGAGCCGAGGGTGGAGGAACGTTCTCGCATCACGATGCTCTCGGTAGGCGGCGCGTTTCACCGTACCCTGGGAGAGTTACCTGCTCCAACTCCGGGCCGATTCCCGACAGATAGAGGCGTCCCCCGGCTACCTCGAAGGGCGTCAGCTCAGGTGGGGGGCCGGCCAGTCGATCAACGGCCCCTTCCCTTAATAGCTTCACGGCTCCACCCAACAGAACAACCTCGACATCGGTCGCCTTCGCTCGTAACAGACTTTCACAGGGGCTCCCGCCGTGGTCACGTATCAGTAATACGTCTCCCACTCCGCCTCTCGAAAGAGAACCTTCACCATCGCGCAAGCGCAGGATACTCGCGGCTGTTGACGTGACCATCTCATACAGCCTTTCTTCCGGCAACCCGGTCTCGCGCTGTGCCACGCGCAACTCATCGAGGAGGCAGTGATCATTCGTGAGGCTAGAGTCCGTACCGAGTGCGACGGGAACCGTCGAGTCCCACAACTCGTGAGCCACTGTTCGTCCGAGCAGGAACAGGTTCGAGCTTGGGCAACAAACGATCGACGCGCCGCGACTTGCGACCAACTCTAGTTCGTCCGGGCCGAGCGCAACCGCATGAACTAACACGGCGCGCGGCCCCAAGACGCCGATTTCGTTCAACCGATAAATCTCCTCACGGCTGGCCTCATCTGTCCCTTCTCCAAGGTGAATCAAGAACGGTTTATTCTCAGCAGTCGCCTGGAATCTTTCTTTCAAGTCGGGCGTCAAAGCCGGCGAGTGAGCCCATCCGTAGCGCCGCACAACGCGGACCGGGAAGTTCCCGTCGAAGGCCGTCTCGTAGGGGTTGTGATGGGCGACCGTCGTTACGCCGCTCATCAGATTGCGAATCCCGCCCCAGGCTAACCGTTCCTGTTTTGGGATAGCGAGGTGTTCTCGAATCGGCGACTCATCTGGACGGTAGATATCCTCCGCCCATGCACGGGCGCTCGGGTACGGGCCGTTCCCGAGATGCGGAAACAGAGCGAACTCGAGATGGTCGTGCGCGTTGATCAATCCCGGCAAGACCAGCAGCCCGGAGGCGTCGATGACGGGCACAGCTTCCCGCGTGGATGACTGATGAACGGGCCCAATATCGGCAATCCGCCCTTCGCGGATCTCCATGTTCGCGCACACCGACTCGTTTGGCCCGAGAGCGATGTGCCCGCCCGTGAGAAGCCACGGCCGACATGCTTTCTCTTGCTCGTCATGATCGGTTTGTGACGGATTGGACGCGGACATCAGAACGCCTTGCGTAACGCCACGATGATTATCCGCGTCACAAGGTCAAAAATACCACGCGGTCCGGTGTCCTTCATGGTGCCGGAATTCAACTGGCTCATTTGCGGCCTATCAAGTCGTATGGTGCAATGAAGCTGTTTCCGCTGGTACGAAAGCCTGTCCACCCCGCCGGAAAGGTCAACAATATGAGAACTCCGCCCTACTTCCGTCTGCTCTCGCTGCTCTTCATCAGCGCCACCATTGCCGCCGCGCAGTCCGTGCTGGTGTCGGAGATTAAGATCCACACAGACCCGGAGAACGCCCGCATCCGCCCGTTCGAGAGTGTCGTGATCCAGGTCCGCGCCTATGGCGAGATCGAGAATGCGGACGGCAACAAAGAAAAAGTTCGCTTGCAGGAAGGTGGAGCCTCGATCAAGCTGAATGACTCCAACGCCGGCTGGCTCTCGAAACCTTTCCGCTTTCAGGGTAAGGATGACGAACCTTTTCACCAGAAAGAGAGCGCCGGGCTAGCCGCGATTCTGCTCGGACAGGCCCAGAATCGGTTCCTGCTGCAGGATGCCGTACTCTTTACCGCGTCCGATCGCACCGGAAAGTTCAAGATCGAGGCGGAACTCAACGGGCAGAAGGCAACGCTGGAAGTTCAGGTCGACAACAACGCGTCATCCCTGCTTGAGAGAGAAAAGACCAGCTTCGACCGCCTGACGACGTCGCGTGACCCCTATCGCAAACTCGTCGAACACTATGCACCGATGGTTGCTCAAGAAACATGGTTCGAACCCAAGTCCGACTACTTGGCGCGTGTCGATCTCGATGGCGATTGGCGCGGCGACAATAATTGGCAAAACGCCTTTGAAGGCACCTCGCAAGCCTACGTTTACTACGCGGTGATGGAGACCGAGACGCACTGGTTCCTCGTCTACAACTTCTTCCATCCGCGCGACTACTCAGACAAATGCGTTGTGGGGACGTGCCACGAAAACGACAACGAGGGCATGATTCTCACCGTCGCGAAGGACCGCTCGACGTTCGGCCGCCTACAGACGATGGAGTCGCTTGCTCACAACAATATCTATTCCTATCGTCTCGACCGAGCCGTGAAGAATAACGTTCACAACATCGATGGCGACATTGAACTGCACGACAGTAGCCACCCGGTGATCTTCATTGAGGCCGGCGGCCACGGTGTCTTCGGAGCTGATGACAATCATTCGGAGTACTCCGCTCGCGACGGTCGCTTTTCAAATACGGGCGTTACGTACGTCTACAAGGGCGTCGCCGAGAGACCCAAACATGGCAACGATCGCAACGTGGGATACAACCTACTGCCGATCTACGATCATTGGTGGCTGCGGGCGCACCAGGCTAACGGGAAAAAGGATCGCACCTTCGACGCCTATTACCGCTACGAACCTTTCGGGAACCGCCCCCGAGCCCCTTACGCTGAACTCGCGGGCTCTTTCTATGGGCGATCGGAATCGGAGAACAAGGCAAAGCCCTTTTGGGGTTGGCACGACAACCGCACCCGGAAAAAGAAGGTGCTTGCTACCGGCCAGTGGGGGCTCGATCCGGCCTACGGTGTTTCCCAGAACTTGAGTATGCCGCGACCCTTCTCGCTGCGGTACACCTTCAATCCCTACCTCGGGATCGGTCGTCCCACTGCTTCACCGGTGGTGCCGCCGGCGACTCCGACCGCACCAAGCAGCGTGACGAATCCTCAACCTCAGCCGACCGGATCTTCTACCGTCAGTTCAGCATCCGGTTTCGATGAGGCACCGAGTTTCACGGCCCGCCCCGCACGCAGCGTCGACACCAACTCGCGAAAGGGTGAGTTCGATGTGCGAGTTCGCGTTGACGGTTTGGCCGACGTTCTCATTCAAGGCGATCAAGTCCGCTATCAAGTCGTTACGCACCGGCCGCCGGCTCACGAGAGCGCCGAGTTCACTCAGCCCTTGCCGCGAGCGAGCTTCAAGACGTTCGAGGTCGAGAAAAGAGAAGGCCGTGGGACGGTCACTCTCTTTCAACCGCCGGGCGCCGGTAACGACTACACGGCGCGCGTCCGCGTGGATGATCCCAAGGGGGGCGATGATCTCTATCACATCCGCCTGAAATGGGAGTGGAATGAACTGGCCGCCCCGCTTGCTCCTGATCTCGATCCGGAACCGGAGCCCGCTCCCGAGGCCCCTGTGGATTGGTCGTCGAGCGGTATCTTTGACCGCCACCCTGGCAGCGTACGATCAACCCCCGTCCCAGGTCGCTCGCGGTCGACCACCACTACGAGTCGTCAGCCGACGGCCCCAGTCCCGGGCCGGTCGCAGTCCTCGGCCTCGCCCGGCCGGCCGGCTGTGGCACCTAGCGTGAGCACTCCGCCCCAGCCCGAGAAACTGGCCGTAGCCGGTGTCGAAGTTTTCTCGACAGAAAACAGGCCCGAGAAGTATGACGTGGAAGACGACGACGGTGAACTGAAGTTCGAGGCCAAGATCGACGGGACGGCCGTCATTCGCGTTTTTTCCGATCGTATCTTCGTCGAAACGGTGAACGGCAGGGCGGTAGAGGTCGAAGAGTTCGAGTTCTCACAGCCCTTGCCCGCGGCCCGCGTTTCAAAAATTGAACTTGACCAGAAGGATGGTCGAAGCGAGATGATCCTACTGGAACGCCCCTGGGAAGGCAACAACTACCAAGCTGTGATTCAAGTGTCCGATACCGAGAGCGGCGACGACAAGTACGGATTCGACTTGGAGTGGGAACGCTAGAGCGTGCCAAACGTTAGCGTCAAGCCGACCGTAGAAGTTGGCAGAGGCGGCAGAATGGGTTCGTTCGAGTCGTTGCGACGATCTCATCGAATGACACCTTAAAGGACTCGCGTTTCCAGGCGAAATAGCGCCCGGTCGGTGGTGATCTCGCACCGGGCGGAACAATCGTCCAGTGGATCGAGAGGGCGCTCCCACTGCGAGTTGTAGACCAGAATCAGCAAAGACTCATTCTAAGATTGAGTCGACTCGATCTGAAATCGGCGAGCTACTGCACGAGCAGAGCGTGCTCGCTCTCGTCCTGTGTGGAGAGGTCCTGTGTGGAGCGAGAGAGATCGATGGTACGCCCGGGCAGATGGTAGGGTTCGTTTCGCACGAGCAGATCACGGAAGCGCTGTTCCGAGATCGGGCGTCCGGTGAGGTATCCCTGCACTGTGTCGCAGCGGTTGAAACGGAGAAAGTCGAGTTGTCTTTGGTTCTCGACGCCCTCGGCAACGACGGTGAGGCCGAGATCGTGTGAGAGGTTGATGATGCTCTTCGCCAGTGCTCCGGCTCGCCCATCGGTGGCGACATCGGTGACGAACGATCGGTCGAGCTTGATGATATTGGCTGTCAAGCGGCGGAGGTAGCTCATCGACGAATAGCCGGTGCCGAAGTCATCGATGGCGAGACTCACGCCCTGCCGGCTGAGGTTTTCAAGGGCGTCGGGGGCGTGCTCAAGGCTATCGATGAGTACGGTTTCAGTGAGCTCGAGTTGGACGGCATCGGTCGCAAGCCCGGACTCCGTCAGAATCTCGATGACCCGATCAGCGAAGCCGTGCTGCTTGAGTTGACGGGCCGAAAGGTTGACGGACATCTTAGGGCTGATCCAAGAAGGTCCGTGTTCTTCATGCCAGCGCCGCACTTCCTCACAAGCCTGCCGTAGAACCCATTCACCGATCTCCAATATCAGATCGGACTTCTCCGCTAGCGGAATGAACTCGGCCGGTGAGACAGTCTGTCCGTCCCCACGGTCCCATCGCAGAAGCGCTTCGGCACCGACAATGGCTCCGGTGGTGAGCGAGATCTGCGGTTGGTAGACGAGTCGTAGTTCATCGCGCTTGATAGCGACTTGGAGCTCGTTCTCAAGATTCCAGCGGCGCTCGGTGCGGCTATACATGCTGGGCATGTAGATGCGGGTTTGCCCTTGTCCCTCGGACTTGGCGGCGTACATCGCGATGTCGGCATTGCGGATAAGCGTGTTCGGATCCGGGTCACGCCCGCTGCTCATTACGATGCCGATACTCGCTTTCGTTGTGACGCGATGTTCACCCAGAACAAAGTTCTCGGTAAGCCGTTCGTGGATGCGGGTGGCCGCCACCTCGACCTCGTTGAGGTTTGACGGAGAGTCCAGGATGATGACGAACTCGTCTCCCCCGAATCGCGCAACAAGATCATCCGGTCGTAGGGCCGCGCGGAGCCGCTTGGCGGCGGCGGCCAGCAACTCGTCTCCAACCAGGTGCCCCAGAGTGTCATTGACTTCCTTGAAACCGTCGAGATCCAGGAATAGCACCGCGAACCGCCGCCGGGGATCTTGTTGCTGCTGCTCGCAAGCACGCTCCAAATGGGCGGTCAGGTAGCTGCGATTGGGTAGCCCTGTGAGGCGATCGCGGAGCGCGTCTTCAATCAAACGATTCTCGACCTCGATCAGGCGCGTCACATCGGTTTGTACACCGGCAATTTCAACGGCGTTGCCTTTCTCGTCACGAGTGGCGGTCGCGCGGCTGAGTATCCAACGGTAGTGCCCGTCGCGGTGCAACATGCGATATTCACTCTCGAACATCGGTTCATCGCCGTTGACGTGCGCGGCGAGATCCATGCGCAGACCCTCGACATAATTCGGATGGACGCGGGAAAACCAAGTCTTGGGTCCGCCTTCGATCTCGGCATCCTCGACAGAGAAACCCAACATCGATGCCCAGCCGTCGGAGATACGGAACTTGTTGGTACGTAGATCCCAGTGCCAGAGACCCTCGTTGGCGCCTTTGATCGCCATCGCCTCGATTACGTCGGGCTGCTCTTTGCTGACTTCGATGTAAATGGGGGGCGTGGGGACGGGTTTAGGCTGTTTCCGGCACTTCCACAAGGCGTAAGCCAGAACCGGCGTCGCCACAAGCGAAGCCAGAATCACTACCAGAACCACAGCTCCGAGGATGAGTGTCCAATCCATGACAGGAAAAAGCTTGATGGACAGACCTTGACCCAAGTCGCCCAATGCCCCGATAGTACGGCCTCATTGGGAATCTCTCAATGGGCTAACGGTTGCAAAATGGGTAGGTACGGCGGTTTGAAGTTCCAGGGTACTAGCGTACTCGGGGGATGAGGGGTTTTCCTTAGAACGCCCTGCACGCGTGTTTTCGGCCGCGGGCGGCAAACGGGAGGGGGCTACGGTCGTGGTAGCGGTGGCACGGCCCTAGGGTCGATGACTTTGCCGTCAACGATGACAGTCGAGATGCTCCGGGAATGGCTGATGTCGCGTAGCGGGTCTTCGTCGAGTACGAGGATATCGGCCAGCTTACCTTCCTCGATCGTTCCCAACTCGCTTTCCCGTTGCAGAAACTCGGCGCCGGTCTTCGTGGCCGCGACGAGTGTCTCCATGGGCGTCAGCCCGGCTTCGACAAGGGTCTCCATCTCGCGATGGAAAGCGAATCCCCTGGGTGCGTACGGAGCGTTCGAGTGCGAACCGACCACAATCGGCACGCCGGCGCGATGCAAGACGCCGACGTATTCTTTCATGTTCTTTGTCGCACGGACTTTCGTTTCGCTGTTCGGATCGCTTGCATCAGGACGGCGTTCGAATACGGCTAGATTGGGATCCACGAAAATGCGGCGGTCGGCGAGGAGCCCTGCCAGATCAGCCGCCTTTCTCGAGTGTGGGTCAATCGAAGCCCACATCCGGTAACGGCCTTCGCTACGGGCGCTATTGTCGGCAAGGATCTGCTGGCGGTACTTTTCGGCCTCCATGGAGGGAATCAATGCCAAGCCCAATGACGTGATGTGTTCGACGCCGTCGATACCTGCTTCCACGGCATCACGCACATCGACGACCTCAAGATGAGCTGTTACCGGGATCCGTAGACGGTGCGCCTCGTCCGCGGCAGCGCGAATCGATTCCAACGGTAGCCGGAAATAGACTTTAATCGCTGTGGACCCTTGCGCGACTTGGCGGCGCACGGCGAGGCGTGCTTCCTCGGGGCTGAGGACCACGATCGAATCCGTCGGATACGCCGGGTTGGAGCCGTCGAGATGCGGTCCACACAGGAACAGTCGCGGCGCGGGGATGTCGTGTTGCTTCTGCCATTGTTTGACGGGCTCGAAAAGTTCCATCCAGGCCCCGGGATCACGGGCCGACGTGACGCCGTTAGCGATGAACAACGGCACCATGCTGATGTCGTCAGCAATGTGGAAATGTAAGTCGACGAATCCGGGCAGGAGTGTTTTGCCGCGTGTATCGATCCGCTCTGTCCCGGCGGGAATTTCGAAGTTGCCCTGTTGTCCAATGCGTTCGATGCGATTGCCCTTGATGAGGATCTGCACATCGTTGACGGGAGTGCGGCCCGTGCCATCGATGAGACGTCCGCCGTCGAGAAGGAGGCGGCTTTGCGCCGTCAGAGAGGCAGCGGCGACGAGAAGTGCGAGCAGGCTTGTGGTGGCGAAGCGAATCAAAGGCATCGGGACGATCTTAACGGGTCCGGAATAATGGTAGGTGTGGGCCGGGCAGCGAACTGCGCACCCTAAAACATTTCTGGCAGTCCTTGTATTTGCATTCCAATCCTGGGATCACTGACAATATCAATGGCGAACAAAAAGCGAATACATAAACACTGTGACAGCTCCCGCCAAACTCGAGGAATTGCAGTCCCTGCTGCGCAAGCAGGGGCTGGGGTCGGTTCTGCCCAAGCCGACGGTTGAAGGGGAACCGCCGCTCTCAACCGGTCTTCCGGATCTAGACAAACTGCTGGGCGGTGGGCTGCCGCGCGGCGAGATCACGGAATGCTTGGGCGACCTGTCATCAGGATGTACGACGGTCGTTCTGACGGCGTTAGCGCAGGCGACGGCGAACGATGAGCTGGCGGCCTATATCGACGCGACGGATAGTTTAGATCCGGTTTCGGCAGCGAAAGCGGGCGTCAAGCTGGATCGCGTCCTGTGGGTGCGCTGCGCGGAGGATGTGCACAAAGAGCAGAGCTTTCGGCAAGCGCGCGGCTTTCGGCGTAAGGAGGCGCAAGTCGACAAGGCCTGGAAGGCGGCGAATCTAATTGCCGCCGCACGCGGGTTCGGGCTGATCGTGATCGACTTGCACGGGCTGCCGCCACGCCGTCTGCGACAGTGGCAACGCTATCCGTGGACGCGGCTACGGCGCACCGTTGCGGAAAGTCCAACGACAATCCTGACGCTCGCTTCCGAGCATGTGACGGCAAGCGTCGCGTCGCGAACATTGGTGCTCGATCGGCGGCAGGTGCACTGGGAAGGACAGCCAGGCGTTTCGCTGCTGCTGGGCGGCGTCTCGATTCAGGCGACGCTGCGACATCAGCGGCGGCGGCCGGGCGGTAACAGCGAGGCATCCTGTCGCATCGAGGCGGTCCGATGACGCGGCTCTATGCGTGCCTGTATGTCCCGGATTTCGCGGTGGCGGTATTGCTGCGGGGCGAGCGCAACTTGCAAACACCACCGGCGCTTGTGTTCACGGGCGCGGAACCGAATCGGGTCGTCTACAGCGCGAATACGGCCGCGCGGTCGGTGGGTATTCGCGAAGGCATGCCCGTGGCGCAGGTACAAGCACGATTTGCGGTTGCGAAGCCGTCCGGGGGGGCGCGGCTTGAGATGCATCCGCGGGACGAGCAGGCCGAAGTCCGCACACAAAAGGACTTGCTGGAAACAGCGTTGACGATTTCGCCACGTGTGGAAGACAGTGCACCCGGTTTGCTGTCGATCGATTTGGCCGGGCTCGAAAACCCGCACGCCTCGGCCAACATTCTGCACCAGAAGGCGGAGCAGCTCGGGCTGCCGGTTCATGTCGCCGTTTCGCAAAACCGTTTCGTAGCCCTCTGCGCGGCGCGGACGCACGAGGGCGTGACGCACATCTTTCCGCATCAGGCGCAGGGATTCTTGAAGGATCTGCCGTTAGACATCCTGCCATTGGAAGAAAAGGAGAGGGCGGTTTTCGCGCGCTGGGGGATCGGCAAGGTCGGCGAGTTGGCCCGGCTGCCGCTGGACTCGCTGGTGACGCGTTTCGGCGAGCGCGGTGCCTGCCTGGCGAAGCTGGCGCGTGGTGATGACGATACGCTCTTCTCGGCCTGGCAAAAGCCTTCGAGCTTTGAAGAAGGGCAGAATTTTGATTGGCCCGTCGGTGACCTCAATCAATTGTCGTTTACGTTGGCGGACTTGTTGCGCAATCTTTGCGCGCGGCTGCGGACACACGGCTTCGCGGCGGAGTCGGTGCGAGTAGCGCTGAAGCGGAGCGATGGTGTCGTATTCGAGCGTATTGTGGCGCTGTCGTATCCGTTGGCCGAACCGCAAACACTGCTGAAGCTGGTGCGGCTGGACTTGGCGGCGCATCCGCCCGGTGAAATGGTGGAGGGCGTAGTTGTCGCGGCGCGGCCGACACCGCAGCGATTCTTGCAGCACAATTTGTTTTTGCCGGCGCGACCTCGGCCGGAGAAGCTTGCGGTGACATTGGTACGGCTGACTCACTTGGTGGGCGCGGATCGGGTTGGCTCGCCGGCGGTGGTGGATACGCATCATCCACGAGCGTTCGCGGTGGCGGCGTTCGCACCGCCGCGGGAGGCACGGAAAGCGGTTGCACGGGGTCGTAAAAAGGCGGGGACTGTACCAAGCACCACCCGCATGCTTTCTTTACAAGCACCAACAACAAGCGCTGCGAAGCGGACTGTTCCCGAGTCTTTGTGCCCATGCAGGCCCGCGATGGCCTTTCGATGTTTCCGTCCGGCGGTCGCGGCGGAAGTGATGGTGCAAGGCAAGCGGCCGCGCTATGTGAACGGCGGAGATATCAGCGGATCGGTGCAAGCTTGCGCCGGCCCATGGCGGGTCTGCGGCGAGTGGTGGACCGACGATGTGTGGGCCTACGAAGAGTGGGATGTCGAGGTAGGAGAACAACTCTACCGAGTGTGCTGCGAGTTAGCCTCGCGGAATTGGCACATAGCGGGAGTATATGGGTGATGTGATCATCTTGATGGCCTGGGCGGCCACGCTGGACATGGCCCGGGTCTGTAGTAGACTTCTCTCCACGATTGCCTAGTCGTGTTGGGAACGGGAGAGAGGGTTCTTCTTGTGATGGATCTGAAGCGTCGGGAATTTCTACAAGCGGTCGGCGGTGCCGCCGCATCAGCGGCACTTGGGTGCGGTGACGCGGAGAGAGAAACGCAAGAGCGTGATCAGCGGCCGAACATCATCGTGGTGATGGCCGACGACATGGGCATCTCCGACATAGGCTGCTACGGGTCCGAGATCAATACTCCGAACATCGACAAGTTGGCGGCCGGCGGACTGCGGTTCACGCAGTTCTACAACGCGGCGCGCTGCTGCCCGACGCGGGCATCGCTCTTGACGGGGTTGTACCCACATCAAGCGGGCGTCGGGCACATGATGAGCGACTACGGCTTGCCGGGCTATCGTGGCGACCTGAACCGGAAATGCGTCACCCTCGCCGAAGCCCTCAAGCCGGCCGGATATACAACGCTCATGTCCGGCAAATGGCACGTCACGCCGATCGGTTCTCCGCCGGATAACTGGCCGCGTCAGCGCGGATTCGACCGCTTCTTCGGGACGATCCACGGCGCGGGCAGTTTCTACGACCCGGTTTCACTCACTCTCGAGAACGAGCCGATCACGGCCGACGCCGAAGGCTTCTACTACACCACCGAGATCGGTAAGTACGCGTCGTCATTCATCGACGAACACGGTGGCGGGGATGATCCGTTCTTCCTCTACATGCCGTTCACGTCGTCCCACTGGCCGCTCCATGCCTTCGAGGAAGACATCGCGAAATACAAAGGCCGCTACGACGGCGGGTGGGACAAGCTGCGGGCCGAACGCCACGCGCGCATGATCGAGCTAGGGCTGGTTGACGAGAAGTGGCCGCTGACCGCCCGCGACGAGGACGTGCCCGCATGGGAAGACGCCGAGCACAAAGAGTGGCAAGCGCGGCGCATGGAAGTCTACGCGGCCCAGATCGACGTCATGGACCACGCCGTCGGACAGGTGCTCAGCAAGCTCGACGAGAAGGGGCTCACTGACAACACGCTAATCCTTTTCCTCGCCGACAACGGCGGCTGCGCCGAGGAGCTGCGCGACCGCAACCGGGCGCGGGCGGCACATGTCCCGAACCAAACCAGAGATGGCCGGCCTATCCAACTCGGCAACGACCCTACCGTGATGCCGGGAGGGGAAGAAACCTATCAGAGCTACGGCATCCCGTGGGCCAACGCCAGCAATACGCCGTTTCGGCGCTACAAACATTGGGTGCATGAAGGCGGCATTGCGACCCCGCTCATCGCCCATTGGCCCGAGAAGATCAAGCAGGCCGGCGAGCTTACCGATCAACCCGGCCATCTGATCGACATCATAGCCACCTGCCTCGACGCAGCGGGTGCCGAGTATCCGACGACTCATGCGGGCGAGCAGATTACACCGCTTGAGGGAAAGAGCCTCATGCCGATCTTTGAAGGCGGACAACGCGACGGGCATGAGGCGATCTACTGGGAGCACGAAGGCAACCGCGCGGTTCGCCGTGGCAAATGGAAGCTTGTCTCGCGTTATGGTCCGGCAACGGGCGGGGCATGGGAACTCTACGACCTCGAAGCCGACCGCACGGAGATGAATGATCTGACTTTGACCCGGCCCGAGCAGGTTGCCGAGTTGAGCGAGATGTACGAAACCTGGGCGCGCCGCGCGAACGTCGTGCCGTGGAAGTCTTGGGCCTAGGTAAGCGAGCGACCGGCTAGTTCGCTCGCCGGTAGCCAGGACCTCGAATCACCTCTCCCGGTTTCGCGCCGGTATGTTCGCCCTGGTCGATCACAACTCGGCCATTCACGATCACATACGGAATGCCTGTCGGGTACTGATGCGGGTTCTCGAAGGTAGCCTCATCCTTAACCGTTTCGGGATTGAAGATCGTGATGTCGGCTTTCAGGCCTTCTTTCAACAAACCGCGGTCGATGATACCGACTTTTTCGGCATTCATCGAGGTCATCTTGCGGACGGCCTCCGGCAGCGTCAGCACTTCCTCCTCGCGAACATACTTGCCGAGAACCCGCGGAAATGCGCCATACCAACGCGGATGCGGTTTTCCGCGGCCGAGGATTCCATCAGGCCGCACGGCGCTGCCGTCCGATCCAATCGACACCCACGGCAACTTCAACGTCTCGCGAACATCCTCCTCGCTCATCATGAAATAGACCGCCGGAATCGAACCGCCCTCGTCAAGCAGTAAGTCGCAGATCGTGCCGATCGGTGAGCGCTTCGTTGCTTCCGCAATCTCAGCGATCGACTTCCCCTCGTACGGCTTGTTCTTCTCCGTTTGAACGACGACGACGCGGACGTTGTCCCACGTCCCCATCAGCACGTAGTGATTGAACCAACCGTCGATGCCGTTGTGGATGTCTCGCTCGATTCGCTTGCGCGCCGCCGGGTCGCGAAGCCTTGCCATGACTTCGTCGTTGCTCCCTTCAAGAGCCCAGGGAGGCAGTATGGCCCGAATGTTGTTCTGCCCGGCAATGTACGGATAGCGGCTCGCCGTCACCGTAACGCCGCGCGCCTGCCCGTCTTCGATCGTTTTCTGAATCAGGTTGACCTTGCCCCACATCTTGCGGTCCACGTTATTGAGGTGAACAAACTCTACCGGAACGCCGGCCCGCTCGCCGACCTCAATCGCCTCGGAAAGCCCCGCGATCACGCCGCCGCCGCTGCGCGTGTGTGTTGCATAGATCCCTCCATGCTTTGCGACCACGCTTGCCATGGCGACAAGTTGGTCCGTGCTCACATACGTGTCGGGCGGAATCGTAAGAGCACTCGACAGCCCGAGCGCGCCGTCCCGCATGGCCTCGTCAACCAAGGCCTGCATCTCGACGATTTCTTCCGGGGTCGGCTCGCGCGTTTCCTCGTCCCCTAACACACAACTTCGGATCAACGTCGCTCCGACATAGGTGCCGACATTGACCGACATCCCGTGTTCTTCGAGGCGGGCGAAGTACTCTCCTAGCGTCGACCAGCTAGCCTCGATTTCGTAGCTACTCAAGTCGAGGCGGGCTTTGCCTTTGATCGGGCCGGCGGACGTTTGTTCGCCGTTGATCTCCGTCGTTACGCCTTGGCGGATCTTGCTTTGCGCTGTGCCGTCGACGAGCAGGGTGTAATCGGAATGGCAGTGGCTATCGATGAAGCCCGGCGCGACGACCAATCCCGACGCGTCGATTTCACGGGCTCCCGATCCGTTGACCTCGCCGATGGCGGCGACGCGGTCACCGCTCACGGCAATGTCCGCCGTGAAACCCGGTGAGCCTGAGCCGTCGATGACCGTGCCATTCCTGATGATGAGATCGAACTGTGGCTCGGCCGATCCACAGCCGGCCAGAGCGATAAGGGCCGAGCACAAGGCAACGCAACCGAGAAGTCTCTGCTGACTCATGAGAGGAACCTTAACAGATTCGATATGCGGTCTCAGTTTTCGGGCAATGCGACGGACGCTAGGACCGGGAAGCGAGCTACAGATGGGCTGAGCGTTTGGTCCGCTACAGTAGGAGCAAATGAAACCTTGTCGGGAGTGCCGACACCAGATCTCCGAACAAGCCACGGCCTGTCCCCAATGCGGGGCGCCGTTTCCGGCAAAGGAGAAATGGGACGGCTGGGGATTCGAATACAAGACCGAATCGACGTTTTTCGGCTTACCTTGGCTTCACATCTCATTCAAGTTCAGGCCGACCCGACGTCCTGTTCCGGCTAAGGGCGTGATAGCCATCGGGCAGTTTGCCTGCGGCGTTTTCACCCTGTCCCAGTTCGGCATTGGCCTTGTGAGTATCAGCCAGTTCACCATCGCAGGGTATGCGCTGGCGCAGTTCGCACTTGCCTACTCGTTGGTTGCACAGATGGGAATCTACATCCACGAGGGACACGGGCAACTTGTCAAGAGCTTGGCCGAGCTACTGGGACTGGTCTAACTGAAATCCCTACGGGACTCCTCGTGCTAGGCCTGCGGGCCCGCTCTATGATTGTTGCGGCTCTGCCTCTTCTGGCGTGAGTCGATTCGGTTCCGCGCCTTTCGGCGCGGGCCGCCGGCTTTACACCCGCCGCTCCGTTGTGTGTATACGGGCTGAATCTTGTCAACCGCCGCTGTGATCACTACAATGCTTGCTAGGCGAATAAAGGGCGAATATAAAGATGTATGCAGAACTGCATTCCGCCAGCGCCTTCAGCTTTCTCGAAGGCACTTCGCTACCCGAAGACTTGATGGCCGAGGCGGCCCGCTTGGGCTATCGATCGATGGCATTGTGCGACCGCGACGGCGTGTACGGTGCGCCGCGGTTCTATCAGGCGGCGAAGCAGGCGGGGGTTCGTCCGCTGGTGGGCTGCGAGGTTTCGCTCGAAACCGGTCGGCGGCTGACGGTATTGGTCGAGAGCCGCACGGGGTACCGCAACCTGTGTCGCCTGCTGACGCGGATGCATCTCGGCGCGCCCAAGGGTGAAGGCCGGGCGGACTGGCGCAACATCGAGTTTCATGCCGGCGGATTGATCGCTCTACTCGCCGATCTTCGGGACGCTGAGTCGATTCGCTCGATCTTCGGGCCGGACCGGCTTTACGTCGAACTACAGAGGCACTTCCATGACGGCCAGGAAGCTGCGAACAAGACCCGCATCGATTACGCGCGGCATCACGGACTGCCGCTGCTCGCGACGAACGGCGTCCGCCATGCGACGCGAGAGGGCCGCGACCTGTTCGACGTTCTGACGTGCATTCGCAACAAGACGACGCTCGACGGCGCTGGGCGGCTGCTGAGCGCGAATCGCGAACGGCACCTCAAACCGCCGGCCGACATGCGGCGGCTGTTTGCCGATGTTCCCGACGCCATTCACAACTCGCTCGAACTCTCCGAGCGACTGCAGTTCACGCTTGAGAACTTGGGGTACCGCTTCCCCGACTATCCGTTGCCGCGCGGCGAGACGGCGGATTCGTATCTGCGCAAGATGACGGAGTTGGGCGCGCGTGACCGCTACCGGCCTTATGACGAGAAGGCGCGGCGGCAAATCGACCACGAGCTGAATGTGATCGCGAAGCTCAAGCTGGCGGGCTACTTCCTGATTGTTTGGGACATCGTTCGCTTCTGTCGCCGCAACGACATACTTGTCCAGGGGCGCGGCTCGGCCGCCAATAGTGCCGTCTGCTACGCGCTGGGGCTGACGGCGGTCGACCCGGTAAAGATGGACTTGCTGTTCGAGCGCTTTCTCTCGGAAGAGCGCGGTGAGTGGCCCGACATCGACCTTGACCTGCCGAGCGGCGATAAGCGCGAGCGGGCGATCCAGTACGTCTACGACCGTTACGGCAAGCACGGCGCGGCGATGACGGCCAACGTCATCACGTATCGCGAGCGTAGCGCGGTACGGGAGGTCGGCAAGGTGCTGGGCTTTCCCGAAGAGGCAATCGGGCGGCTGTCGAAGTGCATCCACCACATGGATGCATTCGAGGACGGCGAGCGCGTCAAGCACTACCTCGAAATGGCAGGGTTTGATCCATCACATGCGCGGCTACAACACTTGGCGCGGTTGTGCGGCGAGATCCTGAACCTGCCGCGCCATCTCTCGCAGCATCCCGGCGGGCTGGTCATCTGCCAAGGGGAACTCGACGGCATCGTGCCGCTCGAAAAAGCGCGGATGCCCGACCGCCGCATCCTGCAGTGGGACAAAGAGGACTGCGCCGACCTCAAGATGATCAAGGTCGACTTGCTCGGCCTGGGCATGATGAAGGCACTCGAAGAGTGTGTTGAAGTGCTCAACAACCGCGGCGTCAATTTCGATCTGGCGCATATCCCGCCGGACGATCCGAAGACGTACCAGATGATCCAGAAAGCGGATACGGTCGGCGTGTTTCAAATCGAGAGCCGCGCACAGATGGTTACGCTGCCCCGCATGAAGCCGGCGTGCTTCTACGACCTGGTGGTGGAAGTCGCCATCATCCGCCCCGGACCGATCGTCGGGAAGCTGACGCATCCGTATCTCAATCGGCGCATGGGACGCGAGCCGGTGACGTACCCGCATCCATCGCTGGAGCCGATTCTCAAGCGCACGCTCGGTGTACCGCTGTTTCAAGAGCAGCTTTTGCGGGTGGCGATGACGGCGGCGGGCTTCACCGGCGGGGAGGCCGAGGAGCTGCGCCGCGCGATGGGGTTCAAGCGCTCGACAGAGCGGATGCAAGGCATCGAAAAGAAACTGCGGCGAGGGCTGCACAAGAACGGGATTCATGGCGCGGGGGAAGAAGAGATCATTCGCGCCATCTCGTCGTTCGCGCTGTTCGGTTTCCCGGAGTCACACTCGGCGAGCTTCGCGTTGCTTGCGTATGCGAGCTCGTACTTGAAAGCGCATCACCCGGCGGTATTTTGCGCGGCGCTGCTCAACGCTCAGCCGATGGGCTTCTACAGTCCGGCGACGCTGGTGAAAGACGCCCAACGACATGGCGTTCGGGTGCGGCCGGTGGACGTCACGGCGTCGGACGTTCGCTGCACGGTCGAGACCGACATGTGCCTTCGTATCGGGCTGAATTACGTTTCCGGTTTGCGGTCTGACGCGGCGGAGCGCATTGTGGCCGACCGTTCGCGCAAGAACTTCGCGTCGGTGGACGACCTCGCGCGGCGGGCGCGGCTTCCCAAGCGCGCCCTCGATACGCTGGCCGAGTTGGGTGCGCTCAATTCGCTGGACGAGAAGATGCATCGCCGCGAGGCGCTGTGGCAAGTCGAAAAAGCATGGCGTCCGCGAGGGCCTTTGCTCGACGAGTTGGAGGATGATCCCGAACCGTCGCCGCTCGATCCGATGCGTCCGCTGGAGCGGCTCGACGCCGATTACCGTGGCGCCGGACTGACGACTGGGCCGCATCCGCTCCACTACTTGCGTCCGGCGTTGCGCGAGCGGGGCGCACAAAGCGCGACCGAACTCACTGCTTACAACCACGGACAGTGGGTACAGGTCGCTGGGGCCGTGATCGCGCGGCAGCGTCCGTCAACGGCGAAGGGCTTTGTGTTCCTGAGTCTCGAAGACGAGACGGGCATTTCGAACATCGTCGTCCGCGCGCCGATGTTCCAGAAGTTCAGGCTGCTCTGGACCAGTGAGCCGTTCATTCTCGTCGCCGGGGTCGTACAGAAGCAGGACGGCGTGATCCATGTAAAGGCGCAACAGATCGAGCCCTTGAAGGCAGGCGAGGGACCAGGGTCGCACGACTTCCACTAGGGAACACTGAACTGGCTCGCTTTCGCCCCTAGCGTTTTCAGGGTAGAATCGGACCGGCATGATCGGCCGCTCGGTTTCGCACTACAAAATCACCGAAAAACTCGGTGAAGGCGGCATGGGCGTCGTCTACAAAGCCGATGACACCAAGCTCGACCGCCCCGTCGCTCTGAAGTTCCTGGTGGCCCACCTCGTGTCCGACGAGGACGTTCGCAAGCGATTCCAACGCGAAGCCAAAGCCGCCGTCGCGTTGAACCACCCCAATATTTGTCACGTCTACTCGATCGACGAGATCGAGGGCAAGACTTTCATCGCGATGGCCTTCCTCGAAGGCGAAGGTCTCGACACCAAGATCGAAGCCGGTCCGCTGAAACTCAAGGACGCCCTCGATATCGCGATCCAAACGGTCCAGGGCCTGCAAGCGGCGCATGAGAAGGGAATCGTCCATCGCGACATCAAGCCGGCCAACCTGATGGTCACCGGCTCAGGCTCCAAGCAGCACGTCACGATCATGGACTTTGGGCTGGCGCAACTCGCCGACCGCTCCAAACTCACTCGCACCGACGAAACCATGGGGACGGTGACCTACATGTCCCCGGAACAAACGTACGGAACGGAAATCGACCACCGCTCCGACATCTGGTCACTGGGCGTCGTGACCTACGAAATGGTCGTCGGAGAGCGACCTTTCAAGGGGCACTACGACAAGGCGGTGATGTATTCGATCACGAACGAGCAACCGGAGTCGATGACCGCGCTCCGCACCGGTGTCCCGATGTGGAGTTGGAACTGCTCGTCAACAAGTGCTTGGCGAAGGATGCGGATGAGCGCTACCAGCACCCGATGAATTGCTGCTTGATCTGCAGGGCCTCAGGAAGAGGATCGAGTCGGGCAAGTCAACCATCATGCCCGCCGCGCCGGCCCACTCGCAAAATACCGTGTTATCGAAAACATCTGAGAATCCGACGACGCCGTCAGGTACCTGGCGGAAGACACCGAGCTACATCGATCAGTCGCCATCCGTGTCGTCCGCAACTGGTATGAAGAGTTCCGCGGCCGCGAGCAGGACTGACGGCGACCTAGCCGCCGATCACTGTGTCGCGGACCTTCCGAGCCAAGGCCGGACTTGATTGATCCTATAGGGGGCGCATTAAATCTTAGTGTGACACACTAAGATATCTTCAATCCATTGATTCTAAACAACATAAAATCTCACCTTCATACTTGACAATAGAACACTTATATTTTATTATCGTATTGGAGTTAACTTGATCCCCGAGGAGGGCTGAAAATGAGTTTAGTTCGATTTACACCCAGAACGCTGGACCCCTGGTTCGGCGGTACCGACAAGGTCTTTGACGATTTCTTCCGCGTTCCGGCTCGGAACACGCAGGGCACGAGGGAGTTCTACCCCAGTGTCGACATCAAAGAGGACGACAACCAGATCGTTCTGACGAGCGACCTGCCGGGCATTGACCAGAAGGACATCAAGGTCACCGTCGAGGACGGAACCCTGACGCTCTCGGGCGAACGCAAGTTCGAGAAGTCAACCGACGAAGAGAACTTCCATCGCGTCGAGCGCAGCTTCGGTTCGTTCCAGCGCAGCTTCTCGCTACCGGAAACGGTCGACGAAGACAAGATCGTGGCGAACTACAAGAACGGTGTTCTTGAGCTGATGCTTCCGAAGACGAAACCCGAGACCAAAAAGGTGAAGGTCGTGAGTGTGAACTGACACCCCATGACCGCGCAACACCGGCCACAACGACGCAAATGGCGGTCGGCTGAGCGCGCGAGAACCGAGGGCGGGTCGCCCCAGAGCAGGCGGCCCGTCCATGATTCTTGAACAAGAGCCCGATATAAGATGGGAACGGTGAAAACCCGCGTCGTGATCCGTTCTCGACCTGCTTTGGTCAGCGGTTGCTCCTGTTGAGTAGGAGACGGTAGAGAGGGAGGCAAGCCCACATGATTCGCTTCGACAAGTTCACCCAAAAAGCCCAAGAGGCCGTACAGCAGGCCCAATCCCTAGCCGCTGAATCGAGCCATCAGCAAATTCACCCCGCTCATCTGCTCGTCACCTTGGTCGAGCAGGAAGAGGGTGTCGTGCAGGCGGTGCTGTCGAAGTGCGGCATTCACCCCGGCGCGGTGGCCCAAGAAGCCCGCGATTTGCTGGATGCCATTCCCAAGGTCAGCGGCGCTGAAAGCGGCAGCCACTTGGCTCCGTCGCTCAACGAGGTTTTCCAGAAAGCGCAGAAGGAAACCGAGCGCTTCAAGGATGAGTACGTTTCGACCGAGCACTTGCTGCTCGCGTTGTCGGGATTGAAGAGCGATCCGGCCGGGAAACTGCTCAACAAGATGGGCGCGGCGCACGAGCCAATCCTGCAATCCCTCGTCACGGTCCGTGGCTCGCAGCGCGTGACCGACCAGAACCCCGAAGCCAAGTACCAGGCGCTGGAGCGCTATGCCCTCGACCTGACCAAGAAGGCTCGTGAAGGCAAGCTGGATCCGGTCATCGGGCGTGATGAAGAGATCCGCCGCGTCATTCAAGTCCTCTCCCGGCGGACGAAGAACAACCCAGTGCTAATCGGCGAGCCCGGCGTCGGCAAGACGGCGATCGTCGAAGGCTTAGCCCAACGCATCATCAAAGGCGACGTCCCCGAAACACTCAAGAATAAGCGGCTGGTATCGATTGACCTGTCGTCGCTGGTCGCGGGCACCAAGTTCCGCGGCGAGTTTGAGGACCGCCTGAAAGCCGTCCTCAAAGAAATCGAAGAGTCGAGTGGCGAGATCGTATGCTTCATCGACGAGTTGCACACACTCGTCGGAGCCGGCGCGGCCGAAGGTTCGATCGACGCCGCCAACATGCTCAAGCCGGCTCTGGCGCGCGGCGTGCTGCGTTGCATCGGCGCGACGACGCTCAACGAGTACCGCAAGTACATCGAAAAAGATGCGGCCCTCGAACGGCGCTTCCAAAACGTCTTGGTCCAGGAGCCCAGCGTCGAAGACGCCATCGCGATTCTACGCGGACTCAAAGAGACCTATGAGATCCATCACAGCGTCCGCTATACCGATCCGGCGATCATTGCCGCCGCGACGATGTCGCACCGCTATATCAGTGACCGCTTCCTGCCCGACAAAGCGATCGACCTGATCGACGAGGCGGGAGCGGCCCTGCGCATGCAGATCGACTCCGTGCCAGTGGAGGTCGACCAGATCGAACGCCGCGTGATGCAGCTCGAAATCGAAAAGCAAGCGCTCCAGAAGGAGTCCGACCGGGCTTCAAAGGAACGTCTCCGCGTGATCGAGAGCGAGCTCGAGGATCTGCGTGCAAAGTCGTCCCAACTGCGCGAGCGCTGGCAGGCAGAGAAGCAATTGATCGACCGTGTTAAATCGCTCAAAGAGAAACAAGAGCACCTGCGCACCGAAGAAGAAGAAGCCAGCCGCAAGGGCGATCTGCAACGAGCGGCTGAGATCCGCTACGGCGAAAAGACGGCCGTCGAACGCGAAATCGAAGAAGTGACGGCGCGGCTTGAGGAGCAACAGACCGATAGTAGTCTACTGCGCGGCGAGGTCAACGAGGAAGACATCGCGAAGATCGTCGCCAAGTGGACCGGCATCCCCGTGACGCGCATGCTGGAGGGTGAGATCCAAAAGCTGGTTCACATGGAGGAAAGGCTTCACGACCGCGTCATCGGCCAGAACGAAGCGGTGACGCATATCTCGAACGCCATCCGCCGGAATCGAGCAGGCCTCAGCGATCCGAACCAGCCCGTGGGCACCTTCGTGTTCCTCGGTCCCACCGGCGTCGGCAAGACCGAATTGGCGCGGGCCTTGGCCGAGTTCATGTTCGACGACGAGAAGGCGATGGTCCGCATCGACATGTCCGAGTACATGGAGAAGCACGCCATCTCGCGCATGATCGGCGCGCCTCCGGGGTATGTCGGTTACGAAGAGGGCGGGCAGTTGACCGAGCACGTGCGGCGCAAACCCTACTCCGTCGTATTGCTCGACGAAATCGAGAAAGCGCACCCGGACGTATTCAACGTCCTGCTGCAAGTTCTCGACGACGGCCGCCTGACCGACGGCAAAGGCCGCACGGTGAACTTCAACAACACCGTCATCATCATGACGTCGAACGTGGGATCGAGCGAACTCCTATCGTCGAAAATCGGCTTCTCGCTCACGCACGACGGGCAGGACCAGAACCAGGAGATTCGCACCAAGCTCATGGAGGAATTGCGGCGGACCTTCCGGCCCGAGTTCCTCAACCGCATCGACGACATCATCGTCTTCAACACTCTAGCCAAGGAACATCTAGGCGAGATCGTTGAACTCCAACTCGGCAATCTGCGGAAACTTCTCGATGACAAGAAGATCCGCCTTGAGGTGACTGCCTCCGCCAAAGAGTTACTTCTCACCGACGGCTACGACGAACAGTTCGGGGCTCGCCCGTTGAAGCGAGCGATCCAGCGGCTCATTCAAGACCCACTGGCGCTCGCGCTACTGAACGGCGAGTTCGGCGAAGACGATGTCGTGATCGTTGATCGGGACAGCGGCAAGACGGCGATGCGTTTCGAGAAGAAGACAGTCGTCGCAGCCTAACGTGCGACAATCGCAGTCGCTTTGTCGGAATCGGTCGCCATCATTGCAGGCACGGGCAACGTCGGTCTCGGGCTGGCGTTGCGTTGGGCCCAGGCAGGCGCGGAAGTGCTCCTGGGCTCGCGCACGCTTGACAAGGCGCGGGCCGCCGCCGAGAAAGTACGGATTGCCGTGCCAGGTTGTGCGGTGGAGCCGTGTCTTTATGCCGATGCGGTTCGCCGGGCAAACCTCGTCGCTCTCGCACTTCCATTGGCGGGGAGGCTTGGAATTCTCAAGCCTCTCAAAACCTATTGGCGTCCTGGTGTGGTCGTGATCGACACGACGGTACCGCTTGAGCGTGCCGTTGGCGGACGGCTTTCGCATATTCTGCCGTTGTGGGAAGGGTCGGCCGCGCAACAGACGGCTCGTTATCTTCCGAGCGCAGTGCGTTTGACCGCTGCGCTACACAGCGTGAGTGCTCGGTCTCTTCAGAACCTAGACGAACAGGTCAAGTCCGATGTCTTGGTTGTTGGTGACGACCCGGAAGCGCGCGAGATCACCGGAAACTGGATCCGGAAAATTCCGGGAACGCGAATTGTAGATGCGGGCCCTTTGGAGAACGCCCGCTACGCTGAGCATCTCGCCGCGCTACTGATTTCCCTCAACCTGCGGCACAAAGCCGATTCGAGCGGCATTCGTTTCACGGGCTTACCTGGGCTTGAGGACGACGGCTGAATGGCCCTGAGCGTCGCCGTACTGGCGGGCGGCGTCGGCGCGGCGCGGTTTCTAGAAGGCCTGGTCCGCGTTGTTCCGGCCGAGAACGTCACCGTCATCGGAAACACCGGTGACGACCTCGAACTGCACGGGCTCGCCATCTGCCCAGATCTCGATACGGTTACCTATACGTTGGCAGGCTTGTCCGATCCCGAGCGTGGCTGGGGTCTAGCGAATGAAAGCTTCCACGCCCTGGATGCCCTTCGGAAGTTCAGCGAAGACACGTGGTTCCAACTGGGCGATCGCGATTTGGCGACACACATCTTCCGTTCCTCTTTGCTCCGGAGTGGGTTTCCGCTATCCGAGGTAACAGTGCGAGTGACCCGAGCGCTCGGCATCGCATCAAAACTCTTGCCAATGAGCGACAACACGGTTCGGACATGGCTCGACACCGAGATCGGACAACTGGATTTCCAAACGTACTTTGTGAAAACTCGTGCGGAACCCGAAGTGCGCGGCGTGGAATTCGTCGGCGCGAACGAGGCGTCGCCCGCGCCCGGAGTACTCGATGCAATCATGCAGGCCGACGCGGTCATCATCGCGCCGAGCAATCCCATTATCAGCGTGGGGCCGATTCTGGCGGTGCCCGGCATTCGCGACGCCTTGCGCGAGACATCCGCGCCGGTTGTGGCGGTGAGCCCGATCGTAGGAGGGCAGGCCGTCAAAGGTCCCGCCGCGGCGATGATGACGAGCCTCGGCCACGGCGCTTCGGCGACGGCCGTTGCGGGCCTCTACGAAGACTTCTTGAACATTTTCGTGCTCGACGAGGTTGATGCTGATTCCGAAGCGGCGGTCGAGGAACTGGGAATGCGCGTCGTCGTCTGTCCCACAATGATGACAGGGATGCCGGAGAAGGAAGCACTCGCGCGTGTCGTGATGGAGGCCGCGGCCTCGTGAACGTCGCCGTGTTGCCGGTGAAGCGTCCTGCCGATTCGTTGACTCGGCTTGCTGGCCTGCTATCGCCGGATGAGCGGGAAGAATTAGCGGCCAGGCTGTTTCGACGCGCGTTGGCCCTCCTGGAGACGGTCCCGAAACTCAACGATCTGATCGTCGTTTCAATCGACCAAGTTGTGCTCGATGCGGCTCGTGCCGCCGGCGCTCGGACCCTGCGGGAACCCGACCAAGTAAGCCATAGCCACTCAGCGGAGCGGGGCATTGAGATGGCGCTGGGCCTCGGTGCGAAGACGGTACTGTCGGCCGCGATCGATGTACCGCTTGCGACTTCGATCGAGTACGCGGAATTACTGGAGACATCCGCACAATTGTCCTCACCCAGCCTGATCGTCGTGCCGTCGCTCGACGGCACGGGGACGAATGCGCTGGTTCGCACGCCGCCCGATGTGATCGCTAGTGCGTTCGGGCCGGGCAGCTTCATGCGGCATGAGGCGGCGGGGACCAGCGCCGGAGCCCAGGTCCGTACGATGCATCCACCGGGAATTGCGTTGGACCTCGATACGCCGGAAGACCTGCTGGCGATCGAAGAGCATGCGTCGGAAACCAATGACGTGCTCGACTTCCTCGGCGGCATCGGCGCGTTCGATCGAGCCCGCGCCATGGTGAGCGAAACACAGTGCAACCGAATCTAGAGCTCTCGATCCGCGCCCTTGACGGCCTCCCCGAGTTCCAGCCCGGCGACGATCTTGCCTTCGAGATTCTCGCGGCGGCGCAACGCGACGGCCACACCTGGACAGACCGCACCACCCTCGTCATCGCCCAAAAAATCATCTCCAAGGTCGAAGGCCGCATCGTCAATCTACAAACCATCGAGCCATCCGATCGAGCGCTCCGGTTCGCCGAGGAGCACGAGAAAGATCCCCGCCTCGTCGAACTGGTGCTACAGCAGTCGCGGCGAGTTCTCCGAATGGAGCGAGGCGTCATCATCAGCGAGACGCATCATGGTCTTGTGTGTGCCAACGCCGGAATCGACCGCTCGAACGTGTCCGGCGAACACACGGCGCTGCTGCTACCCGAAGCCCCGGATGCGTCCGCGGCATCGATTCGAAAGCAACTTGTCGCGGCGACCGGTATCGACTGCGCCGTCATCATCAGCGATTCCTTCGGGCGGCCCTGGCGCGTCGGACAGGTCGACGTGGCGATCGGTGTCGCCGGGATCGCTCCGCTTGACGACCGCCGGGGTGGTCTTGATCGACAGGGCCGCACACTCAACGCAACCTGCATCGCCATCGCCGACGAACTTGCCGCCGCCGCAGGTTTACTCATGCAAAAAGATGCGGGTCGTCCGGTCGTATTGATCGAAGGATTTAATAGTCAGGGAACCGCGGGCAAGGCCGCTAACCTGCTACGCGACCCCGACAACGACCTCTTCCGCTAACGACTCAACGCCGTATGGATGACCCTCGGCAACCTTGACAGCCGCCGTGCTGCCCCCAATACTGGCAAGGTGTTGTCCATCAGGCTGTTCTCGGTTCTCCTCGCACTCGTTGTTACTTTTTCGGCTCCTGCTCAGGACTGGCGTTCTTACGGCAACGACCCCGGCGGCACGCGCTACGCCGCGCTCGATCAGATCAACAAACAGAACGTCGGTAAGCTTGAAGTCGCCTGGGTCCACGACACCGGCGAGTGGAGCGACGGTACATCGCTCCCCACGAGGTCCGCGTTCGAAACGACGCCACTGCTCGTTGACGGCGTGCTCTACGTTGTCACCGTCTTTCATCGGGTGATCGCCCTCGACCCGGTCACGGGAAAACAGCTCTGGGAGTTCGATCCAAAGTTCGACCGCAAAGAGCGCGTCAACCTGTATCACAACCGCGGCCTCGCCTTCTGGTCCGACGATCAGCGCAAGCGGATCTTTCTGGCCGACCAACTCGGCCGTCTTTTCAGCATCGATACGGAAACGCACGAAGCTGACCCCGATTTCGGCGTCGACGGTATGGTCGACCTCACGACCGGCATGTTCCTCGACCGCTATCCGCACCTTCGCTACGGGCTTACTTCGCCCGTCGCGCCTTGTGGCGACAAAGTGGTCGCCGGTGGCTGGGTGAGCGACGGCGAACCACAAGGCCCCAGCGGCGACATCCGCGCCTTCGATGCGCGAACGGGAGAACTGGCGTGGCGTTTCCATACCGTCCCGCGGCCTGGCGAGTTTGGCCACGGCACGTGGAAGGATGGCTCGTGGAAAGATCGCGGCGGCACGAACGCCTGGTCGACCTTGAGCGTTGATCCGGATCTCGAATGGGTCTTCGTCCCCCTCACTTCACCCAGCACCGACTACTACGGCGGCGACCGCAAGGGAATGAACCTGTTCGGTAACTCTGTCGTCGCGATCGATTGCAATACCGGTAAACGCCAGTGGCATTTTCAAACTATCCATCACGACCTTTGGGACTGGGACCTGCCTGTCTATCCGAACCTTGTTGACGTCGTCCGCGATGGCAAGAAGATTCCCGCCGTCGCCCAGATCGCGAAGACCGGTTTCGTCTTCGTGCTCGACCGTGTCACCGGACATCCGCTGTTTCCCATCGAAGAACGGCCTGTCGAAATGAGCGAGGTGCCCGGTGAGGAATCGTGGCCGACGCAGCCCTTTCCCGTCAAGCCGCCTTCTTTCACGCGGCAGACGATGACCCGCGACGACATCACCAATGTTACGCCCGAGTCCCGTGCCGAGTGTATGGAAATGATCGACGAAGCGTATTTCGATGGCCCCATGTACCGCTCGATTCGCGAGCAGCTCACCATTCAGATGCCGGGCACGAACGGTGGAGCAAATTGGGGTGGGGGCTCGTTTGACCCGACCGAGGGCGTGCTATTCGTAAACTCCATGGATGTCGGTGCGCCCAAGCGCATGTTCGCGCGCCCCGATGGCTCGAAGGTCCCCTATCGCAGCCGTGGGACGAAGTTTGGCCGGTTCTGGGACTCGAACATGTACCCCTGCCAGAAGCCGCCCTGGGGAAGCCTCACCGCGATCGATCTCAATACCGGTGAGTTTCGCTGGCGTTCCGTTCTCGGCGAGATTGATGAACTCACCAAACTTGGTGTCCCAAAGACCGGAACGTCGAACCTCGGCGGCTCGATCGTCACGAGCGGAGGGCTCGTCTTCATCGGCGCCACAAACGACAGCCGCTTTCGCGCGTTCGACAAAGATACCGGTGAGCAACTTTGGGAAACCCGCCTGCCGGCCAGCGGCCACGCCACGCCGATGACCTATTTGGGCAAAGACGGCAAGCAGTACGTAGTGATCGCGGCCGGCGGCGGCAACAAATACAACAGCAACTTCAGCGGCAAGCTCGTTGCCTTTGCGCTACCTTAGTTCCGCTCAAGGGCTAGTTCTTTGTTACGGTCTCGTCGAGGTTGAGGATGAGACTGGCGACGGCCGTGTACGCGGCCAACTCGGGCGTTGCAATCGAGGTGTCGCGGGGATGCTCGCCGTGGTCCAGAAACGTTGCGGCATCGGCGGGCACGGACTGATAGCGGTCCTGGAAACGTCGCAGCCCCGTCATCAGGATATCCTTCTCCTTGGGCTGCGGTGAGCGGGCCGTGGCGAGACGGAACCCGTAGGATAGCCTCGTGCCGTCGTCATCGCCTCCTTCACGGATCATCCGCTCCGCGAGCACACGGGCCGCTTCCGCATATGTAACATCATTCATCAGGTTCAAAGCCTGGATCGGTGTGTTTGTGCGCACTTCGCGAACGACGCAGGTTTCGCGTGCCGCCGAATCAAACGCCAGCATCGATGGCGGTCCTAGGGTACGCTTCCAAAACGTGTAGAGGCTGCGGCGATGGAGTCCGTCGCCGTGGTCGTTCTCGTAAGCGTCCCAGTTCGATAGCTCCTTCCACAAGCCCGCCGGCTGATAAGGCTTGACCGAGGGACCGCCGAGCCTGTCGTGCAGCAAGCCGGAAACCGCGAGTGCTTGATCGCGAATGGCCTCGGCCGGTAGCCGTACCCGGGGTGCGCGGGCCAGCAACTGGTTCTCCGGATCGCGTTCGAGCAATGCCGGGGTCGCACGCGACGACTGCCGGTAGGCGGCGCTCGTTACGATCGTTTTGAGCAGTTGCTTGATATCCCAGCCGTTCTCGATGAACTCGACGGCGAGCCAATCGAGTAGTTCCGGATGGGTCGGCTCGGCGCCCTGCGAGCCGAAGTCTTCCACCGTGCTCACGATGCCCCTTCCGAACAGCATCTGCCAGAAGCGATTCACCGTGACTCGAGCCGTAAGCGGATGCCCGGGGTTGGTGAGCCAGCGGGCGAGCGCCAGACGCCCAGATACCCCGCTCGGCCCTGGCGGCAGCACGGCAGGGAGGCCCGGTTCAACCTGCTCTCGGGGCGCATCGAACGATCCGCGGAAGAGAACATGGGTCGGGCGTACGTCTTCGCGCTCGTCCATCACCATGACGGTCGGGAAGCTATCGAGAAGCGCCTCTCGCTCAAGCCGCAGGCCGGCCAACTCATTCGACGGTTTCCTGATACGAGCCTGCGCGAACTCGGAGAGGAACGCCCAGCGAAGCTTTCGCTGCTGCGAAGCGGTACGCTCGGCCCTAGGAACTCGCGCGAGGTCGTTCAACGAATCGGCCACCGAGATGACGCCGACTTGTTCGGCTCTTAACGGGCGGCCATACACGCGGACATCGTCGACGAGGCCCGCGAAACGATCGTCCTTGCCGGGGCCGTGCCCGACGCGCAACGGCGTATCCTTACCGGTGCGTGTGTTGTTGAGTGACTCGTCGATCAGCACGTGAGGCTCTTGCGCCTCACCATTGAGGTAGAGAGTCATGCCGCGAGCCAGGCGGGTACCGTCATACGTAGCGGCGACATGCGTCCATTCGTTCAACGGGACCGAGGCGACCGTCTCGACGCGAACACGGTCCGAGATGCTGGCCGTGTCGATTCGAAGTTGCAACTTGCCATCGACGAGGAAAAGACCGTATCCCTTCGGGGCAGGTTGATAGCGGGAGATGATGCCGCCCGTCGCCGACTCAGGTCGTATCCATGCCGACAAGCTGAACTTTGAGTCGAAGTCGTAGTCCGCCTTGTCGCCCAGATCAATCGGCTCGTTGCCGTCAAGTCGAGCCGCTTCGCCCACCTTGCCGGGCGCGGCTGATTCCGAATCATCGAACGTTTCGTGCACAACTAACTTTTCATCGAAAACCCAATCGAAGCGCTTCCGAGCCGCCCGTCTTGACCACTCCACAAACTCGTTCTCAATCGCTGATTCGAGCCCGTCAACTCGGTCTTGGGATTTCTCGATGCGTGCATCCAAAGCTTCAAGTTCTGCTCGCTGCTCGCGCGTCGGCGCACGGATGATCGGCGGCGTATTGCCGTGCTTGAAATAGCGTCCACGGTCGGAGACGTTGTTGAAGTAAGCGTAGAAGCGATAGAACTCTTTCTGGGAAATCGGGTCGTACTTGTGGTCGTGGCAACGCGCGCAACCCATCGTGAGTCCGAGCCAAACCGTCGCGGTGGTTTCGACACGGTCGACGGCGTACTCAACCTGATACTCATCGGGATCGGTGCCGTTCTCGGCGTTGCCGCGATGGTTGCGGTTGAATCCGGTGGCGATCAACTGGTCGAGCGTTGGGTTCGGCAACTGGTCGCCGGCAAGCTGCTCGACCGTGAACTGATCGAATGGCATGTTGCTGTTGAATGCCTCGATCACCCAATCACGCCAGCGCCACATGTCGCGCTCCTGATCGTTCTGGTAGCCGTTGGTGTCGGCGTAGCGGGCGGCGTCAAGCCAGCGAAAAGCCATGCGCTCGCCGTAGCCCGGTGAGGCGAGAAGCCGATCGACAACCTTCTCGTGGGCGTTGGCTGATGAGTCGTTGAGATACGCATCGACCTCGGCAGGCGTGGGTGGCAAGCCGGTGAGGTCGAGTGATACACGGCGAATGAGCGTTGCGTGGTCGGTCTCGGCTGACGGCTCAATCCCTTCCTGCTCTAAGCGCGCGAGGACAAACGAATCGATCGGATTGCGAACCCAGTCCGCCTTTTTGACAGCCGCTTCAGCAGGACGGACTGGAGCCGCAAACGCCCAGTGGCTTTGCCACGGCGCGCCGGCACGTATCCAGGCTTCGAGCTTTTCGATTTCGTCGGGTTTCAGCGCGGCGTGCCCCATATATTGGGGCGGCATGCGCTTCGCCGGGTCTTCCGACTTGACGCGCCGGATCAGCTCGCTCTCATCAGGCTTGCCGCGAACGATCGCGTAGCGGCCGTTCGAGAGCTTCGCGAAGGCGCTCTCTTCCTTGTCGAAGCGAAGTCTGGATGTGCGGGCCCCGTCGTCCGGCCCGTGACATGTGAAGCAGCGGTCGGAGAGGATCGGGCGGATGTCGCGGCTGAAATCAGGCGTCGCGGCGGGGGCTAGACCCGTAGCCAACAGGGCCAGCGTCGCACCCCAAACATAGCCCAAGCGAATTCCAGCCATTCCCCGACTATTGTACGCGTGATTCGCGCAGGACTACCCCAGCCACCGCTACTTCACGCCGTACATCGGCCGGTGGATGTTCTTGTACACCCGGTTGTTGGGATTCACCGTCGTGTCACCCGGTGTATCGACTTCGATGATCCGCGCTGCGATCGGTTCATAGGCAGCGCGGAAGGCGACCGCCGCCTTCACCACAAGAATCCTCTGCCGCTCAGGGTAGATGCCCGCACTCGTGAGCTGATGAATACTGAACGGCGTGTGCCGTCGGCTCACCAGCAATAGAACGTTGGGAATATCTCGCGTCGAGCCCTCAACGTGGATCACGGCGGTCAGCCCCTGGTCGAGATAGCGGCGTCCTCCATGGCGGGCTTCCGTCTCGATGTACTGCCCGTCGTAAATCAGTTTGACTTCGCCGCGAATGGCAATCGGTGCGCCGTGGTCAGCGTTCGTCTTCCCGCCAACTCCCGCCTTGAACTCCCCACCGACGCCTAGCCGCACTGCCTGCTTGACGGCCTCAGGATCGTAGATCGCCACAACCCAGCCATCCGCTTTCTGGTGAACCAACTCACTCAGGATGAACGTCGCATCGCCCGGTCCGCCGCCGCCGATGTTGTCGCCCGTCTCGACGAGTACGACGGGAAACGCGTCGTTGCCAACGGCTTGGCGGACGGCCTCGGCTGCGTCGGGTAGCTCAAGCTCGAACTGGTCGCGTAGGTCCCAGATGTCATCAGCGATCCGCTGTGCTTCGCTCTGTGCCAACTCGGCGGCGTTGTCCGTCACCACCACGACGCTCGGCGCCATATTCGGTACGTCCGCATAGTGATAGCTTCCTGAGAAACTCACAGCGAGAAAGCGCGGATCTTTTTCGAGCCGCCGCGTTTCATCAACGATCGGAAGCAGCGGCGCGCGCTTCGTGTATTGGTGAACCTTGGTGATGTAGACCCAGGGCTTGACGATCGCCTGGGTGGGGCGCACTTCGCCGCGTGCGATGCGCGACATGATCCTCGCCGCGTGCAGTCCGCGAGGGCGCTGGTCGATGTGCGGGTTCTCCTTGTACGTGAGCAGCGCCGTCGAGCGCTCGACGATCTCGGGCGTCACGTTGGCATGGAAGTCGTGCGTTACCACGATAGGGAAGTCCGGGCCCATCGCTTCCCGCAGCCGTCGAACCACCTCTGCATCCCCGGAATCATGCGACTCGGTGACCATCGCGCCGTGCAGAGCCAACAGCAGCCCGTCCAGCTTAGGGGCTGACTTCAAGCGCTCGATCATTTCGCCGGTGATCAGGTCGAGCACTTCATCCGTCACGCGCCCCGACGGAACGGCCCAGCCCACGATCGTCGGATACAGGTCGAAACCGTATTCCTTCGAGCCTTCGATGTACCCGGTGATCTCATTGTTGCCCTTCGAATACTCGGAGAGAATCTCATCCCCGCGAAAGAGCCCATCGCGGGTGAACTCAGCGACGCCGGTGCGAGCTTTGCTATAGGTGTTCGACTCGTGAAGCATCCCGCCGATCGCGATCAGCGGCTTGTCAGCAGCCACGGCTTGGCTCACGAGAATCAAGCCGCCGAGAACAGCAAGAGCAGGAACGATCCCGCGCGGCTTTGGGCACATACGAAGCTCACTTACCTGCGGAGACTTCGCCCAGCAATTCCAGCAAGGCCTTCGTCATCTTCACCGACGCCTGTTTCTCCACGCGATTCGTTCCCAGCCAAGTCTCATAGCCGCCGAGCTTGTGTTGCTCGGGAGTCGGCAGATAGCCTTCGCCGCCATTCGCGAGTTCAATCGTGAACGTCGCCTTGAGCGGGCTCTTCTCTTTGATCTCAAGACCCGTCTCGGTGAATGTTTCAAACGGTGAACTCACAATCCCGAGATCTCCAATGCGAATCGCCTGGAGCTTGATGTCAACCGTGTCGGGACCCTCGAAGAGCTGAATCGCCCGGCGTGCGTAGGGCTTGGCGCGACGCGGAAGGGTCTCTTCGTCTTCCACGGTGAGAACCCTCTTCGCCTCCTCGTAGCCTTCCGCGGTGGGCTTGCGGCGGTCGAGGGTCAGAATGCGTTCGGCCATCGCGAGCGACACGTCGGAGTGATGCTCCATCGATTGATACGCGCCGAACGACTTGTCGGCAACTTTACCCGCAACGATGCCGATCTGCTCGAACGGCTCGCGCTTTGGCCGCTTGCCGGTGAAGTCAATATTGTTTACATCGCCGCTCGTGCCGTTTGAAAGAATGCCGACGAAGCCCTCGGGGCTGCCTAAACGTTCGGTAATCTGCCGGGCAAACTCGCCGAAGTAATCAGCTGAGACTTGCGGGGTTCCGATGCCGCCGACGTAGTGCAGCGAGTAGTTCGCCAGCAGTGCCAATGGCGTTCCGTCCGCCTTGCGAACGGAAAGTATGCTGATCTCAGGGTCGACCGGACCGGCCGGCTTAACAAGGTCCGTGCGGCCGGGGTTCATCTTCACCGTGTCGGTGGTGCCGCCGAACGGGTCGGGCGGAATCGTGCCCTCCTTCTTGTACCAGCGGCGGTTCGAAAGCTCGTCCGCAAGCTCCGCCGAGCCAAAGCCGACTTCGGCCGCGACGCGACCTTCGTAAGCCTGGGTGATCGCCTCCGCGATGCCAGCCCGGAGCTGCTCGGAGTACTTTTCCTCGTTGTCTGTCAGGTCTTCGCCACCAAGTATGGAGTAGGTGCTTCCGCGCGGCTTGGATGGCGGTGCGCTGTGCGTGTGCGTGGCCGAGACGAGCATGTTGCTGGTAGGGATACCGGTTCGCTCCGAAGCACGCTGCTTCGCATCATCGAGCACCTCCCGATAGACGTAGCAACTATCGACGACGGCGATCGCGAGCTGCGTCGTCCCATCATCGAGCGCGATCGCACGAACATGCAGCGGGTCATGGGCGCTCTCCGCTGGACGGAAACTGAAGCTGCCGATAAGCGGAACAGGCCAGGCCTTCGGTGTAATATCAGCCGCCGCCGACCCCGCTTGTAGCTGCGGTGACGAGCCGCTTGAGCACGAGACTGTCAATAGCGCCACAGCGAGCAAAAAAACAGAAAGCATCCCAGTAAGTTTGTTCATGAATATCCCCTGCGACGGACTGCGACGATCGGAATTTGTGTGCAACTACTGTGCCCGCCGAACCGACAGTCACAAGTATAGAAACTTTCGCGCCTACTTAAAACCGGCTATTTAGAACCACTGCGCTTTGTTGACCACGTTGCGCAACTCTTCGCCTCGAACGAAACGGCTGACGTTATCGAGGATCACTTCCAGGTGGCGTTCCGCGATCCGCGGCGAGTAGCCCGCCACGTGCGGTGTGATGATTACGTTATCCATGTCCCAAAGCGCGTGGCCTTCGGGGAGCGGTTCGATCTCGAATACGTCCAGGCCGGCGCCGGCGATCTCTTTCGCTTCGAGAGAAGCGGTCAGATCCTCGAGGTCGACGATGGCTCCGCGACCGATATTGATCAGAAATGCGCTCGGTTTCATCTGCCGGAACTGCTCGCGGCGGAAGAGCTTTTCTGTGTCGGGTGTATGCGGCGCGGCGATGACGACAAAGTCGCTTTCCCCTAGCAGATCCGGCAATCGATCAGGCTTCCAAAGTGACTCGACGCCCTCCGGCGCTTCGGTGCGGATCGGGTCAACCGCAACCACACGCATCCCAAATGCGAGACCGCGGCGGGCGATTTCTGAACCGATGTGGCCAAGACCGACGACGCCGAGTGTCGCGTCCGCCAGATGCATATGCGTGCGGTCGATGGCGTTCGCAACCCCGGGGCCTGTCACGAAGCCCGCCCGAGCGGCCTCGCCGCCGATTGGCTCCCAGTGGCCTCTTACTTGCTGACGGATGTAGAGATGCAGATTGCGCGCGAAGCAGATGATGTAGCCGAACACCTGGTCGGCGATCACATCGGAGAAGAGACCGCGCATGTTCGACAGTTGGCACGGATGGGCGATCAGCTCTGGAAAGACATAGTGCTCCAGACTTGCCGTTGGCGACTGTACCCAGCGCAGTTTCGTCGACGCCGCCAGCAGCGGAGGCGTCATGCGGCCGATGAAGCCATCGGCGTCGCTGATCGCGGTGAGGGCCTGCTCTTCGTCCGCCGCGTTGACGACTTCCGTCGAGCCCGCCGCTCGCACAATCTGATCGAGACGTACCTGTTCAACAGGAGGGTAAATCACAAGCTTCATCATGTTTGTTGGGGTCTGGGCCGGCCTGGTGGCTCGCGCGCAATCTAGGCGCGCTTGGCAACCCTGGCATTATAGACGGGCAGTCGGAATGCATGCCCCACTTGTCCCCAGCCGAAGCGCGAGGGGCTCCATCATGGCCATCAGGGACGCTTATCGCGCAGGGCGATTCAATGCGTTTAGGACGAGGATGTCGAGACCCGCTGATAACCGGGAGGTTTGAGGCGTTGCCGGCGGCGGCCGACCCAACCGTGGAGTAGCGTGGAGCAAAGGACCAAGCCGGCCCATGCCGACAGAGGCAGGTCATGCCAAACAACCTCGGCATACACCATCCCAGACCCGAGATAGCCAAGGGCCAGCAGGCCGGCCAGCCCCATCCCGAAACGTCGCTCCGCCCATGAGAAGACGCAGCCCAACATCCCCAGCAACAGTAGGGCCGCCGTCAACGGCTCGCGCACGCTTTCTGCTTCGGAGGCTTTCCACCACGAAAGCTGAAACAGACCAGTGACGATCAAGATGCGCAGAAGTAGACTCATAGGATACTGAGTCTCTTATCGACGGATCGCGGAAGAGTCCCTACACAAATCGAAACGATCCGCTGAGAGACTCCGGAGAGTAGTTGAGCATTGCCGGGAAGGGAAGCTACGACTTGCTGCCCCGCGCTTTGCGGGCCTTGGTCGTACCGGCTTTCTTAGTTGGCAGTGGGTAGGCGGTCGGAATCAACGAGTTCGAGAAGCTTGCAGGCGCCTCTTTCGGCAAACTGCCGAGATGCTCGTTGACGTAACCAACGAACTCCTGCATCTGGCGCTGCATCTCTTCCATCTTCTCGCGCATGTTGAGAATGATCTCGACGCCGGCGAGGTTCACACCCAAGTCGCGAGTGAACGAGAGAATGACCTCGAGCCGCTCCATGTCCGCTTCGGTGTAAAGACGAGTATTGCCGTCGGTGCGGGATGGCTTGAGCAGGCCTTCGCGCTCGTAGAGCCGCAACGTTTGCGGATGCAGCTCGAAACGATCCGCCACGACCGAAATCGTGTAGGTGCCTAATGTTCTTTTCTTGCGTGCCATCGCCGGTTAGTCGAACAGGGTAGCCCGAGGGTCTTGCGCGTTTAGGCTAGCAAACTCTTTCATCATCGCCTTCGACGCTTCATCCGGAACCTCGGGAACGATGATCTTGACCTCCACGAACTGATCGCCACGGTGGCTCGTTCGCGGGTTCAGTACACCCTTCTCCCGCAGTCGAAAGCGTTTGCCGGAGCTCGTTGCCGGAGGAATCTTCAGCCGCGCCTTCCCGTCGATGGTGGGAACGTCAATGCTTCCCCCTAGGATGGCCTCCGGAATCGTGATCGGGATCTGCATATGAATGTCGTCGCCCTTGCGCTCGAACACCGGGTGTACGCCGACACGCGTGATGATGTATAAATCTCCCGCCGCGCCTCCGCGTTGGCCGGCATTGCCTTTGCCGGGTACACGCAGCCGCGAACCGCTCTGGGCTCCCGGCGGAATGCGCACTTCGACCACCTCGGTGCGATGCCGTCGCCCCTGCCCGCCGCACGTCGGACACACGTCGCGCAGTTGTCCCGAGCCCTGACAGCGCGGGCATGTGAGATTAAACTTCATCGAGCCCACGGTCTGGTTGACCTGCCCGGAGCCTTGGCATTCCTGGCAGATCACCGTGCCTTGGCCGATATTTCCCGCGCCGCGACACTGTCCGCAAGGCTCGTGCCGGGCTACATTGAGCCGCAGAGTCGTGCCTTTGATGGCGTCCCAGAAATCGATGTCGACGCTGTACTCAAGGTCCTCACCGGCTTGCGCCTGGGCCGGCTTGTGTTCTTGGTCCTGGCGGAAGAACTGGGAAAAGAGGTCGGAGAAGCCACCGCCGCCGCCCGGCGCTTGACCTCGTGGTGGCCGGCCTGCTCCACCAGTCGCTCCTCCAGCTTGGGCGAAATCGGAGAAGTCGAAGCCGGAGAAATCAAAACCACCGGGTCCGTGCCCGCCTCCCTGGCCGCCCGGGTAGGCCCCGGCCTCGGAGTAGAAGCCGTACTGGTCGTACATGTCGCGCTTCTTCTTGTCCCCCAGGATGTCGTAGGCTTCCTGGATGGATTTGAACTTCTCCTCGGCCGAATTGTCACCGGGATTGACGTCGGGATGGTACTTGCGGGCGAGGCGACGGTAAGCCTTGCGCACTTCCTCGGACGAAGCGCCTTTCTTGACGCCCAGCGTCTTGTAGTAATCTTTTTGTTCGGTACCCGTCACATTATCTCCCGGACGTGGCGAAAGCGGATTCGCGCCCGCGGCAGCCCCTTGGGATCAATCACCTTGGGACAGGCCGCGGGGATCTTTTTCTCGCATACGCATCCGCCGAACCGGCGACTCACCTAAGAGTCCTTCGGCTTCTCGTCCACGTCGACGAACTCCGCGTCGACCGCATCCTCCTTGTTGTCCGCAGCCTCCGCGCCCGCGCCGTCGGTGCCGGGTGTCCCGTCGGGCGCCGCTCCGGCGCCATCCTCCGGCGTGCTGGAAGACTTGTACATTGCTTCGGCAAGTTTGTGGCTGGCCTGCGTCAGATTGTCGACGGCGCTGTTAATCGCTTCCGGCTCACCCTGCTGCACGGCCTGCTTTGTCGCTTCGATCGCGGCTTCGATCTGCTTGGCGTCATCGTCGCTGATCTTGTCGCGATGCTCCTTGAGTGTGTTCTCGGTGCTGTAGATCATGGCGTCGGCGCGGTTGCGGGCCTCCACTTCATCCCGCTTCTTCTGGTCCTCCGCCGCGTGACTCTCGGCGTCGGTCGCCATCTTCTCGACCTCGTCTTTCGACAAGCCCGAGGAGCTGGTGATCGTGATTTTCTGCTCCTTGCCGGTTGCCTTGTCTTTCGCCGAGACGTTCAGGATGCCGTTGGCGTCGATGTCGAAGGTTACTTCGATCTGAGGCACGCCGCGAGGAGCCGGTGGAATCCCGACGAGTTGAAAGACCCCGAGTAGGCGGTTGTCTCCCGCCATCGCGCGCTCGCCCTGGTAGACCTTGATCTCAACGGATGTTTGGCTCTCAGCGGCAGTGGAGAAGACTTCGCTCTTGCGCGTCGGAATCGTCGTGTTGCGCTCGATGAGTTTCGTGAACACGCCTCCCAACGTTTCGATGCCGAGCGAGAGCGGCGTGACGTCGAGCAGCAGCACGTCTTTGACTTCGCCGCCCAAAACACCACCCTGCACCGCCGCGCCAATCGCGACGACTTCGTCAGGGTTGACGCCCTTATGCGCTTCCTTGCCGAACAGCTCCTTGACAAGGTCTTGCACCTTCGGGATGCGCGTTGATCCACCGACGAGCACAACTTCGTCGATTTGATTCGGCGTAATGCCGGCATCCGCCAGCGCCTTTTTGCAAGGCTCCAGGGTGCGCCGCAGCAGCGGCTCCATCATCTGTTCGAGATGGGCTCGCGTGAGCTTGAGCTGCAGGTGCTTCGGACCGCTCGCGTCGGCGGTGATGAAGGGCAGGTTGATCTCCGACTCCAGCAGAGTCGATAGATCCATCTTGGCTTTTTCAGACCCTTCCTTGAGGCGCTGCAACGCCATCTTGTCTCCAGACAGGTCAACGCCGTGCTCTTTCTTGAACTCGCCGATAATCCACTCGATCAAGACCTGATCGATGTTGTCGCCGCCGAGATGCGTATCGCCGTTGGTCGCTTTGACTTCGACCACCCCTTCACCGACTTCGAGGATCGAGATATCGAACGTGCCGCCGCCGAAATCGTAGACAGCGATCGTCTCGTTCGTCTTCTTGTCGAGACCGTAGGCCAACGCGGCCGCGGTCGGCTCGTTGATGATACGTAGCACTTCGAGTCCGGCTATCTTGCCGGCGTCTTTCGTGGCTTGGCGCTGCGAGTCGTTGAAGTAGGCCGGTACGGTGATCACCGCCTGAGTGACCTTCTCGCCCAAGAATGCCTCGGCGGCTTCTTTGAGCTTCGTGAGCGTCATGGCCGAGATCTCCTGCGGCGTGTACTCCTCGCCTGCCGCGGCGATCTTGATGACATCGGTATTGCCTGCCAACTCGTACGGGACGAGTCTCATTTCCTCCTTCACTTCGTCGGTGCGGCGGCCCATGAACCTCTTGATCGAGAAAATCGTGTTCTCCGGGTTCGTGACCGCTTGACGCTTGGCGGCTTGTCCCACAAGGCGCTCACCCGTTTTCGTAAAAGCAACGACCGACGGAGTCGTACGAGCCCCCTCTTGGTTCGGGACCACATTCGGTTGGCCCGCCTGCATAACGGCTACGACCGAATTTGTCGTTCCCAAATCGATTCCGATGATCTTGCCCATGATGATTCTCCTTCTTCGCGCCCTGGGCTCAGTCCCAGTGCCTTACCCGCACAAATCGGCTACTATGGATTATTCCTTAGCTGTTAACCATTATCAAACTTTAGTGTGTTCTTGTCAAGAAGTGCATATCGCACATTTTTTGTTGGAAGTAACTACTTGTATATCAATAAGTTAGATTTTTGGTCGACGCACATTCGTACGCGGTGGCTTGCCTCACCGGTATCTGGTCTTGAAAAGGGAGGGGGACACTCCAGCGGTCTCTCCAGCGCTATAATTCGGACCCTTGGGCGAATGCTCCTCTACTCCATCACCGACCGGACGCAACTCCAAGGCAGCGTCGTTGACTTTGTCGAGAGCGCCGCCCGGGCTGGCGTGGACTGGGTCCAGGTTCGCGAAAAAGACCTTCCCGACACCGAACTCTATGAGTTGGTGCGGGAGTGTGTCGCCCGCATCTCGTCCCTGCCGACTCGGCTTCTGGTGAACGGCCGGTCCGACATCGCGCTAGCTGCCGGGGCCCATGGCGCTCACCTTCCCTCGGATAGCCTCTCTCCAGCCTCGGTTCGTAGAATCACCCCACCTGGTTTCCTCGTTGGCGTCTCTTGCCACAACCTTGCCGAGGTTCAGAGCGCGGATGGCGAAGGGGCCGACTTCGCGGCCTTCGGACCTATTTTCGATACCCTGTCGAAGCGCCGGTTCGGCCCTCCCGTGGGCGCAACCGAATTGCAACGCGTTTGTGCCGCGGTCCGCATTCCGGTTCTTGCGCTGGGCGGAGTCACAATCGAAAATGCTTCCTCTTGCATGGATGCCGGCGCGGGCGGTCTCGCGGGAATCGGGATCTTCCAGGCATCTGAGTCTCTTGAATCATCGGTCCGGGAGCTGCGAGCACTCGGCGACACAAACTCTGTGGCAGAATAATCGCCTATGTCCAAGTTCTCAATTGCTGTGATCCCCGGCGACGGTGTGGGCCTTGAAGTTATGCCCGAAGCCCGCAAGATTCTCGATCTCGTCTCGGCGCGCTACGACGTCGAGTTCGACTACACCGAATTCGATTGGGGCACGGACTACTACTTCAAGCACGGCCGCATGATGCCCGAAGGCGGCGTGGAAGAGTTGCAGCCGTTCGACGCGATCCTGCTCGGCGCGGTCGGCCATCCCGACGTGCCCGACCACGTCACGCTCAACGGCCTGCTGTTACCGATTCGCCGGACGTTCGACCAATACGTTTGTGAGCGCCCCGCGAAGCTCTACGCGGGTGTCCCCTCGCCGCTTGCCGACCCCGGCGAGATTGATATGGTCGTTGTCCGCGAGAACACCGAGGGCGAGTATTCACAGGCCGGCGGGTTTGTCTACAAGGAGCTTCCGGACGAAGTCGCCGTACAGACGTCGATCTTCACGCGGCACGGCGTTGAGAGAATCATCCGCCATGCCTTCGAGCTGGCTCGCAAGCGCAAAGGGCGTAGGCGCGTCACTTCGATCACGAAGTCGAACGCGCAGGGTTACAGTATGGTGCTGTGGGATCGCGTTTTCGCCGATGTCGCCCAGGACTATGACGACATTGAAACGGAATCACTCCTCGTCGACGCTGCCGCAATGAACTTCATTCGCCGTCCGCAGACCTTCGACGTGGTGGTCGCGTCGAATCTGTTCGGTGACATCCTCAGCGACATTTCCGCCATGATTACCGGCAGCATGGGTCTCGCGCCGAGTTCGAACGTCAACCCATCGCGCGAAGTGCCGTCGATGTTCGAGCCCGTCCACGGCTCGGCCCCCGACATCGCCGGTCAAGGCATCGTCAATCCCATCGCGATGATCCTCAGCGCGCGGATGATGCTCGATTTCTTGAACTTGTCGGATGCGGCGCGACTTGTTGAGAACGCGGTAGCCGCCGTCCTGGCTGACGGCAAAGCATTGCCACGCGACCTGGGCGGAAGCGCGGCCACAACACAGGTAGCTTCCGCGATTCTCGACAAGCTACGCCAGTAGCGACGTTCTTCTTCGTTGAAGTATGTGCGGCTTGCGGCTAAGCCGCTTCCTTCACCAACCGTTGCAAGCTCTTGGCGCAGATCGAGCTGCCCTTGAACTTGTCACCGCCCGGGCCGCCCCAATGGGTCTCAAGACTCACCATGCCCGAGTAGCCGTCCCGCACCATGGCCGACAACTGTCCGGTCCAGTCAACTTCACCGGCTCCGACATCGCCCCACTCCATGCGGTCGCTGCCGGCGGGAAGTACGCCGTCTTTGGCGTGAACATGCAGGATACGGTTCGCCGCGAGCCGGTTGTACCCATCCGGATAAGCGGTTTCGCCCGCGATGTAGCAGTTGGCCGGGTCCCAAACGAGCCCGAAGTTCGGATGGTCGATGGCATCGAGCACCGGGACCGATTCGGAGGCGGTAGCGATGTTGCAGGCGTGTTCGTTCTCCAACCCAATCTTGACCCCTGCCTTCGCAGCCTTCTCGACCGCGCCTTGGAGCGCCTCGATGATCCGTGGGGTAATCTGTGTCGGTTCGACGGTTCGCCAGAAGCTGAACACGCGCACGATCGGCGCCTCGAAAAGGTTCGCCAGCTCTAGCGCACGGTCCAAAATACGTGGTTGGTCCTCGAAGGTGTGTGCGGAGTGGAAGGCGTCCTGCTCGAACCGATGATCGATCTCGCCTCCGTCGGGAAGCGTGCATTTGAAGACCGGCGATGCGATCGAAACGACTTTCAGGCCGAATTCTTTCGCAAGGTGGTCGACCTGCCGGACTTCCTCATCATTCATGTCGACAAGGTTCTTGTCCCAGACCGTGCGCAGCTCAAGAGCGGGGATACCCATCTCGACCGCCGTCCGGCAGACTCTCTCGAAATCCTGCGTGAATTCATCGGTGATAATTGCTACGGGAAAGTTCGCCATAAGGCGAATAGTTTAGCCCATTCGCGCCGGGTCTTCGCCGTGAGATGGGCACACAAACCTTAGGCCCGCCCCCAAGTGGGCTGCGGCGGCCTGAGCGCACTGGCTCTCTTGCGTTTAGGGAACAGCGACCCCTACAATGAAAGGGATAGGGCTTACTGGGTGCGATTCCAAGGTGGGCAAAAGCCCACTTTTTTATTGCGCTAAAGAATGGCGGACCCATGGGCTTGGCGCGCGAGCGGGTTCAACAGGATATTTTGAAAATTGCAGAAAGGGTAGCCTCTTCGGCCGGATTGGAGGTCGTCGATGTCGAACTGCGCGGTGGTCCGCGTAACGGCGTCGTACGGATCTTCATCGATAATTCCGAAGGCGTTTCCCTTGCCAATTGCGAGGAGATTTCTCGGCAGATGGGGCCGATTCTCGATGTCGAGGATCTGATGCCAGGGCCCTACCGGCTGGAGGTTTCTTCGCCTGGATTGGATCGGAAGCTCGTGAAGCCGACTGACTATGAGCGCTTCACGGGAAAGAAGGCACGGATCAAGATGCGTCGGCCGATTGACGGGCGCAAGCAGTTCACGGGCCGGATCGAGAGCTATAGCGACGGTGCCGTGAACGTGGACAGCGAAGGGACCTTGAGACGACTGCGCTTGGAAGATATCGAACAGGCGCGACTCGTCGTGGAGATGTAACCCGACTTTTCTTGAGGGCAAAATGGAGAACCTTTTCGGTCAAATCGAGGACTTGAGTCGCGCCAAGGGCATTGATCCACAGATCGTGATCGATGCTCTCAAGGATGCGATTGTGGTCGCAGCCCGCAAGTACTACAAGACGGGTGAAGAATTGGTTGCGAACTACAACAGCGAGTCCGGCCAGGTGGAAGTGCACGCGGTAAAGATCGTATCGGAGTTGGTGGCCAATCCCGCTCGGGAGATCAGCATCAGTGACGCCCGCGTTCTCCAACCCGAAGTCGAAGTCGGGCAGGAGATCCGATTCCGGAAAGACACCGAGGGGCTGGGCCGTATATCCGCGCAGCTCGCGAAGCAAGTTATTTTCCAGAAGATTCGTGAGGCCGAGCGGGAGACGATCTTCAACGAGTATTCCGATCGCATCGGCGAAATTGTCCCGTGCACCGTGAAGCGCATTGAGGGGCCGGACCTGATCGTCGACATCGGTCGCACCGAAGCGCGTCTTCCGCGCCGCGAGCAGTCGCGGCTGGAGAGCTTTTCCCCCGGCGACCGTATCCGTGTCGTCATCAAGAACATCGAGAAGGCTGGCCGCGGTCCCGCCGTGATCGTGTCACGTGCGTCCGAGGAGTTGGTCAAGACGCTGTTTGAGCAGGAAGTGCCCGAGATCTATGACGGCACCGTCAAGATCATGGCCTGCGGACGAGAAGCCGGCGAGCGCACCAAGATCGCCGTCCAGTCGAGCGATCGCGATGTCGATGCCGTCGGTGCGTGTGTCGGGATGAAGGGCATGCGCGTGCAGTCGATCATTCGCGAACTCCGCGGCGAGAAGATCGACATTATTGAGTTCTCTGAAGAACCGGTCGACATGGCCAACCGCGCCCTGAGCCCGGCGAACATCAGCCGCGTAGCGATCATCGATCCCTTGGCGCGTCATCTCGAAGTGATCGTCGAGGAGACTCAGCTTTCGCTTGCGATTGGCAAGAAGGGTCAAAACGTCCGGCTCGCCGCCAAGCTGATGGGCTGGCGGATTGACATCAAGGGCGAAGACGAGAAACGCCAAGAGGTCGAGTCCGCGATGGCGGCGATGACCGGATCGGGCACACCGGTCACCATTCTCATCGAACACGGCTTGACCGAGAACCTCGTGGACAAGCTGGCCGAAGCCGAGCTATCCACCGTCGAAAAGCTCGCTGACATGACACCCGAGCAACTTGAAGAGATCCCGGGCATCGGACCGAAGATGGTCGAGAAGATTACTCTCGCTGTCGGAGCGTACTTCGGACAGTTTGAGCAGGCCACACCCGCCCAGGCCCTCCCCGACTTCGAACAAGGGTCGGAAGAATGGTCCGCCGACGGCGAAGGCGAACCCGAAACTGATGAGCAAGCGGCCAAATTAGCGGCCGCTTCCGTCATGCCCGGTCTACCCGTCGAAGGCGCGGAGGTAGACGAAGACGAAGACGAAGACATCGACTTTGATACGATGGACGAAGACTCTTCTTATTCTTCCGACGAAAACAACGAAGAACAAGCTGAAGTCATTCACCCCGACACGGGGAGCGACAAAGAACAACCCCAGTCCGCTCCCGTCGTCGAATCAACACCACCAGCCGAGGACGATGTTCATGACAATCTGACGGCGAAGGAGTCCGAGTAGTCTTGAGTAAGACGAAGAAAACGCGGGTTAACGAGTTGGCTCGACAGCTTGAGGTGAAAGCGTCAGCGATCCTCGAAGTGCTGCCGAAAGTCGGCGTCACCGAGAAGAAGACGCACTCAAGTTCAGTCGACGACGACACAACCGAAAAGGTCCGCCAGTACTTCCGCCAACAGGATCAGGACAGCCAGCAGACGAAGGGGTCGGCTGAACCAGCGCCGCCCGTCAAGGAGGCGCCCGTTCCACCCGCGGCTTCGACCCCGCCGGTTGCAAAACAACCTGCGGCCCGGCGAACAACTCCGCGCCCCATGAAGCCATCGATTCAAGCCGGTCCGAAAGTTGCGCCCCTACGGCCTCCCGTAATGGCGCTGCGGCCTCCATTGAAATCAGCGCCGCCGGCTGCTCCGCCCACACCTCCCGCGCCCGCAGCTCCTCCCGCACCCGCCAAAGAAGTCGCCGAAAGGCCCTCCGCACCTGCTACGCCGGCCGCTCCGGTAGCGAAGGTAGTCGAAGCGGCGCCGGCGCCAGCTCAACCTGCTGCTCCCGTTGCTCGTGTGACGCCCTCACTTCCCGGCGCCGCCAAGGCGAAACCCGCGGGGGCTCCCGGAGTTCCGGTTAAGCCCATTCCGAAATCCGCACCGGTAAGCGGTTCCATTTCGCGAGGTCCGCGTGCTCCCGCTAGGGCGGCAGCCCGGCCCTCTGCCGTACCCGGTTCGCCGATCCGCCCGCCTGTAGCTGGCGGTGCACCCGCGCCCGCGAAGCCACAGGCACGTACCCGTCCTCCAGGTCGGCCCCCTGTGCGCACACCGGTAGTTCGCACCCCCGGAGCGGCTCCTCCGGCGAAGCCCATACCAGGTAAGCCCATCTACGCCCGTGCACGGCGACCCGGAGTTCCCGGAGCTCCCGGCATGCCGACGCCCGGTGCCCGCTTCCCCGGCGCGCGAGCTCCGCATCAAGGTGGTCCTCCTCCTGGCGGCGGCCGGCCCCATGGGCGTCGTCCGCACAGGCCGTCACGCCCCCGTACAGTTAGGGATCGTGAGGCGGAACGCGAGGCAAAGGTACTTCGCCGACAGGCCAGTCGAGTTGCCATTGTTGCACCCAAGGCGACTAACACGGAAGTCACCGTTAGCGCCGGCACCACGGTCAAGGAACTTGCCGAAAAGCTTGGCATGAAAGCCAATCTGATCATCAAGACTCTTGTGGATCGAGGCCTTTTCGCGACCATCAACCAGACGCTCGACATGGAGATGATTCAGGATCTCTGCAAGTACTACGGTGCCACAGCTACCGAGCTGACTTACGAAGAGGAGTCGATGCTCGAGTTGGAAGAGACGCAGGAGGAGGCTGATCTGCAGGAACGCGCTCCGGTCGTGACCGTGATGGGTCATGTCGACCACGGCAAGACGTCTCTGCTGGACGCCATTCGTGAAACCAACGTGGCCGAACGCGAGGCCGGCGGGATCACCCAGGCCATCGGCGCCTATCATGTCGACCATGATGGCCGCCGCATCGTATTCGTCGATACGCCGGGCCACGAAGCGTTCACCCGCATGCGGGCACGTGGTGCCCAGAGTACCGACGTCGTCATCCTGGTCGTCAGTGCTGATGACGGCGTGATGCCTCAAACCATTGAGGCAATTGATCACGCTAAATCGGCGAATGTGCCGATCGTCGTCGCCATCAACAAGATTGATATCCCAGGCTCCGACCCGGATCGCGTCAAACAGCAACTTTCCGATCGCGGATTGCTGCCCGAGGACTGGGGCGGCGATGTCGTGATGGTCCCCGTTTCCGCGATCAAGAAGCAGAATCTCGACCAACTTCTCGAGATGGTGCTCCTTGTCGCCGACCTGAAAGAGCTGAAAGCGAACGCCAATCGCCCGGCGGTTGGGACAGTTCTCGAAGCCAAGCTTGATCGCGGTCAGGGCCCGGTCGCCACTGTGTTGATTCAGAACGGCACCTTGCGCAACGGCGACTACTTCCTCGTCGGGTCCGTTCTCGGTAAAGTCCGCGCCATGATCGACGACCGCGGCAAGAAGGTCAAAGAGGCGCCTCCTTCCACAGCGGTTGTTGTGCTGGGTCTGGATGGTCTGCCCGACCCTGGTGACACGCTCCAGGTTGCCACCGACACCGACAAGGCAAAGAAGATCGGCGGATATCGCGAAGACAAGGCTCGCGAGCAAGCTCTGGCCAAATCATCGCGTCTGTCGCTCGAACAGTTCCAGGAACAATTGCGTGCAGGCGACATCAAGGAACTGCCGCTTGTTCTCAAGACCGACGTGCAGGGTTCGATGGAGGTCCTGACCGACTCGCTCAACAAACTGGCGAACGAAAAGGTCAAGGTCAACTTCATCCATACGGGAGTCGGTGCGATCTCCGAATCCGACGTCCTGTTGGCCACCGCCGCCAATGCCATCATCATCGGCTTCAGTGTGCGGCCGGAGAAGACAGCCACCGCCTTGGCCGAGCGCGAGGGCGTTGACGTTCGTCTTCACACCATCATTTACGAATTGATCGACGAGATTAAGGCGGCCATGACCGGCCTTCTCGATCCGATTACGAAAGAGACTCCGCTTGGCCGCGCCGATGTGCTCGACACCTTCCGTGTCAGCAATGTCGGAACGGTTGCCGGTTGCCAGGTTCAGGAAGGCCGCTTCACGAACAAGATGGAACTCCGCCTGCTACGGGACAACGTTGTCGTCTACACAGGCAAGGTGAGTTCGCTGCGTCGCTTCAAAGATGAAGTTGCCGAAGTCCGAACTGGACAGGAATGCGGCGTTGGTATCCAGAACTTCAACGATGTAAAGAAGGGCGACGTGATTGAGGCGTTCACCTCCGAAAAGGTGGCGCAGCAAGTCTTTGACTAATGCTCACCGTCGGGCTGCTGACGCTTCAACTTCATATCGAACACTCCCATTCGCTTAAAGAGAAGCGACACGTTCTCAGAAGTCTCAAAGACCGCCTGCGGAACCGTTTCAACGTTTCCGTCGCGGAGGTTGACGGTCAAGATACTTGGCAACGATCGGTTGTAGCGATTGCCACGGTGTCAGGAGACCGCCAACGCGTCCAAGACCTCCTCACGAAAGTAGAAAGTGAAGCCGAGCGCTTGCTCGGCGGCGATCTGGTGGGGAGCGAGGTGGAGTTCTCGTGAACCGCCGTGTCCTATTCCTGCTCGCGGTCCTTCTACCGGGTCTGCCCTTCACGCTGCTTGCCGCTGACGCTGACACACCCACCAAACTTCAGCGCTACGAAGCCAATGCGTCGATCATGGGGTCGACGTACACCATCGCCGCCTTTGGCGAGCACCGCGGCCAACTTGCTTCCGCTGTGCGTGCGGCGTTCGACGAAGCGCGCCGGATCGACCGCTTTCTCAGTAACTACAAGCCCGATAGCGAACTCAGCCGTATCAATCGCGAAGCATCGGACGGTCCGATTGAGATCTCAAGCGAGATGGCGGACCTTCTTACAAACTGTCTGGAGTACAGCCATGCCAGCGAAGGCGCGTTCGACGTTACCGTCGGCGCACTGATGAAAGTGTGGGGCTTCTACAAAGGCAGCGGCGAACTCCCCTATGCCTGGCAGCTTGCCGTAGCGCGCCGCAAAGTCGGCTTTGAGCATCTTGTGCTCGATCGCGGCAAAAAGACCATACACATCCGCCGCAGAGGACTCGAACTCGATCCGGGCGGCATCGGCAAAGGCTACGCGGTTGATCGCATGGCTGAGGTTCTGCGCGAAGCCGGAGTGTCCGCGGCATTCATCAGCGCGGCCGGCAGCAGCCTTTACGGGATTGGCGCTCCACCCGACAATCCAGAGGGTTGGCCGGTTCGTATCCGTGATCCCGAAGACTCTGCCGCCACAGCGACCAAGCTTCACCTCAAGGATCAGTCTCTATCCACCTCCGGCGCCTATGAAAAATTCTTCGAGGCGGACGGCAAAGTCTACAGCCATATAATGGACCCCCGAACCGGGATGCCCTCGCAAGGCGTTGTCTCGGTTTCCGTGCTTGCGCCTTCGACCTTAGACAGCGAGGCCTGGACCAAGGCCTTCTTCGTCAATGGCTGGGATTGGTCCGTCAAGAATAAGCCCGACGCTTTCCGGGCCTTCCTGTGCTCCGAAGATCAACCATGTAACTGGATACGGTGACGCAACCTATAGCTCCGACCGAATCGGGGTTTGCGGCCCCGGAGGGGCCGATATATGGAAGCCCATCGCTTCAGCGATGGGTGCCACGAGCCCAAAAGGCCAGTCCCAACGGGGCGATACGGCCTCGCGGCGCACACGACCGACGCCGGTCTTCACAGATCAATAACAAGCATCGAGGCTGGCTATTTGGCAGCCCGCATCCGCCCGATCACCGCCTCAATCTCACGCCGCATCTCCGCCGTCGACCGAGCCTGATAGCGCCGGCCGTGCCCCGGCAGCACCCACTCAAACTCAAAGTCCAGCAGCCGCTCCATCGACGCGATTTGCTTGCCCCAGTCGTACCAACAAACCCGCCGCGACGCATGGAGCGCCCCAACATTGGCCGACCACCACAGGTGATCGCCGCTGAACAAGTACTTGTCGCGATAGAGATAAACAACGCTGCCGCGCGTATGTCCCGGCACCGGGATCACCCATAGATCCTGGTCGAGTTTTTGAGGCTCGTCGATATCTAGCTGGACTTCAACATCCGCGAGAGATCCTCTCGCTTCCACCCGATGAATCACCCGTTCGCAACCGAAACGTGCCGCGAACTTGGCGTGGTCAGCCACATCATCTCGGTGCGTCAGCAGCATCCGCCGCATACCGCCCATCGCTTCAATGTTCCGCAGCAGCGGTCCCGCGGCACGAGGCGAATCCACCATCCAGTTTCCCTCGGGCCGCTGGATCAGGTAGCTCGAAGCCCCGAACGATGATTCCGCTGCGTACCCACAATAGAAAACGTTCTCGTCGACCTTCTCCGGAAATCGAGTAGCGGCCTCTCGGACGCTTCGATCGCTCACCGTCCCGATCGAACTCGTCGGACACGCGACCAGCGCCATCAAAGCCCGTTCCGTCTCCGCATCCGATGCGGGCTGATGGTGAACCACGGAAAGCTCGATCCCTTCGTCGCGCGTGAAGACCGCGGCCGCGACGAAGCGGCACGTATCGCAATCAATGCACGAGCTATCGACGAAGAAGTCACCCTCGACGTTCTCATCAAGACGCTGGTCGAGAGAAGCCATCGGGCGCGCTGTGGCTAGTCTTTGGTCGAGACGGCCTTGTCGCGCGTCTCACCATCCGTCCCAGTACCGCGGCTCCCATTGGTAGCTCGGTGTGAACCGGAAATACCATTTGATCCGAGCCGCGATGTCACTTGCCCGGAAGGAGCGTCCACTCCCGCCGCGGGCAACGGTTCCGGCAGAGGCCGATACACCCACGCCAGCCCCCGCGCTCCCAAAGCGAAGACATGCTGAATGTCCTCGATGATCACGTAAAGCACCGGGACGAGCACCAGCGAGATCAACGTCGCGAATAACACACCGAACGCCAACGCGACGGCCATCGGGATCAGAAATTGCGCCTGCACGCTCTTCTCAAGCATCAGAGGAGTGATGCCCGCGGCGGTCGTAAGCGACGTCAGTAGAATCGGTCGAAAGCGCACCTGCCCCGCTGTTCGCACCGCCTCAAGCAGATCCCTGCCATCATTGCGGTGACTGTTGATGTAGTTCACGAGTACGAGACTGTCATTGACCACAACGCCCGTCAGCGCCACCACACCCAACATCGACATGATGCTCAACTCATAGCCGGTGATGGCGTGCCCCCACACGGCTCCGACAATCCCAAACGGAACGGCCGTCATTACGATCAGCGGCTGCACGTACGACTTGAACGGGATCGCCATCAGAACGTAGATCACGAACAGCGCGACGCCGAACCCGATTACCAACTGGTTCAGTAGCTCCATCTGCTCGCGCTGCTGCCCCTCCATCGTGAAGCTCACACTCGGGAATTCAGTTTCGAGCAGAGGATTCAAGAACGTCCGGCTCACGTCTTCGATCACCGTGTTCTCGTTCGTCACCGACGCATCCACTTCAGCTGTCACATTGATTACGCGCTGGCGGTCGACGCGCAGGATATTCGCGAACCCGCGCCCCAGCGATGCCTCGGCGACGGTCGAGAAAGGTACTTCGGCGCCCGTGGGTGTTCGAATGCGCATCGTCTCCAAATCGGCCAGTGAACTTCGCTCGCTCTTGGGGTAGCGGATCATCACGCGAATATCGTCACGCCCACGTTGAATCCGCTGTGCCTCCTCGCCGTAGAACCCCTGGCGTACCTGGTTGGCGAGGTCCTGAAGCGTGAGTCCCAAACCTTCTCCCACCGAGTTCAGAGCCAGCTTGACCTCCGGCTTTCCACCTCGGAACGAATCCGAAATGTCATACACGCCCGGATACTCGGAAAGTTTGACCTTCAGCCTCTCGGCTACCTGGCGCAACGCTTTGGTGTCGCGCCCTCGAAGCTGAAAGTTGACGTCCTCCGCCGCGCCCATCATGTCCGCGGTAAACTTCACCTCGACCGCGCCCGGAATGGGCCCCGTCAAATCCCGCCAGCGGTTCGCCAACTCGCCGCTCGGAATCGTGCGGCCTTCCGAGGGTGTTAACTCGATGCCGATCTCGCCAACATGAGACCCCAAGTTTCCGCCTGTTTTGCTACCCGCGTTCTGGCGAACTTCCGTCGTCAACGGCTGATTCCCAACGGTCGCCAGTAGATGTCGAAATACTTCCTCACCTGAGTCAGCATCGATCTCACGCTGCAGTTCTTCGGCCGCCGCCTGCATCTTCTTGACCGCACGCTCGGTCACGGTCACAGGCGTCTCTAGGGGAAGCGTGACGGTTCCGATCACGTAGTCGGCTTCCACCGTCGGGAAGAAGGTGAAGGCCAGATAACCGCCGCCCACCAAGCCCACCGTCAGCATCAGCGTGGCCACCGCCACCGCCACCGAGGCATAGCGCCAGTGCAACGCCAGCTTCAACGACGGGCCATAGATGTTCCGGATGAACCACTGCAATCCCCAATCAAAGAAGTCGAAGAAGCCGTTCCAGATCCTCACCAGTAGATGCCGCCGACGGCTCCGATCCCTCGGGCCCCCGTGGCTCGCAAGGTGATGTGGCAGCACGAGCTGTGATTCGATGAGCGAGAACAGCAGCGTAGGGATCACCGCTAGCGGGATGACCCGCCAAATCTTCCCCATATAGCCCGGCAGAAACAACATGGGACCGAATGCCGCCACCGTCGTCAACACACCGAAGATGACCGGGATTCCCACGATTCGCGTGCCGCGAATCGCGCCATCGATGCCGGTCCTTCCCTGGCTCTGCTCCGTGAAGATACTCTCGCCGACGACGATCGCATCGTCCACCACGATTCCCAGCACCAGGATCATCGCGAACAGCGAAATCATGTTGATCGAACCGCCATACAACGGCACGAGCGCGAGCGCGCCCAAGAACGAAATCGGAATCCCGATCGTCACCCAAAACGCCAGCCGCATTCGCAGAAACAGCGCCAGGACGATAAACACCAACGCCAGTCCACTCGCCGCATTGCGCAGTAGCAGTTCCATACGGCCCCGCAAGAACTGCGAATCGTCCTTCCAAACGTCGACCGCAATACCTTCCGGCATCGTTGCTTTCGCTTGGTCCACGTAATCTTGAACAATCGACGACACCGTGATCGCGTTTTGGTTGCCGACTCGAAACACCCGCACCATCACCGATGGCCGCCCGTTGAAGAACGCCCACTCATCGGTGTCCGTAAATCCGTCGACGACGGTCGCAATGTCGTCGAGGTACAACTTCGTCCCGTCCGGCTTCGTCAACAGCGGCAGCTTCTCGAACTCTGACCCGACGTAAGCCTGACCTTTGGTTCGCAGTAGAATCTCGCCTGTCGAGGTCTTGAGCGAACCGCCGGGAAGATCCAGCGAGAACCGCCGCACCATTTGCGCCACATGATCAAACGTCAGGTTGTGGCGGCGTAACGCGTCTTCCGACACCTCGATCGAAATCTCGTAGTCCCGCACGTTGACCAAGTCCGCGTGCGTGATCCCCGGCAAATCCATGATCTCGTCACGAACCTGTTCGCCGAGCACCTTCAGCGTCTTCTCACCCGCCTCGCCGGAGATCGAAACGTTGATCACCTGCCGCCGGTTCAGGACCTCCCGGACCACCGGTTTTTCCGTTTCGTCCGGAAAGGTGTCGATCGAGTCGACGCGCGACTTGATGTCATCGAGCAGCCGGCGTGAGTCGTAGCCCGGTGCCACCTCGATCATCACCGTCCCGTTGCCTTCCGCCGCGGTCGATGTGATCTTCTTGATCCCGTCCAGATCTTGAATCTCTTCCTCGATGCGGACGCAGACTGTTTCTTCAATCTCCTCGGGCGTACCGCCGCGGAAGTCCACCCCCACGGTGACCATATCCATCGCGTACTCGGGGAAGATCTCCTTCTTCAGGCCCGGGATCGTCACCGCCCCCATGACGACGATCACAATCATCAACAGGTTGGCGGCAACTCCGTTACGGGCAAACCAGGCAATCATCGATAACTCCGCTTTCTCTCTAGGAAACAGGAGCGGCGTCCGCTTCTGTCTCGACTACTTCCACTTTCATCCCATCGACGGCCGTTTCAAGGCTTGAAAGACAAACCCGCTCTCCCGCCTTCAGCCCGGACCGAACCAGCACGCGCTCGCGCTCCGCCCGCAACACTTCCACCGGCCGGAACTCCAGGCGGTTGTTCTCATCAACAACGTAAACCTTGTCTCCGGCCCGCACTGCCGAACGCGGCAGAACCACCACCGACGATGCCCAGTTCCCTTCGATTTCCGCCTCGACAAACATTCCTACCGCTAGCGGAGGCCGGCCGGCACGTTTTCCCGGACCGTACGGGTCCGCGACGCGCGCCACCGCCTGCACCATGCGGCTCTGTGGATCGATTTCTGCTTCCGTGCGTACAATCCGCGCCGGCCAGGTGTGCTCACGCCCGGCGAACTCGGCCCGAAGCGTCACCTTCGGCCCCTTCGCCTCGCCTTCCTGGCCGCGAAACGCCAAAGGCAAATCAACAAACTCCAACTGATCGTCGGGAATCGGCAGCCGCACCTCGGCGAAGTCCACGGCATAGATGCGTGCCACCGGCGCGCCGCGCGTTACGAACTGTCCGATGTCCACACTCTTCGTGCGAATCCGCCCCGCGTACGGGGCCTTCACAACCGTGCGCTCCAGGTCATACTCCACCTGTTCCAACGCCGCTTTCGCGGATGCCAGCGTCGCCTTGGCCTGTGCCACTTGCGGTTCGCGGAACGTCAACGGAGTCGGTTCGCCTTGGCCCAGGGTCTCCCACTCTTTACGCGCCAGGTCCGATTCTTCCTGCTCAGTCGCCAGAGTCAACTCCGCCTGTGCCACGGCCGACCGGGAACGAATGAGTGCCAGCTCATACTCCCGACGGTCCACTTTCAGCAGTTCTTCGCCCTTCTCGAAAAAGCCGCCGGAAGCCAACGAAGACGATACCCACACGACGCGTCCCGAGACCTCGGGCACCAGCTCCGACTCCGTTCGTGGGGAGACGGTCCCTTCCGCCTTCACCGTCAGTCGCTGGCCTGTCGGTTTCACTTCAAGCACACGCACCAACGGCGGCGCAATTTCGACCGGTTCCGTCACCGGCTCTTCACGCGCGGCCACCATCTTCGTCGCCCCATACCAGCCGAGGCCCAGCACCATCAACGGTAAAGAAATCTGGAGCAGTACCCTTACAACCTTCATAAATCCTCCTCCGGCCCGTCCGCCGCGGTTCGCTGTTGTAGTTCGTTCGCGGGCGTCGCCGCCGGGGCTTCGAAACCACCGCCCAGCGCCAAATGCAAATTGACGCGGTTATCGAGCCGTTGCCGCCGCAGTGCGAGCAGTTGGCTCTCTGAATCGAGTGCTGTTCGTTGTGAGGAAAGCACCGTGATGATGTCCGCCAACCCGCGCCGGTAGCGATCTTCCGCCAGATCGCGAGCCGCGAGCGACTGCTTGGTTGCCGACGCGAGAGCATCCTCCTGCCGCGCCAAAATGTCTTCGGCGGCTAGTGCAATCTCCACCTCGCCGTACGCGCGCAACAGCGAACTCTCATAGCGCGCCATCGCCTCAGTCACCATCGCTTCATCGCGTGCAACGCCCGCTTTTAGCCGTCCTCGGTTATAGACCGGCTGAATCAATCCACCGATCAAATTCCACGCGAGCAGCTCGCCATCGACCAGATCGCGCAACTCATTGCTCGCCGTGCCGGCCTGCGACGTCAACGTAAATCGCGGACGCAAGTTCGCTCGCGATTGCGCCACCCGTGCATCCGACGCCAGTAACTCCTTTTCAACTGTGACTACGTCCGGACGCCGATGTACCAACTCGGCCGGTAGTCCGCCCGGAATATGCACCGGCAGCCCGGGCAAGTCTTCCGCCAGCGCGTACTCGCCTTCGGGATACTGCCCCAGCATGATCTCGATCTGCCGAATCGCCGCGTCGAGTTGCGCTTGCCTCTGAGCGACTAACGCCTTCGCCCGGTCGACTTCCGTAAGAGCCAGTCGCAAATCGAGCGACGGTCCCAAGCCGCGTTCATACCGCTCCCTTATGCTTGAGACCGACGTGTTGTAGCTGGCCAGCGTCGCCCGCGCCAACGACACCTGCCGTTGTGCTTCGATCGCGGCAAACCATGCCTTCGCAACCTGTCCGGAGAGCGACAGCCGCGACGCGGCCACGTCGGACTCGCGCGCGCCTACTGTCGCCAATGCGCCGGCTTCGCCGCTCTTGATGCGGCCCCAGAAGTCCGGCTCCCAGCTCAGCGCCAGATTGACACCGGCGCTTCCATAGGTCGTCGATAGAACGCGGCCTTCATTCCCCGGAATCGGCAATCCAACGAAGTTCTGCCGCTGCCGTCCCCGGTTCAGGTTCAGGTCAACCGTCGGACGCAAGTCCGCGCCCGCGATCAGCGCCTCCGCCTGTGCTGCTTCCACTCGTGCGGCCGCCGCTCGCAAGTCGTAGTTGTGTTCTAGCGCCGTACCGATCGCTCCATCTAAACCCTGGTCACCCAAGTAGTTCCACCAACGAGCTTCCGATACGCCCGTGATCGATCGGCCGCCTGTCCATTCCTCCGGAGTCTTGAGGCTCAGCGGATGCGGCGGCGCTTCAAACTTCTTGCCGCAACTCGCCAACCCGATGACCAGCGTCGCGGCTAACAACCAAACAACACGCTTCACGCGCCACCTCCCATTTCCACGCCCACCGGCTCCTCCGTGGGTTCCGTCTGTCGCAACGATGGGAGCAAGGGAGTCTGCATCCCGGCCGCCGCGAATTGCACCATCCGCTCGGTCGTCGCCTCGACATCGCTTGTGTCGCACGCGCCGCCCGAAATCCGTCGCAGCTTCTCGCTGTCGAGCAACGTATGCGCCATGACGCCGACCGCGAAGTGAATCCGCCAAAGCAACTCCGTCGCTGGTAAATCAGGACACGCCCGCTGAAACGCCCCCACGAAGCGCTCGATTACCTTGTTGAAAAGCCGGTCGAAGATCGGTTGCAGATGTTCGCCGGCTTCTGTGTAAAACCGCCCGCATGTCTTCATGAACGTCTGGCCGCGCTCCGGATCCATCGCAAGCTGGATTGCAGGTGTCACGAGCGCCCGCAGCACTTCGTCCACCGGCGGCGTGCCGTCATATTCCGCCTCCACCTTGTCGAGCCACGCCAGCCGTGCCTCGTTCACCGGACCCACGCGGCGTTCAAACACCGCCTCGACCAGCGCATCCTTCGATCCGAAGTGATAGTGGACCGCCGCCAGATTCACGCCCGCGTCGGCAATAATCGTCCGCAACGACACCGCATGGACGCCGTTCTCAGCGAACATCCGCTCCGCGACATCCAAAATCTGCTCTTTCGTTCCCGATGCCATTCGAAGCCACCTCTCTTGCGCGCCAGGGAAGGAGGTTGGCACACAATAATTCAAACGTATGTTTCAATCATACGTCCAACTGAATTCGAGGTCAACCCAAAGTACGCACCAACCCGTACCAAAGTTCGCAGAGCCCAGTATTTCTCCCCACCCGTTCTAACTCTTTCGGCCGTGCCCAATACCCCGCTGCGACTCAACCGGTTCTGCTAACATGACGCCGTGAATCGCCGACAATTTCTCTCGACAACCGCTACAGCGGCCGCCTCCACCGCCCTCGCTTCCGCGCAGGACCAGCCTGTCAACCTCGCCATCATCGGTATGGGCGGACGTGGCACCGCGCTGATGAAGCAGTTCTCCAAGGTCCCCGCCGTCAAAATTGGCGCCGTGGTCGACCCCGATGGCAACCGTGCGGAGGAAGCCGCTGGCTGGATTCGTCAGAACAACGGGAACCGTCCCAAAGTCGAAAGCGACATGCGCCAGGTCTTCGATGACCCCTCGATCGACGGTGTCGTGATCGCCACCACCAACCACTGGCACGCGCTCACCGCCATTTGGGCGATGCAAGCCGGCAAGCACGTGTATTGCGAAAAGCCTGTTTCGCATGACATGTTTGAAGGTCGCCAGCTCGTAGCAGCCAGCCGCAAGTACGACCGCATCGTGCAGGGCGGCACTCAGCGCCGCTCCGACGGCCTCTTCCGCCGCGCCATCAAGCTTATCCACGACGGCGCAATCGGCGATGTCTACCTGGCTAAATGGATGTTTCCCGGCCGCCGCGACTCCATCGGCTTCAAGCCCACCGAGCCGCCGCCGAACTGGCTCAACTGGGACTTGTGGTTAGGCCCCGCGCCCGAACAGCCATACCACGGCAATCTGGTCCACTATAACTGGCACTGGTTCTGGGACTTCGGCAACGGCGAACTCGGCAATAACGGCATCCATCTCGTCGATATTTCTCGTTGGGGGATAGGAAAAGAACTGCCAACGAAGGTCAGTTGCTGGGGAGGCCGTTTCGGCTACGAAGACCAAGCCGAGACTCCTAACACGCAAAGTGTCCGCTGGGAATACGCTGACGGCGCCGCGATCGTCGGCGAGATCCGTGGCCTCTACACGGCCGAGCCGATGGGTTGGGATTTCTTCGGCACCAAGGGTCATCTACACATGACCGACAGGGAGTTCCAGATCACCCTCGGCCGCAACAAGGAACCCGAACCGGCCGTCGAGCGATTACCCGACGTTAACCACTACGCGAACTGGGTCGAAGCTATCCGCGCCAACGATCGCACCGGGCTCAACGCCGAGATCCGCGAAACAGCTCTCTCGACCGACCTATGTCACCTCGGCAACATCGCCTATCGGGTGGGCCATGAGGTCGCCTTCGATCCCGCCGGAGGACACTTCAACAATTGCACGGAAGCCAATGACCTTCTCAAGCGTTCCGGCCGCGCCCCCTACATCATCCCGGATGACGTGTAGCGAGATTAGGCCTATCAGTCATCGGATGAATCGACGCGCGGCACTGCGGACGCTCAGCGCTTGCACGCTACCGGGAGTGCTCAGCATCCCGATGCGGGCGGCGACGGCGACAACTGATTGGCCGAATTGGCGAGGGCCAACCTCCGATGGGGTGGCCGATGGAACAACTCTGCCGACTCGCTGGAGCCGGACAGAGAACATCCGTTGGTTGGTTGATCTTCCAGGCTGGGGGACCAGTTCGCCCGTGGTCTACCGAGACCACCTCTACGTCACAACCGAATCGGAACAGGCCGGGGTGAAATCACTGCTGACCCTCTGTTTGCATCGGGACAGTGGCAAGGAATTGTGGCGGCATGATTTCGGGCTCGGCGTCAATCAGAGGACTCACGAAAAGTCCAGTCTCGCTGTGAATACTCCCGCCGTGACGAAGGACGCGGTGTATGTCGCCTTTGGGAATTCCGACATTGCCCGCTATTCGCACGACGGCGAACTGATCTGGGTCACGCGCTACATGGAGATCTTCGGGGATCCGAAAATGGCATGGGGCTATGCCGTGAGCCCCCTCGTGCTGGACGACTCCGTGCTGCTCCCGTGGGACCACCACAAGGGGCCTTGTTTCCTGGTTGGTCTCGACAAGGAGACGGGTGAGATTGTCTGGAAGAAAGACAGGCCCATTGGCACAGCCCACGCGACACCCCTGCTTGTAGAACATCACGGACAAAAGGACATACTCGTCTCCGGCAAGAACCGGCTTACGGCCTTCGGCGCGAAAACACACGCTGAATTGTGGCAATACGGTGAGGGCGAAGGCCCCTTCAACGGCGAGATCGTTGTGAGCCCCATTCATGCGGACGGCTTGGTCTTCTTGCAGCTCTGGCGCCAGAGCCCTATCCACGCGATTCGTCTTGTCGGTAACGGACAGCCGCCTGAGCAAGTTTGGGTGAGTCAAAAGCCTGGTCCCCAGGAGCCGTCACCGATTTACTATCGAGGACTTCTCTATGCATTGATGGACAACGGCGTGTTGGTTTGCTTGGACGGGAAGACGGGCAAAGAAGTCTACCGGGTTCGGTTGGGCGGCTCCTGTAACGCCTCTCCGATAGCCGGTGATGGACGCCTTTATCTGAGCAATAACGAGGGCGCTACTTTTGTGGTGAGAGCAGGGCGGGACTTTGAATTGCTTGCCACGAACAATCTCGGGGAGAGAATAACAGCGTCAGCCGCTGTCTCCGGAAACCAGTTGTTCTACCGAACCGACTCGCGCGTCTACTGTATCGGAAAGCATCCGGACCAAGCCGGGGCCACGCCATCATGATAACCGAGGGATTGCCATCCAAAGCCATTCCGTCGTCGTGGCGGGCTTGAGAATTCTTCGCACCTGCGAGAGACAAGAATTACCAACTATCCGCGCGCCAGTCACCAGCTTCGCCGAACAATAACCGCCAGGGAATCAACCACTTCGCCCCGCGCCCCCCGGCCAACCCGCCCACACCGGGTTACACTGGCTCCGACGCCTGCAGCGTGCCGGGTCGCGTTCTACGCAACCTCCGCGCTCGGCCAAAGGCCGATAACACCGCCGTCAACCCCTGCTTCCGATACCTTTGCGGACAAGCAATCCATGGCACAGCCCACCCACAGAGCCCAGAGCGCCAGCGCCGGGTTGGACCACACCGCCTCTCCAGCGCTACGGCCGCTGCCAGTAGGCAAAACAACCCATCTCGGCCCGACGCCGATGCAGCCACTGACGAAATCAACGCGCGAGAATGTCCCCCGCCTGACAGAATCTGCCATTCCCATCCAGGCGACGTCCAGGGACCGCGAACAGACCCAATCCACCTTGTGGGGCACCTCACGAGACGTTTCAAAACGTTTCACGCGAATCTACCAACCAAACCCAATTCGCCCGCCAGGTCGAAGCCCTCGTGAGCGCTTCATTCCATTCCGAGCGCACAATTGCCAAACGAACCCACTCGTAGCGCTGAACGTCGCACTGAGAGGTCGATCAAATCCAAGCGTATAATTGGGCCATGTCGAATCTTGGCCGGTGGCTGACCTTTCTCTCTCTTGCTGTCTTGGCGGCACTCTTCGTGGCGCGCGACCGATTAGAGGTCACATCCGCCGCGGATTCAGAATCGATCACCTGGGGTGCCATCGATCCCACCTGGTCGCCGGATGGCAAGCGGCTCGGGTTCTCGCTGTTCGGAAGCATTTGGGAGGTGTCGGCCCAGGGCGGAGAAGCGCGACAGCTCACCGCGTCGGCCGGCTATCACGCCCACCCGGCTTGGTCACCGAAGGGCGATCAGATCATCTACGTAAACGGTGCGGAGCCACGCGGACGTATCCCCAACATCAGCGGCGAGTTGTGGCTTGTGGATATCGAGACGGGACACCAACGTGTTCTCGACACGCCTCACCCAACCGCGGGAACACCGGCTTGGTCCCCTGACGGCAAGCAGATCGTCTGCGCGTTGCGCGTCCCGAATGCGGGCGCACTGCTTCACCGGATTGACGTTGCGAGCGGCGCCGCGAAAGCGCTACAGGTTCGACCGCAACGCTCATCCGCGGACTATTGGCTCGATGCCGCTTGGAACGGTTCTGCCGACGAGATCCTGTTCGCCGGACGCCGTTTTGGTGAGCCGCAAGTCTGGTCGATGCCGGCGGACGGTCCGGGCACGATGATCCAAATGCCGCTCACGAAATACCTGCCGAAACACATCGTACAGATGGGAAGCGTCACGGCGCTGCCGGACGGGTCGGCGGCGATCTACTCAGCGGTCGAAGTGAATGGCAAAGGTGACTACGAGCTCTACCGGGTCAGTCACGACGGCAGCGAGCGTCAGCCGATCACGAACACATCGCGTGATGAGTTCAATCCGGTCGTGTCGCCCGACGGCAAGTTGATTGCGCATGTTTCAAACCACATGGGCAACCTGGACCTGTTCACGATGCCGGTCGGAGGCGGCGAGAAGACGCATGTCCGGATCAGCGGATTGAAGTTCCGCCGTCCGTCCGGCCAAGTGCGGGTGAAGGTGCTCGATGAGATGGGTAAGCCGACACCGGTTCGCCTTTACGTCGAGGCCGCGGACGGCAAGGGCTACTGCCCGTCGGGCGAACAGATCTTCTATTACCGGTTGGCGCCGGGCGAGGAGCGCAAGGGCTTCTTTATCGGTAGCGGCGACGACACCTTTGTTGCACCTGCAGGCCGGCTGCGGCTGGTGGCGCTCAAGGGCGTCGAGTACCGCATCGCTGACCGCTCGATCGACGTTTCGACGGACGGCACCACCGAGATCACCATCACCATGGAGCGATGGACAAACTGGGCCGACCGGGGCTGGTATACCGGCGAAAACCATTTTCATGCGAACTACAACGGCAGTTACTATCAGCGGCCGAATCAATCGCTTGCGTGGCTGCAAGCCGAGGATCTGAATGCGGCCAACATGATCGTCGCGAACGCGCAGGGAGCGTTCGTTCACGACAAGGAATTCTTCACGGGCAAGGTCGACGCGCTTTCGACGGACCGCTACAAACTGTTTTGGGGCGAGGAGTATCGCAACAGCGACCCGCTCGGCCACATGGGGTTTCTCAATATCAACAAGCTCGTGCCGCCGTTCTATACGAGCGTGGTGGGGAGCGATTCATCGTACGACTTTCCGTTGAACACGATGGCCGCGATCAAGGCGCGCGAGCAGGGCGGACTGGTGACCTACATGCATCCGACTCGTTCCCCGATCGCGGACGTGTTTGACACGAACCTCGGCGCGAAAGAGAGTCCGGTTACAGCGGCGCTGGGCGCGCTCGATTCGCTCGACATTCTGCCCTCGGGCGATGCGGCATATGCAATGTGGTACACGCTGCTGAACGCCGGGTTGCAAATCGCACCGGGCGCGGGCACGGATACGTTTACAAACTGGCGTGGCATCAATCGCATTCCCGGCGGCGCACGGCAGTACGTGCATGTCGGTTCAAAGATGGACTGGGCGCGCTGGATCGAGCGCTACCGCGAAGGCCGCGCCTTTGTGACGAACGGCCCGCTGATCGAGTTCACGGTGAACGGCCAAGATATGGGTGAGGTCATCCAGGCCTCAGCGGACTCGCCGTATCGGGCGCGGATCGCCGCCGAGATTACGGCGCGAGTACCGCTAGCGCGGATCGAAATCGTCGCCAATGGCAGGGTGATCGAGACGCGGGAAGTGAGCTCGTCCGAGGAAACGGTGCGCGTGGTGACCGAGGCGCAGGTAACAAAGTCGACTTGGTTCGCGGTACGTGTGGTTGGCCGGCCGGCAATGGGAATCGTCGACGACCACATCCCGCGGGCGCACTCCGGGCCTGTCTACGTGCATATCGGTCGCGAGCCGGTGCTGGTGAAACGGGATCTCGAAGTACTGGTGCGCTGGGTGGACCGGCTATGGCTCTATCTGGAAGAGCGCGACAACTTCGGTCCGGGGGACAACCGGCAGAAGGCCAAGGAGATGATTGACAAAGCCCGCGCTCACTACGCCGAGAAGCTGGCCCGCGCGGGTTAGCGCCGCTGGACTTAGAGTGAAATGCGCTTTCTCACTACCCCGCCGGGGTCGCGAGTGATCGCAGAAATCTCGGAAACGTCGTTCTCCAACAAGTACTGCCGAGCCTGTTCGACCCCCTCGCCGACTTGCGCGGGGCCGTGGCTGTCGTCACCGAAGCAGAACCCAATACCCATTTCCGTAGCGCGCTGAACAAGCCACGGCGCGGGGTACGGTGAACCAAGGCCTTTGCGATACCCGGCGGTATTCAAGTCGAGGATCGCGTCATGTTTCCGAATTACGTTGAGCGCGCGGTCGGCAGCCTCGCGTATCGCAGGCGTGTCGAGTACAGCGTCAGGCGACGCGTTCCTGCGGATGAGGTCCAAGTGGCCCACGACGTCGGGCCGCAAGGCGTCGACCATCGAGGCGACCGTCTCGTAGTAGCGAACGGCGAACGGCTCGAGTCCTCCGCGCCCGTCGACGGCCGCGTCGAAATCCACCTTATCGCCATCTATCTGGATCTCGTCTACATAGTGAACCGAGCCGACCATGAAGTCGAATCCGTAGCGCTTTCGTAGGCCGAGCATCTCTTCGACGTAGCTCGCCGTCGGGATCACTTCCGCCTCGAACCCACGGAGCACGACGAGCCGCCCTTCAAACTCCATGGCGAGTACGTCCAGAGCTTTGGCGTAGGCATCGAACCCGGCGTGTAGCCGCTCCAGCGTGTACCCTTTCTCGCGTTCGCTGGTGTAGAGGAAACGGTTCTCACTCCGAGGAGCGTGCTCACTCACTCCGAACGTTTGGTATCCGAAGGCGACGGCAGCTTCAAGAACCTCTCGTAGCGTCGAGGTGGCGTGTTCGCAGAACTCGCCGCTATGGCCGCCGTGCAGCGAGACCTTCCATGGCGCGGATGACATGACTCCAGTCTATGGCGACCGACAACCCAACCGCTTTCACTGACCGCGAATCCCCACGGCTAAGGTGTTTTGGCGTCCATCAGGCGTGTCAGAATGCCTCGCCCCGGCGACTGTCGCGGCCGGAAAACCCCCGTAAGTCCGACCGGAACAAAGTGGTCCTCAACGTGTTTAGAAAGGGGTTGGAGGAGGTGTCGTTTGCAATCACTTGTCGGCGGTGCTTCCGCCAATCCATACATCACAACGAAAAGGAGATTTTGAATGCAACGAAGCTTAAAAGGAATGATAGTCCGGGTGGCGTTACTGAGCCTGGCTTGTGCTTTCGCTGACGGGCTATGGGCACAAACCGAGGCAGCGCCGTCCACCCGGACCTACGAGTATTCTGCCAAATTTGTATGCCGCAACGTGTTCGATCCATCGCCATCGGATCTGTCGTTCGATTTCGGACCGGCTTTCTTCCGCACGGTGGTCAACCTGCACAACACCTCCGACGCCGGCATCGACGTCCGGATCGGAGTGGTCGAGGCCACGAAACTGGGCTCGGGACAACAAGGCGAAGTAGGCGGTCAAAGCGTCGCTCTTCGGCCGAACCAAGCGATCTTCGTCAGTTGTAGCGAGATTCGTAGACTACTGAGCCTTCCCGCGCCCCAGCGCATTCTCGATGGCTACGTCACGATCAGCAGCAAAGTGCGTCTCGACGTCGATGCCGTCTACACAGGTGTATCCCGTGAGCGGGATGCGCGAACGGACGGCGTCACGATTGATGTCGAGACGGTCGAGCCGACAATCCGCTTCGCCACCATCGCGGCGGATTCTCTGACTCGCTAAAGTTTTTACCCCGGCACGGATGGCGATGTGCCATCTCCTCTTTTGGCTGGAGTGCACTTCTTCTCCCGAAAGACCCTACCTTTTGATTGACAGGGGTTTGGGGAGTTCGTTATAGTGACGAAAGCTTGTGCTTCGCACCTGTCCCCACTCGTTGGGGGTGTGCAGTTTGAAAAAGCCAAGCGCGATACAATGAGCTCCCGAAAGGGACGAAGCTCCTGGTGATACGTTTCGCCGATAAGGTCTGTACTTTGCAGACCCCATAGGGCGACGGACTTTTAATCACAAGTTTGGGACAGCTTCTGGTAGTGTGCCTGTGCGCCGAGCGCCGGTTGGGTATTTTACGGCTCGGCGACGGGAATGGCAGTGCCCGGAGGTTTGTTCCGGTGGGATTGAGGCAAACAATACAGTGCCGACTTTTAATCAACTAGTGCGAAAAGGCCGCAAACGGCCGAAGTTCAGCACGACGAGTCCCGCGCTGCAGGCGTGTCCTCAGAAGCGCGGCGTATGCACGCGCGTCTACACCGTGACACCAAAGAAACCGAATTCCGCTTTGCGCAAGGTCGCGCGTGTTCGGTTGACGAATGGCATCGAAGTGACGACCTATATACCGGGCGTTGGGCACAACCTGCAAGAGCACTCAATCGTGCTGATTCGCGGTGGCCGCGTCAAAGATCTGCCGGGTGTGCGTTATCACGTCATCCGAGGAACGCTTGATGCCTCCGGCGTCAATGACCGTCGCCAGAGTCGAAGTAAGTATGGCGCGAAGCGTCCGAAGTAGTCGAACGAGAACGAGACAAGTAAAGGAACGATATGCCGCGAAGACGTGAAATTCCGAAGAGGATGCCGGTCGCAGACCCGGTATTTAACTCGGTGCTGGTCTCGCAGTTCATCAACGCGATGATGTGGGACGGCAAGAAACGCACTGCGGAACGAATCTTCTACGACACCATGGACATGCTTCGCGAACGCGGCAATGAAGATCCATTGCAGCTCTTCAAGAAAGCGATCGAGAACTGCAAGCCGTCCGTCGAAGTGAAATCGCGGCGCGTAGGCGGCGCGAACTATCAGATTCCAATTGAAGTGGACTCCCGGCGTCGAACGAGTCTGGCGCTACGGTGGCTGATCAGCTTTGCTCGCGGGCGAAGCGAGAACGGCATGTCCGAAAAGTTGTGTAGCGAGTTCCTCGACGCTTCCGCTGGCCGCGGCGCGGCGATTAAGAGAAAAGATGACATCCATCGGATGGCGGAAGCGAATAAGGCTTTTGCCCATTACCGGTGGTAGAGGGCGTCGTCGGTTCTTGAAGTAGGTACGGAAGATAACGTCGATTTTTGTATGCCACGAGCAATCAAACTAGAGCGCTACCGGAATATTGGGATTGCCGCGCACATTGATGCGGGCAAGACCACGACCACCGAGCGCATCTTGTATTACACGGGGCGTCTGCACCGCATGGGAGAGGTGCATGAAGGCACCGCGACCATGGATTACATGGCGCAGGAGCAGGAGCGTGGCATTACGATCACCTCCGCCGCAACGACTTGCTTCTGGAAGGACTACCAGATCAACATCATTGATACGCCGGGGCACGTTGACTTCACGGCTGAAGTTGAGCGTAGCCTGCGTGTGCTTGATGGCGCGATCGCGGTCTTTGACGCGGTCGCCGGTGTACAGCCTCAAACCGAAACCGTTTGGCGGCAGGCGGACAAATACAGTGTTCCGCGGATTTGCTTCGTTAATAAGATGGATCGTGTTGGCGCAGACTTTGATCACGCCGTTCAGACGATCCGTGATCGGCTTAAAGCGCATCCGGTGCCGATTCAGATTCCCATTGGCAGCGAGGATAAGCTGCGGGGCGTTGTCGATCTCGTCGAGATGAAGGCCATTCTGTGGAACGACGAGACGCTCGGCGCCACCTATGAAGAGGCCGAAATCCCCGAAGAGTTGAAGGAGCTTGCCGAGGGGCAGCGCGCGTTGTTGATTGAGCGCGTCTCCGAGCAGGATGACGAGCTCTTCGAGAAGTACATCGAAGGCACTCCGATTAGCGAGGGCGATCTCAAGGCCGGTATTCGCCGTGCCACAATCGCCATCAAGCTCACGCCGGTTCTTTGCGGCTCGGCGTTCAAGTACAAGGGCGTCCAGCGTTTGCTTGATGCCGTCATTGATTATCTGCCCTCCCCGATCGAGGTGCCGGCCGTCGAAGGCACGGACTTGGATGGCGAGGAGCGGATTACGCGCAAGGCCGATGACGACGGGCCTTTTGCTGGGTTGATTTTCAAAATCATCACCGATCCTTTCGTCGGGCAACTCGCTTTCATGCGAGTCTACTCGGGCGCGCTCAAGGCGGGTGAGAGCGTACTTAATGTCGCCAAGCGGCGGACCGAGCGTATCGGACGTTTGCTCAAGATGCACGCCAACAAGCGCGAAGAGATGGATGAGGTCCGCTCCGGCGACATCGTCGCTGTTGTTGGTCTCAAGACCGTAAAAACGGGCGACACGGTGTGCGACAAAGACCACCCTGTCATCCTTGAGCAGATCGATTTTCCGACGCCTGTTATTTCGCTGGCGATCGAGCCGAAGACTAAGGCCGACGAGCAGAAGATCGGCATGGCTTTGGCGAAGCTGTCCCAGGAAGATCCGACCTTCCGTGTAGCGACCGACCCTGACACCTCGCAGACGATTCTGTCCGGGATGGGTGAGTTGCACCTGGAGATCCTGGTTGACCGGTTGATGCGTGAGTTTTCGGTTGCGGCGAACGTTGGTCGTCCGCAGGTTTCGTATCGCGAAGCGATTCGCAGGAAGGCTGCTGCCGAGGGACGTTTTGTGCGTCAGAGCGGCGGCCGTGGTCAGTACGGCCATTGCAAGATCGAGATCGAGCCCTCCGAGTCGGGCGAGTTTGAATTTGAGAACAAGGTTGTCGGCGGCCGTATTCCGAAAGAGTACATCTCGCCGGTGGAGCAAGGTATTCGCGAGGCGATGTCGAATGGGATTATCGCTGGGTACGAGATGACGGGCGTGAAGGTCATCCTGCTCGACGGTAGCTTCCACGAAGTGGATAGCTCGGAGATGGCGTTCAAGATTGCCGGATCGATGGCCTTCAAGACGGCGGCCCGCAAGGCTAAACCTGTCTTGATGGAGCCGGTCATGTCGGTTGAGGTCGTTGTTCCCGAGGAGTATATGGGCGACGTCATTGCCGATGTGAACTCGCGGCGCGGCCGTGTTGAGGGTATGGAGTTGCGGGGTAGCTCGCAGATTATCAAGACCCTAGTGCCGCTGTCCGAGATGTTCGGCTATGCAACCGACTTACGCTCGCGGACGCAGGGGCGCGGCAGCTACACCATGCATTTGAATGGGTACGAAGCGGTGCCTGCCGCGCAGGCCGAAGAGCTCATTGCTAAGGTGCAGGGAAAAGTTTTGAAATAACAGTGTCGCCCCGGGCTGGTCCCGATGGCTGACCGCTTCTTCGATACAAGCGAGGAGAGAAGCAAGAGATGGCGAAAGAGAAATTTGATCGATCAAAGCCGCACGTAAATGTTGGGACGATCGGGCACATCGATCACGGCAAGACGACATTGACGGCGGCGATCACGAAGG